>Ga0247790_10000007_pt1 | contig 110565 bp, 87 predicted proteins | sample UWRJS171409R4_FD_179913 | JGI IMG/M metagenome (GOLD analysis project Ga0247790, IMG submission 179913) | Soil microbial communities from Arlington Agricultural Research Station in Wisconsin, United States - UWRJ-S171-409R-4 | ecosystem: Environmental > Terrestrial > Soil > Agricultural land...
GGTGATCATGTACCGGGCGACCGCCGGGGGGAACCCGGGCACGCTCGGGCAACCCGTGGTGGTCAGGATGAGCGGATCTTGCCAGTACACCCGCGGTGACGTGCCGAACGCGCCGCCGACCGACGGGGTGATCGATGTGCCGCTCGGGACGAACTGGGGGTAGGCCAGCTGGAGGTCGGCGTCCGAGACGATCTGGTCCGTCGCGAGGAACACGACGTCACGCGCGCCGGTCAACAGCGTCGAGCTGGCGGGCGGCGAGACCTTCACCTCCCACTGCGAGCAGTCGGTGACGTCCGCCGGCTGAAACCCGCTGAGGCTGTAGCGGCCCGCGCTGTTCGTGCTGCCGAACACGCACGCCGTGCCGCCCAGCGGGCACGTCTTACAGGCCTGCACCGGCGCCTCCTTCACCGGCATGCCATTGCCATCCAGCACCGTGCCGGTGACCACAGCGGTCTCCGGCGACACCCCGCTGCGCAGCTCGAACGCGTAGCGCCCGAGCACGGCCGAGCTCGCGCTATTGCCGTTCAGCGCGTACAGCCCTCCATCGAGCAGCGTCGAGAACGAGCCCGAGCCCGGGCGCTCGTGCACCACCACGCTGCCGTCATAGATCCCGACGCGCGGCGACAGCGCGCCCTGCTGCGTGGGAGTATCCCACTCGATCTGTCCGTAGTTCATGTAGATATCGAAGTCGCCAGGACCGGTGTCGCTCCGACTCACCAGGATCAGCTGGAAGCTGTTCAGCAGGCTGTCTTGCATGTCGTAGGAGCCCACGTTCACCCAGTTGACACACAGCGCCGGCCGCCCCGCGAAGGTGATGGGCCCCCAGGTCACCGGCGTCGTGCCCAGCGCCCGGGTGTCGACATCGGAGTGGAACAGCGCGATCAATGGCACGTGGTAGCTCTCCCAGGCGCGCAGCGCCCACCAGACCGGCGCCTGCGGTCCGAAGCTCACGTAGCCGTTGTTGTTGATGCGCAGCGACGAGTAGAACGTGTTGCCGAAGAACACGTCGAACCCGAGCGGAACCGGCGCGGTGTAGTCATCGTCGTTGCGCGGCAGGGTGTTCGCCGTGCAGCCGGGATCCGCCAGGACGCCCCGCGCGTGCGCCGCCGGCGCGCCCGCGAAGCAGACCGCCGCGCTCGCCAGCACGGCCGCCATGAAGAGACGCACTTGTACCTGTGAGATCACATGCCCTCCGATCAGTAGTAGACATAGACCGCGCCGGCAGCCGAGGCGGTGTTGCTGGACTGGTCGCCGCCGACGCCGGTCGCCGCGCTGTCCTCCTGGTAGGCGCCCACGGCCAGCGCCGAGCCGTCCCCCGACAGCGCGACGCTGTAGCCGAAGAAGTCACTGGCCTCGGTGTTGGACGCCTTGACGTAGGCCTGCTGGCTCCAGGTCGCACCGCTGCGCGCGAACGCGTAGACCGCTCCGGCGTTCAAAGCGGAGTTGTCGGTCTGGTTCCCGTTCGTGCCAGTCGCCGCGCTGTCTTCCATATAGGCGCCCACCGCCAGGGCCGAGCCGTCCCCCGACAGCGTGACGCTATGGCCGAAGAAGTCGCTACCGCCCGTATTGGACGCCTTCACGTAGGCTTGCTGGCTCCACGTCGTGCCGCTCCGCGCAAACACGTAGACCGCGCCAGAGCTCGCGGCGGAGTTACTGGTCTGGTCGCCGTTGATGCCGGTCGCCGCACTGTCTTCGACGAAGGCGCCGACTGCCAAGGTCGAGCCGTCCCCCGACAGCGCGACGCTGTAGCCGAACTGGTCGCCCGAATCGGTATTGGACGCCTTGACGTACGCCTGCTGGCTCCACGTAGTGCCGCTCCGCGTGAACACGTAAGCCGCCCCGGCGCTCGCAGCGGAGTTGCTGGTCTGGTCGCCGTTGATGCCGGTCGCCGCGCTGTCTTCCGCCAACGCGCCCACCACGAGGGTCGAGCCGTCCCCCGACAGCGCGATGCTGTAGCCGAGTTGGTCACCCCCATCGGGGTTGGAGGCCGTGACATATGCCTGCTGGCTCCACGTCGCGCCGCTCCGCGTGAACACGTAGGCCGCCCCGGAGTCGGGGGTTGCATTCGCCGCGCCGTCCTCGAGCCTGGCGCCCACCGCCAGCGTCGAGCCATCGCCAGACAGCGCGACTCTGTAGCCGAAATTGTCGCCCGTGCCTGTATTGGACGCCTTGACGTAGGCCTGCTGGCTCCACGTCGTGCCGCTCCGCGTGAACACGTAGGCCGCCCCGGCATCCCCTGCGGAGGCGTCGAGCTGATCACCGTCGATGCCGGTCGCCGCGCTGTCCTCCTGGTAGGCTCCCACTGCCAGCGTCGAGCCGTCGGCCGACAGCGTGACGCTCCAGCCGAACAAGTCGTTTGCTCCGGTATTGGACGCCTTGAGATAGGCCTGCTGGACCCAGGTCGCGCCGCTCCGCGTGAACACGTAGACTGCACCGGAGCTCGCGGCCGCGTTGCTGGACTGGTCGCCGTTGACGCCGGTGGCCGCGCTGTCCTCGCCGTAGGCACCCACCGCCAGCGTCGAGCCATCGGCCGACAGCGCGACGCTGACGCCGAACAGATCAGCCGCGCCGGTATTGGACGCCTTGACGTACTCCCGCCGGCTGATGGTGCAATCGTTATCGCAACCATCGTAATCCCGGTCGTTGCCGTCATCGCACTCCTCGCCGGGGTCGGGCTGGCCGTCTCCACAGCCGAAGTTCGTGATCGTGCAGTCGTTCTCGCAGCCATCGCCGTCGGTGCCGTTGCAGTCGTCGCACTGCTCCCCGGCCGTCACCATGCAGTTGCCGCACGCCGTGACCGTGCAGTTGTTGTCGCAGCCATCTCCGTTGACCGCGTTGCCGTCGTCGCACACCTCGCCTGTCGACTGGAGTCCGTTGCCGCACGCCGTGACCGTGCAGTTGTTGTCGCAGCCATCTCCATTCGTCGTGTTCCCGTCGTCGCACACCTCGGTGATCCCCAGCGGCCCCATCGTGACGACGCCGTTGCCGCAGGCGGTGGGCTGGCAGTTGCTGTCGCAGCCGTCGCCGCTGGCCAGGTTGCCGTCGTCGCAGACCTCGGCGCCGAACACGACGCCATTGCCGCAGGCGGTGGGCTGGCAGTTGCTGTCGCAGCCATCGCCGTTGGTCAGGTTGCCGTCGTCGCACGCCTCGGTGCCGAATCTGACGCCGTTGCCGCACGCCGTGACCGTGCAGTTGCTGTCGCAGCCATCCCCGTTGACCAGATTGCCGTCGTCGCACACCTCAGCGCCAAACACGACGGCGTTGCTGCACGCCGTGACCGTGCAGTTGTTGTCGCAGCCATCCCCGTTGGTTGTGTTGCCGTCGTCGCACGCTTCCCCGGGCGACACGACGTGATTGCCACAGGCCGTGGGCTTACAGTTGCTATCGCAGCCGTCGCCGTTCGTCAGGTTGCCGTCGTCACAGATCTCGCCCGCCGTCGGGATGCCGTTGCCGCAGCTGGTGGGCTGGCAGTTGCTGTCGCAGCCGTCGCCGTTCGTCAGGTTGCCGTCGTCGCACGCTTCGCCGGACGTCACAACGTGGTTGCCGCATGCGGTGACAGTGCAATTGCTGTCGCAGCCGTCGCCGCTGGTCGCGTTGCCGTCGTCGCAGAGCTCGGGCGGCACGAGGGCGCCGTTGCCACAGCCCGCCAGCTTGCAGTTGCTGTCGCAGCCATCGCCGTCGACTGCGTTGCCGTCGTCGCACTGCTCGCCGGGCGACACGACGCCGTTGCCGCAGCCGCTCGGCTTGCAGTTGCTGTCGCAGCCGTCACCGTTGATCGCGTTGCCGTCGTCACAAGCCTCGGCGCCCGTAACGATGCCGTTGCCGCAGCCCGTCGGCTCGCAATTGCTGTCGCAGCCATCGCCGCTGATCGCGTTGCCGTCGTCGCACCGCTCGCCGGCGTGGCCGTTGACCCTGCCGTCGCCACACATCGAGATCGTGCAGTCGAGGTTGCAGGCCGCCGTCTCGACCGGCCGGGCGCTCGTGTGGTCCAGGGCGCCGCCGTCGCACTGCTCCTTGCCGAAGCCAGCTGCGTCCACGGCGATGATGCCGTCGCCGCACCGCGCGAGCTTGCACTCATAGGTGGCGTCGATGATCACGCAGCCGTCGGCGTTATCGGTGTTGCCGTCGTCGCACTCCTCGCCGGTCTCGCGCCGGCCGTTGCCGCACGCGATCGCGCACGCGGCCGCGCCGGCACAGGCCGGATCGCGGCAATCGGCCAGGCCGTTGCCGTCCTCATCGCCGGTGGTGCCGCAGTCCTCGACGGGGTCGCCTGCCGGCGTATAGCTGACCTGGTCCACCGAGCACGCGCCGAGCGCGACGACCGCGACGACCGCGCAGAGGACGATGGTCCGAGAGAGTGTGCGCATATCAGTACCTCGCTCGCGATCGAGCTAGTCGAACACGTAGACCGCGCCGGATGCCGAAGCGGAGTTGTTGGTCTGGTCACCGCCAACGCCGGTCGCCGCGCTGTCCTCTGTGTAGGCGCCCACGGCCATCGTCGAGCCGTCTGCCGACAGCCCAATGCAAATACCGAATACGTCCAATGCTTCCGTATTAGAGGCCTTGACATAGGCCTGCTGGCTCCACGTCGCGCCGTTACGCGCGAACGCGTAGACCGCACCGGCGTCCAAAACGGAGTCGCTGGACTGGTCGCCGTTGATGCCAGTCGCCGCGCTGTCCTCCAGGTATGCGCCTACCGCCAGAGACGAGCCGTCGCCTGACAACGCGACACTGACGCCGAAGGTGTCGAACGCGTCCGTATTGGACGCCTTCACATAGGCTTGCTGGGCCCACGTGGTGCCGCTCCGCGCAAATATGTAGATCGCGCCAGAATCCGTAACCGAGTTGTCGGCCTGGTTACCGTTGATGCCGGTCGCCGCGCTGTCTTCGGCCACGGCGCCCACTGCCAAGGTCGAGCCATCCCCCGACAGCGTGATGCTGTACCCGAACAGGTCACCCGCCTCGGTGTTGGACGCCTTTACATACGCCTGCTGACTCCACACTGAGCCGATCCGCGTGAACACGTAGGCCGCTCCCGAAACCGATGCAGAGTTGCTAGTATGGTCGCCGTTGATGCCGGTCGCCGCGCTGTCTTCATCGGGGGACCCTACTGCCAAGGTCGAACCGTCACTCGACAGCGCGATGCTGTAGCCGAAATTGTCGCCCGCATCGACGTTGGACGCCGTGACATACGCCTGCTGGCTCCACGTCGCGCCACTCCGCGTGAACACGTAGGCCGCCCCAGAATCGACCGTGGAGTTCGCCACGCCGTCCTCGAGGTTCGTCCCCACCGCCAGCGTCGAGCCATCGCCGGACAGCGCGACGCTGTAGCAGAACTGGTCGCCCGAATCGGTATTGGACGCCTTGACGTACGCCTGCTGGCTCCACGCCGTGCCGCTCCGCGTGAACACGTAGACCGCCCCAGAGTCGATTGCACCGTTGCTGGACTGATCGCCATTGATGCCGGTCGACGTGCTGTCCTCAGCGCAGGCGCCCACAGCCAGCGTCGAACCATCGGCCGACAGCGCGACGCTATAGCCGAATATATCATTCGAGTCAGTATTGGACGCCTTGATATAGGCCTGCTGGACCCAGGTCGCGCCACTCCGCGTGAACACGTAGACCGCCCCAGAGTCTCCGGCCGCATTGCTGGACTGATCGCCGTTGATGCCGGTCGCCGCGCTGTCCTCGAGGGGCGCTCCCACCACCAGCGTCGAGCCGTCGGCCGACAGCGCGACACTGAAGCCGAACAGGTCGACCGGGTCGGTATTAGACGCCTTACCGTACGCGATCGTCCTGACGATACAATCGTTGTCGCAGCCATCCCCGTTCGTCTGGTTCCCGTCGTCGCATTGCTCGCCGGTGGTGACAACACCGTTGCCGCACTGGGTGGGCGTGCAGTTCTGGTCGCAGCCGTCGCCGTTGCTGCTGTTTCCGTCGTCGCACTGCTCGCCTGCCGTGACGACGTGGTTGCCGCACGCCGTGAGCGTGCAGTTGTTGTCGCAACCGTCGCCGTTGCTGCTATTGCCGTCATCGCACTGCTCGGTGCCGGCGGTGATGCCGTTGCCGCAACTGGTGGGTCGGCAATTGTTGTCGCAGCCATCTCCGTTCGTCTGGTTGCCGTCGTCGCAAGCTTCGCCAGTGAGAGGCGTCACGACGTGGTTGCCGCACCCGGTGGGCGTGCAGTTCTGGTCGCACCCATCGCTGTTCGTCAGGTTGCCGTCGTCGCAAACCTCGAAGCCCGCGATGACGCCGTTGCCGCAGCCGGTCGCCTGGCAGTTACTGTCGCAGCCGTCGCCGTTGACCGTGTTGCCGTCGTCGCACTGCTCGCCCCCCGTCACGACGCCGTTGCCGCAGCCCGAGGGCTTGCAGTTGCTGTCGCAGCCGTCATTGTTCGTCAGGTTGCCGTCATCGCAAAGCTCGGTGCCCGCGACGACGCCGTTGCCGCAACCGGTAGGCGTGCAGTTGTTGTCGCAGCCGTCGTTGTTCGCCGCGTTGCTGTCGTCGCACTGCTCGCCCGCCGTCACGACGCCATTGCCGCAGCCGGTCGCCCTGCAGTTGCTGTCGCAGCCATCCCCGTCGACCACGTTGCCGTCGTCGCACGCCTCAAAGCCGGAGAGGGCGCCGTTGCCGCAGGCGCTGGCGGTGCAGTTGTTGTCGCAGCCATCCCCGTTCACGCTGTTGCCGTCGTCGCACGTCTCGCCCGCTGTCACGATCCCGTTGCGGCAGCCGGTCGGCGTGCAGTTGTTGTCGCAGCCATCCCCGTTGACGCTGTTGCCGTCGTCGCACGCCTCGCCGGTGGTCGGGATGTCGTTGCCGCACGCGGTGGCGGTGCAGTCGTTGTCGCAGCCATCCCCGTTGGTGCTGTTGCCGTCGTCGCACTGCTCAGGCCCGGTCACGATGCCGTTGCCGCAGCCGGTCGGCTTGCAGTTGCTGTCGCAGCCATCCCCGTTGACCAGGTTGCCGTCGTCGCAACCTTCGCCCGCAGACTGAATGCTGTTGCCGCAGCCGGTCGGCTTACAGTTGCTGTCGCAGCCATCCCCGTTGCTGTTGTTGCCGTCGTCGCACTGCTCGTTGGCGTGGCCGTTGACCTTGCCGTCGCCGCATGCCGAGACCGTGCAGTCGAGGTTGCAGGTCGACGTCTCCACGGGGCCGGGGCTCGAGTGGTCGGCGGCGCCCCCGTCGCACTGCTCCTTGCGCGGACCGGTGGCGTTCGTGGCGACGATCCCGTCGCCGCACCGCGCGAGCTTGCACGCGTAGGCGAGGCTGGTTCCGACCACGCAGTCATCGGCGTCGTTGGTGTCGCCGTCGTCGCACTCCTCGGGGGCTACCACTTCGCCGTTGCCGCAGGTCTCGTTCGATCGGCAGTCGGCCGCGCAGCCATCCCCGCCGACCTGATTGCCGTCATCGCAGACCTCGCTGACGCTGACATCCACGACGCCGTCGCCGCACACGGGCGGCGGCGTATCAGGGGGACGGACGACCGGATCGACCGAGCACGCGGCCAGCATGACCGCGGCACAGATGGCGATTCCTTGAAAGAGTATCCGCATCTCAAAACCTCACGGCCACGTCGAGGCCAGCGCTGTCGAAGCGAGAGCCGAGGCGAGGAAGAACAGCCATCCGCGGCTCGCGCGATTCGCGCGGGCCAGACGACCTGGGCGAGCCAGGGCCGCCGGTGAGCCACAGGACCGTCGCGGTGAGCGCGGCGGCGCCGGCGACCCCGAAGGCGATGTTGGCCTGGAGCGCGCGCGCGGTGCCGCGCTCGTTGAAGTCGGTGGCCTCCGCCGCGTAGCGACACGGGACCGCAGGGTCGGGACACAAGATGTAGCCGTTGGCCTCGAGCTGGTTGGCCTGCCGGCCGAGCGCAGCGCCGGTCCCCACCGCCGCCAGGCCGAGCCCGCCCGCGGCCAGCGCGACGATGCGCCGGCGCGTGAGCCACGAGCCCCGCCGCGCCACGACGACGGGCTCGAGCACGACCGCGATCTGGTAGCCAGGGGCGGGATCCGCCGGGATCTGGAACGGGCGCGGCTGGAACCCAGGGGCGGTGACCTCGAGCTTGTGCGGGCCAGGCTGGAGCCGGAGCGTCCCGTCCTGGAGCACGATCGGCTGGCCGTCGAGCTGGAGCGCCGTGACGGGCTGGAGCTTCGCGCCGGGTGCGGCGATGCGGACGGGGACGAGCCGCGCGAGCGTGACGTCGAGCTCGACGGGCTTGCCCAGGGCGGCGACGACCTCGCGCCGCGCCGACTCGTGGCCCTCGAGCGAGATCACGACCTCGTGCTTGCCGGCAGCCACCTTGGGGACATCGGCATAGGCGGTGCCGTCGACCGTCACGGCCGCGTTGGCCGGCGTGACGCGGACCGTGAGCGGCGAGGGGCTCTCGATCAGCGTGACGGTGAGCGTCTCGGTCTTGCCACTTACCGCGGTGACGCGGCCGCTCCAGGGCTCGAACCCCGATCGCGTGGCGGCCACCTTGTGCTCGCCAGGCGCCAGCGGCTTGTTGCAGGAGGTCGCCCCCCGGCACGACGGCCCGCGCCTCCGCAGGTCGAACTGGATGACATCGGCGGGCCCGTTCGTGATCGCGACCTCGACGAACGTGGTCAGCTTGGTCGTCAGGCTGGAGATGATCTTCTGCACCTCGCGCTTCTTGGCGCCGGGCGGGAGCACCTTCGCGAGCGCCTTGTACGCGTCGAGCGCGTTGGGCTCGTCGTTGGTCCGGAGCAGGACCTCGGCCTTGAGCGCGAGCAGCGCGTCGTCCTTGGGCGCGACCGCGAGCCCGGCCTCGATGGCGGACAGCGCCTCCTCGTACTTGCCGCTCCGCTGGTGCTGCTCGGCGAGCCTCAGCTGCTCCTCGGCGGCGACCTTGGGCGCGGTGACCTTGGGCGCGGTGACCTTGGGCGCGGTGACCTTGGGCGCGGCGGCCGCGATGCCTGCGCCTGCGAGCCCCGCCGCAACCACCACGCTACACAGCCATGCGCGCATCGATGTCACTTCCGCCTCTGACTCCCCTCGACTGCGAAGCTCCCCTTGATTCAGCTTTGTCTCAGCCTCAAGAGGAAGATCGATTCAGTCTCGACGATGTGATATCTACCCCAACGCGGACGCGGTGGGATACAGACCTATCTCCTGGCGCTTAGTCGTTCGAGCCGCGCATCTGGATTGCCGAAAAATGCATAAAGCGACCTCCTCGACGAGGAGCGCGGCCTCGCGGGCAGCACACGAGCGCATATCGCCCCGCGGGCGCCGCAGGCAGCTGCGGCACTGGGGCAATACGCAGCACCGCAGCAATCCGCGGCACCGCGGCACCGCGGCACCGCGGCACCGCGGCACCGCGGCAGGAGTCGGCGCGAGAATTCGAGTTCTGAAAATGCCGATTCTGCGGGCTTGTGTCCTTCGCCGCGATCGAGCTAGCGTGTGCTGTGGCGATGCGGGTGTGCGTGGCGTGCAGGCGGTTGCTCCGTGCGGATCAGGGTCAGTGCCCTGACGACCAGGGCGCGGCCGAGCTCGTCGCGACGCTGCCGCCGGGCACGCGGATCGGGCCGTACCGGATCGAAGGCGTGCTCGGCGAGGGCGGGATGGGCTTCGTCTACGAGGCGACCCACGTCGAGCTCAAGCGCCGCGCGGCGATCAAGATGCTGCGGAACGAGCTCTCGAAGATCGAGCAGATCGTCACGCGCTTCTTGAACGAGGCGAAGGCGGTCAACCTGATCGCCCACCAGAACATCATCAGTATCTACGACTACGGCGACGGTGGCGACGGCAGCGTCTACTTCGTCATGGAGTTCCTCGAGGGCCAGACCTTCGAGGAGCTCATGCACAAGCGGCAGCCGATGGCGGTGCCGCTGCTCGTCCACCTGTTCACGCAGATCGGCAAGGCGCTCGCCGCGGCACACCAAAAGAAGATCGTCCACCGCGATCTCAAGCCGGCGAACGTGTTCGTGATCGCCCGCGAGGACAACCCGTACTTCGTCAAGCTGCTCGACTTCGGCATCGCCCAGCTCCGCGGCGAGGGCGCCGTGCAGGGGCTCACGCTCGCGGGCTCGGTCATGGGCACGCCGCAGTACATGAGCCCGGAGCAGATCTCCGGCGACACGGTCGACGCGCGCACCGACGTCTGGGCCCTCGGCGTGATGCTGTATCGCGCGGCCACCGGGCAGGCCCCGTTCCGGGGCGAGGTGTTCGTCGAGCTGGCCGACAAGATCTTCCACCACGCGCCGATCCCGGCGAGCCAGCTCGTGCCGATGCCCCCGGCGCTCGCGCAGCTGATCGCGAGCTGCCTCGAGCGCCGCGTCGAGGAGCGCTGCCCGTCGGTGAGCGACTTCCTCGCGGCCCTCGAGCTGGTGAAGGCCGAGTGCGGGCTCGACGACGAGAAGCTCCTCGCGGCGGTGCGCGCGGACTTCGGCGCGGGCGTGATGGGGTTTTCGGAGGCGGCGAGCGAGCCGACGCACGGCGAGCTCGGCGAGTCGCTGCCGCAGTTCCAGGTGGGCAGCGACACCGCCGCGGACGCGGTCGCCCGCCTCGGCGCGCAGCCGCCAGAGGTCGCACCGGCGCCGGGCGCGGCGCAGCCGCCGCGGCGCTCGCGGCTCGGGCTGTACATGACGCTGGGCGCGCTCGTCGGCGGGCTCGGCAGCGCGGGCCTCGTGCTGCTCGGCGGCGGCGAGCCGGAGGCGGGCACGCTGCGCGCACCGGGGCCGGCACCGGACGAGCCGCGCCCGCCCGGACCGGACCGGATCGAGGACCTGCAGACGGCGTTTCGCGAGGGCGGCCTCGCGAAGGTGCGCGCGCGCGTCGAGCAGCACCTGCGCGAGACGATCGCCGCGGGGACGCTGCAAGCGCAGGGCTTCGCCGTCGACGCGCTCGGGATGGCGCGCGTGACGGCGGGCGCCAAGCTCCTCTACATCGCCCTCAAGAAGCAGCCGGATGTGCGCAGCAAGGCCGCGCGCGCGCTCGGCGAGCTCGGCCTGCCGGACGCGGCGCCGAAGGTCCGCGAGGCGCTGGGCGCGTCGGGCGGCAGGGTCAAGAACGAGCTGGCGGCGACGCTCGCCCGCCTGGGCGACAAGGACAGCCACGCGATCCTGAAGCGCAACCTCGGCGAGCAGAGCCTGAAGATCGACGCGGCGCTCGCGCTGGCCGAGTCGGGCGAGGGCGCCGGGCGGGCGGTCCTCACCGAGACGGTCGACGCCCTGCCGCCGGGCAACGAGCAGTGGCGGCGCGCCGCGGGCGGGCTCCTCCAGCTCGGCGACGCGCGCGCGCGGGAGCTCCTCGCGGGAGAGCTCGCGCAGCCGGACGCCGCGCGCTCGGTCCCGGCGGCCGAGCTGCTCGCCCGCGCGGGCGACGCCAAGGCGCGCGAGCAGCTCGCGCGCAACGCGGACGACGCGGACTTCGCGCGGCAGGGCGAGGCCGCGGCCGCGCTCGCCAGGCTCGGCGATCCGCGCGCGCTGGGCTGGGTCCCGGGCGGGCTGCGCAGCCGCGACGTCGACGAGCGCAAGCTCGCGCTCGCGGTCTGCGGCGCGCTCGCGGCGCACGCCGCGGCGCACACCGCGGCGATCGTGCAGATCGCCGACGGCGATCCGGATCTCAGCACTCGCATGACCGCCGAGGCGGTCCTCCTCGGCCTGTGAGGACGCTGGCCGCCGGGATGCGGGTGTGCATGGCGTGCCGGCGGCTGCTCCGCGCGGACGCTGTCCGGTGTCCGGCCGACGGCGCGGCCCCGGAGGACGTCGAGACGTTGCCCCGGGGCGCGCGGCTCGGCTCGCACCGGATCGACCGGATGCTCGGCCAGGGCGGGATGGGCTTCGTCTACGAGGCGACCCACGAGGTGCTGAACCGGCGCACGGCGATCAAGATGCTCCGCCCCGAGCTCGCGAAGGTGGGGCCGATCGTGACGCGGTTTCTGAACGAGGCGAAGGCGGTCAACCTGATCGCCCACGAGAACATCGTCAACGTCTACGACTACGGCGACGGCGTGGACGGCAGCGTCTACTTCGTCATGGAGTTCCTCGAGGGCCAGACCCTCGGCGAGCTGATGCGCGAGCGGCAGCCGATGCAGGTGCCGCTGTGTTTGCACGTGTTCGGCCAGATCGCCAGGGCGCTCGACGCGGCGCACAGAAAGAAGATCGTGCACCGCGATCTCAAGCCTCCGAACGTGTTCGTGATCGCCCGCGAGGACAACCCGTACTTCATCAAGCTGCTCGACTTCGGCATCGCCCAGCTCCGCGGCGAGGGCGCCGAGGAGGAGCTCACGGCGGTGGGCACGGTCATGGGCACGCCGCAGTACATGAGCCCGGAGCAGATCCTGGGCGGCGCCGTCGACGCGCGCACCGACGTCTGGGCCCTCGGCGTGATGCTCTACCGCGCGGCCACGGGGCAGGTCCCGTTCAAGGGCGAGCGGCTCGCCGAGCTGACCGAGCAGATCTTGCACCACGCGCTGCGGCCGCCGAGCGCGCTGGTGCCGCTCCCCGCGACGCTGTCGAAGCTGATCGAGCGCTGCCTCGAGCGCAGGATCGACGCGCGCTGCCAGTCGATGAGCGAGCTGCTCGCGGGCTTCGAGCGGGTGAAGCAGGAGCAGGGGCTCGACGACCACGCGATCCTGGCCGCGGTCCGGGCAGACGCTGGGGTCGCGCCGGTGCCGGCGCTCGCGGGCCCCGCGGGCCCGCAGGCGTGGCCGCGGCCCCCGGGCGCCGCGGCCTGGCCGGCGCACGCGCACGCGCACGCGCACGCGGCCGTGTCAGCGCCAGCGCACGCGGCCGTGCCCGCGCCAGCGCACGCGCCCACGCCGAGCACGGCGCCCGCGTCGCGGCGGTCGCGGATCGGGCTGTACGTGGGGCTGGGCGCGCTCGCGGGCGGACTCGGCAGCGCGGCCTTCGTCGCCCTCGGGCGCGGCGACGCGCCCGTACCAGCGAGCACCACGCCGCCGAGCGCGAGCACCACGCCGCCGGGCGCGAGCACCACGCCGCCGAGCGCGAGCACCACGCCGCCGGGCGCAGCGCTGGTCCCGCCCGGCAGCCGGGCTCCGCAGCATCCGGCCGCGGGCGACCGCGCAGGCTGGCGCGCGGCCGCGGAGCGCGATCTGCGCGGCGCGCTCGCCGACGAGAGATCGCCGCAGCAGCAGGTCCTCGCCGTCGACGCGCTCGAGGCGGCACGCGTGCCCGCGGGGGCGCCGCTCCTCTACGCTGCGCTCAAGGCGTCGTCGCCAGAGGTGCGCGTCAAGGCGGCGCGCGCGCTCGGCGAGCTCGCCCTGCCCGACTCGGCGCCGCGGGTGCGCGACGCGCTCGCCGACGCGGGCGACAAGCTCAAGATCGAGCTCGCGGCGGTGCTCTACCGCCTCGGCGACAAGGACGCGCGGGCGATCCTCAGGCGCGCGCTCGACAGCGCGGCGACGCGGCTCACGGCCGCGGTCGCGATGGCGGAGGCGGGCGACGACGCGGGCCGGGCCGCGCTCGCGGAGCTCCTCGTGGCCACGCCGGCGGGGCGCGAGCCGTGGCGACGCGCGGCGGGGGCGCTCGCGCGGCTGGGCGACGCGAAGGCGCGCGGGCTCCTGGCGGGCGAGCTCGTGCAGCCGGACGCGGCGCGCGCGGTCGGCGCGGCCGAGCTGCTCGCGCGCGCGGGCGATGCGGCGGCGAAGGCGCAGCTCGCGCGCAACCTGGCCGATCCAGAGTTCGCGCGGCCGGGGAGCGCGGCGGTCGCGCTGGCGCGGCTCGGCGACCGGCGCGGGCTCGGCTGGGTGCCGCGGGGCCTCGCGAGCGCGAACGCCGACGAGCGCAAGCTCGCGCTCGCCGTCTGCGGCGCGCTCGCGGCCGACGCCGCCGTGCACGCGACCGCGATCGCGCGCCTCGCGGCGGAGGATCCGGATCCGCGGGTCCGCATGACGGCCGAGGCGGTCCTCCTCGGCCTGTGAGCGCCATCGCGCGTCAGAACGTCACGGCGAGCCCGAGCCCGGTCACGGAGTCGACGCGCGGCGTGACGGTGACCCGCGGCGCAGGCTGTGCCCGCGGCGCGGGCCGTGTCCGCGGCGCAGGCCGTGTCCGCGGCGCGGGCCGTGTCCGCGGCGCAGGCCGTGTCCGGGGGACGTCTTCCTCAAGCCACAGCCCGATCGCGACCGCCGCGGCCCAGCCGCCAATGCCGTAGCCGACCTGGGAGGGGCCCGTTAGAAACTGCCGCTTCTCTAGACTGAGCATCGCCCCGGCGCTTACGGAGGCCAGGGCGACGCCACCCGATACCAGCGCGAGCTTGCGCCGAGTGGTGAGACGGCTCGAGCGGAGATCGATCGCGAGCTGGTAATCGGCGCCTCGCGCGGCTGGGATCTCGATGCGGTCGCTGTGGTACCCCTTCGCGCTCACGAGGAGCACGTGCGCGCCGGCGGGGATCTCGATGCGACCACGCCCGACCTTGACCGGTTTGCCGTCGAGGAGCAGCTCCGCGCCCGGCGGATCGACGCGGATCGGCACGAACGGCGCGAGCGCGACGAACGGCGCGAGCGCGACGGCGAGCTCGATCGGCTTGCCCTCGTGCGCGATAACCTCGCGCCGCACGGCCGTGTGACCTGCGAGCGTGACAGCGACCTGGTGTGTCCCTGGCGCGACCGAGGCGGGCGCGGTGTAGACGGCATCATCCACCGTGACACGCGCGCCCGGCGGCACGACCCGCACGGTGAGCTGCGATGGCCGCTCGACCAGCACGATGGCGATCTTCGCGGTCGTGTCCTTCTCGACCGTGACGTGGCCGGTCCACCGCTCGAAGCCGGGGCGCTCGGCGATCACCTTGTACTCGCCGGGCAACATCGGCATCTGGCACGACTTCTCCGCCCGGCAGAGCACACCCTGCGTCTTCGAGTCGAGGTAAATGTCGGCGGGCCCGTTCGCGAGCGTGATCTCGAGGAACGTCGACCTCACCGCGAGCAGGCTATCGACGATCCGCTGCGCCTCGCGGCGGTTGGCCCCGGTCGCCCCCGCGGCGAGGTACGCCTGATGCGCGGCGAGCGCCTCGACGTAGTTGCGCAGCTTGATCAACACCGCACCCTTGAGACCGAGCAGCTTCAGATCCTTCGGGGCACTCGCGAGCCCTTGCTCGATCAGCTCGAGCGCTGCCTCGTGCTCCCCGCTGTCGTCGAGCCGCGCGGCCTGCTGGTACTGCTGCTCCACGTCGACCCGCGGGCCAGCCACCGCGACGCCGGCACATGCGACGCCGACACACGCGACGCCCATACACACGAGCCAGGTTCGCATCACGCCCTCCGATCAACCCTGTTTCCTGCTGCCCTACTTCTAAGAGACGCGGTGCTCGAGCGTCAATCAGCAGCTGCTATTGGGGCCAAAATACAAACAGGGAGACCGAGAGTCCGCCGTAAAACGCTGCAGCGCGGCCAGCCCGGCGCGTCAGAACGTCACGGCGAGCCCGAGCCCGAGCCCGGTCACGGAGTCGACGCGCGGCGTGACGGTGACCCGCGGCGCAGGCTGTGCCCGCGGCACGTCACCGAGCCAGAGCCCGATGGCGACGGCCAGGGCGAAGCCGCCGACGTCGTAGCCGAGCTGCGACTCGAACGTTCGAAACTGCCCTCCGTTCAGCCCGAACACCACGCCGGCGCCCACGGAGATCAGGGCGGCGCCGCCGACCGCGAGCGCGAGCTTGCGCTGGGGGGTGAGCCGGCCGGGCTGAAGCTCGATCGCGAGCTGGTAGTCGGGCCCGCGCGCGGCCGGGACCTCGATGCGGTCGCTGCGGTACCCCTTCGCGCTCACGAAGAGCACGTGAGCGCCGGCGGGGATCTCGATGAGGCCGTCCTCGATCGCGATCGGGTTGCCGTCGAGGAGCAGCTCCGCGCCGGGCGGCTCGACCTGGATCGACACGCGCGGCATGAGCGTCACGTCGAGCTCGATCGCCTTCCCCTCGCGCGCGGTGACCTCGCGCCGCACCGCCGCGTGCCCCGCCAGCGTGACAACGACCCGGTGCTTCCCGGGGGGAAGCGAGGTCGGCGCGGTGTAGGGGGCGCCATCCACCTTGACGCGCGCGCCGGGCGGCGTGGTCCGCACGGTGAGCTGCGAGGGCTGCTCGATCAGCTTGATGGCGACCTTCGCGGTCATGTCCTTGTCGACGGTGACGCGCGTGCTCCAGCGCTCGAAGCCGGGGCGCTCGGCGATCACCTTGTACTCGCCGGGGAGCACGGGCTTCTGGCACGACCTCTCCATCCGGCAGAGCACGCCGTAGGTCTTCGAGTCGAGGTAGACGTCGGCGGGCCCGTTCGCGAGCGTGATCTCGAGGAACGTCGACTTCACCGCGAGCAGGCTGTCGACGATCCGCTGCGCCTCGCGGCGGTTGGCCCCGGTCGCCCCGGCGGCGAGGTACGCCTGATGCGCGGCGAGCGCCCCGACGTAGTCGCGCAGCTTGATCAGCACCGCGCCCTTGAGCCCGAGGAGCCGCAGGTCATTCGGTGCGCTCGCGAGCCCTTGGTTGACGAGCTCGAGCGCCTTCTCGTGCTCCCCGCTGTCGTCGAGCCGCGCGGCCTGCTGGTACTGCTGGTCCAAGCCGGCCTCGGGTCCGGCCGCCGCGACGCCGGCACACGCGACGCCCATACATACGAGCCAGGTTCGCATCACGCCCCTCTCCATCACCCTGATACCTACTTCTAAGGGCATGGCGCGCGAGCGTCAATCCGCACCTGACGAGCGCGGCGGATTGTCCAGCGGTGCCGCGCCCCGCGGCGCGGGTGCCGCGAAGCGCTACTGAAGATCTGGACTCTGCCGTGAAACGCTGCAGCCCTGCCCGGTACTGGCCATCTGCGAGTGTGCCCTATTCACTTTGTTGCGACCGCGGCGTCGAGCACACTCACTTGTCTCGTAGCTGCGGCGCGGAGCGCGGGGCGCGGAGCGGCGTGGCGCGTGGAAGTGAGGACATCCGATGAGCCAGGACACGAAGAGGAAGACCATCATCGGGATGGTGGTGCCGAGGCTGCCGAGCACGGGCGTCGCTGGCGGCGACCCCGGCGGGATCATCGGTCAGGAGCTGCGCGGCTACACGATCACGCGCAAGCTCGCCGAGGGCGGCATGGGCATCGTCTACGAGGGCGAGCACAAGAAGATCGGCCGCCGCGCCGCGATCAAGGTCCTCAAGCTCGAGCTCTGCGGCTCCGAGGAGGCGCTCGAGCGCTTCTGCCAGGAGGCGCGCGCGGTCAACGCGATCCGCCACGAGAACATCGTCGACATCTACGAATTCGGCCGCGATCCGTTCGGCCGCGCGTTCTTCGTCATGGAGCTCCTCGAGGGCGAGCCGCTCTCGGCGCGGATCCGCCGCGGCGCGGTGCCGTGGCTCGAGGCGTTCCCGATCCTCGAGCAGACGCTGCGCGCGCTCAAGGCGGCCCACGACAAGGGCTTCATCCACCGCGATCTGAAGCCGGACAACATCTGGCTCAGGTACGTCGAGGGACGCGTCCAGGTGAAGCTGCTCGACTTCGGCATCGCCAAGCTGATCGGCGCCGACAAGGAGAAGCTGACGCAGACGGGCTCGGCGATCGGCACGCCGCACTACATGTCCCCGGAGCAGATCAACGGCGCGCGGGACATCGATCACCGCACCGATATCTACGCGATGGGCGTGATCACCTACGAGATGTTCGCCGGCACCACGCCGTTCGGGGGCGAGACCCTGCAGGCGCTCATCCTCGGCCACCTGTTCCAGGATCCGCCGCGGCTCGCCGAGCTCCCGCCGAGCCTGGGCGTGCCGCCACCGCTCGCCGAGATCGTCGATCGGATGCTCGTCAAGGACGCGCCGGGCCGCTACCAGAGCGTGACCGACGTGCTCGCCGATCTGCACGATATCAACGCCCACCGGTGGCCGGCGCGGGCGGAGACGATGAACCGCGCGCGGCCGACGCGCCCGCCGCCGCTCGCGGCGCTGCAGGCAGGGCAGACGGGGCAGACCGGGCAGACGGGGCCGATCGCGCCGATCGCGCAGACCGGGCAGACGGCACAGACGGTGCAGACCGGGCAGACGACGCAGGCGACGCAGACGGTCGACAAGCCGCACGGGCGGGGTAGGCGCGCGATCGCGGTCGGCGGCGCGATCGCCGCGGCGGGGCTCGCGTTCGCGGGCGTCGCGACCCTCCGTTCGCAGCAGGGCGACGCGCCCGCGCCCGCGCCCGCGCCGACGGTGGCACCGGCGCCGCCGCCGAGCCCCGCGCCCGCGGCGCCCGTCGAGAAGCTGCTCGATCACGACGCGCTCCGCCGGGACGCGCAGATGACGCTGCGCGCCTCGCTCCGGGAGGCCGAGCCGGCGGTGCGCGTCCAGGGCTCGGACGCGATCGCCAAGATCAAGGACGCGTCGGCGGTGCCGGCGCTGAGCGAGCTGACCGAGCGCGATCCCGACGCCGCCGTGCGCGGCCACGCGGGCGAGGCGCTGGGCGCGCTCGGCGCGGCCACGGCGAAGGCGCTACTCGCGCGGCTCGAGGCGGACGCCCCGCCGCCGCTCCAGGTCTGGTACGCCTCCGCGCTCACGCGGCTGGGCGACGCGCAGGCGCGCGCGCGCTTGCTCGCGCACGCGCGCAGCAAGGACCTCGACGTCTCGTTCAAGGCCGCGCTCACGCTCGCCGAGCTCAGCCAGCCGGGCGACCTCGAGGTGCTCAAGGTGCTCTTCGAGCTCACGGCGCACGAGGCCAAGCTGAGCCAGCAGGCACCGTACGCGGGCGCGCTGCTCCTCACGAAGATGGCGGCGCTGCGCGACGCGGGCGCGCGCAAGCGGCTCTACGACCTCCTCGAGTCCCCGCACGAGGGCGCGCGGCTCGCGGCGGCCGAGGGGCTGGGCAAGCTCGGCGACGACACCGGCAAGCAGGTCCTGCAGGCGGTGCTCGGGAGCCCAGCCTCGCCGCACCGGCTCGCCGCGGCGGTGGCGCTGATCCCGCTCGGCGAGTACGGCGGCTTCGACGTGATCACCGCGAGCCTGGGCGACAAGGATCCCAAGCTCCGGCACCTGGCCGCGCGCGCGCTCGGCGAGATCGGCGAGCGCCGGAGCCTCCGGGCGCTGCTCGATCTCGCGGGTGACAAGGCGGGCAACCAGGCGGGCGATAAAGACTGGCTCCCGCGCATCACGGCGGCGGTGGCGATCCTCGCGATCGTGGGGCTCGATCCGCAGGTGCTCGCGCAGGAGTCGGTGGACTGGACGAAGACGGCGCTCGACTCGGATGACTGGGCGGTGCGCAAGACGGCGGCCGACGTGCTCGGCGATGTCCCCGATCAGGCGGCCGTGCCGCTCCTGGCGCAGGCGATCGGCGATCCGGATGCGAAGGTGCGCCTCGCGGCGGCCCGGAGCGCGGCCAAGATGAAGGGGGCCGCGGCGGCGGTCAAGCTCGCGGCGGCGCTCAAGGCGGAGGCCGATCCGGGCGTGAAGGAGCAGCAGATCAAGGCGCTCGGCGAGATCGGCAGCGCGGCGGTGCGCGACACGCTCGCGCGCTTCGCCGGAGAGCCGGGCCGGCTCGGCGTGCTCGCGGCGGGCGCGCTGATCGCGGTCGGTGACACCTCGGGCGCGGCGAAGCTCGAGACGGCGGTCGCGGCGCCCCAGACGGAGCTGCGGCTCGCCGCGGTGCAGGCGGCGGCGCGGGCCAGAAATCCGATCGTGGTGCCGACGCTCAAGAGGGGCGTGGGCGACCGCGTGCTCGACGTCCGGCTCGCCGCGGCCGAGGGGCTGGCCACGTTCAACGCCGAGAAGCCGGCGGCCGTGAAGGTGCTCACCGCGGCGCTCGGCTCGAAGGACGCGTCCATCGTCGGCCGGGCGGCGGCCGCGCTCCTGGGGTTCGGCGAGCAGCTCGCGAGCACCGTGCGCCCCCCGGCGGAGCTGCTCGACTCGACGGATCCGAAGCTGCGGCTCGCAGCGGTGCCGATCGTGCGCGCGATGCCGCCGGGCGACGCGGTGCCCCTCTTGCGCCGGCTCGTCGCCGACCCGGACCGGGGCGTGCGGCACGCGGGCGTCGACGCGATCGCGAGCGTCGCCGCCAGGGACAAAGATCAGGCGATCAAGCTGTACAAGTCGCTCGTGCGCGACGCCGATCCGGCGGTGCGCGCGAAGGCGGCGGGGCAGCTCTCGCGGCTGGTCCCGCCCGCGCGACCAGCGGCGCCCGCCCCCCAGCTGACGGCGGTCAAGAAGGCGAGCGGCGACGTGACGGCCGCGTCCGCCGAGGCGGTGGCGAAGGCCAAGGCATTCGAAGCGCTCGCCCAGGAGCTGGCAGCGACGACGGCGGCGGCCCCGCGCGACGACGAGGCGCTCCAGCGCGCCCTTTCGATCGCGAAGGACCTCGGCGAGGCGGCGGCGCAGCTCGAGGGGGCGGCGGCGAAGGTCGAGGCGGCGGCGAAGACGGCGGCGGAGGCGGCGGGCCCGAGCCCCGCGCCGGACGCGGCGAAGCTCGTCGAGGACGCGCAGGCGCTCGCGCAGGCCGCGCGCGATGCCGCGACGGCCGCGCGCGACAAGGTGGCGGGCTCCGAGAAGCAGGCCCAGAGCTACGCCAAGACCTGGACGGAGGACCCGCAGCTGCTCATCACCGCCGCGGATACGGCGATCGCCACGGGGCGCTTCGCCGAGGCGAAGCAGAGCCTCGAGAAGGCCGCGAAGCTGCTCGCCCGGCAGGGCGGGCGGAGCGCGAGCATCGATTACTCGTACGCGCAGCTCTACGACAAGATGGCCACGCGCACCAAGGATCCGGCGGGCCGGCGCCAGCTCCTGCAGCAAGCAGCGGACGCCTACCAGCAGTTCGCGAAGACCGGCACGGGCTCGCGCGTGCGGCGCGCCCGGGCTCGAGCTGCGGAGATCGCCGATGATCTCAAGGAGCTGGGACCGCCCTAGCGCGTGACCTCAGGGGTTATGGCCCGGCGCTTTGAGCGGGGGATTGGACTCTCCATGGCAGTGGGCACACGGTAGTGGCACGCCCCCTCGTGGTAGTCGCCGAGCCCCGCAGTTGGGATTTCGGAATTCGAGGTATTTGCTTGTCTTGCTCGGGCCAGGAGCGTTAGCGTCTGGTCGCGGGAACGTGGGCAGTGAGGGACATCGATGGGTGAGGAGATCAAGGGGAAGACGATGATCGCGCCGGTGGCGCCAGCGCCGGCGCCGCCCGCGCGGACGCCGGTGTCGAGCGCGCAGATGGCCACGGTGATGGCGCCGGGCTCGATCCCGCCGCCTGTGCAGAGCGAAGCGCCGCCCGACATGTCCGGGCCGACGGTGACGGCAGAGGCGGGAGCCACGCTGCCGGGCAGCGGCGCGCCGCCGAAGAGCAGCGTGCCACCGCCGAGCAGCAGCGTGCCGCCGTCGAGCAGCAGCGGGCCCGTGTCCGTCATCGGCGCGTTCGCGACGAGCCCCGGCACCGGGGTGCCCGGCATCGACGACCCGGAGCAGTTCATCGGCAAGGAGCTGTGCGCCTACATGATCGAGCGCAAGCTCGCCGAGGGCGGCATGGGCGTCGTGTTCGAGGGCGTGCACACGAAGATCGGCCGCCGCGGCGCGATCAAGGTCCTCAAGCTCGAGTTCTGCCGCTCCGAGGAGGTGATCGAGCGGTTCCATCAGGAGGCGCGCGCGGTCAACGCGATCCACCACGAGAACATCGTCGACGTCTACGACTTCGGCCGCGATCCGCACGGCCGCGTGTTCTTCGTCATGGAGTTCCTCGAGGGCGAGCCGCTCTCGGCGCGCATACGCCGCGGCCCCCTGCCCTGGGCCGAGGCGTTCCCGATCCTCGGGCAGACGCTGCGCGCGCTCAAGGCGGCCCACGACAAGGGCTTTGTCCACCGCGACCTGAAGCCGGACAACATCTGGCTCTGCCACGTCGACGGCCGCGTCCAGGTGAAGCTGCTCGATTTCGGCATCGCCAAGCTGATCGGCACCGAGAGCCCCAAGGAGAAGCTGACGCAGACGGGCTCGGTGATCGGCACGCCGCACTACATGTCTCCCGAGCAGATCAACGGCCTGCGCACGGTCGATCACCGCACCGACCTCTACGCGCTGGGCGTGATCACGTACGAGATGTTCGCCGGCATCACGCCGTTCACCGGCGACACGCTGCAGGCGATCATGACGGGCCACCTGTTCAAGGACCCGCCGCGGCTCGCCGACATCCCCGCGGACCTGGGCGTGCCGGCGCCGATCGCCGAGATCGTCGATCGCATGCTCGTCAAGGAGGCGGCGGACCGCTACGAGAGCGCGGCCGACGTGCTCGCCGATCTGCACGACGTGAACAAGAACCTGCAGCCGACGAAGGCGGCGACGCGGCGACGCGCGCGGCCGACGCGCACGGAGGCGCAGGCGCAGCTGCAGACGCAGGCACCGGGGCAGACGCAGGTGCTGGCGCCCGTGCTGGCGCCGGCCGTCGCCACCACCGGGCGCAAGGGGCCGAGCCGGCCGGCCGTGATGGGCGCGCTCGTGGTGGCGGGGCTCGCGGTCGGCGGCGCCGCGATCTGGCAGCGGCAGACGCCCACCGCGAGCACCCCGGCGCCCGGGCCGGGCCTGGGGCCAACCTCGATCGGCCCTCCGCCGACGGTGATCGACACGCCGCCCCCGGTGCCCGACTACGACGCGATCCGCAAGCACTCGCAGGCGACGGTGCGCGCCGGGCTCCGGGAGACCGAGCCGGCGGTGCGCAGCGAGAGCGCGCTCCTCCTCGGCACGTACAAAGATCAGCCGTCGGTGCCGGCGCTGACCGATCGGGCCGAGAGCGATCCCGACGAGCAGGTGCGCGCCAGGATGGCAGTCGCGCTGGGCGCGATCGGCGCGGCGGCGACGTCGCCGCTCCTGCAGAAGCTCGAGCGCACCGCGACGTCGCTGCCGCTCAAGATCGGGTACGCCGCCGCGCTCGCGCGGCTGGGCGATCGCGCCGCGCGCAGGCGCATGGCCGAGTACGCCGAGCAGGCGCGCCGCGCGGACATCAAGCAATGGTTTCTGGCCGGGACCGAGCTCGCGGAGATCAGCCCGCCGGGCGATCTCCGCGCGATCAAGACGCTCCAGGCGCTCGCCGCGCACGAGGACGCGCTGCGAGCGGCCACCGGAGACCCTTACGTCGGGGTGCGGCTCTTGCGCCACCTGGTCGCGCTGCGCCACGAGCCATCGCGCAAGGTCCTCTACGCGCATCTCGAGGACAAGCAGGAGGGCGTGCGGCTCGCCGCGGCGGAGGCGCTCGCCCTCCTCGGAGACGGCGCCGGCAAGAAGGTGCTCGCGGAGGTGCTCGCCAACGACGCGTCGCCGAACCGGCTCATCGCGGCGGTGGCGCAGATCCCGCTCGGCGAGTACGGCGGCCTGGATCTCATCACCGCGAAGCTCCATGACAGAGATCCCGAGGTCCGCCGGCTCGCGGCGCGCGCGCTCGGCGAGATCGGCGACTCGGCGAGCCTCCGGCCGCTGCAGCAGCTCGCGGATGACAAGAGCTGGATGCTGCGCCTCGCGGGGTCGGCGGCGCTCGTCGCGATCGTCGGGCTCGATCCGGTGGTGCTCGCGCAGGCGTCGGTGGACTGGACGAAGAGCGCGCTCGGCTCGCAGGACATGGCGGTGCGCAAGGCCGCCGCGGGCGTGCTCGCCGACATCCCCGAGAAGGCGGCGGTGCCGCTCCTGGCCAAGGCGATCGCCGACGACGAGCCGAGCGTACGCCTCGCGGCCACGCAGAGCGCCGCCAAGATGAAGACGCCGGAGGCGGCGTCCGCCCTCGTCGCTGTGGTGAAGACGGAGAAGGATCCCAAGATCAAGGAGCAGCAGCTCAAGGCGCTCGGCGAGATCGGAAGCCCGGTGGCCAAGGACACGCTCGCCGAGATCGCGAGCGCGGATCCGGGGCGGATCGGCGTGATCGCGGCGGGCTCGCTGATCGCCGTCGGCGATCCGTCCGGCAAGGACAAGCTCGAGGCGGCGGTCGCCCCGAGCCAGCCGACCGAGCTGCGGCTCGCCGCGGTGGAGGCGGCGACGTCGGCGAAGAACCCGATCGTGGTGCCGACGCTCAAGACGGGCGTCGTGGATCGCGTGTTCGACGTGCGGCTCATGGCGGCCGAGGGGCTCGCGGTGTTCAACGCCGAGAAGGACGCGGCGGTGAAGGTCCTGAGCGAGGCGCTCAAGCGGAAGGAGACCTCCGTGATCAGCCGGGCGATGGCCGCGCTGGTCAAGTTCGGCCAGCCGGTGCCGGCCCAGGTGCAGAGCCCGGCGGAGATGGTGGCGTCGAAGGATCCGAAGCTGCGGCTCGCGGCGGTGCCGATCGTGCGCGCGATGCCGACGGACGAGGGCGTGCCGCTCCTGCGCCGGCTCGTGATCGATCCGGACGAGGAGGTGCGGCGCGCCAGCGTCGACGCGATCGAGGTGGTCGTCCCCAAGGACAAGGCGCAGGCGATCAAGCTGTACAAGCCGCTCGTCAGCGCGCCGGATCCGGTGGTGCGGACGAAGGCGGCGGGGCAGCTCTCGAAGCTGGTCCCGGAGCCGCCGAAGCCGCCGCCGAGGCCGCCGGGGCCGCCGGGGCCGGGCGGCGCACCGGGCGGGTCCGGGGCCGGGTCCGCGGCGTCGATCGACACGACACCGCAGGTCCAGGCGGTGCTCGCCACGGCCACCAAGACGGCCGCCGAGACGCAGCCGGCGGCGGAGGCGTTCGAGGCGCTCGTCCAGGAGCTCACGGGCAAGACCACGGGCGCGTCGCCGGACGGCGCGGTGCTCCAGCAGGTCGGCGACCTCGCGGCGAAGATCGGCGAGGCGGCGCTCCGGCTCGAGTCGGTGGCGGCCCGGGCCGAGGCCGCCGCGCTCGAGGCGGCCGACGTGGCGGGGCCGAGCCCGCCGCCGGCCGCCGAGAAGCTGGTGGCCGAGGCCCGGCGGCTCGCGCAGGGCGCGCGCGTCGCGGCCGATGCCGCGCGCGCCAAGGTGCCGGCCATCGAGAAGCAGGCGCGTGGGTACAAGCAGGCGTGGACCGACGACGCGCAGATGCTCGTCAACACCGCCCGGGCGGCGATGATCGGGAACAACCTCACCGAGGCGGCGGAGTACCTCGACAAGGCGGCGAAGCTGCTCCGCGCCCAGAAGGCGAGCTCGGCCGAGGTCGACTACCTGTACGTCGATCTCTACGTCTCGATGGCCGACAACGTCCAGGACCCGGATCGCAAGCGCAAGCTCCTAGAGCAGGCGCAGGGGGCGCTCCAGCGGCTCGGGGCGGCGGGCGGGAGCCCGCAGCAGATGAAGGACGCGACCGCGCAGGTCGCCGAGCTGGCCGCGGAGGTCGAGAAGCTCAAGCAGCCCTGAGCGCAGCGGCCTGAAACCTGGCGCGCGCTGGCGGGGCGCCACACGCCCGCGCGCCGCCGCGACCGCGGCTGCGGCCGCGGCCGCGCCGCGGCCTACCAGCGGTACGCCGGGGGCCCCTGCGCCCTGGCCGCGCCGCGCGCGGCGCCGCCCCGAGCGCAGACGAGCCCCCCGCATATCATCCAGTCACCGATCCGCACGGACATCGAAAAATCTTTAAGCTAATTACGCCTAGTAATTGGATCGGACTCCCCGATCAGGGCTCCGCGATGACTGGGGATGATCATCTTGGACGACCCCTAGAGTGGTAGTCGTCGAGACGCACGCTCTGGATTGCCAGAAAACGCTGCCTGATCGAAAAAAGGTGACTCGGGGATCCTTGTCTCGTCCGCGCCACTGGCGTTAGCGTGGCTGGGCTGTGCGGGTGTGAGGTCGTGATGAGTCAGGAGGACGAGGGCAGGACGGTGCTCCGGCCGGGCGGGCCGCGCCCGCGCCCGCGGCCCGCCGGGCGCGCGGGGGGCGGCCCGCTCGCACCGCCGGGGCGCGCCGCGGCGGGCTGCACACGTGGGCGCGACCCGCTCGCACCGCCGGGGGCGTGCCGCGGCGGGCTGCACACGTGGGCGCGCCTGGGCGGGCTCTCCGCGGCCTCGTTCGTGGTCACCGTGATCTGGGTGCAGATCCAGGCGCGGCCGGCCGCACCGGCTGCGTCCGCCCCCGCGCCAGCCACCGCCGTCAAGGCGGCGCCGGTGGCGCCGGCCGTGCCGGCCGTGCCGCCGCGGCGCCGCGCCGCCGCCCGCGAGTGCGCGCTCGAGATCCTCCGCGCGTCGCTGCGCGAGGCCGAGCCAGCGGCGCGAGCGGCGCGCGCGGAGGCGCTGGCCCGGGAGCAGGACGGCGATGGGGCGGTGCGGATCGCGGCGGCGGCGGCGACCGTCGCGATCGCCGGGCTCGAGCCGCAGGTGCTCGCGGGCGCAGCGGTGGACGTTGCGCGGCGCGCGCTCGACTCGCAGGACGCGGCGGCGCGCAGGACCGCCGCGTCCTGCGGGCGCGCCGATCTCCCGGAATCGGAGGCGCTGCCGCTCCTCGCCCGGGCGATCGCGGATCGGGATCGTGCCGCTCCTGCGCCGGCTCATCGCCGATCCGGACCCGGACGTGCGGCGCGCGGGCGTCGACGCGATCGAGAGCGTCGTGCCGAAGGACAGGGAGCAGGCGAAGCGGCTCTACCGGCCGCTCGTCTGATCCGGTCGTGCACGCGAAGGCGGCGGGCCAGCTAGCGCGGCTGGTCGCAGCCCGCGGCGGGGGAGATCGCTAGTAGGAGATCGCTAGTAGGAGATCGCTAGTAATAGACGAAGACAGCGCCGGAACCCGGAGCGGCGTTATCAGCCACGGCGCGCCCTGAAACGGCGAAGGCCCCGCCGATGAGCTCATCGGGCGGGGCCTCTACCGTTTCCGTGCGGTGCGGTGCGGCGCGGCGCGGCGGCCGGGCTTTCGTGGCCTCGGCCGGCTCGCAGCTCGCAGATCAGCGGCCGGGCGGGCGCGCGAAGCGGTCGTCGCCGGGGAACGGATCCGCGGTCTCGCGGGTCATGACCTCGGCCGGGTCGGGGAGCGGCTGCGTGCGGATGCCGAGGGCCGCCAGGCCGTCGGCGTCGTTGTAGCGGAGCTCGGCGATCGCGACGGGGCGGCCGCCGGCGCGGACGAAGCGGGTGAACGACGCGGACGAGTGGCGCTGCTCGCCGAACTCGGTGCCGAGGCCGGGGCGGTTCGTGCGCTCCGCGGGCGGCGGGGGCGCCGCCTCCCCCTCGAAGGAGCCGTCGTAGTCCGCCGACGGGGCGGTGCTACCCACGGCGCCACCGGCGCCACCGGTCGGAGCCGGGGCCGGGGCCGGGGCCGGGCGGCGGTACGCGGAGCGGCCGGTCGCCGGAGCCTCCGCCGCGGGCGCGGGCGCGGCCGCGGCCTTCTTCGGCGCGGCGCGGTCGGCGCGGGCGACGCTCTTGTCGGCCGCCTCGGCGTCCTTGGCCTTCATGCCCGCGCCCCGAGAGCGCGAGGCCTCGGCGCGCGAGTCCAGATCGTCGGTGTAGTCGTACGGCTTGCGGTAGCCGGGCGTCGTGGGCTCCGGCTTCGGCTCGACGATGATCTGCTGCGGGGTCTCGCGCTGCTCCTCGAAGATCGCGACGGCGATCACGCCGACGTTGCGCGCCTTGCCCTTCTGGCCGGCGTAGGAGTCGTTGACCGACGAGAACCGGAACGTCGCCACGTCCTGGTGCGACGTGCGGAAGCCCTCGATGCGGACGTCGCCGTACGGCGGCACGACGTAGCCGCGCTTGCGGAGGTCGCCCGGCTCGCCGTCGATCACGTCGAGGCCGTCGACCGACACGATCGCCTCGACGCGGTTCGGCGTCGGGTTCGTGACGCGGATGACGTAGCGCTCACCCGCGTTGCCCTGCACGTAGAACCGATCCTTGTGCGCGTAGGTCGGCAGCGTATCGCCGCCCTCGCGGATGACCTGCACATCGTACGGAGCGCGGACCTTCGCCGGGGCGATCCCGATCGCGATCTGCGAGCCGGCGGGGAGCTGGGGGCCGGTCGGCTGATCGGCGTGGGCCGGGACCGAGCAACTGATCGCTGCGGCGAGACCCGCCGCCAAGAGAGACAACCCGAAGAGCTTGCGCATGGGACCCTGAGACGGCCGACCGTGGCCGATCGATCTACGAAGTTGCCACGGCCGGGAGCGTCATTCGGGTCCCGAGGCGCCGATCCGTGGCCCCGATTCCGCCCGCCCGGGCCAACCCCGGGCCGAGGTTGTGTATATAGTCCGCCGCATGGCGTCTGCGAAAAGCACTGGAAAGGCAGCCAAGTCGCGGAAGTCCAAGCCAAAACCGGGAGGCAAGACCGCCCGGGCCAGCGGCGCAGGAGGAAGGGCGGCGGGCGGCGGCCGATCTGCTAACGGCCCCCGGGAGGAGGCCGACGTCGAGGCCGCGGACGCCTCGCTGTTCGACCCGCTGACGCCTGGCGAGATCGCCGACGCGCTGCGCACGCTGACGGAGGACAAGCGCGTCAGCTCGATGGCGAAGGTCGGCCGCTACCGCGTGATCTGCACCGAGCCGCTCGTGGTCAAGCCGCCGCACTGGATGGCGGGGCACCGGCTGGTGCGCGTCGTCGCGTACGACTACGCCTCGGACCGCGCGGTCGACGCGTGCGTCGATCTCGACGCGGGCGTCGTCGCTCACCTCGAGCTGTCGAAGGCGCAGCCGATGCTGTCGCGCGACGAGGAGGCGCTCGCCGTGTCGATCGCGATGGTCGACGAGCGCGTGCGCGAGCAGCTCGCGATGGGCGACGTCCCGCAGGTCACGATGCATTACTGGGGCAGAAACCAGACCGATCTCGCGTACGCGCGCCGCGCGGCGGCGGTCGTGTTCGGCCGCGCCGACGGCCACGCGTCGCTGGTGGCGGTGGTGGATCTCCTCGACAGCCAGGTGACCCAGGTGGTCCCTGCGGAGCAGTGGTGAACATGTCGAACGCCATCCAGGAAGCAGGCTGGAAGTTCCACTGGCGGCTCACCGAGTCGGCCGGGATCATGGTGTATCTCGCGGACTACCAGGGCCGCCGCGTGCTCTGGGAGGGCTCGCTGCCGTACGTGACGGTCGATCACCAGCGGCAGTCGCTCGAGCCGGATCCGGATCCGACGCCAGCCGAGCTGCACGGGCTGTGGTGGATGCCGCTCGGCACGCGCACGGTCTCGGGGCCGGTGCGCGTGCAGACGTTCCGCGGCGGCGTCGAGCTCTCCGCGGCGTTCGAGGCGGGGCCATACCAGTACACGCAGCTGTGGCGGTTCCACGACGACGGCCGGCTGTGCCCGTGGCTCACGATCTACGGCCCGGGCGTCCACGATGAGCACACGTACCACCCGCACTGGCGCTTCGACTTCGACCTCGACGGCGCGCGCGACGACGCGTTCGAGCGGTTCGAGGAGGGGCGCTGGCAGCGCATCGAGCGCGAGGGCTGGTTCCCGTACGGCGGCGAGGCCGACGAGGCGGGCAACGTGTGGCGGCAGGTCGACTTCGGCTCGGGCGCCGCGCTCAACATCCGGCCGCACAGCTGGGACGACGCCGAGGTGTTCGCGATCCGCTACCACGACGGCGAGTGGGCGCCGTTCTCGCCGCGTAGCGCGGCGGGCACCCAGCCGTTCCCGGCGGCGTACGTCGGCGACGAGGAGCTCGACGGCGACGACCTGACGCTGTGGTACGTCGCCCACGTCCACTACGACCAGTCGTTCCCGTACACGGCCGGCCCGTGGATCCGCGTCGAGGGCCTCGAGGCCAGCGGCGCCGGCCGCAAGGGCAGCAGCGGCCGCGGCGGCCGCGGCGGCCGCCGCCGCTAGCGACGCCGCCCGGCCGCGCTCGGCCAGGTCGACCGATGACGGTGAAGCGAGAGATCGCGCCGGTGCTCCGGCAGTCCCGCCTGGGCGAGATCGACGAGGAGGCGGAGCGCCGGGCGTACTGGGCGGTGCAGCCGATGGAGGCCCGGATCGCGGAGGTCGAGGTGCTGCGGCGAATGTGGATCGAGCTGACGGGCGATCCGGATCAGCCGATGCAGCTCGTCGTCCACAAGCGCCGACTCGGCGACCCTGCGCCGACGCCGCCGAGTGACTCCGCGGGCACGCCGCGGCGGCGGTCCAGATCCGCGTGAGCCGCGCAGGACCGTTCCGGTGACGCCCTTACGACGAGTTGCAGCCCCGATTGCTGCCCGGTAGGCTCGCCGAGTGCTGTCTCTGTGGAGCGTGCGGCGTGCGTTGAAGGACAGCGCGCGCCAGGTCGAGACGGCGCTCCGCCGCGATGGGGCCGACAAGCTGATCGTGCGGTCGGGCATCGGGGCCGGCCGACACACGCTCGCCAAGAGCCTGGCCGAGCAGCTCGGCGCGCACGTCGTGGAGTTCCCGCCCTACGATGACCTCGACTCGCCGCTCCACGGCATCGTCCAGCTCGCGAGCGCCACCGGGGCCCTCGGCGCGCCGGGCGCTGACCAGGCCGCGCTCCTCGCGCAGGCGCTCGAGGGCGCCAGCGCCCTGGCGGACGCGAACCGTCCGGTCGTGCTGCTGATCCCCGCGCCCGTCAGTCCGGGCAGCGAGACAGAGCTGTCCACCCCGGCCGAGATCGACAGGATCGTGCGCTCGATTGGCACCGTGCCGCGACTGCGCGTGATCGTGCTCGCCACGACGGCGCATCGCGCCGAGTGGTTCGAGGCGGCGGCCACGCTGACCCTGACCGCCCCGCGGGTCGGAGCCTCGGACCTGGATCCACAGCAGCTCCCTGATCGCTTCGCGCACGCGGCCGCCGAGCTCCAGCGCTGGATGAGCAGTACGGGCTGGGCGAGCACGCCGATCGAGGCTCGGCTCCAGGTCGGGCTGATCGCGATGGGCGATCGGCCCGCCGCCGTGGGGCTACGGCTGGAGGCCCTCGCCCGGAGGATGGCCGCGCAGCTCACGACGAGGTTCAAGACGATCGGCCCGGCAGTCCGGCGTCTACTCGTCACGCGCAGGCCGCTGCCCGCGTCCACGATCGCGTCGATCTCGGGCATCGAGAGCGACTGGCTGCCGCTGCTCACGGCGTGTATCGGCTACGGCGACGCTGCGATCCGCGTATCGGAGGTCACACGGCAGGTGCTGCTCGACGCGCTCGATGCCACCCCCGAGGAGCTCGAGTCCGCCCACGAGGCGCTCGCCGAGTACCACGCGAGTCTCGATGGAGCGCCGAGCCTTCGCGGCGTCGGCAAGGACGCGGCGGTCAACTGGCTGGAGAAGGTCCACCACCTCGCGCTGGGTGGCGATGCCTGCGCCGCGCGATGGGCCGCCCAGGAGCACGCCGGGCCCGAGCAGATCTGGGAGCGCGCGCGGTTCTTGAGCCGCGTGAAGCGCCGGTACACCGACGCCGCGGAGCTGTACCGCTCGTGCATCGAGCGCTTCGGCCCGGACACCTACTCGATGCACTACCTCGCGTACAACCTCGAGCGGTCGCACCAGGCGCTCGGCGAGATCCGGACCGGCTACGAGCTCGCCGTTCGCGCCGACCCCGCCAACCCGTGGTGGCAGCAGCGCTGGATCCGGTTCCTCATCGCCCATGGGACCCTCGAGGAGGCCCGCCGGGCGTGGCGGCTCGCGCGCCAGGCCATCGATCCCGACGGCGAGCTGATGCGCAGGAGCCCCTGGCTCGCGATCCACCTTCACGGCATGGTGGCGCGGCGCTGGCTCGCGCTCGGACGGATCGACGATGCGCGGGATGTGCTCGCCGAGATCCCGAAGCAGTGGCTCGATCAGGAGGCCGAGCTCCGGGATCTGGTCCGGGCCCTCTCGAGCAACGAGCAAGCCCGCGCGCTCGGCGAGTCCGTGTATCCGGCGAGCACGCCGATCGAGGATCGCTGGAGACGGCCGCGGAGCCTCCGGCCCTCGCGCGACGGAAAGCGCCTGAGCTGGTGGGCGCCGGGACGGGTCATCGAGGCCACCGCGGACGAGGTCATCGTGGTGATCGCCCCCACCCCGACCGAGGCGCAGCAGGTGACCTACGACGCAGCGACCTGGCGGCAGATGGCCAGCGAAGCCGCCTCCGACGCCGAGGGCTACTTCGAGCTCGGCCGTTATGAAGGAGGGGACGAGGTCATCCGCACGAGCGTGGAGGACAGATGCGACCGCTGGCTCGAGGACGAGACGGCGGAGATGCGCGCCTGGGTCGGAGCGTGGCGGCGCTGACCCTCGCCGCGCTCGGCGCCGCGCTCGATCGGTCGCTCCTCCACGTGTTTGTCGCGGGCCCGGGGTATGGCGAGGGGATCGCCATTGCGCTGCCGGAGCAGGGCTGGCTGCTGCTCGATGGGTGTGAGACCCGCGATGGCGCGCTCCCGCTGATGGCCATCCTCGAGCAGTGGCGGCAGCCCGACGAGCCGATCAATGCCGTGCTGCTCACCCACCCGCACGCCGACCACGCGTACGGACTGCGGGACCTGCTCGAGACGACCGCCCCGGCACGGATCGGCCTCACGACCGTTCCGGCCGACCCGGAGCGGGTGTTCCGCGCGTTCGGCGTGACGCCCCCAGCCCCAGCGGCGACGCGCGAGCCGCGCCTCGCGGGCCGCGTGCTCGAGGGCATGCTCGCGTTGTGGCGCAGGTTCGATGCCGCGCCCGAGATGCTGATCGCCCTCGTCGACGGCGCCGCGATCCCGCTCTCCACGCCGTCGGTCCGAGCACACGTGCGGGCGCCGGATCTCGCCATCGTGGAGGCGCATCTGTCGTCGAGCGCTCCAGAGGATTCGAACGAGCTGAGCGCGGTGATCGAGCTCGTATTCGGGGCGACGCGGATCGTGCTCGGCAGCGACCTCCCGACGATGAGCCCGAGCGGACGTGAGCTACCTGGCGGCTGGGGCTCTGTGATGACGCGCCACCCCGCGCTCGGTGCGCACGCGGGGCTCAAGATCCCGCACCACGGCTCACCCGCGGCGTTCCACGCGGCGCTGATGACCGCCGGTGCCGGCCGCGCCTGGTGGATCTCGCCGTTCAACCGGGGCAAGCGGCTGCCGCCGACCAGCCCCGAGGGAGTGCCGCGCCTGGTCAGCCTCAACGGCGAGGTGGCGCTGACCGCGACGCCGCGCAGGCGCGACCAGCAGCCGCGTCACGCGGATCCGGGCGTCGTGACGCTCGCCGAGTTGCCCGCGCTGTTCACACCGCCCGCCAGCACAGTCGCGGGTGCGCTCCTCGTCACGCCGCCGGCCCTGGGGCCCCTCGAGCCGCTGTGGTGCGGCGCGTTCGATGATCGGGGCGCGCTGCGCGGGACGTGGCGAGGGGAGCGCGCGTTCACGGTCGTGCCGTGAGGCGGCGACGAGGGACTCGACAGCGGCCGCAGGGCAGCGGCGGCGGCCGCCGCAGCCAGCGACGCCGCCTGGCCATGGCGCCGCGCCGAGAGAGCGCGCGCTCCTCCTCTAGAGTGCCGCACTTCTGGCCGCTCGTACTCGTCTCCGCTCTTGGAAACAAGAAGTCCAGATTGACGTCGGCTACTCTCAAGCCGTGCCTCAGGGGTCGCCTACCGCTTCTTCCGTGCTCTCGGTCCTCGCGAAGGGGCGACTCGTCGAACTTGGACGAGAGCTCGCGGTCGCCGTCCCTGGCTCGGCGACCAAGGAGCAGCAGGTGGATCGCCTCTCCCAAACCATTGGCCTGGACCTTGCGACGGTCATCAGGCTGCTCAGCCGGGACGAGCTCAAGCAGGCGTGCCGGGCCCACGGCCTCGATGACGCCGGGCGCTCACGCACCGAGCTAGCAACGCGCCTCCTGGGACGGTCGTTCGAGACCGCGACGCTGCCAGCGCCGCTGTTCGCTGGCTCCGCCCGGGCGTCCGGCGATCTCCCCGAGCCCGGAGACATCGTTCAGGTCCGCCACCGGCAGTACCTCGTCGAGGAGGTGAGCGCGCTCCCGCTCCTCGGCGAGGCTACCCGAGTCCGCTTGGTCTGCCTGGACGACGACGACCAGGGCCGCCGGCTCGACGTGCTGTGGGAGCTCGAGCTCGGCGCTCACATCCTCGCGCCCGAAACCCACGGGTTAGGCACGATCGACGCGCTCGACCAGCCTGCGAGCTTCGCGTCGTACCTGCAGGCGCTGCGCTGGCACGCGGTGACCGCCACCGATGCACGCCTGTTTCAGGCGCCGTTCCGCGCGGGCATCGAGCTGATGAACCACCAGCTCACTCCCCTCAAGAAGGCGCTCGAGCTGCCGCGGGCCAACCTGTTCATCGCCGACGACGTCGGCCTTGGCAAGACCATCGAGGCGGGGCTCGTGCTGCAGGAGCTGCTGCTCCGGCAGCAGGTCGAGCTCGTGCTCATCGTGGCTCCCGCCTCGGTGTGCCTGCAGTGGCGCGACGAGATGCAGAAGCGGTTCGGCCTCGCCTTCGAGCTCTACAACCGGGCGTTCATAGCGAAGCGTCGCCAGGAGCGCGGGTTCGGCGTAAACCCGTGGACCACCCACAACCGGTTCATCATCTCGTACCAGACGCTGCGCCGCCCCGAGTACCGCGATCCGCTGCTCGCCCGGCTCGGCGAGCGTGCCCGCAAGAGCCTGCTGATTCTCGACGAGGCTCACACTGCGGCCCCGGCGACTGCGTCGAAGTACGCGATCGACTCGCGGATCACCAAGGTCGTCCGCGATCTCGCCCCGCGCTTCGACAACCGCTTGTTCCTGTCGGCCACGCCGCACAACGGCCACTCCAACAGCTTCTCGGCGCTGCTTGAGCTGCTCGATCCGCAGCGGTTCACACGCGGCGTGCGGCCATCGGCCCACGCGCTCGACACGGTGATGGTGCGGCGCCTCAAGGAGGACCTACGCCAGCTTGGCGTCGAGAGCTTCCCCAGGCGCCGCCTGGTCCAGCACGATATCGGTGCTCCGGACAGCCCCGAGGTGGTGCTGTCCGGCCTGCTCGCCGAGTACACGCAGCTCATGCGGCCCGAGCGCGGGCGCGGCAAGCTCGTGTTCATCAACCTGCAGAAGCGCCTCCTGTCGAGCATCGCGGCGTTCGAGCGGACGCTGAATGTCCACGCCGAGAGCATCGCTGCGGGGCGCGCGAAGACCGCCCTCCAGCTCTCGCTCGCCGATGCACCCACGCATGGCCGCGATGACGATGAGGACGACGGCGACGAATACGGCTCCGACGATGCGGTCCTCGACGCGGCGGCCGCCGCCGAGATCGATGCCGCGAGCCGGCTCCTGCAGAGCCCCGAGGGGCGCGCCCGCGAGCTGCTCGCGCGCATGCAGGATCTCGCCGCCCGGTACGCGACCGGGCCGGACGCCAAGGTCTCCGCGCTCATCGAGTGGATCCGCGCCCACCAGTGCCCAGCCGTGCAGGTCGGCGGCGCGGAAGGGCGAGGCGCGCAGCTCAAGTGGACCGATCGCCGCGTCCTGATCTTCACCGAGTACGGCGACACCAAGCGGTACCTCAAGGCCATCCTCGAGGCCTCGATCGAGGGTACTCACCGCGCCGACGAGCGCATCATGGACTTCCATGGTGGCATGTCCGACGACCAGCGCGAGGAGGTCCAGCGGGCGTTCAACGGTCCACCCGACGAGCACCCGGTGCGCATCCTGATCGCCACCGACGCCGCGCGCGAGGGCGTCAATCTGCAGGGGCACTGCGCCGACCTGTTCCACATAGACGTGCCGTGGAACCCCGCGCGCATGGAGCAGCGCAACGGCCGCATCGATCGCACGCTGCAGCCCTCGCCCGAGGTCCACTGCCACTACTTCTATTACCCGCACCGCGCCGAGGACATCGTCCTCAAGCAGCTGGTCGCGAAGGTCGAGACCATCCAGTCCGAGCTCGGCTCGCTGGGCAGCGTCGTCATGGATCGCCTCTTCGGCGTGATGGAACGCGGCATCGACGCCCACACCAACGCCGACCTCGATGAGGCGGAGGCCGACTCCGAGGTCCGTGCGACGGTGAAGGAGGAGCTCGAGAGCCAGCGCGAGCTCAAGAAGCTGCGGGCGGACATCGATGACAACGCGAAGATCGCCGGGGCGTCGCGCCAGCTCATCGACTTCGAGCCCGTGCTGCTCAGGAAAGTGATCGATGTCGGCCTCGGCATGGCCGGCGCGGCCCCGCTCGCTCCCGCCGGCGAGACCGCCGACGTCAAAGATGCCTTCCTCCTGCCGCCGCTCGGCGATACGTGGAGCGCCACCCTCGACACGCTCCGCCGCGCGCGTCGCCCCGACGAGGGATTCTGGGAGTGGCGCGACAACGCCCCGCCGCAGCCCGTGGTGTTCCAACCGCCACCGAAGCTGTCGAGCGCGGTCGCGCAGCTCCACCTCTCGCATCCGTTCGTACAGCGCATCCTGTCGCGGTTCCGCGCGCAGGGCTTCTCGGCGCAGGATCTGTCGCGCGTGACCGCGCTGCGTAACCCGCACGACGACGAGGTGATCGCGATCGCGTTCGGCCGCCTATCGCTGTTCGGCCCCGGCGCGACCCGCCTCCACGACCAGCTGATCCCGATCGCCGCGCGCTGGAAGGAGAGCGGCGGCAAGGGTCACCGGCAGCCACTCGAGGGCAAGGCGCAGGTCCAGGCGTTCGATCACCTCGCGCGCCTGTTGCGGGAGCTCGATCCCAAAGACAAGCCGCTCGCTAGGAAGACCCAGTCGCTGCTCGTCGAGCACGCCGCGGACGACTTCGCGGCGCTGTGGCCGGTGATCCAAGACGAGGCCGACGCGGTCGCGCACGACGCGGGCGCCAAGCTCGCCGCCCGCGCGCGCGACGAGTCTACCGCCCTCGCGAAGCTCCTGACCGAGCAGCGCGCCGCGATCCGCCGCGAGCTCGACAGCCGCCGCCAGCAAGGCTTCGTGTTCACCGAGGCCCAGCGCGAGGAGCGCGAGCAGTACGAGGCCGACGAGGAGCACATGGCGAAGCGCCTCGCCGCAATCGATCGCGAGCTCGAGACGGAGCCCACGCAGATCCGCTCGCTCTACCAGGTCTCGCTCCGCCGGCTCGAGCCGGTGGGGCTCGTCTATCTCTGGCCGGGGACGCGGTAGCCATGGCGAACGCCGAGGAGAGGTTCCACGAGGAGTGGCTCGGGATGGTCCAGCCCGTCGACGGGTTGGTAGTGTCGATCCCCGTCTTGGTCGAGGCGCAGTGCCTGGCGCGCCAGTCCCCCGAGGTCCAGCAGCGGCTCAGGGTGCTATGCGCGGGTGAGCCGCTCGCACTCACGGACGTGTCCGCGTTCCTCGCCGGCATCCTGGGCTGGCCCGCCGAGCGCATGCTCGCTGTCGACGCATTGCCGGCCGAGCTGAGCCTGTACGTCCCCGAGGGCGGGCAGGTCGTGCGGCCCACGCTCGCCGTGAGGGGCGGCAGTCCGGACGGCGCGCCCGTGCTGCTCGTGTGGGATCTCGGCCCCGAGACCGTGGGCCTGCCGCTCGACAAGCCGGAGACCCGGACCGGCCCGTGGGAGTACCCAGTCGCTGCCAAGCTCGATCGCCTGCTCCGCCACACCCGCGTGCCGATTGGCGTACTCACCAACCGCACCCACGTGCGACTGATCTTCGCGCCGCACGGCGAGTCGTCGGGCTCCATCACGTTCCGGATCGCCGATCTCGTGGAGGTAGGTGGCCGGCCGATCCTCGACGCGCTCGTCATGCTGCTCGGTGCGACCCGACTGTGGGGCGTGGCTCCCGAACGCCAGCTCCCCGCGATCCTCACCGAGAGCCGGAAGCGTCAGGCCAATGTCACCAACGAGCTCGCCGACCAAGTGCTCGAGGCGCTGCAGATCCTGCTGCGCGGCTTCGAGGCGGCCGCCGAGCGCGACGGCCGCGCGGTGCTCGACGCTGCGTACGCGCGCGCAGGCGACCACCTCTACGGCGGGCTGCTCACCCAGCTCCTGCGCCTGGTGTTCGTCCTCTACGCCGAGGACCGAGGCCTCCTGCCGATCGAGAGTGAGCTCTACGCCGAGCACCTGAGCGTGCTCGGCCTGTTCGATCAGCTCCAGGCCGACCACGGCGCCCACCCGGACTCGATGGCGCGCCGGTTCGGCGCCTACGGCCGGCTGGTCGCGCTGTTCCGCGCGATCTACCTCGGCGCCGAGCATGGGGACCTCCGGATGCCGGCTCGCCGCGGCGCGCTGTTCTCCCCTCACGAGTACCCGTTCCTCGAGGGTTGGGACGGCGAGCCCGGCGCTGCGCCGATTGTCGATCTGGCCGCGCGGGCGGCGGCTCGCCTGCCGAGCGTTTCCGACGAGACGGTGTTCCGCGTGCTCGAGCGCCTGCTCGTGCTGCGCCGCCAGCGGCTGTCGTACCGCGCGCTCGATGTCGAGCAGATCGGCTCGGTCTACGAGGCGCTGATGGGCTACCACGTGGTCCGCCTCGACGCCGAGGCGGTGTGTTTGCGGCCGTCGCGGGTGTGGGTCACCGGCGAGGAGGTCGTAGCCGAGAAGCCTGCCACCCGCACCAAGTGGCTCCAAGAGACCACCGGCATGGCCAAGGGCCAGGCCGAGAAGCTCAACAAGGAGCTCGGTAGCACCAAGAAGCCCGACGACGCGCTCGAGATCCTCGCGGACTTCGCGGTGTCGTCGTCGGAGGCGGGCACCGCGCGCCGCCCGGCGGGGGCGCTCGTGCTCCAGCCCGGTCCCGAGCGCCGACGCACGAGCTCTCATTACACCCCGCGCAGCCTGACCGCACCGATCGTCGCCAAGACGCTCGAGCCGCTGTTCCGCGCGATGGGCGAGAATCCGCCGTCCGAGCGGATCCTGAATCTCAAGATCTGCGATCCGGCGATGGGCTCGGGCGCGTTCCTGGTCGAGGCATGCCGCTACCTCGCCGACCAGGTCGTGCTCGCGTGGACCCGCGAGGGCCGCCACGACCTGCTCGCCGGCAAGGACGACGCCACGCTGATCGCGCGCCGCCTGGTCGCGCAGCGCTGCCTGTACGGCGTTGACAAGAACGCCTTCGCGGTGAACCTGGCCAAGCTGTCGCTGTGGCTGGTCACGCTCGCCAGGGACATGCCGTTCACGTTCGTCGACCACGCCCTCCGTCACGGCGACTCGCTGGTCGGCCTGTCGTTCGAGCAGATCACCGCGTTCCACTGGAAGCCGAAGGCACAAGTCGAGCTGTGCCAGGTCGAGCTCAAGGCGACGCTCGACGAGGCAATCGCCGCTCGCCAGCGCATCCTCGATCTAGCCGGCGATCCGTCGCCAGCGGCGCAGAAGGAGAAGGAGTGGCTGCTCAAAGACGCTGAGGATGCGCTCGATCGAGTGCGCATGATCGGCGATCTCGTCGTCGGCGCGTTCTTCTCGGAAGACAAGGACAAAGATCGCGAGAAGGAGCGCGACCGCCGACTCGATCTAGTGCTGGCCTGGCTGCGCGACGGCGGCAAGCCGGACGAGAGACTGCTTGAGCTACGCGAGGAGATCCGCAAGCGAATCCCGGTGTTCCACTGGATGGCCGAGTACCCGGAGGTGTTCTGGGTGCAGCGGCCAGATCCGCTGGATGGGGACTCGACGGGGCATGCTGCATGGATCGATGCAATCGTCGGCAACCCGCCTTTTGCAGGCAAGAACGCTATTGCAGAGATGGGCAGTGCCCGATTAGTGGACTGGTTCAAGGAGCTACATAATGATTCGCATGGCAATTCGGACTACTGTGCGCACTTCTTCCGTCGTGCTAACACGTTACTCGGTGAACACGGAACCATTGGCTTAGTCGCAACGAATACGATTGCACAGGGTGATACAAGAGCAACGTCTCTCCAATACCTGCTTACACATGGCTTGGTAATTTATAATGCAACAGCATCAATGCCTTGGCCAGGAGATGCCGCCGTAAGTGTCGCGGTCGTGCATCTTGATAAAGGGAGGTTAGTGTCATTCGCACAGCCGATTCTCAATGGCCAGGCAGTACGAGCGATAAATTCGCGGCTTCGTTCTGGCGTAGAGAGACCAGACCCAATCGCGTTTGAGCTGCAGCGGCGTTTGAGATCCCAGGGCTGTGTGCTTCAAGGCGATTTTGATATCTCATTGGCCGAGGGGGAGGCGCTGAGAAAAGATTTACAGAATATTGAGGTCATCCGTCCATATTTAGGTGGAGAAGAGATCAATACGAGTCCGACGCAGAGCTTCGAACGCTACGTAATCAACTTCGGAACTCGCTCTCTGGAGGAAAGCCAAGCGTGGAAGCAGCCTTTGGCTCTCGTACAAGCGCGGGTCAAGCCGAGTCGAGATCGCTTAGGAAACAATGCTGTTGCCCTCCAAGCTAAAAAGTTCTGGTGGCGATTCTGGGCGCCCAGGCCTGAACTTCAGGAGACGCTTCAAGGCACGAGGAGATGCCTAGTCGTCTCGGCTGTCTCAAAACATCTCATGTTCGCTTGGCAGCCAACAGATCGCATTTTCGCGCACACTCTTTATGTGTTCCCGATTTCGTTGGATGGGGTGTTCTCCGTACTCCAGTCGCGGATCCACGAGGCTTGGGTTCGTCTACTTTCTTCGACGATGGAAGATCGACTGCGTTACGCAGCGTCTGATTGCTTCGACAACTTTCCGTTCCCCATGTCTGATCCGCAGACTATCATTCCCTCTCTCGAGGACATCGGCCAACGCCTCTACGACGTGCGCGCCACATATATGGTCGCAACCCAGCAGGGCCTGACCCAGATCTACAACAAGCTCAAGCACCCAGACTGTCACGATCCCGAGATCGTCGTGTTGCGCGACCTCCACCTCGAACTCGACCGTGCCGTGCTCGCCGCCTACGGCTGGACCGACCTCGTCCCGCTCGTCCCGCCCTACACCACGCCGCAAACCGACACTGAGCAGCGCGCAGTCTCTGCGTTCGAGGACGCCGTGATCGATCGGCTGTTCGCTCTCAACACCGAGCGTGCCGCCGCCGAGCGCACCGCCGCTGAATCGAGCGACACCGGCACCAGCGCCACGAGCGCCGAGCCCACCGCGGCCAAGCCGAAGAAGCGCACCGGCAAGCGCGGCAAGAAGCCCTCCGCCACTGCCGAGCTTCCGTTCAAAGCTGGCGACGACTAACCCGGAGCACCGATGATCGAGCTGGTCGACGAACCCTGGGAAGCACTGCAACGCCTCTGCGCCACCCACGAAGCGAAGCACCTCGATATCCTGACCGGCTACATCGGCACGGGCGCCACCGCCGCCCTCGCCACTCTCGGCGTGCGCGCCCGCATCGTGCTCGGCCTCGAGAGCGCGGACGCAGCGTTGACCTCCGCCCAGATCGAGGAGCTTCGCCTCCTGTGTGCGCACCACGAGGTACGCTGGCGCAGTGGCCTGCACGCGAAGCTCTACGTCGTCGAGCAGCGCGCCGTGCTCGTCGGCAGCGCCAACTTCACGCGGGCTGGCTTCGAGCACCTCGACGAGCTCGCGATCGCCACCGATGATCCGGTGACAGTCGACCAGGCGATCGACGCGTTCGAGCTGCGGTTCGCCGAGGCCGCGCCGCTCGACCCCGACCGGCTACAGGTGCAGACGCCCGCGCCGGCCAGTGACGCCGACGGCCTCCATGCCCGACTTGGCGTCGCCTGGACAGACCGGCGCAGCGGCTTTAGCCGCGCTCGCCCAGGCGATGGGCCGGATCGCGGAGGAGAGGAACCGGAGGCATTCTTCGTCAACATCGGGGAGGGAATTCATCGGTGCTGGGACGACTGCCGCCGGTACGGCTTCATCTCGGCAGGCCAGGGCCAGAGGTTCAGCGATCAGCTCCAGCTGCTCCGGGAAGGCGCGCAGATCTATGCGTACCTGAACCAGTACGGGTATGTCGGTGCGGGCACGGTCCTCGGTCCTCGACGGATGGCGAGGGACCACGTGGTCGCGAATACCGGCATGCGCCTGTTCGATGTCGAGCTGCGCCAGCCGAGACTGAGGGACAACGGCGACGATCCCGCGCAGTGCGAGTGGGTCGTGCCCGTGCAGTGGCAGCACACGCTCGACCGCCACGACGCCGTGCTCCAGGAATTATTCCGCCGCGGATTCAACGTATGTCGCCTGAGGATCGAGCATCACCGGCGGGCACTCGCCGCCGCGTTCCTGCGCGCGACCGAGCCTTGACAACCGTCGAGCGGCGATTCGCGGCACGTGCGAGCATCTCCGGCTGACGCGACGGGCAGCGGCTGGTACATTGAGTCGTGTGGCCGCTGGGCCAGGACTTGCGCGACCTGCTCGGTCTGCTCGACAAGCACCATGTGCGCTACATGGTCGTCGGTGGGTTCGCGGTGGCAGCCTACGGCATTCCGCGTTACACGAAGGATCTCGACGTGTGGCTCGCATGTTCCCCGGAGAACGCCGCGAGGGTGCTCGCGGCGTTCTCCGAGTTCGGCTTCGCCAGCCTCGGGCTCACGGTGGAGGATCTCGTCCAACCCGACGTGGTGATCCAGCTCGGCTATGAGCCAAATCGAGTCGATCTGTCGATCTATTGACCGGGCTGTCGGGTGTCCAGTTTGACGACGTGTACCCAGGCGGGTCTTCACGATGATCGATGGGATCCAGGTGCCGATCATCGATCGCTCGTCGTTGATCGCGAACAAGCGTGCGCTCGGCCGGGCGCAGGATCTGGCAGATGCGGAGGCACTCGACCGATGACAGTGAAGCGAGAGATCGCGCCGGTGATCCGGAAGTCCCGCCTGGGTGAGATCGACGAGCAGGCGGAGCGCCAGGAGTACTGGGCGGCGCAGCCGATGGAAGCTCGGATCGCGGAGGTCGAGGTGCTGCGGCGGATGTGGATCGAGCTGACCGGCGATCCGGATCAGCCGATGCAACTCGTCGTCCACAAGCGGCGGCTCGGCGAACCGGCGCCAGCGCCGCCGGGTGACTCCGCGGGCACGCCGCGGCGGCGGTCCAGACTCGCGTAAGCTCCACCGAGCTTCGCACGGTCACGAAGACGCTCCCAGGTGGGCCCTCAGCGAGGGCGGGTCGCCCGACGTCGACGCAGGCGCCTGCGAGGCGGCGTGAGTTGATCGGTTCGTGCGCGCGGAGCGAGCAGGAGATCTTTCAGCCTCGGTGCTTCGGGGCGGGGCCGCGCGTTCCCTTGCGTCACAGACACCGGCACCCTCTGGTCAGGCATGGAGTCAGGATCGTCGGCGGCGCGGCTACCGTCAACGCGTGTACGATGCGCCTGATGGGGGTATCCGATCTTCGCAGACCGCTGGTGGCGGCCCTGGCGGCCGATCTCGTGGGGCCGTACGAGCCGGGCGAGGTCCTGCGGCTGCCGCCGTCGCGCTGGTACCTAACGGGGTTCCTCGTTCCGAAGACGGTGCGTAACAGCGACGATCGCGATCCGACCGATGACGACGAGATGGGGGCGGGCAACGACGAGACCGAGGAGGAGACCCAGGGCAGCGCCGAGCCCGAGCCCAAGCAGAAGAACCGGCTGCCCGCCTCGATGGGAATGTCCGTGCTCTTGCCCAAAGGCACCGCCAACGAGACGGTGACGGCGACGCTGACGTTCGCCGAGTACGTCTTCGAGGAGCGCGAGGTTGCCGGCGAGAAGCGTAAGCTGCGGACGTGGAAGCGGGTGCCGCGCGGCCCGGTCCACGTGGAGGTCCCGCTCGATCCGAAGAAGGTCGCGGCCGGCGTTCGCCTGATCGGCTTTCCAGGCCTGTGCGTGAAGGGCAAGCTCGCCCAGGCCGAGGCCCACGGCCTTCCGCCGGGCACTCGCGCGCTGTCCCTGTTCCTCGTCAACGAACGCAAGACGGAGGGGGTCGAGAAGGGCAAGCAGGACGAGCAGTTCGTGTTTCAGGCCGAGCTTGCGCTGCGCTACGAGCGCGGATTCCTCGCCCGCCCTAACCAGCGCGACGAGCAGTCGAGCGAGTGGGACGAGCGGGTCGCTGACCTCCAGTTCCGCGACCGCTGCGAGTACGCGGTCGGGCACGGCGTCTCGATCGTGCCACCCGAGGGCGGCGGAACGGTGACGACTGTGCGGACGACCTGGATCCCGACGTCCGAGGTCCGCCGCGTAGTGACGTACGAGGACGTGCCCGCGGCCGTCGCCATGGACGAACTCGCCGAGCTCGCCGACGCTGCCGCGGTTCACGCCGCGCTCGATCCGATCGAGGACGCCTACGGCGCATGGATCGCCACGCAACGAAAGATCCCGCTCGGGCACCCTCGCGCCGAGACTCGCGACGAGCTCCTCGATACCGCCGAGCGCGCGCGGGGCCGCATCCGCGCCGGTATCGAGCTGCTCGCCACCGACGCGCAGGTCCGCGATGTCTTCCGACTCGCCAACCGCGCGATGGCCTGGCAAGCCCGCCAGCGCTCACCCAAGGACTACCAGAACGGCAAGCGCCCGCGCTGGCGCCTGTTCCAGCTCGCATTCATGCTGCTCAATCTGCGCTCGATCGCGTGCGCCGACAGCGAAGATCCCAAGGATGTCGCCGAGCGCGACACGGTGGAGCTGATCTTCTTCCCGACGGGCGGCGGCAAGACCGAGGCCTACCTCGGGGTGATCGCGTTCACGCTGCTGCTGCGCCGCATGTGCGGGATCAAGCAGCCCGCACAAGGGCTCGGCGTCGCGGTGCTCCTGCGCTACACGCTTCGCCTGCTGACCCTCGACCAGCTCGGCCGCGCGGCCACGCTGGTGTGCGCGCTCGAGATGATCCGCCGAGAGCAGCCGGTGCGGCTCGGTGACGTGCGGTTTGCGGTCGGCCTGTGGGTGGGGCGGAGCGCGACCGCGAACACGATGACCGAGGTCAGCGAGAAGCTGACCGAGTACAAGACCAGCTCGGCGAAGAACCCGTCGTCCCCGTTCCCGCTCACGCACTGCCCGTGGTGTCGCGCACCGCTCGGTCCGGATAGCTTCGTGCTGAAGCCCACGAAGAAGACGCCCACCGAGGTGGTCGCGGGCTGCCTCGATCCCGCGTGCGACTTCAACCCGAACCACAACCCCGAGGGGTTGCCAGTCCTGTTCGTCGACGAGCAGATCTACCGCGAGCTGCCGGCGTTCCTGATCGCGACGGTGGACAAGCTCGCGATGCTGCCGTGGCGCGGTGAGGCAGGAATGCTGTTCGGTCGCGCGATCGCGCGCCAAGGCCGGACGTTCGTCGGACCGCTCGACGACCGGCCGGTCGGGGCCGAGCGGCTGCCCGACGGGCTCTTGCCGCCCGAGCTGATCGTGCAAGACGAGCTGCACCTGATCTCGGGGCCGCTCGGCACCATAGTCGGGCTGTACGAGACGGCGGTCGAGGCGCTGTGCACGCGCACCATCGGCAAGCGCGTGGTGCGGCCGAAGATCCTCGCATCGACGGCGACGGTCCGCCGCGCCAGGGACCAGATCAAGGCGCTGATGGGTCGCGACGCCACGGCCCTGTTTCCGCCGCCGGGCCCCGACGACTCGGAGACATTCTTCGCGACCGTGGACCGCACCGGGCCGGGCCGCCTGTACGTGGGCGTGGCAGCGCCGGGGCGTGCGATGAAGGCGATCTGCCTGCGCACCTACGTGGCGCTCCTGTGCGCCGCGCAGCGGCAGTACGACCTCGGGGACAAGGACGCGGCCGACGGATACATGACGCTCGCGGGGTACTTCAACTCGCTGCGCGAGCTCGGCGGGATGCGCCGCCTCGTCGAGGATGACGTGCGGCTCCGCTGCGCGCAGGCCGAAGAGCGGCGACCGCTCGACACGCCTGCACCGCACCGGTTCCTGGCATCGCGCACGCTCCAGAAAGAGCCGGTCGAGCTAACCAGCCGTGAGCGGACCGCACGGATCGCCGAATCGAAGGCGCGCCTGCTCAAGCCGCACGCGGACAAGGAGCACGTCGACGTGCTCCTTGCGAGCAACATGATCTCGGTCGGCGTCGACATCGATCGGCTCGGCATGATGGTCGTGGCGGGCCAGCCCAAGACCACCGCCGAGTACATCCAAGCATCGAGCCGCGTCGGGCGCCAAACCAGGTGGCCGGGGGTCGTGGTCACGTGTTTCAACGTACACAAGCCACGCGACCGCTCGCACTACGAGCAGTTCTGCGCCTACCACGAGAGCTTTTACCGCTACGTTGAGGTCACGAGCCTGACGCCGTTCTCGGGGCCCGCGCTCGATCGCGGCATGGTTGGCACGCTGGTCGCGATGGCGCGCCAGCTCCACGTAGAGATGACGGCCCCGCGTTCGGCGATGGAGGTCGAGAAGCACCGCGCGCTCGTGGAGGTCGCGGTGGACGCGATCGCCCGGCGCGGCGGCGTCCAGCCCGGCGTGGACGGTGCGGCGCACGACCGGCTGGTAGATGCCCTGAAGAAGCGAGGACGAAACGTGGTGGACGCCTGGATCTCGATCGTCACCGAGGCGCGCAAGGAGGCCGGCGCGCGCAGCTACTCGCCCTATGACCGCGCGCGCGACGCGGGCAAGCCAATCCTGTTCACGCCGCTCGACGAGCATCGGCCTCCTGCGGGGACCGATGAGGCCAAGTTCGCCGCGCCGACCTCGATGCGCGATGTCGAGCCGAGCGTCCACCTATGGCTTGAGCGCCGCAGCCTGGGGGCAAAGCGCTGATGTCGGGCGGCAAGTGGGGCAAGCAGCAGATCGGGGTGCAGCCCGAGGGCAAGGCGCGGCTGAGCCAGGTGGTGACCACCTATGGGCCTGGCGCGATGGTGGACCTCCTTGATTACGCGGTGGTGATCGGTGGCCTCGAGTTCTGGCACTACGACAAGAAGAAGGGCATCCCGGTGCTCGCCGAGCCGCGTCTGCGCGACGCGGTAGCGGCCCAGCTCCAAGGGCTCGGGCGCGACCTCGCGCTCGAAGATGCGTTTCGCGAGCCGCCGGCCGGCGACGACAAGGAGGCATCGCGGTTCGCGGGCGTCCAGGTCCTCGAGTTCCCGCAGTGGTTCGTGTGCCAGAACCCGGACTGCCGCGCGCTCATGAAGTCGACCCAGCTTGAGCTCAAGGGCGGACATTACATCCACGCGTGCACGCGCACAAAGATCACCGAGTGCGTTCCCGTGCGCTTCGTGACGGCTTGTCCGCGAGGTCACCTCGATGAATTCCCCTGGGTGTGGTTCGCGCACAGCAACGTGGAGCGACGGTGCGGCGCGCCGAGCCTGCGCCTGCTCGAGGGCGCAACCGGTGACTTCTCCGAAGTCGTGGTCCGCTGCGCGTGCAGCGCGTGGGCTCCTCTCTCGAAAGCGCAGCTCAAGGAGTCCAACCCGATCTGCAGCGGCCGGCGGCCATGGCTGGGCCCCGACGCCGACGAGGAATGCGACGAGCGACTGCGCCTGCTCGTGCGCACTGCCTCGAACTCGTACTTCTCGCAGGTGATCAGCGCTCTGTCGGTACCCGAGCACGGGCGCGAGCTCGAGCACATCGTCCGCCAGCACTGGAAGCTCCTGAAGAAGGCCACGGCGGCGACTCTGCCTGCTGCCAAGGAGCTCGACGACGAGCTCCGCATCGCACTCACCCCCTACGACGATGCCGGGGTGCTCGCGGTGATCGAGGCTCTGCGCGAGGAGAAGCCGCTGCCGCGCGAGCCACTGCGCACCGCCGAATTCAAGCAGTTCCTCGCGCAGAAGAGCGAGGTCGGTGGTGACCTCCCGGCGGCCACCGATCAGTTCTTCGCGCGGCGAGCCAAGCTCAAGGGCGGTCTACTCGCGGGCATCGGTGCGCTGGTGCTCGCCCACAAGCTGCGCGAGATCCGTGTCCAGGTCGGCTTCACGCGGCTCGAGCCGGTCACCGCCAACCTTCAAGGCGAGTACGACCTCGAGGTCCGCTCCGGGGCGCTGTCTCAGACCAAGACCTGGCTACCTGCGAGCGAGGTGCGCGGCGAGGGCATCCTGCTCGTCCTCGACGAGGACGCTGTCCGTGCGTGGGAGCAGCGCCCCGCGGTACTCGCCCGCGGCCAGGAGCTGGAGGACGGGTACCGAACCTGGGCCGAGACGATCCCCGGCGCCCCAGCATTCCCGGGCATGCGGTTCTACCTGCTGCACTCGCTCGCGCACCTGCTGATATCGGCGATCTCGCTCGAGTGCGGATACTCGGCCAGCGCGCTCCGTGAGCGTATTTACTGCGCTGCCGCGGATCAGCCGACGCCGATGGCCGCGATCCTGATCTCGACCGGTACGCCCGGTTCGGAGGGCACGCTCGGCGGCCTCGTCGAGCAGGGCCGACGCCTGCACACCCACCTCCGGCGCGCCTACGACCTCGGGGTGCTGTGCTCGAACGATCCGGTGTGCGGCACCCACTCGCCCAAGGACGATCCGGGCGAGCGTCACCTCGAGGGCGCGGCCTGCCATGGATGCCTGTTCGTCGCCGAGTGCTCGTGCGAGCGGTTCAACCGCTACCTCGATCGAGCGCTGGTCGTCCCGACCATCGGCCAGCCGCCGGAGGTCGCGTTCTTCGCGATGCGGCCATGAGCGCGGCGAGCCTGAGCGCCGTTTCCCTGTCTCAGCTCGATCAGCTGCTGCGCCTCGTCGGTAACCACGAGCTGCCGGTGCCACTCACGGAGGTCGCGCTGCAGGCCCGCGGCCTCGGCCACCTGTGGGGCGAGCTGACGTGGGCCACCGGCATCGATCGCGCCGCTCTGATCACCGTGCTCGAGGTGGCCGTCGCCGAGCGGCGAACCCGTCCCATGCCCCGCCTCGAGCTGGTGTGGACCGGCCCGGAGGCCAAGGTGGCGGCCGCTCGCGACACCGCGGTCGTGATGCGCGAGCTGTTCAACCGCGCCAAACACAGCGTGCTGATCGCCGGGTACCGGATGGATGGTGGCAAGACCATGTTCGAGCCGCTGCAGACCGCGATGCGCGAACGCGGGGTCGAGGTGCGCATCTTCCTCCACTTCGATGACCGCCCGGGGATGTCGGCCGAAGAGGCAGTCCGGGCTGGTGTCTACGAGTTCCTGACCTCGAGTTGGCCCAACGGCGATCCGGTGCCGACCATCTACTACGACCCGCGCACGGTCTCGCCGGGCTCCACGATCAATCTCCATGCGAAGTGCATCGTGATCGATGAGCTGTGGTCGCTCGTCGGGTCCGCGAACTTCACACACAACGCCCACGCGCGGAACATCGAGGTCGGCGCCCTCATCGAGGACGCCGCCTTTGCCACGGCTCTTACCTCACAGTGGCGAGGTCTGGTGGATAGCAGGCTGGTTCTTCCTGCGGATGTACCTTAGGCGGCGAGCGGCTGCGGGGCTCAGCCGCCGAGCTCGCCGTGGCACTTCTTGTACTTCTTGCCGGAGCCGCAGGGGCACGGCTCGTTGCGGCCGACCTTCGCCTCGGCCACGACGGTGCCCTGCCGCTCGCCGGGGCGACGCCCCGAGAGCGCGGCGTCGAACGCCTCGATCACGACCTGCGTCGGCTTGATGATCGCGCTCGCCGTGTCGAGGGTCATCGCCGACTCCTTCACGTCCTCGGAGATCAGCTCGACCAGCTTCTGGTAGATGTGCGGCTGCGTCTCGGCCAGGGCCGGCGCGACGCGCTCGTGTGGCGGCTTGTCGGCGAGGCCCTCCACCGTCGATAGCGCCTCGGTGACGATCCGGTCGGCGTCCGCGAGGTTCTGCGCGGTGATCCGCGGCATCGTGCCGTCGCGGCCGCGATCGAACATCGCCCACACGAGCGTGGCGTAGAACACCGCGGCCTCGCCGACGGTGTCGCCGTGCTCGGTGCGCACGGCCGCCGCGTGCTGGAGCAGGAACGGCTGCTCCTTCTGCAGCCGCTGGGCGAGCTTGTTCATCGACTTCTTGTCGCCACGCTGATCCAGGCGCGTGAACGCGGCGATCGTCCGTTCGACCTCGGCGGCGGTAACTACGGGCATGGCCCGGGATCTTCCCGCGGTCGGGCGCGACGTCAAGCTAGCGGGCGATCTGATCGACGCAGCCGCCGCCCCCGGGGCACACCCGCGGGAACGGGCTCGCGTCCACCACCTCGAGCGTCTTGCCGAGGAGCTCGGGCCGGAGCTGGTGGATCAGCCGATCGACGTGCGGCGGCAGGTTCACGATGAAGAGCGGCTGCTTCGCGTCGCCCGCGACCTCGAGCGTCACCTCGAGCTCCATCCCGCCGGCAGGCTCCTCCCGCGCGATCGACAAGATGAGGCCGGGGCGCGGCTTGCCCTCCTCGAGCGCCTTGCCAGCGAGCGGATCGATGACCCGCACCGCGATGCAGCCGGGCTGCTTGCACTTGGCCAGGACGGCCGAGTCCCAGCGCGCGATCCGCTCGGCCACGGGAGCGGGCCGGCGGCCCACGACGTGGAGCTGCCGCGTGTGCCAGCTGGTCCACACGCTCTGGCCGGCGAAGAAGCCGAGCCCGAGCGTGCCGGCGATGTCCTGCGCCTCCCACCGCTTGTCGGCGTACGGAATGAAGGCGGCGCTGCCGGTGATCGGCCCGAGCGTGACGGGCGCGGGATCGCTGCTCCGCGTCACGGCGCGCGGCGTGGCGACCTCGTCGATGACGGCGGCCCGCACCTCGCGCGCGACGAGCCCCGCGCGCTCCCACAGCTCCTCGCGGAGCTGGCTCTCGACGGCGCCGAGATCGACGTGGAGCTGCAGCGCGCCGCCGCTGCTGCCGCCGCCGCCGCCGCCGCCGCCGCCGCCGATCGACGCGGACACGAGCCGGCGCGGCACGGGCAGCACCTGGGCGTTGCCGATCCGCGGCTCGAGCACCCCGAACGCGATCGCGGCGGCGCCGGCGGGCGGCCGGAACGAGCGCTCGGCCACGAGGTGCCCGAGGCCGCGATCGCGGTCGAAGCCGAAGGCGAGTGAGTCGGCGAGCACGTCGCGCCCGAGCACGCCGAGGATCCGGCGCCCGGAGGCGTCGTACGTGTGGCGCGGCACCACCATCACCTCGCGCCGCTCGACGATCAGCGAGCCGACCTCGAGGCCGAGCACCTCGGCGTACGCGCGCGGGCGCTGCGTGTCGGTCTCGTCGAGCCGATCGGGCCCGGAGATCGGCCGCAGATCGGCGACCTTCACGAGCTCGGCGTCGACGATCGAGATCGGCGCGTCGGGATCGATCCGGAACAAGAACGGCCCGTGCGTGCCGAGCGTCACCGTCGTGATGAGCAGATCGCCCTCGAGCGGCCCGACGAGCGGGAACGACCAGCGATCGCCCGTGCCGCCGGAGAACCCGGGCGGCGCGCCGCTCGTGCACGCACCCGCGCCGAAGACCAAGCCGAGCGCCAGCGCGAGGCCGAGCCCCGGCCCCGCGTCGGCGAGCCAACCGTCTGAGCGGAGCAGCGGGGGTTCCGAGCTCTGCCCCCGAGCTCGCGCTCGGTGGCTCAGTGCCGGGTGCCGTCGGCCCCGACTTCCCACACCATCCCCGAGTACATGAGCTTGCCGAGGTCGCCCGCGCCCTGCTTGGCGATCGCGTCCTCGACCTGCTGGATCGCGAGCTGCTCGTACGTCGGCTTGTCCTCGCGGTGCAGGACGCCGACCGGCATCGGGAAGTGCGGCTGCACGAGCTGCGCGAGCAGGTGCGCGTAGAGCTTCGAGCCGCGCTCGGTGTGCACGAGCAGCTCGGAGGCGGGCACCTTGCCCTCGCCCTCGCCGACGTCGACGACCTCCGGCACGAAGCCGGCGCCGAGCCGGATGCCCTTCGTGCCGCCCGCGAACAGGAGCGGCTTGCCCTCGGCGAGCAGGATCTGCTTGCCGGCCGGATCGTCCTTCACGGGATCCCACACGCCGTCGTTGAAGACGGGGCAGTTCTGCAAGAACTCGATGAAGACGGCGCCCTTGTGGCGGTACGCCTGCTCGAGGATCGTGCCCATGAGCTTGGCGTCGGTGTCGGTCGCGCGCGCCACGAACGTCGCGCCGGTGCCGAGCGCGAGCGAGATCGGGTTCAGCGGGTGATCGATCGAGCCGGTCGGCGTCGACGGCGCGCGCGTGCCGGGCTGCGAGGTCGGCGAGTACTGGCCCTTCGTGAGGCCGTAGATCTGGTTGTTGAACAGGAGGATCTTCAGATCCATGTTGCGCCGCAGCGCGTGGATCATGTGGTTGCCGCCGATCGACAGGCCGTCGCCGTCGCCGGTGATCACCCAGACGTCGAGCTCGGGGCGCGTGATCTTGAGGCCCGACGCGATCGCGGGCGCGCGGCCGTGGATCGTGTGGAACCCGTACGTGTTCATGTAGTACGGGAACCGGCTCGAGCAGCCGATGCCGGAGACGAACACGGTGTTCTCGCGCCGGATGCCCAGCGTCGCGAGCGTGCGCTGCACGGTGGCGAGGATGGCGTAGTCGCCGCACCCCGGGCACCAGCGGACGTCCTGATCGGACTCGAGGTCCTTCTTGGAGAGCTTGATCTTGACTGCTTCGCTCATGGCTTCCTCACGCGGTCGCGAGCGGTTGAGAGGTGACGTCGGCGTCGGTGGTGGGCTGGGCGGTGCCGCCGAGGAGCTTCTCGACCGCCTCGGCGACCTCGCGCACCTTGAACGGCAGGCCCTGGATCTTGTTGAGCCCGACGGTGTCGATCAGGAACTTCGCGCGCAGGACCAGATCGAGCTGGCCCATGTTGAGCTCGGCGACGAGCACGTGCTTGAAGTTGCGGATGATCTTCTCGAGCCCGGGCTCGAGCGGCGACAGCCAGCGCAGGTGCGCGTGCGAGACGGCCTTGCCCTGCGCGAGCAGGGACTGCTGCGCCTGGCGGAGCGCGCCGTAGGTGCCGCCCCAGCCGATCACGAGCACCTCGCCGCTCTCGGGGCCGGAGAGATCGAGCTCGCCGACGTCCTGCGCGATGCGCGCGATCTTCTCGGCGCGCACGTGCGTCTGCTTCTCGTGGTTCTCCGGCGCGTAGCTGATGTTGCCGGTCAGCGCGTCCTTCTCGATGCCGCCGATGCGGTGCTCGAGGCCGGGCGTGCCGGGGACGACCCAGGCGCGCGCGAGCGTGCGCGGATCGCGCTCGTAGACGAAGTAGCTGGCGGGATCGGTGCGGTGCAGGACATCGAACCGCGGCAGCGCGGTGAGGTTCGGCAGCGGCCACGGCTCGCTGCCGTTCGCGATGTAGCCGTCCGAGAGCAAGATGACGGGGCACATGTAGCGCGTCGCGACCTTCACGGCCTCGATCGCGCAGTAGAACGTGTCGCCCGGGCTCTTGGCCGCGAGCACGGCCACCGGCGACTCGCCGTTGCGGCCAAACAGCGACTGCAGGAGATCGCTCTGCTCGGTCTTCGTCGGCAGGCCGGTCGACGGGCCGCCGCGCTGGATGTTCAGGATGACGACGGGCAGCTCGGTCATGACGCCGAGGCCGATCGCCTCGCCCTTGAGCGCGACGCCGGGGCCCGACGACGCGGTCACCGCGATCGAGCCGCCGTACGCCGCGCCGAGCGCCGCGCCTATCGCGGCGATCTCGTCCTCGGCCTGGAACGTCATCGTGCCGAAGTTCTTGTACTTGGCGAGCGAGTGCAGGATCGACGACGCGGGCGTGATCGGGTACCCGGCGTAGAACAGCTTCTTGCCGGCGAGCTCGGCGCCGACGACGAGCCCGAGCGCGATCGCCTCGTTGCCCGTGATGTTTCTGTACATGCCGGGCTGGAACGTCGCTGGCGGCACCTTGTAGACGGTCTGGAACACCTCGGCGGTCTCGCCGAAGTGGTAGCCGGCCTTGAACACCTTGACGTTCGCCTCGCCGTAGCCGGGCTTCTTGGCGAACTGCTGGTAGATGCGCCGGATCTCGCCCTCGGGCTCGCGGCCGTACATCCAGAACACGAGGCCGAGCGCGAAGAAGTTCTTCGCGCGGCCCTTCTCCTTGTTCGAGAGCTCCGAGCCGTCGAGCGCCGTCATCGTGAGGTGGCTGATGTCGACGGTGTGGAGCTTGTACTTGCCGAGGCTGCCGTCCTCGAGCGGGTTCGACGCGTAGCCGGCCTTCTTGAGGTTGGCCTCGATGAACGCGCCGGTGTTCACGATCAGCGTGCCGTTCTCGACGAGATCCTTCAGGTTCGTCTTGAGCGCGGCGGGGTTCATGGCCACGAGCACGTCGGGCGCGTCGCCCGGCGTGTGGATCTCCGACGCGGAGAAGTGGAGCTGGAACCCCGAGACGCCGAACAGGCTGCCCGCCGGAGCGCGGATCTCGGCGGGGAAGTCGGGGAACGTCGAGATGTCATTGCCCGCCTCGGCGGCGGCCTTGGCGAACTCGGTGCCGGTGAGCTGCATACCGTCACCGGAATCGCCAGCGAACCGGATCACGACCCGGTCCAGTTGCTTCGTCTCCATCGATACCTCTCACCGCTCGCCGCTCGGCGAACGTGGCGCGGACCTTACCAGCCCCACCCCGCGAACCCAAGCATTCCGAAGGGCCTGGCGTGTTTTGCCCTCTTCCGGGGCGCCCCGGCGAGCCGGGCGCTGGGCGCCCGCGCGCTTCCTCGGCCGGGAGAGGGCCGAGAGAGGGCCGGGAGAGGGCCGGGAGAGGGGCCGGAAGAAGGGCCGGGAGAGGGGCCGGGAGAAGACAAGCGTTCGGATCTTCGGATCTTCGGATCAGGTCAGGCAGGTCAGGGATGATTGCAGGCGGCGAGGCCGGCTGGCGCGGCCGCCGCCGCCGTCGTTGTCGCCGTTGTCGTTGGGCAGGCGACCGGCGATGCGTAGACGACGAGCGAGGTGACGGTGACGTCGGCGACCTCGGCGGCCATCACGTACTGACCGGTCGTCAGGGTGTCGATCGTGGTGATCGATGCCTCGATCGGGGCCCGACCATCGGCGAAGACGAGGCGGCACGCGACCTTGCCGCCGAGGCGATCGATGCCGCGCAGGATGATCAGATCGAACGGTCCGGCCGCGGCGCCGGGCACCGTGCGGACGGCCACGGCGCCGCCGAGCTCGCGCACCTCGAGCTCGCTGCTGCCGTCCCCGCTACCGTCCCCGTTGCGATCCGCAAACAGCGTGCAGGTGCGCCCGCTCTGGACGCCGTCGCCGTCGAGCGCGACGGACAGCCACGCGCCGGCGGCGGCGAACGCCACGACCTCGACGGCGAGCCGCGCCGACACGGCGTCGCCCTGCTCGGCGCGCCGGTGCTGCCAGCGCGCGGGCGCGCTCGTGGCCGAGGTCGCGCGCACGCGATCGCCGTCGATCGTCCAGCCGCTGCCCTGCCACGACGGCGTGGTGTCGGTGGCGAACGTGTGCAGCGCGGCGATCCGGTCGCCGCCGCGGCTCGGCCGCGGATCGCACGCGTCGCCGACGCCGTCGGGGAACGCGTTCGCGTCGACCTCGCCGCGATCGCCCTGCTCCGGATCGGCGACCGTCGGGCAGACGTCGCACAGATCGCCGATGCGGTCGCCGTCCTCGTCGTGCTGCGCCGGGTCCCGCGTGCCGGGGCACACGTCCAGGTCGTTGGCGATCCCGTCGCCGTCGACGTCGTCGGGATCGACGGGCGGACCGTCCGTGCCACCGTCACACGCGCAGGCCAGGGCGGCCCAGCAGAGGAGCTTCTGCGCTAGGCTCGCGGCGTGCGAAGCCTCGCTGTCGCGTCGCTGTGGACCCTGCTCGCCTGCGGTCATCCCGGGCCCAAGAGCCTACCAAGCTCGCAGGCGTCCGCGGAGCAGGGAAAGTTGCCGGATGGCCCGCCGCTCGTGACGCCGGGCGAGCGCATGACGTACAAGCTCGCGCTGCAGGGCGTGGAGCTCGCCGCGTTCAGCGTCACGGCCGGTGACGTCCAGGAGCTGGCCGGGCGGCGCGTGATCGTCGTCGAGTCGCACGCGCGGTCGGTCGGCATCGTCGAGATGCTCGCGCGGATCGACGACCGCTTCACGTCGTGGATCGACGTCGAGACGGGGCGGTCGCGGCGGTTCCAGACGGCGGAGTACGAGACGAACAGCAAGACGAACGTCGAGCACGTCGCCATCGACCTGGCGGGCCGGCAGGACGACCGCGTCCCGGTGGCGTTCCACGTGAATGACGCGGCCCCGACGCCCGAGCCGCAGCGGGTCAGCGGCCTCGACGTCTGGGACTACAACACGTTCCTGATCGCGCTGCGCGCGTGGGAGCAGCCCCCGGGCTCGAAGGTGCGCGTCGAGGTGTTCCGCAGCCGCTTCCTGTGGAGCGTCGAGATGCAGGTCCGCGGGCGCGAGAAGATCGAGACCGAGCTCCCCGATCTGGGCGAGGTCGCGGCGCTGCGCTTCGACGCGCACATGTACCGGCTCGATCGCGAGGGCAAGAAGGACGCGACCGCGGAGGAGCGCGACCTCTCGATCTGGATCAGCGACGACGACGGCCGCGTCCCGCTGCGCACCGTCGCGCGCACCGACTACGGCGACATCCGCATGGACATCGTCGACTACAGCCCCGGCACCGGGGCGCGCCTGCGCCCGTAGCGCGCGGCGCGCCTGCGCCCGTAGCGCGGGGCGCGCCCCGCCCCCCCTCCTCTCCTGATTTCGAGGGGATCTCCTCGTGTTGCCTCGAGGATCTACTGGTGGTAATCGAGGAGCTGGAGCGAGGCGTCGATGGACCAGCCGCACAAGCACCCGCACTCCGCTGCGTTCGCGCACGCCGAAGACGCGCACGAGGAGGCAGTCACCTTCTCCACGGCCGAGTACGCGGCTGACCCCCGCAAGGTCATCGCGCACGCCGAGGCCACCGGGTGTGCCGTCGTCGTGGGAGCGGACGGGTGCCCGCAAGTGGTGATCACGATCCCGATCGCGGACCTCCCGACGCTCGATTACTGAGCTCATCCAGCCGAGCTGTGGGTGCGGGCCGCTGCCGAGCATTTCCGATTGTGGCTTCGCGCCGGCCTGACGGGCTGCGCGTTCGCCAAGCTGCTGGCAGGGAAGACGGGGCGCGTCGCGATCGAGATTCACACCGAAGTGGGGCCGCCTCCCGCCGCATGGCTGAACAACACGTTCGACGTACACGCGGCGGCCGAGCGCATCGTGATCGCCGTGCTTCCGAGGATCGGTTCCGAGCGCGACCTCGTCGAGTCCCTGAACGGGCTGGGAGCCGATCCGCGCTGGAGCGTACGGCGACGTGCAAAGACGTCACCGACCGGCGGCATCCTCATCGGGCTCGAGTGGAGGACCAGCGCAGGAGACATCAGCGAAGCAATGGGGTTCGCGCCCTTCTCGACGATGCCGGTCTCGCGCCGCGCTCCCTACGTGGCGATCGCCACCTGGCCCGCCGGCCGGTCCAATCCGTTTCGTGGGCAAGGTGCCACGCCACCAGGTAAGCCGGGAGAAGTGTCGTTCCTGGACACGTCCCACGGCTTCGACGCCGAGCCGTACGAAACGATGTGGAGCGAGACCACCTCGAGGGTCGCGTCCATGATGTCGGCGCCACCTGACGATCCCAGGCTCTACCGGCGGGCGGCCTTCGTCCTGTCCGCCGAGCACGCTGCCCAGCTCGTCATCGAGTGATGGGCGCGCCTGCGCCCGTAGCTCAGGGCTTGGAGTCCCGCTTCGAGCGGAACTTCTTCTCGCCTTTGCCGAGGATCTCGCGGTCGTAGTACTGGGCGGCCGGGACACCGGAGGCCTCGGCGGCGCGCAGGCGATCGTCGATGACGGCCTTCAGGCCGTCCTTGTCGAGGCCGCCGGCGATGTAGATGCCGTTGATGAAGAACGTGGGCGTGCCGTCGACCTTGAACTTGTCGAGCTCGACGCGCTGGTGGGCGAGGAGCTCGGTGCACGCGCGGCTCGCCATGTCGGACTTGAAGCGCCCGATGTCGAGCTGGACCGCCTGGGCGATCGCGACGAGGCCGTCGGCCTCGAAGCCGGAGCGGTCGCGGCCGCGCGACGCGACGTAGGGCCCAAAGCCCTTCTCCCAGAACGCGGTCTTGAACGCGAGGTACTTGCCCTGCTTGCCCGCCGCGCACCCGGCGAGGTGCGCCGGCTCGGCGAATTCGTGGACGATCCGGTCCATGTACACGACGCGGACCTTGCCGCGGTACTCCTTCACGAGCTCCGACAGGATCGGGCTCGAGCGCTCGCAGTACGGGCACGCGAAGTCGAACGCCTTGACCACCGTGACGAGCGCGGGCGGACCGTCGACGAGGCCGGCCGCGACGTTCTGATCGATCGCGACGCCGAACACCGCGCCGGGCGCGGGCTCGCGGTCCGCCTCGGCGTCCGCCTGCTTCTTCTGCGAGTCGTAGACCTTCTGCAGGAACTCGAGCGCCTCGGCGTTGCGCGCCAGGATCTGCTCGACGCGGCGGAGCCGCTCCTCGACGTCCGCCGACGGCGCGCCAGGGGCGGGCGCCGGGCCTTGCTTGTAACAGGCGCCTGCGGTGACGAAGCTGGTGACGAGGCCGGCGACGAGCGCGGCGAAGCGGAGCGAGCTCACCGCGGGGTTCTTGCACGCGCCGCGCGTGAACGCAACGCGGCGGGCGGCGGCCACGAGCGGCGCGCGGCGGCCACGAGCGGCGCGCGCCGCGGCGCGAGACGACCGCCTACTCCTGCTCGGCCCGGCGCCGCTGGCGCTCGACCGACTTCTGGCCCTTGGCGCGGATCTCGCGCTCGTAGTACTCGGCGCCCGGGACGCCCGAGGCCTGCGCGATCTGCAGCTTCTTGTCGATGATCTGCTTGAACGCGTCCTTCGGGATGCCGCCGCCGACGAACTCGCCGTTGATGAAGAACGCGGGCGTGCCGTTGACGCGGAACTTCCGCAGCTCGTCCTCGTCGGCCGCGATGAGCTGCTGGCAGCTCTGCATGTCGGCCTTCACGCGGTTCACGTCGAGCCCGATGTCAGCCGCGATCTTGAAGGTGTTCTCCTCGCCGAGCAGCGACGGATCGCGCTTCTCGGTGTACTCCTTGTAAGCGCGGTCGAAGAACGCGTCGTAGAACGCCGCGAACTTGCCCTGCTTGGCCGCGCCGCACGCGACCAGGTGCGCGCCAGCGACCTGTTGCGGGTGCACGACCATGTGCTTGAAGACCACGCGGATCTTCCCCTGGTACTCCTGCAGTAGCTCTTTCAGGACCAAACTGGACCTGTAGCAGTGGGGTCAAGCAAAGTCCCAGGCCTCGACGATCGTCACGAGCGCCTCGGGCGAGCCCTCGACCTGGCCGAGCTGGAGGTTTGGCTGGATGTCCACGCCGTAGACCACGCCGGGCTGCGCCTTGGTCTCCTGCTCCACGCGCTGTTCGTACGCGGCGGCGAGGAAGTCGAGCGCGTCCTTGTCGACGCGGGACAGCTTCTTCTCCAGGCGCGCGACCCGGGTCTCCAGATCGCCGCCGCCGCCGCCGCCACCGCCGGACGACTGCGGCATCTTGTCAAGCCTCGAGGGCTCCTTCTCGCACCCTGCAGCGAAGGCGAGCAGGGTGGCGGCGATCCAGGCGAGCTTCATCTGCCGGATGTTGCACAGCGCGCGGCTTGGCGCAAGCGCTGGCTTTTCTCATCGACAAGCCAGCGCCGGCCGCTGTACCGAAGATCCTTCGATGTCACGCGCCTCCTGGTTGGCACGCGTCCTCGTGAGCGTCACGGCCCTGGCCCTCGTCCCGGCCGGAGGTGCCGGATGCGGCGGCGGGGGAGACGCCGCGCCGGACGCTGCCGACGTCCCCGGAAGCGACGGCGGACCGGACGGGCAACCATCGAGCTGCCTGCCGGCGGGCGTGACGGGCGAGCTCCTGCGCCGCGCCGGGAACCCGCGCCTGCTCCCGGGCCAGCCGTTCGGCGACGGCAAGATCTCGGTCGCGATCGCCGATCCGGACGTCCGCTGGGATGCGGCGGCCGCGCGCTACGAGCTGTACTACAGCGCGCCGCACGCGGCCGCGTTCGGCGATCTGGCCGAGCCGATGATCCGCCGCGCCACGAGCCCGGACCGGATGGCGTGGACGATCGACGACGCGCCGGTCTTGCGCGCCGCCGCCGATCTGGCGGCCTGGGACAGCGAGCGCGTGGAGGCGCCGTCGGTCGTCTACAACCCGGCGGCGCCGCCGGACCGGCGCTACCTGATGCTGTACGCGGGCGCGGCCGGCCCGTTCCCGCACCCGGGCTACGGCCCGGGGTTCGCGATCGGCGCCGCGTTCTCCGCCGACGGCGTCGCGTTCACGCGCGTGCCGGCGGCCGCGTCGCCGCACGGCAAGGAGGGCCTCGTGCTCACCGGCGCGCAGGTCTACCGGGCGGCCACGGGCGCGATCGTCTCCGATCCGGAGCTCGCGCTCATCGCGGGCGTCTACCACCTCTGGTTCTCGAGCCTGGCGTGCAGCGGGGCGGGCTGCGCGAGCGTGACGGATCTGGGCGTCGGGCACGCCACGTCCGCCGACGGGATCACGTGGATGATCGACGAGGCGCCGGTGCGCGCGCTCCTGCGCAACATCTCGGACCGGCGGAGCGGCGGCCGGAAGCCGGCGGTCGTCTACGACGCGGCGCGCTGCCGCTACGATCTGTGGCTGACGCACGACGCCGCCGGCGACGTGAGCGCGCAGCCGGTCGCGCTCGACAACACGGCGGGCGTCTACTACGCCGAGTCCACCGACGGCCGCGCGTGGCTCGTCCGCTACGACCGGCCGCGGGATCTCCAGTGGACGGCCGCCGAGGCCGGCGAGGGGCTCGGCCTGCACGCCGGCGTCGACGTCGCGCAGAACGGGACCGGCCGGCTCATGCTCTACGTGGGCTACGACGACGAGGCCGTGCCGGCGGGCTTCACGCTGATCGATCGCGCGCAGGGCACGCCGCGCCCGGGCGTGATGACGCTGAACGTCGCGACGCGCGACCTGCCGTAGCGCGCGGGCCGGTGCCGCGGCGCTAGCCGCGTCGGCGCAGATCCACGACGTCGACCTTGCGGCGGGCGAGCGCCTGCTCGAAGCCGCCGACGTCGCCGCGCCAGAGCTGGTACTCGTCCTCGCTGACGGGGACGACCTGCGCGAGCGTGATCGGCGGCGGCCGCGCGTCGAGCGGCAGGTCCAGCCCCCACGCGCGCGGCACCATGATGTAGACGTGCGGCAGGCGCTGCGAGAGCTCGCCGGCGCCGAGCGCGCCGACCACGTCGCGGACCATGACGCTCGGCTCGGGGAAGAACCCGGTCTCGGACAGGTGGAACGCGAGGTTCGCGAGGATCTGGCCGCAGACCTCCGCGTCGAGCGTCGTCGCGAGGAGGAGCTCCACGCGCGGCCGCTCGGCGTCCGGCCACTCGCGGTTCGACAGCCCGATCGTGACGTACGTCCACTGCCCGAGCTTCGGCCGGTTCACGATCCGGCCGACCTCGATGGCGCGCGAGTCGTCGCCGGTGTGGTGGTACGTCCGCGTCGAGATCGTGCCGAACACCGCCTTGAGCGCCTCGCCGGCGCGCGCGGACGTCTGGAGGAACGGCGCCAGCCCGGGCACGCCGCGCGCCATCTCGACCCACGTCGGCTGCAGCGCGAGCGCCCGGCGCAGGTAGCTCTGCGCGACGACCTTGTTGCCGATCTCGGCGTGCGCCACCGCTCCGCCCCACAGGGCCGTCGCGCTCTTCGGCGCCAGGCCGATCGCCCGATCGAAGGCGCGCGCGGCGTCGTGCGGCTTGCCGAGCGAGAGCAGCGAGTGCCCGAGCCCCTTCCAGGCCAGCGGGTGCGGCGGAAAAATTTGCGCCGCGCGCTCGTAGCGCGCCAGGGCCTCCGCGAACTGCTCCTGACGGAAGAGCTCGTTGGCCTCCGCCACGAGCGCGTCCGCGGCCACCTGGCTCATGTCCTGCGCTTACCACGGCTGCGCGCAAGTCCGCTCGCACCTGTTCGCAGATCGACTATGCTGCCCCCCTTCCCATGAGCGCAGCTGTAGGAGCAGATGTCGAGGCGCTGTGCTCGAAGTGCGGCGACGTGTGGCACGTGGTGGTCGCGAAGGTCGGCGAGCAGATCGCGAAGGTGCAGTGCAAGCAGTGCGGCGGCTACCACCGCTACAAGTCGCCGCATGGCGCGCCCGCCGCGAGGAAGCTGCCATCTGCCATCCGCCCCCAGAAGGAGCCGAAGGCGCCGGTCGAGCGGATCGAGAAGCCGCACGTCGCGGCCGACCTGACGAAGCCAGCCCGGCCCTACCGGGCGAGCGAGAAGTTCGAGGTCGGCGAGCGGATCGATCACCCGAGCTTCGGCCAGGGGGTGATCGAGATCTCCGAGCCCGGCAAGATCACCGTGTTCTTCGCGACCGGCCGCCGGGTGCTCGTGCAGGCCAAGGACGGCGGCACGCAGCCGACCAGCAGCGGCGGCGGCCTGACGCGGCCCAAGCCGTTCGATCACTCGAACGCGGCCGGCGGCAAGCGCGTCGGCGAGACCTGATGGCCGGGCGCCCGCCGCGGCCGCCGCGCCGCCGGCTCGGCTGGCTCGGCCCCGCGATCGCGCTCGCGGGTGCCGCCGTCGCCGGTCTGGCCGTCTGGTACATGGTGCGCGCCAAGCCCCAGGTCGGCGCGGTGATCGACACGATCCGGATCGACGACCGCGCCGCGTTCGTCGTGCGCGCCGAGGCGGGCGGCGACCGCAACTTCGTCGAGCTGCGCGACGGCGACCGGCTCGTCTGGCGGGCGCTCGTGCCGCCGTACGCCGGCCGGCCGGGCGCCCCCGGCATCGCGTGGAACCAGATCGCCGTCTCGGTCCGCGTGCTCCGCGACCGCCGCGCCGAGGTGTTCGCGCTCTCGATGCACGACGCGGCCAAGCTCGGGGGGTTCAAGCTCGCGCCCGGCCACGGGCCGGCGGTGATCGCCGCGCGCGGGCCGGTCACGCTCACCGATCACGTGCGGTCGTACGAGATCGTCGGGGGCGACGGCTGGCACCAGCTCGTCGCGTTCGACCTGGCGACGGGCGAGGGCGCCTGGAAGCAGGAGCTCGGCCCGGCGCCGATCGACGACGGCGGCATCGAAGCTGGCGCCGCGGGCGGCACGGTCTGGCTGCTCCAGGCCGGGCGCCGGCGCGCGTTCCGGGTCACCGACGGCACCGAGATCGTGCCCAGCTCCTCTTGATCCTTCGGCTTTATCGCCGGCCTCCGCTATAATTTTTTCCCCATGTCCGCCGAGCGGTCCCTCGCAGCAGCCTCGCCGCACCCGTACGCCGCCGAGGTCTCGGGCGTCCACCGGATCGATCGGATCGAGGCGGCCGTGGCGGAGGCGGCGGAGGCGCAGCGCTCGCCCCTGCGCGTGATCGAGCCGCCCGGGCGCACGCCGGCGGCCCCCGGGATCGGCGAGATCACGACGACGGATCTCGGGGCGCCCGAGCTGTACTTGAACCGCGAGCTCACCTACCTGAACTTCTGCTGGCGCGTCATGCACGACGCCGAGGACGACCGGGTCCCGCTGCTCGAGCGGATGAAGTTCATCGCGATCGTCAGCTCGAACCTCGACGAGTTCTTCCAGAAGCGCATCGGCGGCCTCAAGCAGCAGGTCGGCGCGCAGGTCCACTCGACCACCGCCGACGGCCGCACGCCGCACCAGCAGATCACCCACGCGCTGGAGCTCATCACGGCGCTCGAGGCGCGGAAGGTCCAGATCCTCGAGCGCGTCGTCGCCGAGCTGCGCGCCGTGGGCGTGTGGATCGCGCCGTACCGCGAGCTCGATCCCAAGGAGCAGGCGTGGGTGCGCGAGTACTACCTGCGCAACATCTTCCCGCTCGTCACGCCGCAGGCGATGGACCCGGCGCACCCGTTCCCGTTCGTCTCGAACCTGTCGCTCAACCTGCTCGTCTCGCTCCGGTACGAGAAGGACGGCGAGCAGCTGCTCGCGCGCGTCAAGGTGCCGGCCAGCGGCGGCACCGGACGGTTCGTGCGCGTCGGCGCGTCACGGACGTTCGTCGATCTGGCGGACGTGATGGCGAACAACCTCGACCTCCTGTTCCCGGGCATGGAGATCGAGTCGTGCTCGATGTTCCGCGTCACGCGCAACGCGATCGCCGAGCGCGACGAGGAGGAGGCCGAGGACCTGCTCGAGATGATCGAGATCGAGCTGCGCGAGCGCAAGTTCGCGCCGGTGGTGCGGCTGCAGGTCGATCGCACGATGAAGTCCGAGCTGCGCGGCCGGATCGCCGCCGAGCTCGGCCTCGACGAGCAGGCGGACGTGTTCGAGGCGGAAGGGATGCTCGGCCAGCGCGACCTCCATGAGATCGCCACGCTCGACATCCCCGAGCTCCGCGATCCGCCGCACGCGCCGGTGCCGCCGGTCGACCTGCTCACCGATGGCAACGTCTTCCACGCGCTGCGCGAGGCCAAGAACTGGCTCGTGCACCACCCGTACGAGTCGTTCCAGCAGTCGGTGGAGCGGTTCCTGCGCGAGGCGTCCGACGATCCGAAGGTCCGCGCGGTCAAGATGACCTTGTACCGGACCTCGAAGGACTCCGACGTCATCAAGCACCTCGTGCGCGCGGCGCGCAACGGCAAGCAGGTCGCGGTCGTCCTCGAGCTCAAGGCGCGCTTCGACGAGGAGGCGAACATCAAGTGGGCGACGCGCATGGAGCGCGCGGGCATCCACGTCACGTACGGCGTCGTGGGCCTCAAGACGCACACGAAGATCACGCTCGTCGTGCGCCAGGACTTCGACGGCCTGCGCCGCTACGCGCACGTCTCGACCGGCAACTACCACGCCGGCACGGCGCGCCAGTACACGGACCTCGGCCTGTTCACCTGCGACGACGGCATCGGCCGCGACCTGACCGAGCTGTTCAACTACCTGACGACCGGCTACAAGCCGCGGCGCAAGTACACCAAGCTCCTCGTCGCGCCGAAGATGCTCAAGCCTGCGCTGCTCGAGAAGATCGAGCGCGAGATCGCGATCCAGGGCAGCGGCGGCCGCGGCCACCTCCAGTGGAAGCTGAACGCGCTCGAGGACATCGACATCGTGCGCGCGCTCTACCGCGCCTCGCAGCGCGGCGTGACGATCGACCTCATCGTGCGCGACACCTGCCGGCTGCGCCCCGGCATCGAGGGCGTGTCGAGCACGATCAAGGTGATCAGCGTGATCGGCCGCTTCCTCGAGCACGAGCGCATCTACTACTTCCACAACGGCGGCCGGCCCGAGTACTACATCGGCTCGGCGGACGCGATGCAGCGAAACCTCGAGAAGCGCGTCGAGGTGCTCGTGCCGATCGAGGATCCGCGGCTGCAGAACGAGCTGCGCCACGTCCTCGACACGCAGCTCTCCGACCAGCGCGGCGCCTGGGACATGCAGTCCGACGGCAGCTACGTCCAGCGCAACGGCATGGGCGCCAAGCACTGCCAGCAGCAGCTGATCGAGCGCCTCGAGCGCCGCCTCAAGGAGGCCACGCGCCTGCGCCGCCGCAAGGTGCAGTCGATCGTCCCGCGCAAGAAGCGCTGACGCCGCCTGCGCTCGCGCCCGGCCCTACCGCGGGACGAGCAGGTCGGCGATCACCGGCAGGTGATCCGAGCCGACGTCGGGGCCGATCCGGCGATCGCGCACGCCGATCGAGCACGCCACGAGGACGTGATCGATCGGGATGCGGAGGAGCCAGCTGCCCGCCGGGAAGCTGGTCTGGGCGCCGAAGCCGGCGCGCGTGTCGCACGCGCCGGTGGCGCCGCGCAGGCGCGCGAACGCGCGGGACCACGGCGCGGCGTTGAGGTCGCCCAGGATCACGAACGGCGCCGCGGCGCCGCGGACGCGCGCGGCGACCGCGTCGAAGTGGCGGAGCTGCGTCTCCTCCACCGCGGCGGACACCGGCGGCAGCGGGTGCAGGAGCGCGAGGGCGACGCGCGCGCCGCCCACCGACGTCTCGGCGAGGATCGCCGGGACGGTCGCCGCGAGGTGCTCGGCGGCGCCGGTGAGCGGGTCGCGCGCGTAGAGGGCCATGCCGAAGTTGTCGCTGCGCGGCGCCTCGATCCGCGCCGGGTACGCCTCGAGCGCGGGCGCGAGCTCGCGCAGCCAGCGGGCGTCCGTCTCGACGAGGCCGACGATGTCCGCCTGCTCGCCGGTGATCAGCCGGCGCACCGCCGCGAAGTCCTGGGACGACGTGTGGACGTTGACGAACAGGACGCGCACCGGCGCCGCGGCCGCGCCCGCGGCGGCCTCGCGCCGCGCGCTCGCGAGGTCCGGCACGATGACGCAGGCGTCGACGAGGAGCGCGAACATCGCGGCGTCGAACCAGCGCGCGTCGAGCCACCCGGCGCCGAGCGCGAGCGCGCCCGCGAGCGCGGCGACGGCGACGCCGCCGAGGAGGAGCTGCAGCCGGAAGTGCTCGGCGAGCGAGAACGGGTGCACCGGCCCGAACGACACGAGGACGGCGGCGCAGAAGCCGGTCACCACCAGGCACGCGGCCATCGCGGCGACCCGGCGGCCGGGCCACGCCCTCAGGTCGGCGTCGTCCACGGCACCGGATCGAACGCCTTGGCGAGGTGATCGAGGAACAGGGACAGCCGCGGCGGCAGGTTCTGGCGCGCCGGGTAGAGGGCGTGGGCCTCGACGGTGCGGTTGCGCCACTCGGGCAGCACCTGCACGAGCCGGCCGGCCGCGAGGTCGTCGGCGACCATGAACTCGGAGAGCACCGAGACGCCGGCACCGGCGAGCACCGCGTCGCGGACCGCGCCGATGTTGTTGCTCGCGAAGCGCGCCGGACGGCCGAACTCGTACGTGGCCTCGCCCTGGACGAGCGTCCAGCTCTGCACCCGCGCGTTCGGCGTGAACAGCACGCGATCGCGGTCGTCGAGCTCCTCGATCGTGGCCGGCGCGCCGTGGCGCGCGAGGTACGCCGGCGTCGCCACGAGCACGCTCTCGATCTTGCACAGCCGCCGCGCGATCAGCGTCGACTCCTGGAGCGCGCCGAAGCGCACCGCCAGGTCGAAGCCCTCCTCGATCAGATCGACGACGCGATCGGTCGCCTCGAGCTCGACCGTGATGTCGGCGTGGGTCGCGACGAAGCTGGCGCAGATCGCGCCGAGGTAGCGCGACGAGATGTCGATCGGCGCGGTCACGCGCACGCGGCCGCGCGGCGTCGACTGCATGTCGGTGACGAGCTGCTCGGCGGCCGCGACATCGGCGACGATCTGCGCGCAGCGGTCGTAGAACGTCTGGCCGATCTCGGTCAGCGCGAGCTTGCGCGTGGTGCGCTGGACCAGGCGGACCCCGAGCCGCTCCTCGAGCTGCGCGAGCTTGCGGCTGACCGTGGACTTCGGCAGCCCGAGCTGCTCGGCGGCGCCGGTGAAGCTCTTCGTCTCCACGACCTTCGTGAAGACGAGGATGTCGTTGAGGTCCATGACTGCTCCTGGGATTCTAGCCGTGCTAGCACAAAGCGGTGAGCAGGCTCGGCGAATTGCACGCCAAGGTCGACGCGTTCTTTGCGCGCGTCCGGGCGCGGCACGGCGATGACATGCAGTGCCACACCGGCTGCTCCGACTGCTGCCACGTGCGGCTCACCGTCACCTCCGTCGAGGCGGCCGCGATCGCCGCGGAGATCGCCAGCTGGCCGGCCGACCGCCGCCGCGCGCTCGGCAGCGGCGCCGCCGCCGGCCCGGCCGATCGCTGCGCCGCGCTCGACGAGGCGGGCCGGTGCCGGATCTACGCCGCGCGCCCGATCGTCTGCCGCTCGCACGGCGTGCCGATCCGCATGCGCCGCGGCTCGCTGCCCGTCATTGACGGCGTCGGCGCCGGCGCCGGCGCCGGCGTCGAGGCCATCGAAGCCTGCCATCGCAACTTCACGCGCACCGAGCCGGCGGCCGACTGCGTCCTCGATCAGACGACGCTCTCCGCGCTGACGCTGGCGATCGATCGCGAGGCCGGCGGGGACGGCTCGCGCACAGACCTCGCGGCGCTCCTCGCCGAGCTGGCCAGGGCTGATGATCCGGCCGAGCCCGCCGAGCCCGCCGAGCCCGCCGGACCGGCCGCGCTGGCTGCCCCGGTCCGCGGCTCCGACGTCGGACCGGCCTGATAGATTGCCTGCCCTCATGGATGCGCCAGCGCCCGACGGGCCCGAGATCCCGATCGATCACCCCCGTTTTCGCTCGGTCTCCGCCGCGCTGTTCACGCGCTCCTTCGTGCCCGACTGCATGACGCACCGCTGCACCGTCGTCCAGGACGAGGCCGGAGCCGCGCTCGCGGCGCCCCACGAGAAGATCGACGCCTGCTGCCAGTACGGCTGCGACGTCGACCTCGCCGAGCGCGACGCGATCCTCGCCCGCGCCGACGAGATCCGCGCGCTCCTGCGCCCCGAGGCCGCCGCCGCCCGCTGGTTTGGCGAAGACGTCACGGCCGATCCCGATTACCCGTCGGGCGCGGTCGTCCGCAGCGCCGTCCACGAGGGCGGCTGCATCTTCCTCGCCCATGACCGCCGCGGCTGCGCGATCCACCGCGCCGCGCTCGAGGGCGGCTGGGATCTGCGCGGGGTCAAGCCGGCCATCTGCCGGCTGTTCCCGGTCTCGTACGAGACCTCGGCAGTCGTGATCGCCGAGGAGTACAGCGAGTACTCGTGCGCGCACGTCGAGGGGCCGAGCTTGTACCGCGTCACGCGCGACACGATCGGCGAGCTGTTCGGCGCGGAGCTCGTCGCGGCCCTCGACGCCGCCGAGGCCCAGGTGCTCGCGGCCCAGGCCGCGGCGCCGCCTGCGCCGCGCCGGCTGCCGGTCGTGCGGCACGCGTAGGCGCGCCGGGCCCGCTCAGCGGTAGCCCTGCGCCTGCAGGTTGAACAGCGTCGCGTAGCGGCCGCCCTGTGCGACCAGCTCGTCGTGCGAGCCGCGCTCGATGACCCGGCCGCGGTCGAGCACGATGATCTGGTCGGCCATCCGCACCGTCGAGAACCGGTGCGAGATGACGATCGCGATCTTGTCGTCGGTGACCTCGCGGAAGCGCTCGAAGATCTTCACCTCGGCCTCGGCGTCCATCGAGGCGGTCGGCTCGTCGAGCACGAGGATGTCGGCGTCGTGGCGCATGAACGAGCGGGCCAGCGCGACCTTCTGCCACTGCCCGAGCGACAGCTCGCGCCCGTTCTTGAACCAGCGGCCGAGCTGCGTGTCGTAGCGGTCCGGCAGGGTCTCGATCACTGGCTTGGCGAGGCCGCGGTCGGCGGCGTCGTCCCAGCGCGCGCGGTCCTCGTACGCGAGGTCATCGCCGGCGCCGATGTTCTCGCCGACGGTGAGCTGGTAGCGCACGAAGTCCTGGAAGATGACGCCGATGCGGCGGTGCAGCGCCGCGGGCGACCACTCGCGGAGGTTCCGCCCGTCGAGCGTGATCCGGCCGGCCGTCGGCTCGTACAGCCGGGTCAGGAGCTTGATGAGCGTGGTCTTGCCGGAGCCGTTCTCGCCGACGATCGCGAGCTTGCTGCCCGGCGGGATGTGCAGATCGACGCCGTCGAGCGCCGGCTCGCGCGCACCCGGGTACGTGAACGAGACAGCCTCGAACCGCACGCCGTCGCCGGGCCGGGGGCCGACAAGCTCTTGGCCCGTGGCCGAGAACGTCGGCGTCTCGAGGAACTCGTAGAGGTTCGACAGGTACAGGTTGTCCTCGTACATGCCGCCGACGTCGCCGAGCGCGCTCGACATCGCTCGCTGCGCCTGCTTGAAGACGACGACGTACATCGTCATCGCGCCGATCGTGATGCCGCCGCCGATCGTGTCGAGCGCGATCCACAGGTACATGCCGTAGAACGCGGCCGTGCCGATCGTGCCGAGGATGAGGCCCCACACGGCGCGCCGGATCGTGAGCTTGCGATCCTGCGCGTACAGCTTCTCGAAGATCGCCTTGTAGCGGCGGAGGAAGCGCGGCCCCAGGCCGAACAGCTTGACCTCCTTGGCGTGGTCCTCGCGCGCGAGCACCGTCTCGAGGTAGATCTGCTCGCGCGTCTCCGGCGTGCGCCAGCGCGAGAGCCGGAACGCGTCGCCGGAGAACTTGAGCTCGGCGACGAACGGCGGGATCGCGGCGGCGATCAGGACCGCGAGCGCGATCGGCGAGAACGCCGCGAGCAGGCCGCCGAGGCCGATCAGCGTCACGAGGCTCTGGCCGAGCTCGAACGTCTGGCTGACCAGGGACAGCGGCCGCGACGACGCCTCGCGCCGCGCGCGCGTCATCTTGTCGTACAGCTCGGAGTCCTCGAACTGCTCGAGCTCGAGCGTCAGCGCCTTCTCGAGGATCTCGACGTTGATCCGCTGCCCGAGCTGCTGGCGCAAGAGGCTCCGGAACATCTGGAGGATCCGCTCGATGACCGCGAGCGCGATCACGAGCCCGAGCTCGATCGCGACCCACTCGATCGCCACGTCGCGGTCGGCGACCGCGCGCGTGCGTGCGGCCGCGACGATCGCGTCGATCAGGTGCTTGCCGACCCACGCGATGCCGCCGGGGACCAGGCCGGCGGCGAGGCTGCCGAGCGCGAGCCCGATCGTCAGCGCGCGGTTCGTCGACCAGACCAGCCGGAGCGCGCGCCGGCTGTAGCGGAACACGCCGAGGTAGCTGCGCCAGCTCGTCGCCTCCGGGGGCGGCTTGTCCTTGCCCGACTTGTGCGGATCGGCGGCGCCCGCCTTCGGCCCCGCGCCGGCGCCATCCCCGCCGCCCACGCCACCCCCGCCGCCGCCGCCGCCCCCGCCGCCGCCGCCGCCCCCGCCGTAGGCGATCGGCGCTGGGATCGAGGGCGCGGCCATGCCCCCGACTGTAGAGGCTGCGCGGCGCGCCGCCTACTCGTCAGGCGGCTAGCTTTGCGGTGCCGGTCGGGCAGGCGGGCTGCGTAAGATCCCGCCCATGATCTGGATCGCGTACGCCGCAGGCGGGCTCGTCGGGCTCGTCGTCCTCATGGCGCTGATTGGCCTCTTTTTGCCCCGCGGGCACGTGACCGCGCGCCGCTGCGTGCTCGCCCGGCCGCCCGAGGCCGTGTGGGCCGCGCTGGTGGACCTCGACGCGCAGCCCCGCTGGCGCCGGGGGCTCAAGCGGCTCGAGCGCCTGGACGAGCGGCGGTTCCGCGAGACGACGCGCCAGGGCGCGATCACGTTCGAGCTCCTCGAGGAGCGGCCGCGCGAGCTGCGGATCACGCGGATCGCCGACGACGCGCTACCGTTCGGCGGGCGCTGGATCTACGAGCTTCATCCCGAGGGTGACAGCGGCACGCGGCTCACCATCACGGAGGACGGCTTCATCAAGAACCCGGTGTTCCGGTTCCTCGCGGCGACCGTCTTCTCGACGAGCGCCACGCTGGAGGCGTTCCTGGGCGATCTCGCCGCGCACCTCGGCGTCGCGGCTGTGATCGAGCCCGCAGCGCCATCGCCGCTCGCGATCTCCCGCACCTAGCCCGCCCCGCCCGCTAAGATGGGCGGGTGCAGGAACGGACGGAGAGCCAGGGCTTCTATGAAATGCTCTGGGATTGCGACTACTGCAGCGCGAAGGGGCTGCTCGCGAAGAGCCAGCGGCACTGCCCCGAGTGCGGCGGGAAGCAGAACCCGGACAAGCGCTACTTCCCGAAGGAGGGCGAGGAGCGGCGGGTCGACGGCCACAAGTACGAGGGCGCCGACCGCGCGTGCGGCGCGTGCGGCGCCCCGCAGTCCGCCCTGGCGAAGAACTGCACGAGCTGCGGCGCGCCGCTCGACGGTACGGCCGAGGTCAAGGGCGTCGCGACGCCGGTGGCGCCGGTGGCGCCGCCGAAGCCCACCCGGCGGTGGATCCCGATCCTCGTCATCGCGGTCATCGGCCTGGGCATCTTCGGCATCTGGTACCGCTTCATCCGCAAGCGCACCGAGACGATGACCGTGGCGGCGCACCGCTGGGAGCGCGTGATCCCCGTCGAGGAGTACGGCGACTTCAGCGAGCAGGCGTGGCGCGAGCAGGTCCCGGGCGCCGCCCGGCTCGTGACGTGCCACAAGAAGCAGCGCAGCACGCACCGCATCGAGGACGGCGAGGAGTGCCACGAGGAGAAGCAGGACAAGAAGGACGGCACGTTCGAGGTCGTCAAGAAGTGCCGGCCGAAGTACCGCGACGAGCCCGTCGAGGACGACTGGTGCAGCTTCCGCATCCAGCACTGGAAGGAGCTGCCCACCGGCGCCGCCCGCTCCTCGGGCACCGGCCTCTCACCGACGTCGCCGACCGGCCTGCCGCCGGCGAACGCTCAGCCGGTGCTCGGCGCGCGCCGCGCCGGCACCCAGCGCGAGACGCTCACGCTCGACTTCGGCAAGCAGAGCTGCGCCGTCCCCGAGGCCACGTGGCGCAAGTACAAGGACGGCCAGGCCGTCACCGTGAAGGTCGTCGCGTCGACCGGCGAGGTCGTCTGCGACTCGCTGTAGCCGCGGTGCGCTCCGCGAACACGGCGGCGAGCGAGTCGGCGGTCAGCACGCGCCGGAGGTAGCGGTCGAGTGCCGCGGGCGTGGCGGCCGCCAGACGCGCCTCGGCGGTCGCGTCCAGGGCCTGGAACTTGTAGAGGAGCTGGCTGCGCAGCGTGGCCCTGCGTCCCTCCTGGCGCCCCTCCTGGTGCCCCTCCTGGCGTCCTTGCTTACGCCCTTGCTTGCGCCCTTCCTGGCGCCCTTGCTTACGCCCTTCCAGGCGCCCTTGCTCGCGCCCTTCTGCGCGCCCTTGCTCTTTGAGGTAATCGGCGATGGTCACGGCGATCTCCTTGGAACGCGTACCCAGCTGCTGAAGCTTGGCACGAACAGCCTCGAAGTACCTCGGTTCTAGCACCTCGAACAGGTACTGGACCAGTACGGTGAGCGCCTCACGGCCGGACCGGGTCCGTCCGGCCTCCAGGATCGTGGGGCTCCAGGCGTCGAAGCGGTCCAGGAGGCGCCCCGGCGCGCGGCCGTCGCGCAACAGCCACAGCGCGAGCGTCTGCGACGGCGCCAGCGCGCGCGCTCGCAGCTCGGCATCGGACTGGCCGGTCAGATCATCGATGATCAACGCGCAGCGCGGGACCAGCGCCGCCAGGCCCGGGATCGTCACCACCGCCGGGTGGAGCAGCTGCTTGAAGGTGCTGGCGGCCGTCCAGCCGCCGGGCGCGTGGCTGACCACGACGCTGACGATCGGCGGCAGGCGCGAACCCGGCTGCGCCTTGCGGCAGCGGGCCCAGATCCGGGTCTGGTAGGCGAGCACGCGCAGCGGCATGGCGGGATCGGCCGTGCTCTGGTGCTCGAGCAGCAGGAAGGCGGGCGCCGCGGCCGCCACGCGCAGCTGGGCCGTGAACAGGAGGTCGTTGTGGCGGGCGCCGTGCACGAGATCGACGAACGCGCCGCTCGCGCCGGCGAGGGTGTCCCACGCGATCGCGTCGCGGATGGGCCGCGGCACGAGGCCACGCACGAGGCCGGCGGCCGCAGCGGGCGCCTCGAAGGCCCACCGGAACAGGGCGTCGTGCGGGCCGGCCGGCATACGTGCGCCCGGAAGACAGCAAGCACCGCGCCAGCAGGTAACCGCTGGCAATTGCTGGCTTCCCGCCTCCGGATTGTCCGCCCACCGGACGAGGCTTGTCCGAATACCGGACGAATGTCGTTCGGCGCGGCGGCTACGCCGCCCGCCAGGCGGACCAGGCGAGCCAGAGCCAGCCGGCGAGGAACAGGACGCCGCCGAGCGGCGTAATCGCGCCGAGCACCTTCACGTCGGTGACCGCGAGCACGTAGAGCGAGCCGGAGAACAGCACGATGCCGGCCTGGAACAGCCAGCCGGCGGTGGACGCGCCGCGCGTCGCGACGAGCACCCCAGCGAGCACCATCGCGAGCGCGTGGTACATGTGATAGCGGGCGCCGGTCTCGAAGATCTCGAGCGCGCGCGGCGTGAGCCGCTCGCGCAGCCCGTGGGCCGCGAACGCGCCGGCGGCGACGGCGAGCGCGGCGTTCAGCGCGCCGAGCGCGACCAGGGGGGAGCGATCTGCCATGCCCCGACCGTACCGCGTCTGGCGGCGGGAGCCCGGGCACGCGCCCGCGCGCGCACGCCCCGGCTCTCTCTCTCGCGCGCACGCCCGGCGCTCTCTCTCGCGCGCACGCCCGGCTTCGCCGGGCTTAGCCCTCGCCGATCGACACGACGACCGCGGTCCCGTCGGGGACGACGTGGATCGGCACGTCCAGGAAGCGCCGGATCGTCTCGATGTTCGTGACCGCGTGCGAGGACAGCGGCGCCGCGCGGAAGCGGCCGCCGCCAAGGACGGCGAGCGGCAGGAGCAGCTGATCGGCCAGGTGCTCGCCGACCGGCACGCCCGCGCCGAGGAACGCGGCGACCTCGTCGCACGCGCGGTCGGCGACCAGCTCGGCGCGCAGGCCCTTCTGGCCGAACTGGCTGACGAGCTCGCGGCCGCCCGCGCGCTCGATCTCGACGAGCAGCACGTTCGCGGGGGCGGCGCCCCGGAGCTCGACGACGCGGCACTCGTCCGCCGCGAAGCCGAGCCGCTCGCGGACGACGCCCAGCTCGCGCTCGGCGACGTGCGCCGGCAGGCGCACGAGGAGCGCGGTGGCCCGTCGCGCCACGACGGGCCCGGCCTCGAGGAGCCGGATCGGCGCGAGCGCGCCGCCGGGCCGGACGGTCAGCGTGAGCTGGCCGCGGTGCGGCGTCTCGTCGTCGTGCCAGTCGGTCTTGTGCGGGCCGCCGGCCACGGCGAAGCCGTGCCGATCGAGCGCGAGCTCGACGTCGGCGCCCATCGCGCGGAGGTGCGGCACGAACACGCGCTCGAGGAAGTCGAACGGCGGCGCGAGCGGGTTGTGCGTCCCGCCGATCACGCGCGCGGTCAGCGCGACGCCAGCGGCGATCGCCGGGACGAGGATCGTCTGCACGACGAGCGACGTCGATCCGGCGGTGCCGATGTCGATCTCGAGCTCGATCGGAGCCCCGCCAGGAGCCCCGCCAGGAGCCCCGCCAGGAGCCCCGCCAGGAGCCCCGCCAGCGGCGCCGCCGCCGATCGGCCCGGGCGCGAACATGAGCGCCTGCGAGCCGACGCGGTCGCCGGTGACGCGCGCGCCGGAGAGCCGCGCCGCCGCCTGCACGCACGCGAGGTGCTGCCGGCGCAGCCCGGGCTTGGCGCGGCCGGCGCGGATGTTCTGCATCACGAGCGGCCGGCCGGTGATCATCGACAGCGCGAGCGAGGTGCGCAGGATCTGCCCGCCGCCCTCCCCCCGCGCGCCGTCGATCTCCACCGCCGCGGCGCTCTCCACCGCCGCGGCGCTCTCCACAGCCCCGCCGCTCTCCACCGCCCCGCCCGCCCCCGCCGGCGCCCCTACCCCTTCACGCATACGACCTGCCGCAGCTCGTGCACGACCTCGACGAGATCGGCCTGCGCCGCCATCACCTTGTCGATCGGCTTGTACGCCATCGGCGTCTCGTCGATGACGTCCTTGTCCTTGCGGCACTCGATGCCCGCGGTCGCCTTCACGTGATCCTCGACGGTGAACCGCCGCTTGGCCTCGCCGCGCGACATCGAGCGCCCCGCGCCGTGGCTGCACGAGCAGAACGACTCGCGCTCGCCCTTGCCGCGCACGATGTAGCTCCGCGCGCCCATCGAGCCGGGGATGATGCCGAGGTCGCCCTGCCGCGCGCGCACCGCCCCCTTGCGCGTCACGAACACGTCCCGGCCGAAGTGGTGCTCCTTCTCGACGTAGTTGTGGTGGCAGTTGACGGCCGTCTCGCCGAGCTCGAACGGCGGCAGGCCGGCCTCCTCACGCCGCGCCGCGGCGACGACGGCGTCCATCATGAGGTGCCGGTTCGTCATCGCGTAGCGCTGCGCCCAGCCCACGGCGGCGACGTAGTCGTCGAAGTGTTCGGTGCCCTCGGAGAGGTACGCGAGGTTCTGATCGGGCAGATCCTTGGCGTGCCGGCGCATGTCCTGCTTGGCGAGCTCGATGAAGTAGCTGCCGATCCGGTTACCGACGCCGCGCGAGCCGGAGTGCAGCATGAACCACACGCGGTCGCGCTCGTCGAGGCAGACCTCGATGAAGTGGTTGCCGGTGCCGAGCGTGCCGAGGTGATTCGCGTCGTTGCCCTGGCCGAGCTTGGGGTGCCGCTCGACGAGATCCTCGTACTCGGGCGCGAGCGTCTTCCACGCGGCCGCCGGGCCCTTGGGCACCTTGTGCCACGCGCCGCGGTCGCCGCGGCCGCCGTTGCTCGTGCGGCCGTGCGGCACGGCCGCCTCGATCGCGAGGCGCAGCTGACGCAGCGAGTCGGGCAGCTGGCTCCCGGGCAGCGTCGTCTCGACGGCCATCATGCCGCAGCCGATGTCCACGCCGACGGCGGCCGGGATGATCGCGCGCTCCGTCGGGACCACGCTGCCGACGGTCGCGCCGATCCCGAAGTGCACGTCGGGCATGACCGCGACGTGGCGGAACACGATCGGCAGCCGCGCCAGGTTCTCGAGCTGGCGGCGGGCCGCGTCCTCGATGTCGACGCCGCGCGTCCATGCCTTGATGGGGACGTGATCGGTCTCGATCAGCTCGTAGCTCGCCATGAAGTACCTTTATGGACCATCGCCGGGGCGTCCGCTCGCCCGCAGCGAGCCGGCTTCGGGCCGCTGGCCGGACCCTGGCGCACAGCAGGCAGCGCAGCGCGCGCCTGCAGGCGGCACACAAACTGCGATGGCGTTGTTTGTTGACGCATTGCGCGATCGTGTAAGCTCGGACGGCTGCCCATGGTGGAGAAGACATCCAAGCTTCCCGACCATGGTTCGGCCACCCAGATCGACCGGCGCGAGGAGCGCGGCGGTGTGGTGATCCGGCTCTCGGGGCCGATCAACGAGCACTTCGACCGCGTGCGGTTCGTGTCGGCCTCCACGAACCGCGTGGTGATCGTCGACTTCGACGCGGTCGCCTGGATCACCTCGTTCGGCATCCGCGAGTGGACCTCGGCGATCAAGGAGATCCCCAAGACGTACCTGGCCTTCATCAACGTCCGCCCGACCGTGGTCCAGCAGTTCAACATGCTGGTCTCGTTCGGCGGTGACGGCGAGCTCCTGAGCTTCTACGCCCCGTACGCGTGTCCGATCTGCGGACACTATCAGGAGAAGCTGATCGATCTGCTCGAGCTCCACCCGGTGGTGAAGCGGTACGAGCTGCCGGCGGTCACCTGCGAGAGCTGCGGCCAGCCGACCGAGCTCGACGACGTGCCGGAGAGCTACCTCTCGTACGCGGCCTCGGCCCGGCCGCCCAACCCGCCGCCGGAGTACCACGAGGTCCTGCGGGGCGAGCCCGACAAGCCGGCCGCGCGCCACCGGATCACGCTCGAGAAGCTGGTCGAGGACAACGTCACCGTCCTCATGCTCGCAGGCGATCTCGGCGGCCGGGCGTCATTCAAGCGCGCGGCGGCCGGCCTCGAGGGCACGGTCGCGCTGTCGTTCTCCCGCGTCCAGACCTACGACGCCGAAGGCATCTCGCGCCTGCGGCCCTTCTGGGAGGGCACCGGCCCCGACGTGCTCCTCGTCGAGGTGCCGCTGTCGCTCGTCCAGCGGCTGCCGGAGGAGAGCTGGCGGCGGTTCAAGGTCCTCTCGCTGCGCGCCGAGATGCAGTGCCCGAGCGGTCACGTGCTGAACGACGCGCTGATCCAGAACAGCGAGCTCTGGCAGCTCGTGCGCGGGGACGAGCTGCAGTGCCCCTCGTGCGGCGGCCGGCTGACCACCGACGGCATCGACCAGCTCGCCGCGCGCGGGGTGTTCGCCAAGCCGACGCCGGAGGTCGAGCGGGCCGTGGCCGACATCATCGAGCGGCGGCAGCAGTCGAACAAGGCGATGACGGGCTTCGCGGCCGAGGACTTCGGCCGCTACAAGCTGGTCGAGATGCTCGGCGTCGGCGGAATGGCCGAGGTCTACCTCGCGCGCCAGCGCGCGGTGACGGGGGCCGAGAAGGTCGTCGTGCTGAAGCGGATCCTCCCGCACCTGGCCCACGACAGCCAGTTCATCGAGATGTTCCTGCAGGAGGCGCGGCTGGCGGCCCGGATCCGCCACCCCAACGTCGTCCAGATCTACGACATGGGGCAGAACCAGCAGTCCTATTACATGGCGATGGAGTACGTCGAGGGCTGGGACCTGGGGCGGCTCCTGCAGAACGCCGTGAAGCTGCGCCGGCCGTTCCCGCCGCTCCTCGCCGCGCGCATCTGCGCCGACGTCGCGGCCGCCCTGGACGCGGCCCACAGCGCGCTCGATCCGCAGGGCCACCCGGCGCCGATCCTCCACCGCGACGTGTCGCCCCACAACATCCTGATCTCGCGCGAGGGGGCGGTGAAGCTCACCGACTTCGGGATCGCCAAGGCCCTCGAGAACGGCCGGCTCACGCCGACGACGACGCTCAAGGGCAAGCTCGCGTACATGGCGCCCGAGGTCGTGCTCGGCTTCACGGCGGTCGACACGCGCGCCGACATCTTCTCGCTGGGCCTCGTGCTGTACGAGCTCCTGACGCTCGACCGGCTGTTCCGGCGGGCGAGCGACTACGCGACGATCTACGCGCTGCTCCACGATCGGATCCCGCCGCTGTCCGAGCTGCGGCCCGACATCTCGCCCGAGCTGGACCGCATCGGGCTCCGCGCGCTGGCCCGCGAGCCGAACGATCGCTACCCATCGGCGCGCGCCCTCTCGGAGGATCTCCACGCGTATATCGCGGCCGGCGCAGACGCCGGCAAGGGCCCGGGCGGCCCGGCGCTCGCCGAGTACCTCGCGCAGCTCGTGACAGATGCCGCGCATGTTCGCGACGATCGGTCCAACAGCGCTCAGGAGGAACAAATCACGATTGAATATTAACTTAATGTGCTTTCAGGATTCCTTACGGATTCCTTTCGGATCTGCTTCGTGCCGTGCAATGACGCCGGTTCCCGGTTTCGGCCTCTCGGCTCACGTGCGCGAACGCTCGAGCGATCCAGGGATGATCGGCAAAGGATGAGCCTGAGGGATCCGCAGAGGGATGTTTGTGAGGGGCTGATCCTCAGGTCCTTTCGTACAACATCCTCGGCAACGAAAGCCCTGGACATATAGTTGTATGCTACGATAACCTAAAAATGTCGTGCGATTTATGAGCCCTATTCTATTGCGGAGTTATGGCCAGCGGCTGCCGGTGCGCGCCGCGACGGCACAGCTCCGGGCTGGATCCACGACGCAGTAACATGACGCGCGAAGACGGCAAACCGCTGCAGGCGAGACTGCTGCTGATCGATCCGGACGAGACCCACCTTCGGTGGCTCGCCCGCGTGATCCAGTCCGGTCTGAGCGATGTCGAGATCTGCCCGCGCACCTCCACCGCGAAGGATGCCGAGCCGTACGACCTCGTCGTGATGAGCTACGACGTGCTCGATACCGAGGTCTCGGCCCGGCAGATCATGGGTGTCCGCAAGGACCACCCCGGGGTGCCATTCCTCCTGATCTCGAGCTCCAAGCACATCTATCCCCGGCTGGTCACCGGGTTCCGCGACAAGGGGATGATGAACATCCTGGCGCGGAAGCTCCGCCGCGAGTGGGCGCCGCCGAGCGACCTGGTCGTGACGCTGCAGAAGCTCCTGCGGCAGGATATCTTCGGCCTGGACAAGTACTTCCCTCGCTGGGGCATGGATCCGATCTCGATGATCGTGCGCAGCACGGCCGACAAGAGCGACGTCCTCGCGCGCGCGCACGACTACGCGGCCGATCTGAACATCCACCCACGCCTCGTGCCGCAGTTCCTGACGGTGGTGGACGAGTCCATCAGCAACGCGCTGTACAACGGGCCCCACGACGAGCACGGGCAGCCGCGCTTCGCGCACCTGCCGCGCCAGACCACCGTGACCCTGGACGACAACGAGCAGGTCCTCGTGACCCTGCGGTGCGACGGCGCCCGGCTCGGCGTGTCGGTCGTCGACCCGTTCGGCACGCTCACGCGCGACACGATCTACGATCACCTGAGCAAGTGCTTCCGCCGTGGCCGCGACCAGATCGACTTCGACCCGGGCGGCGCCGGGATCGGCCTCTACGTCTGCTTCGAGTCGCTCTCCCACTTCGTCATCAACCTCAGCGCGGGCAAGCGCACCGAGGTGATCGGGCTGATCGACGTGCGAGGCACGTACCTGGACTATGTGAGTGAAGGCAAGTCCTTCAATGTGTTCGAGACCACCGAAGAAGGCACGTCGTGAGCAACTCGCAATCCGAGCGCAACTCGCTGAGCTGGACTATCGTTCCGCACCCGGAGCGGACCGAGATCGCGCTCGCGGGATCTTTCGATGAATCCGCTGAAGCGAAGCTCTTATCCCTGTTCGAGCAGCTGCCGTCCCTGGCGACCGTCAAGCTCGACCTGTCGCAGGTCAAGCGGATCAGCTCCGTGGGTGTGCGCGGCTGGATCATCTTCGTCGACAAGCTGAAGGGGAAAGACATCCCGTTCGAGATGCACCGCTGCTCGGTCGTCATCGTCCGGCAGCTCGCCATGATCTCGCAGTTCCGCGGGCACGGGCGGGTGTACTCGGCGTACGCGCCGTACTACTGCGCCAAGTGCGTCAAGGAGCAGCTCCGGCTGATCGACCTCGGCGGCAACGTCACGGAGCAGCTGCGGCAACCGATGAGCTGCCCGACGTGCGGCTCGATGATCGCGCTGGACGAAGAGGAAGAACTCTACCTCGAGCTCCAGCAATAGGCGCACCGCGGCGCGGCGCGGCGCGCACTGCGATCAGAACTCGATGACGGTGCGGATCGACGCACCGGCGTGCATCAGGTCGAACGCCTCGTTGATCCGCTCGAGCGGCAGCTTGTGCGTGATCATCGAGTCGATCTCGATCTTCTTCTCCATGTACCAGTCGACGATCCGCGGCACGTCGGTGCGGCCGCGCGCGCCGCCGAACGCGGTGCCCTTCCAGACGCGCCCGGTGACGAGCTGGAACGGGCGCGTCGCGATCTCCTGCCCGGCGCCTGCCACGCCGATGATGACGCTCGTGCCCCAGCCGCGGTGGCAGCACTCGAGCGCCTGGCGCATGAGCTTCACGTCGCCGACGCACTCGAAGCTGTAGTCGGCGCCGCCGCCGGTGAGCTCGACCAGGTGCGCGACCAGATCGCCGGTCACCTCGCGCGGGTTCACGAAGTGCGTGAGCCCCAGGCGCCGCGCCATCTCCTCGCGCGCCGGGTTGATGTCGACGCCGATGATCTTGTCGGCGCCGACCATCCGCGCGCCCTGCACGACGTTGAGGCCGATGCCGCCGAGGCCGAACACGACGACGTTCGCGCCAGCCTCGACGCCGGCGGTCCACAGCACGGCGCCGACGCCGGTCGTGACGCCGCAGCCGATGTAGCAGATCTTGTCGAACGGGGCGTCGGTGCGGACCTTCGCGAGCGCGATCTCGGGCAGCACGGTGTGGTTCGCGAACGTCGAGCAGCCCATGTAGTGGTGGATCTTCTGCCCCTTCCACGAGAAGCGGCTCGTGCCGTCGGGCATGAGGCCCTTGCCCTGCGTCGCGCGGATCGCCGTGCACAGGTTCGTCTTGCGCGACAGGCACGACTTGCAGCCCCGGCACTCGGGCGTGTAGAGCGGGATCACGTGATCGCCGGGCGCGAGCGAGGTGACGCCGGGGCCGACCTCGCGCACGATGCCGGCGCCCTCGTGGCCGAAGATCACGGGGAACAGGCCCTCGGGATCGCCGCCCGAGCGCGTGAACTCGTCGGTGTGGCAGACGCCGGTGGCCTTGATCTCGACGAGCACCTCGCCGGCGCGCGGGCCTTCGAGATCGACCTCCTCGATCACGAGGGGCTGCTTCGGTGCGAGCGACAGGGCGGCGCGGGTCTTCATGGGCCCGCAGCATATCGCCAGTGCCCGGCGGCGGGGGGCGAGGGGCGAGGGGCTCCTACGCGCGCGCGAAGCCGAGCCACTTGCCGTCGGCGACCAGCCGCATCACGCCGTGCAGCGTCTGGAACCGGCACGCCCCGGCGACGCGCCGGACCGTCGACTCGTGCACCCCGATGATCTCGGCGACGACGCCGACCGTGACCGGCTCGACCTGCGACGGATCGGGCGCGATCGCGAGCCGCGGCCGGATGCCGATCACGGCCGCGATGACCTGCTCGTACGTCCGCGCGCGCTGCCGCAGCCCGCGGATGAGCCACGAGGCGTTGCGGATGTCGGCCGCGCTGCGGGTCAGCGCGGCCTCGTCGAACGCGGCCTTGAAGCGCGGCAGCGCGCGGCCGTTCGCCCGCGCCTGTGGCGGGTTGCCGAACACCCAGACGTCGGCGCCGAGCTGCGGGAACGGCTCCTCGTCGTAATAGAAGAACGGCTGGTGCCCCGGATCCTCGGCGATGAGCTCGCGCTCGCGCACGTCGTGCGGATCGACGTCGCCGGGCGAAAGCTCGAGGATCGCGCCGGGGTGCCGGATCTTCCAGTCGGCGAGCAGCGCCGGCAGATCGGCGGCCGCCGTCGAGAGCAGGCGGATCGCGAGCTGGAGCTGCGGCGTCATGACCGGCTCCTGGAGCGGGAGCAGGGGCTTTGTGTCGTCGTTCGAGCCCTGATTGCTCACGATGACGATTAACGCACCGGCGCGCGCTGCTGTCGCGCCTCGACGACTTTCTTTGCGTAACCCTTCGGTGGTGGGGTCGGCTCCTCCTTCGTGCGCACGCGCACGATCGAGCCGGGCGACTCGACGACGCCGGCCGCCATGGTCCAGCCGGGCGGCACCTGCGGATCGCTCCAGAAGTAGAGCCAGCGCGCGTCGCGCGGCGCGAGGTTGACGCAGCCGTGGCTGCGCCGCACGCCGAACTGGTCGTGCCAGTAGGCCGTGTGCAGCGCGAGCCCCTTCTCGGGGCTGAAGAACTGCGTCCACGGCACCGTCGCGACGGAGTACGGATCCTCGCCGTTCAGGCCCTTCATGTCGGCCTCGGCCTCCTTGAGCCACATGCGGTACTCGCCGGTCTCGGTGGGCGTCTCGCGGCTGCCGGACGAGATCATCGTCGCGTACACGGGGAGCTGGCCCTCGAACGCGACGAGGATCTGGCTGTCGAGATCGATGTCGATCCAGCGCTCGCCGGGCTCGAGGAGCTGCGGGGGCGGCACGGGCTGAAACACGCGCACGTCCGCGGCCCACAGCCAGCGCGCGTCGCCGATCCGGTAGGCGGTGGGCTTTCCGGCCGCGTCGCTGACGGTCTCGAGGATCGGGACCGGCGTGCGCGCGGGGATCGGCGTCGGGTACAGCCCGGCGCCCTGCGCGCTCGTCATCGGGTGCGCCGGGCCGCCCCACCGCGACCACACGAACGCGATCGGCAGCTCCCAGCCGGTGTCGTCGCCGAGGCGCGCGCCCGCGTACCCCGACGGGCGGTGCGGCGAGATCGCCGAGCTCAGCACGTACTCGGGCTCCTTGGGGTGGATCTTCCAGAACCGGCGCCCGTCGAGCGTGACCTCGTCGTACTGCCGCACGTTGACGGAGCCGACGATGGGCTTGTCCTCGACGAGCCGCGATCCCGACGGCGAGGGCGACGGTGACGGCGGCAGCGCCCCGGATGCGTCCGGGATCGTCGCGTCGACCTGGCGCGGCGACGTGATCAGGCCGCCGCCGCTGCTGCCGCTGCTGCCACCGCCTTTTTTCGGCGCGGGCTCGGCCTTCTTCCGCTTCTTCTCGCCCTTCTTCGGATCGGGCTTGGGCTCGGGCCGCTCGATCGTGAACGTCACCGCGCGCTCGGCCGTGATCTTGCCGTAGGTGCCGGGGACGATCTCGCCGCGATCGAGGACAGGTAGCTCGCGGCCGAGCGGCGGCTTGGTGCTGGGCCGCACGTAGTCGGCGCAGATCCACCCGCGCGGCCGGAGCAGGGCCCAGCTCTTCTGGCAGCCCTTGCCGGACGCGGTGCGGGTCCAGCCGACGCGCGTATCGACGGCGACGGTCCCGATCCGCTTGGCGTCGTCGCTGGGCTCGAGGCGGACCGAGGCGGTGCGCACGAGCTCGAGCGAGCGCGTCTCCTTCGGGAACTCGGCCGGCTCGGCCGGCTGCTCGCCGGTCCCGCTGGCCTCGCCGCTGGCGGCGTTCTCGCCGACGGCGGGCGTGCTCGTCCGGTCCCCGGGCCGAATCGCCGACGGGGGCACCGTCTGGCGCGACGCAGGCGCACGCTCCACGTCCTCGCGCTTGCCCCCGCAGCCGAGGGCGCCGAGACAGACGCCGAGGCAGGCGCCCAAAAGGACCCCAGGGAGGAACAGCGAGCGGACCCGCGAAGCGAGCACGACGGGCCGTGCAGCCACCATGCCGTTCAAGTAGCACGTCACGTGATACCTTCCATCACACATCATGAAGCTCGGAGAGATGTTGCTCCGCGACGGCCGGCTCACCGAGCAGCAGCTGGACGCGGCGCTCCGTTACCAGGCGCGGGACGGTGGCCGCCTGGGGACGATCCTCGTCGAGCACGGCTTCGTCGACTTCGAGGCGCTGACGATCTACCTCGGGCTCCAGCTGGGCATCCCGATCGCGACGGGCGCGACGCTGGCGCGCGCCAAGCGGGCCGCGGTGCGGCTGCTCCAGCCGGGGCAGGCGTTCAAGCACAAGTGCGTGCCGCTCGTCGTGCAGGATCGGCAGCTGATCGCGGCGGTCGATGATCCGCATGACTTCGCGCGGCTCGACGCGCTCGCGCAGATCACCGGGTACCGGGTGCTGCCGCGCGTCGCACCCGAGGTCCGGATCTACTACTACATCGAGCGCTACTACGGCGTGCCGCGCCCGGAGCGCTTCGGGGGGTTCGGCGACGCGCCGCGCCACCACGACGGGAGCGCGGTCGACGCGGGCCTGCCGGCGCCACCCTTGCCGGGGCTGCCCCCGACGACGGCCACGCCGATCGCGCCGCCGGGCCCCCGGCCGCGGCTGCAGAGCGCGAAGATGGAGCGGCTGTTCGACGACTCGGAGCCGCAGCCCGCTGGCGCGCCAGCAGACGAGCCGGCGCACGAGCCAGCGTCGGCGCAGACGAAGAGCGGCGGCACCCGGACGCGCGGCGACGGCGCCGAGGACCTCGAGCTCGACGCCGAGGAGCTGCTCGTCTCGCTCGACGCCGAGGCGGAGGCGCCGGCCGAGCCGGTGCCGCTCACGGCCAAGCCCGAGCCGTCCGTGCCGACCTTGCCGAGCATGCCGGCGGCGCCGGTCACGCCGATGCCGATGACGGCCGACGCCGCGCTCCGCGAGCTCGCGACGGCGGACGACCGCAACCGCATCGTCGAGATCCTGCTCGCCTACTCCGTCGCGTCGTTCGACGCCGCGGTCGTGTTCACCGTGCGCGATCACATGGCCTTCGGCTGGAAGGCGGTCGGCGCGCTGGAGGGGTACGCCAACGTCGAGCACCTGCTGATCCCGCTCGACATGCCGTCGGTGCTCCAGTCGGGCGTCGCCGCGGAGAGCGGCCTGTTCCACGGCCTGCCCGCGCCGTCGACGGTGAACTCGTACTTCTACAAGGTCATGCAGTGCGCCGAGCCGCCGACGGTCTCGGTCGGCGTGATCCGGCTCGGCAAGCGCATCGCGAACATCTTCTACGGCCACGGCCCGGCCATGACGCCGCTCCAGCTCGACGTGATGCGGCTGATCTGCGACGCGGCCGCGGAGGCGTACACGCGGCTGATCGCGGTGACCAAGCGCAGCGGCAACCTGCCGCGGCTCGAAGGGTAGCAGCGGCAGCGTCGGCCGCCGCCGCGGCGGCGTCAGTCGCCGATGTACGCGGCGCCCTGGGTGCCGCCCGCGCCGTGGCAGCTGCCGCCCGCGTTGCAGTTGGCGTCGCCGGCCGCGATCTTGCCGCCCATCGGCTTGATGTTCATCGACACGCCGCAGACGGTCACGTGCGTGTCGTACGGGAAGTCGGTGAACATGCCCGGGTTGCGGATGATGAAGTTGCCGGCGTCGTCGGTCACGGCCTCGGCGAGCGACGCGTTGTTGCCGGGCTTGAAGATGCGGACGGTCACGCCGGCCGCGGGCGTGACGGCGGCCGTCTCCTTGTACACGGTGCCGGAGAACGCGAACTGAGAAGGGGCGGCACCGCCCGTGACGTGGCAGCCGGCGTCCTGGCACCCCGCGCGGGCGCGCGCCCCGGCCGGCGCGCTCGAGTGCTGGTACGCGGTGGCGATGGTGCCCGCGCGATCCTCGCAGACGGCGCGATCTGCGTTGGCGACGCTGGCATCGACTTCGGGAGGCTGGCCGACGGTGCAAGCACCGAGCAGCGCGAACAGCAGCGCCGTGGAACAGGCCGTGGAACCCATCATGGACAGCACGAGAGCCATTGTTACAAGGCGCTCTGTGCAATTGCTAGTGCACCCAGACGGCCGATCGCGCGCGGCGGCGATCTTCAGCGATTGCGATGAAGTGCATGGCGGAGTGTGGCGAACCAGCATCACGCGCCCGACGAGGATGAGCCGTTCACTCCCACCTCGGGACGACGGTCCCCCGACGCGACGTGACGCGCCGCACGCCGAGGACGCCGAGGACGCCGAGGGCGCCGAGGACGCCGAGGACGCCGAGGACGCCGAGGACGCCGAGGACGCGGGACGCGCGGCGCCGGCTCGCGCAGCGGGCGCAACGCACGCGGGGGCGAGCTAGCGAAGCGCCGCGAGCAGCGCGTCGTTCTCGGCGGGCGTGCCGACGGTGATCCGCAGGCAGTCGGCGAGCCGGCCGGGGCCGAACGCGCGCACGGAGATCCCGGCGTCGGCGAGCCGGCGCCACAGCGCCGCGGCCGCGGGCGCGTCCGGACACCGGACGAGCACGAGGTTCGCCTCGCTCGGGAACACGCGCAGCCCGGCGTCGGCGAGGCCCGCGGCGAGCCGGCCGCGCTCGGCGACGACGTCGCGCGCCCGCGCCTCGCACCACGCGGCGGCCGCGTCGACGAGCAGCTCGGCCGCGGCCTGATCGAGCGCCGAGAGGTTGTACGGCGCGCGCACCTTCTCGAGGACGGCGGCGATCGCGGGCGACGAGATCGTGTAGCCGACGCGCAGCCCGGCCATGCCGAGCTTCGAGAGCGTGCGCATCACGACGAGGTTTGGGTGGCTCGCGAGGTGCGGCAGGTTCGTCGCGCCGCTGTAGGCGGCGTACGCCTCGTCGGAGACGACGACGACGTCCGGGTGGCGCGCGGCGAGCTCGCGCGCGAAGCCCATGCGCCACAGCGTGCCGGTGGGGTTGTTCGGCAGCGCGAGGAACACGACGGCGGGCCGGCGCGCGGCCACGGCGCCGAGGAGCTCGGCCTCGGGGAGCTGCCAGTCTGGGTCGAGCGGCACCTCGATCGGCTCGACGCCGCGCGCGACCGCCCCGAGGCGGTAGTAGACGAACGAGGGCACGGGGTAGAGGACGCGCGCGGGCGGCGCGGCGAACGCGGCGCACAGCATCGCGATCAGCTCGTCGGAGCCGTTGCCGAACACGAGCTGCGCGCCGTCGACGCCGAGCTGGCGGGCCACGGCCGCGCGCAGCCGCCGCGCCGCGGGATCGGGGTAGCGCTCGAGCGGCAGCTCGGCGACCGCGGCGCCGAGGCGCGCGCGCAGCTCGGGCGGCAGGCCGTACGGCAGCTCGTTGGCATCGAGCTTGGCGATCACGCGCGGCGGCAGCGGCACGTGGTACGCGGCGGTCTGGCGGAGCGCCTCGGGGACGCGCGCCGCGAGCGGGCCGAGGTCGCGCGGGTCGGGCGCGGGCGCGGGCGCCGCCGCCGCCGCCGCCGCCGCGCGGGCGCCGCCGCGGAGCAGCGCCGAGCGGCCGTGGCCGTCGAGGCCCTCGCACGCGGCGAGCGCGGCGATCGGCGCGGCGTGCGCGGCGGCCGCCTCGGGCCCGTACTCGACGATCGACGTGCGCTTGCGGAAGTCGTGCACGCCGAGCGGCGACGCGTAGCGCGCGGCCCCGCCGGTCGGCAGCACGTGGTTGGCGCCCGCGAGGTAGTCGCCCGCGGCCTCCGACGAGTACGCGCCGACGAAGATCGCGCCGGCCGCGGTGCAGCGCGGCACGAGCGCGCGGGCGTCCGCCACCTGCAGCTCGAGGTGCTCGGGCGCGTAGGCATTGGCGTACGCGATCGCCTCATCGAGCGACGCGGCGATCACGGCGGTGCCGTGCGCGGCGAGCGCTGCCGCCGCGATCTCGCGCCGCGGCAGGTCCGCGAGCTGCGCCGCGAGCGCCTGGTCGACGGCGGCCGCCAGCGCCTCGGACGTCGTCACGAGGATCGCCCGCGCCTCGCGGTCGTGCTCGGCCTGCGCGATCAGGTCGGCGGCCACCCACGCCGGATCGGCCCCGGCGTCGGCGACGATCAGCACCTCCGACGGGCCGGCGATCGAGTCGATGTCGACCTCGCCGTAGACCTGGCGCTTGGCCGACGCGACCCACGCGTTGCCGGGGCCGACGATCTTGTCGACCCGCGGCACGGTCTCGGTGCCGTACGCGAGCGCGCCCACGGCCTGCGCGCCGCCGAGCTCGAACACGCGATCGACGCCGGCGAGCCGCGCCGCGAGCAACGTCTCCGGCGACGCGCCGGGCGTCACCATCACGACCTCGGGCACGCCGGCCACCTTCGCCGGGATCGCCGTCATGAGCACGCTCGACGGGTAGCGCGCCGTGCCGCCGGGCACGTAGAGCCCGACCCGGGCGAGCGGCCGGAGGCGCAGCTCGAGGCGCACGCCGTCCAGCGTGACGTCGAGATCCGGGTCGCTATCGAGCGTGCGCGCGCTGAACGCGCGGATCCGCTCGGCGGCGAGCGCGAGCGCCGCGCGGACCGGCGCCGCGACCTCGGCCGCCAGCGCGTCCCAGCGCGCGGCCGGGATCTCGTAGCCGCCCGCGGGCGCGGGCTCGCGGCGATCGAAGCGGCGCGTGTACTCGGTCACCGCCGCGTCGCGGCGGCGGCGCACGTCGTCGAGGATCACCGCGACCTGCGCGTCGATGTCGCCGGCCATCCGGGTGGTCCGATCGAGCAGCGCGGCCGCCTCCGGGGCGCCGGCATGGAGTCGCCGCAGCATGCCGCTACGCTACTTGAAGACGCAGACGTGGTTCACCGAGACCGGCGGGTCCTTCCGGCAGCCGTCCATCTGATCCTCGGGGCACTGCCACAAGATCTTCGTCTCGCACGCCGGGCCGGGCCGGGCGTCCAGGGGCACGCACACGTGATCGATCGTCCTGCCACCGTCGCAGCCGTCGGTGCCGTTCATGCACCGGATCGCGATCTCCCGCGCGCAGCCGGTGGGCGGCGGGGTGGTGCCGTCCGCCGCGGCGGTCGGCGGCTTGTCGTCCGGGGCGGTCGGCGGGACCGTGCCGTCGGCGGCGGGCCCGGGGGGCGTGGTCGGGGGCCTGGCAGGACTGCCGCACGCGAAGATCCCGCAGGCGAAGGTCAGCGCGACGGTGCTGGCGAAGAGGAGCTGTCTCATCGGTGCCTCCTCTGCCGACTGTACGCGATGGCCGCGCGGCGGCTACTCGCCCTTGGGCTTCTTCGGCTTGGGCTTCTTGCCGTCGGCGGGCGCGGGCTCAGCGCCCCCGTCCCCGTCCTTGCGGTCGGGGATCTTCACGCGCTTTCCGTCGTAGTTGTCGAGGTTCGGCTTGGGGTTCTTCGGATCGTACTCTTCCTTGGGGACCGGCTTCGGCGTGTCGTCGGGCCCGGGCGGCAGCGGCCCCTCGAGCGCGCCGCCCGGCAGCTTCGACGGGTACCGGCTCGCATACTTCTCGACCATCGTCTTGGGCACGTCGTCGCGGCCGCGGCCGCCGACCTTCACGACGTGGCTCGTGGCCGGCCACATGACCCAGACCTCGTTCGCGCCCTTGATCGTCAGCGCGCGCGCGCCGCCGATCTTGCCCTCCTCGACCTGGTACCCGTTCTCCGCGGCGAGGCGGCGGGCGAGCTTCACGGTCGCGCGGGTCACGCCGTCGTCGCGCTCGTAGCGCGTCACCGAAACGTTCACGATGTCGCTGTCGCGGACCCGGCCGCTCTTCTCGGCGTCCGCGGTGACATAGCTCGCGCTGTACGCCTCCCCCCGGTTGCCCTCGACCCAGACCTCGATGTCGAGCAGCGGCCCCTGAAACCGCCGGAACTTCCACCCGCCGAGGTCGGCCTCGAGCACGCCGCGCTTGGGCAGCGGGGGCTTGCCGCCGCAGCCGCCGAGAGGGAGCGCCAGCGCCAGCGCGAGGGGGAGCGCGAACAGCGGCGCGTGGAAGAACGCGAGGAGCGAGCGCCTCATGGAGACCCCGTATCGTACCCGTTCCGGTACCCGTTCCGGCACCCGATCCGCCCCCCGATCCGGCACCCGATCCGGCCCCGATCCGGCCCCGATCCAGCGTTGACAGCGCTCGGCGTAACTTGAATAGTCCCCGGCACCCATGGCCAGTTACCTGTTCTCCAGTGAATCCGTCACCGAAGGTCACCCGGACAAGCTCTGCGACGCGGTCTCCGACACCATCCTCGACGCCTGTCTGGCGGAGGATCCGTACAGCCGCGTCGCGTGCGAGACGGTGGCCAAGACGGGGTTCGTGCTGGTCGCGGGCGAGATCACCACGCAGGCGCACCTCGACTTCCAGAAGCTCGTGCGCGGCGCGGTCCGCGACATCGGCTTCACGAGCTCGCAGATCGGCTTCGACGCTGACACGTGCGCGGTCATGGTCGCGATCGAGCAGCAGTCGCCGGACATCGCGCAGGGTGTCGATCGCGGCGATCCGGCGAAGCAGGGCGCCGGCGATCAGGGCCTCATGTTCGGCTACGCGTGCGACGAGACGCCGGTCCTGATGCCGCTGCCGATCCAGCTGGCGCACCAGCTCGCGCTGCGGCTCGCCGAGGTCCGCAAGAATAAGGTGAAGGGCATCGACTGGCTGCGCCCGGACGGCAAGACGCAGGTGTCGGTGCGCTACGACCACGGCGAGGTCATCGGGATCGAGGCGATCGTCGTGTCGACGCAGCACGACGACAAGGTCAAGCAGAAGACGATCGAGGAGGCGATCCGCGAGCACGTCATCAAGCCGGTGCTGCCGGCGAAGTTCTTGACGAACAAGACGAAGATCCACGTGAACCCGACGGGCCGGTTCGTGATCGGCGGCCCGCAGGGCGACACGGGCCTGACGGGCAGGAAGATCATCGTCGACACGTACGGCGGCTACGCGCGGCACGGCGGCGGCGCGTTCTCGGGCAAGGATCCGAGCAAGGTCGATCGCTCGGCGGCGTACTACGCGCGCTACATCGCGAAGCACATCGTCGCGTCGGGCCTGGCGCGCCGGTGCGAGGTGCAGTTCGCGTACGCGATCGGCGTCGCGGAGCCGGTGTCGATGCTGGTCGAGACGTTCGGCACGGGCACGGTCTCCGACGAGAAGCTGACCGACGCGGTGCGCGCCACGTTCGACGCGCGGCCGGGCATGCTGATCCAGGAGCTGGATCTGCGGCGGCCGATCTTCCGCAAGACGGCGGCGTACGGCCACTTCGGGCGCGAGGAGCCGGAGTTCTCGTGGGAGAAGACGCCGCTCGTCGAGAAGCTCAAGGACCACGCGCGCGCCGGCAACGGCGTGTCGGTCCCGGCGCCGCAGGCGAACGGCTCGAGCGAGAGCGACAGCGGCAAGGGGAAGAAGGCGAAGGCCGAGAAGACCGCGCCCGCCGCGCCCGCCGCGAAGAAGGCGGAGAAGGCCGCGCCCGCCGCGCCCGAGAAGGCCGCGCCCGCCGCGAACGCGAAGAAGAGCGACCAGAGCGCGGCCGCGTCGAAGAAGCCCGAGAAGGCCGCGCCGCCCGCCCCGGCTCCGAAGAAGGGCGGGCGCGGGGCGTCGTCGGCGCGCGCGTAGGCAGAGCAGCGCAAGAGGCAGAGCAGAGATAGAGCGTAGACCGGGGATGCTCGCGCGTGGACGCGGGCGCCGTGCCTCGGGGCGCCGCACGTTGACGAGAGCGCGGAGCGCGACGCGGAGCGCGACGGCCATGCGGAGCAGCGTCTGCAATCCGTATTACAGCTACATTCGCGTGCGAACGTAGCTTGTCTGGCCTGTGTCGCAGTCAGTCGCGGCGCTGCCGCATTGCCTATCTGGCCGCGCGCGACGATGACCAGTATCACCAAGCGGTTGCCATTGTCTCGCTCGCCTTCGTGCGCCGCAGGAGAGCTATCGAGCGGGGCTCGCGCAGGCTAGCGCACCGACGAGAGGCGCTGCTGGAGCTTTTGGCCGTCGCGGTCCGTCTCGCTGCGGATACCGTAGTAGACGTGCGGGCCGCGCGGATCGCCGGGGATCGTCAGCTTCAGGTCGAACGGGGCCGGGCCGTCGACGCGCTCGATCGTGAACTGGCTCGTGACCTCCTGCTTCGTCTCGTGGAGGGTGAACCGGAGGTCGTCGCCAGAGACGGCGAACGAGAACAGCTCGAACGTGCCCTTGAAGAGCGTGCGGTCCTGGAACACGCCGCTACTGCCCATGCTCGGGACGAACCGGTAGACGTGCAGCCGATCGCGATCCGTCTCGGGCATCCGATCGAGCCAGTTGCGATCGACGAGCAGGGCCCTGGCCTGATCGGCGGGGACCGCCTTGGACGAGGACGACGGCGACGAGCACGCAGCGAGCGCGGCGAGCGCGAGCGCGGCGAGAACAGAGACCATGGACCGCATGCCCGCACTGTAGCGCCGATCCGGCGGCCGGGATCGGCGCCCGGGAGGCGCGCGGCTCAGGCCGCCAGGATCCGCACGGCCCCCTCGGCGCCGCGCGTGATCTGGCGCTGGCGGGCCTCGGCGGTGCCGCCCACCACGCAGACGAGCAGCTCGGCGCCCTGGCAATCCACCTTCTTCATCTGGACGTCCCAGCGGTGGCCGCTGCCGAAGAGCACGCCGTTGAACTCGCGGATGCGCGGGCCGACGAGCACCATCCGGGCCGCCACCTCGTCGCAGGCGTAGGGGTCGCCCGAGGACGCGAGCGGCAGGCCGTTCTCGTCGGCGACGACCATCGCGGCGATGTGGCCCTCCTCGCAGCAGGCGGCGAGCTGGAAGCGGAGGGACTGCGTGACCGTGGCCCCGCGGCGGAGACGGCGATCCTGTGTGACCATGGCGCGATGGTGGCCAGGGCCGCCGCCGCGGGCAAGAAAACCGCCGGCGGTCAGCCGGGCGGAGGACCCGGGGTAAGCTCGCGCGGTGCGATCGTTCGCCTGCACCCTCATCGGGTGCGCTCTCCTCGCCTGCCAACTCGCCTGCCAACCCCCGAGACCCAAGACGATGACCTGGCCTGCCCTCGACGACAAGCTGCTCGCGGACGCCGCGGCGACCTTCAACTTCCGGCTCGGCGTGCCGACGCCGCTCGCGATCACCCGGGACGGCGCGGTCTTGTTCCGCCGCACACCGCCGCGCGAGTTCGCCTCGGACCTCTACGAGCTCGCCGCCGACGGCACGGTGCGGACGCTCGCCACGGTCGCCGAGCTCCTGGGCCAGGCCGACGAGCAGCTGTCGGACGCCGAGAAGGCGCGCCGCGAGCGCACGCGCACCGCGACGCGCGGCGTCGTGGACATCGGCGTGTCCGACGACGGCGCCACCGTCATGATCCCGCTCGGCGGCGTGTTCCACGTGGTCGACCGAGCGTCCGGCGCCCGGACGACGATCGATCCCGGCGGGCCGGCGTACGATCCGCAGCTCTCGCCTGACGGCAGCGCGATCGCGTTCGTGCGAGACGGCAGCCTCTGGGTCGCGCCGAAGCAGGGCGCGCCGAAGCGGATCGCCGAGCCGCCCGCGGGGTTCGAGTACGGCGTGGCCGAGTTCGTGGCGCAGGAGGAGCTCGGCCGACGGCGCGGCTACTGGTGGTCGCCCGACAGCAAGTCGATCGTGTTCCAGCGCACCGACGCGCGCGGCGTCGACACGCTCTACGTCGCGGACCCGCGGCACAACGAGCGGCCGCCGGTGCCGTTCAAGTACCCGCGCGCCGGGCGGCCCAACGCGGCCACCGATCTCGGCGTGGTCTCCGCCGCGGGCGGCGCGCCGCGGTGGCTGACCTGGGACCTCGCGAAGCACGGCTACATCGCCGACGTGCAGTGGCCCAAGGGCGGCCCGCTCGCCGCGCTCGTGCTCGAACGCGAGCAGACCGAGGCCGTGCTGCTCGCGTTCGATCCGGCGAGCGGCGCGTCGCGCGTCCTCCTGACGGAGCGCGACGACGCCTGGCTCAACGTCAACGCCGGCGCGCCGAAGTGGCTCGAGGACGGCTCGGGCTTCCTCTGGATGACCGAGCGCAAGGGCGACTTCACGCTCGAGCTCCGCGCCCCCGACGGCGCGCTCGTGCGCGAGCTGACGACGCCCGAGCTCGGGCTCCGCAGCCTCGTCGGGCTCGAGGCGCGCGCCGCGATCGTCGAGGCCGGGACGCGGGCCACGCACCAGGACGTCTTCCGGATCCCGCTCGACGGCGGCGCGCCGGTCCAGCTCACCGGCGGCGAGGGCGTCGCGAGCGCGCGGGCCAAGCACGGCGTGATCGTCGTCGACACGGCGCGCGAGGCCGGCGGCCGCACGACGATCGTGATCGGCCCCGGCGGCCGGCGCGAGCTGCCGTCGGTCGCCGAGGAGCCGCGGCTCGTGCCGACGACGGTGCTCGAGACGGTCCAGCTCGGCGGCCGCACGCACCACGTCGCGATCACGCGGCCGCGCGCGTTCGATCGCGCGCGCCGCTACCCCGTGCTGCTCAAGGTCTACGGCGGCCCGCACGTGGCGACGGTGCTCGCCGCGCGCGACTCGTACGTGATGGACCAGTGGTACGCCGACGCCGGCTTCATCGTCGTGCGCACCGACAACCGCGGCACGCCGAACCGCGGCCGCGCGTGGGAGCGCGCGGTCCTGCGCGACCTCGTCACGGTGCCGCTCGAGGATCAGGTCGGCGCGCTCGTAGCGCTCGGCGCCCGGCACCCCGAGCTCGATCTGTCGCGCACCGGCGTGTTCGGCTGGTCGTTCGGCGGCTACATGGCGGCGATGGCGGCGCTCCTGCGCCCCGACGTCTTCAAGGCCGCCATCGCGGGCGCGCCCGTCACCGACTGGTCGCTCTACGACACCGCGTACACCGAGCGGTACATGAAGCTGCCCGCGGACAACGCCGACGGCTACCGCGCGACGAGCGCGCTCACGCACGCCGGCAAGCTCGCGCGCCCGCTCCTCCTCATCCACGGCCTGACCGACGACAACGTCCACTTCGCCCACACGCTCGCGCTGATCGAGGCGCTCTACATCGCCGCCAAGCGCGCCGAGGTGATCACGCTGTCGGCGACGCACATGGTGCCGGACCCGAAGCTGAACCTCGCCCGCGAGCAGATCCAGGTCGAGTTCTTCCGCCAGCACCTCGGCCTCCCGTAGGGCATACTGCGCCCATGGCCGTCGAGAAGATCTTTCAGGACGCCCTCGCGCTGCCCCGCGAAGATCGCGCGCGCCTCCTCACGGCGCTCGCGGTGAGCCTCGAGCCCGGAGGTGAGGCGCGGCCGACCGAAGCCGAATGGGAGGGGGCGTGGACCGCGGAGGTCGATCGCCGCCTGCGGGACTTCGACGAAGGGCGCAGCGCCGCGATCAGCCACGAGGAGTTCAAGAGCCGCGCGCGCGCCCGGCTGCGATAGCAGTGAGTTACACCGTCCAGGTCCTCTCCGAGGCCGACGCCGAGCATGCCGCGACGATCACGTGGTTCGTCGAGCACGTCTCGCACGAGCACGCGATCACGTACGCCACGGCGATCTCGAAGGCACTCGACGAGCTCGAAGATCGCCCGTTCGCATGGCCCGCCTGGCCATCGCGCCCCGAGGTACGAGTGCGCCACCTGCGTGAGATCTCGTATTCGATCATCTACCGCGTCCAGGATCGCGTCGTGACGATCATCGCCTTCGCACATATGCATCGAGCTCCGGGGTACTGGCTCGGCCGCCTCAAGTGATCCTCCACCGCGACCCTCGCTGCGTCGCCGTCGACAAGCCGTCGGGCGTGGCCACGCACCGCGGCTGGGCCGATGACGACGACGCGCTGCTCCAGCGCGTGCGCGACGCCGTCGGCGCGTACGTCTACCCGGTCAACCGGCTCGACCGCGGCGCGTCGGGCATCGTGCTGTTCGCGCTCGATCGCGAGGCCGCGCGCGCGTTCGCCGAGGCGTGGGAGACGGCCGAGAAGACGTACCTGGCGCTCACGCGCGGCCACCCGCCCGAGGCGCTCGTGATCGATCACGCGATCCCGCGCGCGCCCGGCGAGGAGCGCGTCTCCGCCGTCACGCACGTCCAGCGCGTCGAGACGTTCGGCCGCTACGCGCTCGTGGAGGCGCGGCCGCGGACCGGGCGGCTGCACCAGATCCGGCGGCACCTCAAGCACGTGTCGTGTCCGATCATCGGCGACGTCCGCTACGGCAAGGGCGAGCACAACCGCATCTTCCGCGCGCAGCACGGGCTGCACCGCCTCGCGCTCCACGCCGCCGCGCTCGAGGTCGCCCACCCGGACGGCGGCACGCTGCGCGTCACCTGCCCGCTCGCCGCCGACCTGGCCGGCGCCCTCGCGAGCTGCCGGGCGGCCTACGCGGCTCCTCCTATATAATGAGGGCGCACTGCGTCATACGTGATTTCAGATACTTACGCCGGGCGCAGATCCGTCTGATTGCGGCTACTTCGCCGGCTTCACGAAGCGGAGCACGAAGCGATCGCTCGTCCCGCGGCGCTCGCCCGCCTGCCGCGGCGAGCTGTTCCAGTCGCGCGGATCGGCCGGGTTGCGGAGGGCGTCGCTCGAGGCATCGAGCCGAAAGCCGGCCGCGGTGACCTCCTGCTTCACGACCTCCTCGTCGATCCGGTGCAGCGTCTCGACGTCGCGCACGCCGGAGCCGGCCGCCGCGCTGTGATCGACGATGCCGTAGACGCCGCCGGGCCGGAGCGCGGCGAACACCGCCTTGTTCATCTTCGGGCGGTCTGCCTTCTGCCAGACGGTGTCGTGGTAGTTCAGGATCGTGATCACCGCGTCGAGCTCGCGGACGTCGCCCGGGAACGGATCGTCGATCGGTCGCTCCAGCGCGACGACGCGCTTCATCACCGGCTTTTGGGCGCGCTCGGTCCACGGCTTGCGCGCGAAGCGATCGAGCACCTCCTTCGAGTTCTGCGCGTAGAGCGTCCCGCTGTCGCCGAGGACGCGCGCGATCAGCTCGCTCGAGTAGCCGCCGCCCGCGAACAGCTCTCCGATCTTCTGCCCGGGCGCGACGCGGAAGAACGCCAGCACCTCGCCCGGCTTGCGGCCGGCGTCGAGCGCGCGGTCCTCGGTGCTGCGATCGGTCGCGGCGATCACGGCCTTGAGCGGCTCGGGCACGTCGGCCGCGGGCGTGTACGGCGCCGGCGGCGGCGCGGCGGCAGCCCCGGCGGACCCCGACCCGGCGGACCCCGACCCCGCAGACCCGGCTCCCGCAACCCCGGAGGATGAGACCGCGCCCGCGGAGCCTGCCGCCGGCGATCCCGAACCCGCCCCACCCGGCGGATCCTTCGACTTCGAGCATCCCGCGGCGGCGAGCACGACGACGAGGTAGGCGACGAATTTCATGGCCGGAACGTAGCCCGAACCGATCCCAGCCGGGCCGATCGAGGCCGCCCGCCAGCACGCAGACAGCCGATCTCAGCACGGGTCAGCGCGCGCGCGGGGATATCCGGACTCGTGACGGACCGCGGCGGGGCGCCGCCGCCCGTGCGGTTGTCCTCGACATCCGCGGGCCGCGCGTGCTGGGATACGCGGCGAACGCCAAGATCTGGAGGCCTGAGCATGGGTGGCTACGAGAGAAGGCCCGGTGGAACGGATACCGGATCGACGACCGGGACGGGCGGCGCCAACGCCGGCACCGTCGGCGCGCAGACGCTCACCGGCGCGCCCGCGGCCCCGCGCGCGCCTGATCTGCTCCGCGAGGTGACCGATCTCCTGAAGGGCCCCACGGGCGCGGCCGGCGCGTTCGAGCGGCTCAAGACGATGGAGGCGGCGCAGCAGACGTCCATCGCCACGCGGCTCAGCGCGGCGCAGCGCGCCAAGCTCGCGGGCATCGAGCGCTCCGCGGCGACCGGCGACGCCGGGTACGCGCTGCTCCGCCGGTGCTTCGACGCGACGCCCGCCGCCGAGGTCAACACGCTGTGCAAGTGGACCGCGCTGCGCTTCAACCTGACCGTCTCGGCCACGAGCGACAGCACCGGCGCGCCGTGGGACAAGCGCGGCCTCCGCCGCTGCTGGGACGTCCTGCAGGCGCTGCCCGCCGCGCACGTCGAGGACAACGCCGATCTGAGCTCGCTCACCCGCTACCGCTCGACCAGCATCGAGGGCTGGGCGTCCGACGACGGCGAGGCCGCGATCGGCTACGGCAACCGCAACAAGATCGACACCGCCGTCGAGACCGGCGACTTCACCGACGCCAAGGATCCGCTGCGCGGCAAGAACATCTTCGACGCCACCGTGCGCCACGAGATCGGCCACCGCGTCGACTCCGGCGTCGGCGGCCCCGCGTACACCGCCACCGACGCCGGCGGCGGCTGGCAGACGTGGGACGGCAGCGACGGCATGGCCGAGCGCATCGTCGCCGCCTCGGGCGGCAAGATCAGCGGCTGGCCCGACGCCGCCGAGAAGACCGCGATCATCGCCTGCCTGCAGGGCGTCATCACCGATCGCGTCCCCAACGAGATCAACACCCGGCTCGGCGCGCTGCCGTTCCTCGCCGGCCACGCGACCGACGCCGCGAAGAAGACCAAGCTCAACGACATCAAGGGCGATCAGGCCGTCTCCGCGCTCCGCGTCGCGTTCTCGCACCAGGGCCCGTGGGACCTGCCCACCGGCGGCGTCAAGCTCGGCGATCGGATCTACCAGGAGTCGTACGACTGGCCGCAGTGGGTCAGCTACAAGCAGGAGGCGCGCGCCCGCAAGTTCTCGCGCTACCAGTTCCGCGCCCCCGGCGAGTGGTTCGCCGAGGCCTACGCGACGTACTACCAGCCGCCCGGCCAGAAGGGCGCCCTGATGGCCGGCCTCGACGACGCCACGAAGACGTGGTTCGACTCCCACGTCGATCCGCAGCGCGGCGCGGGCGGCACGGCCCCGGCCGCGCCCGGCGGCGGCGCGGGTGGCGGCGCGGGCGGCGCGACCACGACCCCGCAGACCGGCGCGCAGGCCCAGACGCCGCGCGGCTCCGGCGCCCCGTCGTGATCGCGCGCGGCCCCCGCGCGCGCGGCACCCACGCGCGCGCCGCGCTCGCGCTCCTGGCGGCGGTCCTGCTCGCGGCCGCGTGTGGTAAGAGCCATACAGCGCGCGGCGCCGAGGGCGGCAGCGGCATCACGAAAGGACCGACGCAGATGGCGGCCACCCAACCAGACACCGCGATCGTCCAGGACGCGCTCGCCAAGGAGCTCAAGGTCGCGCCCGGCGACGTCAAGGTCCGGCCGCTCAATGTCAGCGTCCCCGGCATCCTCGTGTTCACCGCCTCCGTCAAGGCCGGCCGCCCCGTGACGCGCACCGGCATCGTCGAGGGCGGCGTGATCTACACCGAGACCGAGGCCATGTCGCGCGTCGCGCGCGCGTGGAACTACGGCGTCGCGCGCACGGTGCCGCCCGAGACCGTCGCCCAGGTGTTCGGCGCGCTCCACCTCGCGACCGCCGAGTCCTCGCCGTTCATCGACGAGGACACCGTCGACACGTACCGCAGCGTCTCCGGCCCCAAGCGGGCCGCCGCCGTCGCGATGCCGAAGGAGGCCACCGCCGACGGCCACCCCGCCGTCGTGTACTGCCTGACCTCGGCCTCGCGCGGCACGCCGTTCAGCGTCATCACGGCGATGGTGAAGCCGGGCTTCCAGGTGGAGCTCCGCGCCCAGCCCGTGCTCGAGGACTAGCGTGTCCGTCCACGAGGAGCGGATGCTCGCCTGTCCGCACTGCGGACACGAAGAGGCCCGCGCGGTGGCGGTCAGCGTCGACGGCGCGCGCGCCGCGCAGCAGCACCAGGCGATCCTCGATGACACGTTCCAGCGCTTCTCGTGCGCCGCGTGCGGCCGAGAGTTCCGCGCCGACGGGCCGCTCATCTACCTCGACTTCGACGCCAAGCTCTGGATCGGCGTGTTCCCGGCGCCGTGGGAGGCCGCGTGGTGGGAGCACGAGGCGGCGCCCCAGGGCGCGTTCGATCGCTACATGATCGAGAATTGCCCGCCGCTCGTGCGCGAGTGGGCGCCCGGCTTCGCCGTCCGCGCCGTGTTCGGCCTGCCGCGCCTGCGCGAGAAGCTCGTCGCGCACGCAGCCGGGATCGACGATCGCGTGCTCGAGGCGTACAAGCTCGATCTCCTGCGCGGCATGGGCCCCTACGAGCTGTCGCCGCGCGCGCGGCCCACGCTGCGCGCGGCCACCGCCCAGGACGCCGTCTTCCTCGTCCCCCGGCCCGAGCCCGGCGAGCCCGGCAAGCTCGCGCAGGTCCGCGTCGCGCGCGCCGAGCTCGATCGGATCGCCGCGGCGCAGGACGGCGCGTGGGCCCAAACGATCGCCGCCCTCGCCGAGGGGCCGTACGTCGATCTCGGCCGGCTCTTCGCGCCGCGCCCCTCCGGCAGCGAAGCGACGCCGTAGCCCGCTTTCCAGGCGAGCCACGCGAGCGCCGGCACACGCGCGACCGCTACGCGACCAGCGCGTCCAGCTCGCCGTCGTCGCGCATGCTGAGATCGAGGATCGCCCACAGGAGCGCGGCGATCGTCGTCGCGACGGCGTCCTGCTCGTACGGCGTCAGCACCGCCCCCGGCAGCTCCTCGACCTGATCGCGCACCGAGCGGACCATCGCGCGATCGCAGCGGCCGCTGCGCACCGCGGCGAGGCCCGAGTTCAGCGCGTTGTGATCGATGCGGAGCCGCGCGATGCGGGCCGGCCCGCCGAGGACGCGGCGCGCGAGCAAGACGCCCGCCTCGAATGCGTCGCCGTCGGGGGCGGCCAGCTCGCGCTCGAGGAGTCGGACCACCGCCGGCTGGCGCACCACGAGCCAACCCACGTCGTCCTGCGCAACCAGAGCCACAGCGTTCATTGTCAAACCCTAGCCATGGCCCGCTCGGCGGCGCCAGTTTTTGCCTTTTCGGCTATGGTGCGGGCGATGTCCCGGCCCGCCTTCCTGGTCGACGGTCTCCGCTCTCCCTTCGGTCGCTACGGCGGCGGCCTCGCCGGCGTCCGCGCCGACGATCTCGCCGCCCAGGTCATCGCCGCGCTCGTCGCCAGGACGAAGATCCCCGCCGAGCGGATCGACGACGTCATCCTCGGCTGCGCCAACCAGGCCGGCGAGGACAACCGCAACGTCGCGCGCATGTCGGCGCTGCTCGCAGGGCTGCCGGTGGCGGTGCCCGGTGTCACCGTCAACCGGCTGTGCGGCTCGGGGATGCAGGCCGTCGCCGACGCCGCGCGCCTCATCGCCACCGGCGACGCCGACCTCGTGATCGCCGGCGGCGTCGAGCAGATGTCGCGCGCGCCGCTCGTCATGGCCAAGCCCACCGAGGCGTTCCAGCGCGGCAACCAGACGATCTACGACACCACGCTCGGCTGGCGCTTCGTGAACCCCAAGATGGAGGCCACCCACGGCACGCTCGCGATGGGCGAGACCGCCGAGCGGGTCGCCGAGCGCTGCGGCGTCTCGCGCGAGGCGCAGGACCGGTTCGCCCTGCTCTCGCAACAGCGCGCTGGTCGGGCCATCGCGTCCGGCCGCGTCGCGCGCGAGCTGACGCCGATCGTCACCGGCACCGACAAGAAGACCGGCGCCGAGGTGCGCGTCACCGCCGACGAGCACCCGCGCCCCGACACCACGATCGAGCAGCTCACCAAGCTCCGGCCCGCGTTCGCCGCCAAGGGCCAGACCGGCACCGTCACCGCCGGCAACGCCTCGGGGCTCAACGACGGCGCCGCCGCCGTCCTCGTCGCGAGCGAGCAGGCGATCGCCGAGCTGGGCCTCACCCCGCGCGCCCGCTTCGTGACCGGCGCGGCCGCCGGCGTCGAGCCGAGCTACATGGGCCTCGGGCCCGTGCCCGCCTCGAAGAAGGCGCTCGCGCGCGCCGGGCTCACCGCCCAACGCATCGATCTTGCAGAGCTAAACGAGGCGTTCGCCGCGCAGGCGCTGCCGTGCATCACAGAGCTCGGCCTCGATCCCGAGCGCGTGAACGTGAACGGCGGCGCGATCGCGTGGGGCCACCCGCTCGGCGCGTCCGGCGCGCGCCTCGTGCTGACGCTCATGCTCGAGCTCGAGGCCACGCCGGCCGCGCGCCTGGGCCTGGCCTCGATGTGCATCGGGGTCGGCCAGGGCATCGCGGTGATCCTCGAGCGCGCCTGACGGCGCCCCCGCCGCGGACGGTTCGACCGGTGCCCGATCCAAATCGGTCAAACCGCCCGCGGCGCGGACCCGCGAGCCGGCGGGCAGCCCGTTGGCTTTTTCCGGCCGCCGTCGCACACTCGGAGGAGTCGAGCCTCGTGTCCGCGGGTCGGCGGCGCGGGCTCGAAAGGCTACGAGCACGTGCACGATCTGGTCTCAAAGGCGCTCAAGCTCGTCGGGAAGGTCCTGGGCGACAAGTTCAAGCTGACCGCCTGCATCGGCATCGGCGGCAGCGGCGCCGTCTACAAGGCCGATCAGATCGCGCTCGGGCGCACCGTCGCCGTGAAGATCCTGAACGAGGAGCTGTGCGCCGACCCGCGCATGAGCAAGCGCTTCCGCGACGAGGCGATGTCCGCGTCGCGCCTCAACCACCCCAACTGCGTCTCGATCATCGACTACGGCCAGTCGCAGGACGGCCTGCTCTATCTCGCGATGGAGTACGTCAAGGGCCCGACCCTGACGCAGCTCCTCGTCAACGAGAACCCGCTCCCCGCCGAGCGCGTCGTCGACATCGTGATGCAGTCCTTGGCCGGGATCGACGAAGCGCACCTCGCCGGCGTGGTGCACGCCGATCTCAAGAGCGACAACATCATCCTCGATCAGCGGCGCGCCGGCGTCGACGTCGTCAAGATCGTCGACTTCGGCATCGCCCGGCTCGTGACCGCTGTCCGCGATCCGGACGATCGCTCGATCTCCGGCACGCCCGAGTACATGGCGCCCGAGGTGATCGCCGGCTCGACGCCGTCGTTCGCGTCGGACATCTACGCCGTCGGCATCATCCTGTACGAGCTCCTGGCCTACAAGACGCCGTTCTTCGCCGGCTCGACGACCGAGATCCTCGCGAACCACCTGCGGGCGATGGTCCCGACGCTCTCGGCGCGCCGCCAGCAGGTGCCCAAGGAGCTCGACGCGATCGTCGGCAAGGCGCTCGCGAAGCGCCCCGGCGATCGCTACGCGTCGGCCGCCGAGATGCGCGCCGCGCTCGCCCGCGTCCAGTCCCAGACGAGCCGCACGGCGACGGCCGACAAGTGCGAGCAGTGCGGCATGTCGTGCGCGCCGCAGTGGAAGTTCTGCCCCGAGTGCGGCACGCCGCGCCGCGCCCTGGTCGCCATCGCCGCCGCCGTCGCGCCCCGGGTGCCGCCGTCGGCGGCCGAGGTGCTGCCGCTGCCGTTCCTCGGCCGCGATCTCGAGCTCGGGGCCGTGCTCGCGCACCTCGAGCGGCAGCCCGGCCCGGGCGCCGGCCTGCTCGTCACCGGCGCCGAGGGCTCGGGGCGGAGCGCGCTGCTCCGCCGCGCGTACGACCAGATCGGCCACGAGGCGCGCGTCGTCTACCAGATCGGCCCCGATCCGAGCGGGCTCGCCGCGCCGTTCTACCCGATCCGCTCGCTGCTCGCCGCGGTCTTGCAGCTGCCGCCCGTGTCGAGCGAGGGCGAGCTGCGCGAGGCCGTCCTCGAGCTCGGCCTCGCCGAGGAGGACCTGCCCGGGATCGCGCAGCTGTTCGGCCACCCGACGACCTTGCTCGAGCTCGAGCCGCCGGTGCGCCGCCGCGAGATCGTGTGGTCGTCCTTGCGCGCGCTCGCGCAGGCCGCGGCGCAGGGCCCCGTCACCGTCGTGTGCGAGGACATCGATCGGTTCGACGCGCCGAGCCTCGAGGTCCTGCGCCGCGCCATGGAGGTGCCCGAGCTCGCGCTGCCGCCGATCGTCATGACGGCGACGCGCGGGTTCGCCGCGCAGTGGCCCGCGGCGGTGCCGCGCGTCGAGGTCGGCGCGCTCGAGGCGAGCGATCTCGGGCGCATCGTCGCGCGCCTCGAGGCGGCCGGCGTGCGCGGCCTGCCGCCCGCGCAGGCGCTGCTCGAGACCACGCGCGCCTACCCCGGCCACATCGAGCACGTCGTGCGCTACGTGCTCGAGGGCGGCAAGGCCGAGGACACCGCGTCGTCCCTGCCCGACCTCGTCGCCGCGCGGCTGTCGCTGCTCAAGCAGGCGACGCGCGACGTGCTGCAGGCCGCGGCCGTGCTCGGCACCGAGCCGCAGCTCGACCTGCTCCGCGTGATGCTGCCGATGCCCGGCGAGGCGCTCGAGGCCGCGATGGCCGACGCGGAGCGCTCGGGCCTGCTCGGCCAGGACGCGTCCGGCGAGCTCGCGTTCACGAGCCGGCTCGCGCGCGACATCGTCTACGACGCCACGCCCGCCCACGTGCGCCGCTCGCTGCACGCCGCCGCGGCCGCCGCCGTCGAGGCCGTGTCACCGGACCTCGCCCTCCTCGGCCACCACCACGATCTGGCCGGCCACGCCAAGGACGCGATCCCGCTCCTGCGGCGCGCCGGCGACCTCGCCGCCGAGCAGCTCGACGACGCCGGGGCCGGCCAGCTCTACCACCGCGCGCTCGTGGCCGTCCGCCAGGCAGTGCTCGCCGGCGACGACGACGGCTCGGCGGAGGCGCAGTTCGTCCAGCTGAGCGTCCGGTTGGCGGACGTCCTGCGCGCGCGCGGCGAGACCGCGATCGCGCGCGGCGTGCTCGCCGAGGCCCGGGACTGGTCCGGCGCGCCGCCGCTCACCGCGGTGATCGATCGGGCCGGCGCCACGATCGCGCTCGGCGAGGGCGACGTCGAGGGCGCGATCATCAGCCTGCGCCGCGGCGTCGGCCGCGCGATCGCGACCGGCGACATGAACCTCGTCTGCGAGCTGTACTCGGATCTCGCGACGGCGCTCCTGCGCGCCGGCGATCCGGATGCGGCGCTCCGGGAGCTCGGCGAGTGCATCGATCTCGTCACCCTGGGGGAGGGCATCACCGCGATCGACGGGCCCGAACCGTTCTGGCGCATCCTGCGCGCGCAGGCGCAGCTCGTCGAGGGCACCGGCGACGCGCCCAAGGCGCTGCGGCTCGCCGAGGCCGCGCTGTTCCACGCGCAGCGCGTCGGCTCGCGGTTCGGCGCCGCGCGCGTCCAGCAGCTGCTCGCGCACCTCTGCGAGAAGACCGGCCTCGGATCCAAGGCCGAGCGCTACCGCCAGCAGGCGCTCCACGAGCTGCGCAGCCTCGGCGATCGCCGCCCCACCGCCGAGATCATGATCACGGACGCGGGAGCCAGGGCCGCGGCCGCGCCGAAAGCTCGGACCGTCGAGCCGCTCCCGGGATGACGCGCGGCGTGATCGCGTGTGCCGTCACCTCGAACCCTGGCCCGCGACGCTGCCCAGCGCAGCGAGGCGCGCCGCGATCTCCCGCACCACGCGGAGCACGGCGTCGACCAAGGCCAGGTCGATATCGGTATCGCCTTCGTACTCCGCTCGATTCCTCTTCGTATGCGCTTGATCGAGGACCCGCCAGTGCTCCGCCGAAAGCCCCAGCGTGTGCTGCAAGCACTGAAACACGAGATACCTGTTCTCCGAGCGGTACCCCCTGAACCGCATCGCGGCGAGCGCGAGGGCGTGGGCAGCGTTGTAGGCGAGATCGAAGCGGCTCTCAAGGCTGAGAGTGGTGTTCTCCGCGTCTTTCAAGCGCACAGTCCCCGATCGGATCAAGCCATCGAGCTCGATCTGCGACGGTGGCTCAGTCTTGAGCTTTCCGATTCGGGCGAGATTATTCAGAGGATCAGACGGCATCCACACTCCCGATCAGGATGTGATGTTTCCCCTCGAGCACTCGGGTCAAGAACGGGTGATGTTCCCGGCGGCGGCGCAGGAACTCCTCGGAGGTATAGATGGTTGGGCTGATCCTCCGCCCCAACCGCGCTTCGACCGGTCCAAGCCGCGCGAAGACCTCCTCGAGCGAGAGGCGATCGGATACGAGCAATACGTCGATGTCACTCGAAGCCGTGTCACTGCCTTTCGCCACCGACCCGTAGAGCAACGCCACGGAGACGCGGTCGGCGACGGGCTCGAGCGCCGCGGCCAGGGCCCGCGGGATCCCGAGCGTCTTGTCCATGAGACTACACAGCTCCCCGAAGATCGGCGAACCAGCGTTTGCCTGGACGTATACGCGCCCGCCCGAGGTCTCGCTCGTTACGAGCTCGGCCCGCCTGAGACGGGCCAGCTCGCGCTGCACAGCACCGGAGCCCGAGCGCGCAAGCGCGATGAGCTCGCTCACCGTGAAGCGCCGATCCGGCTGGCCGTAGAGCAGCGATAAGACCCGCTGCTGCGTCGATGAAAACAACGCGTCGATGATCCCAATGCGTGGCTCGGAGGCATCCGGTCGGGCACGGGCTGCTCTGCCCAGTTTGGGTACGCGCTTACCCATAACGGGCATCCTAGTACCCATTCTGGGTATCTACCAATTTTTTGGGGAGCATCGATGCACCGGCGACACGCCCAAGGCTGCGGCTCGCCGAGGCCGCGCTGTTCCACGCGCAGCGCGTCGGCTCGCGGTTCGGCGCCGCGCGCGTCCAGCAGCTGCTCGCGCACCTCATGCGAGGAGCTCGGCCTCGGATCCAAGGCCGAGCGCTACCGCCAGCAGGCGCTCCACGCGCTGCGCGGCCGCGCCGAAAGCTCGGACCGTCGAGCCGCTCCCGGGATGACGCGCGGCGTGATCGCGTGTGATCGCGCCGCGATCGCGCCGCAATCATCCCGGCGATCGTCAGCCCGAGGGTGGAGCCCGTGCGCGCGCGCGCGCTTCACGCTTCGCGACGTAGCGCGGTGCCGCTCGATCTGTGTAGTCTGCCGTGGTGGGAAGTATCTTGCTCGTCGAGGCGGACCCAGAGACGTGCGGCCACTGGGCCGCCGATCTGGGGATCGCCGGCCATGCAGTATTGACGGCGACGGCGATGCGGGACGCGCTCCTGACGATCCGCGAGGGCGGCATCGACGTCGTGGTCATCGACGCCTATGACCCGCGCATCGGCGTCATCGAGCTCGCGGCGGCGCTCGAGGCGCTGCCCGACACGCCGCCGCTCGTGCTCGTGTCCGGCTCGCCGGCCGCGCCCGCGATCTCGGCGCGCATCTGCGCGGCGCATTTCCTGGCCAAGCCGTGCGAGCCCTTCGAGCTCGTCGACGTGGTGACGCGCCTGCTCGGCCACCGCCCGGTGCGCGTGCTCGACGACGACGAGCCGACCGGCCCTGTGCGCTTCTTCCACTGAAGTAAGCCGCCAGGCGCGGGCGCGCGCGGGCGCGCGCGCGCGCGGGCGCGCGCGCTGCCCGCACTACGACGGCAGTACCGTCGCTGATGCCTGTTCGCGCGTCTTCATGAGTTTCCGGCTAGGGGACCTTGGTCCCATAGCGCCCGGGGCGCGGCGGGCTCTATATCGGCGACCGAGAGCGAAAGGAGTTTTTCTATGGCTACAGTGCGCTTCTTGTCGGACTGGACACATCAGCAGAGCGGTGACATTCGACCTGGTGAATCCTTGCGGATCGAATATGACGTGGCGCGGTTGCCTGAGCACCGGGCGGAGCGCTATGGCCAGAAGGCCTGGAGCATCAGCGCCAACCTCCGATTCCACCCCGGCGGCCAGGTGCAAGCCGGGGACGTCTCCTCAGAGGCGTTCGAAGTGTACGTGCCAGCGAACACCAGCCGGATCGAGCTATGGTTTCACAATACCGATCATACGGGCGGTAGCGCCTGGGACAGCCGCTACTGCCAGAACTATTGGCTGGACGTAGCTCGCCAGTGATCGGCGACGGTCCTCGATTCGGCGCATCCACCGCCATCGCCTCTAAGCGAGGGCGCGATCGCGGGAGCTGGGCCATGCCGTTGACGCGCCTGTGCTCCGCGCCGATCCTGTACAGGCGCGCTCATGTCTGGCAACCGCATCGTACGCACGAAGACGATCGATGGAGTGGTGACACCTGCCTTCATCCATAACGGTCCGTCCTACTTCTTTGTCAACCTGCCGGTCTACGCCGACGGGCTCGTGAACTGCTGGGAGCTCGTCGACCTCCCTCTGTTCAAGAAGAAGCTGCGACAAGGCTGGGTCACGACCGCCGTACCCGACGGTCAGGAGATCCACGTCCACGGCCTCGGCTCGTGGACCGTCGTCGACGGGGACTGGCCGTGCAGCGCCACCAAGTTCTTCAACCGCGTCACGGAGCTGTATCCGTCCGACGAAGGACGTGAGGTTCGAGGGCCGTCCGCTCTGACAAGAGAAGCGGGTTCTGCGAGATCGGTCCGCGATGGACCAAAATTCTGAACATCTTCGTCGAGAACGATTCCACATGGAGTGCAGCCGCGGGTGGTGGCGTCGCGCCGCACGGTGGGGCTGCGTTGCGCTCCGCGACGAGGAGCGTGCGGAATGAAGCCGCGCAAAGAGCGAACGCGGACCACACACGAGCGCGAGCTAATGGCGCAACTCGCGCACAGTAAGCAGAGCGATGCACGCGTGGCCGACGCCATCGTCACGGTGCTGAGCCGCTCAGACGCCCGGACCCTCGCCGCGCTCGGCCTGATCCTCGCATTCGTGGCGATGCGGGCCACAAGGGGGCCGCGATGAACACGCGAGTACGCGGCCTCGCAGTCACGCTGTTCGGCATCCTCGGCATGCTCCCCGGGGCGACCGCGATTACTGTCCATGCCTTCGGGGCGTGGACGTACATCCTGATCACTGCGTCGACGGATGCGGCGGTGCGTGCGATCAGCCATGACCTCGGTCTCGGGGCGCCCCAGATCAGGAGGAGTCGGATGAATCAGATCATCTGGTGGCACCGCGCGATAACGGTGTGGGCGCCAGGGCATGGCGAAATTCGCATCGAGGTGGCCGGGCCTCATCACCAGGGCTCGCCGCCGGCAGAGTAGCAGGACGCTCGGCGAGCGACGCGGAGCCGCAGCGCGGCCCTCGCGCACGCGAACCGCGGGGCTGCGGCTTGACGGCTACGCAGCGATGTCGAGGGCCGCGGGCGTGGGCGGCGTCCAGCGGTGCGGCAGGAGCTCATCGACCTTGGCGGCCGGGTGCGTGTCGACGCGGAGCAAGACGTCGCGCAGATACTCGAGCGGATCGACCTCGTGGAGATCGCACGTCGCGATCAGCGAGTACAGACCGGCAAGGTGTTCGCCGCAGTCAGGGTTGCCGACGAACAGGAAGTTCTTGCGTCCGAGTGCGACGATCCGCAATGCCCGTTCAGACGCATTGTTGTCCAACGGGATCCGGACGTCGTCGAGGAACCGCGTGAGCGTGTCGCCGCGGTTGCGCGCATAGCTGATCGCCTGACCGAGCGCGCTCTTCGGGGGGAAGGTGTCCTTGTACGCCTCGAGCCAGGCGCGGAATGCCGTCATCGCCTCGCGGCCGCGGGTCTGTCGCAGCGCGAGGTGCGCCGACGTGCGTACGATGCCGCGCTGCTTGGCTTCGTGTTCGACGCGATAGACGTCGAGGATCAGGTCGAGGGCGCGACGCGCCTCGACGGGCTTGTGCTGGAGCGCCTCGAAGAAGCGGCGCCGGACATGCGCGAGGCACGCGGAGCGCGAACGACCGTCGACGTCAGTCACGCGGTTGTAGCCGGTATACGCATCCACGACCAGCGTGCCGCGCGTGCCGCCGAGCACGGCGCGCGGTGTCTCGCCCGAACGATCGGGCGCGAAGCGATACCCGATCACCTCGTCGGTCAGGAACGTCCAGACGAAGCCGCGGCGAAACGGCTTCTGCATCACGAGCGACGTCTCGTCCGCCTGGACGATCTCGCTCTGCGCGACGAGCTGCATCAGCCGCTGCGACAGTGGCGCGAGCTTCTCGGCGGCCGCGTGAAACAGATCGGTCAGCGTCGACCGCGACATCGGGATGCCGAGCCGCTGGTACTGCTTCGCGAGGCGGTGCAGTGGCGTCGCATCGGCACACTTGGTCACGACGATGTGCGCGAGGAAGCCGGCGCCGTAGTGCCCTCCCTCGATCGGCCGTGCCGGCGGATCCGCGGTCGCGATGAACTGGCCGCACGCGCACGCCGCCTTCTCCTGCACGTGACATTGCCGGACGAAGTAGCCGGGCACGTACTCGTAGAGGTACGTCTGCTTTCCGGTGCCGAGCGGCCGCGCGGCAATGCCGCGGCACGACGGACACTGGCGCTGATCGGCCGCGAGGTGATGGATCACGGTCTCGGCGCGGAGCTGCTCCTTGAGGGCCGCGCGCTCGCGGCGGCGCTCGAGGGCCGCGCACCGCCGCGCTTCAGCATCTTCAGCGGGCGCGTCCTTGCGCAGCTCTTTCGCGGGCGACGGCACCTTCTCCGACTTGGGCCCGAGCACGCGCCGCTCGAGGGCCGCCATCGCGGTCATGACCGTGGCGAGCTGGGCTCGGACCTCGGCGATCTCGCCCCGCAGGCGCTCCGCTTCCTCGCGCCAGGGACAGTGGTGATCGTCGGGGAGCTCCGCCACGACCACCTTGGAATCACACGCTGAGGCTCGCGTCTACTTTTTGGCGGGACGGCGGCGTCCACCGACGAGGCGGCTGAACTTGCTTGAGGTCGAGCCCGTCGAGCAACATCGCGAGCTGGGTCGCGTCGAGCTCCACCTCGGCCTGGCCGTCGCGGCGCTGCGGCAGCCGGAACCGGCCTCGCTCGAGCCGCTTGTAAAGCAGCAGGAAGCCGCCCGTCGACCAGGTCAGGATCTTCAGCCGGTCGCCACGTCGCGACACGAACACGTAGAGGTGACCGCTGTAGAGGTCGTGCTGGCGCTCGCTCACGAGCGCGCACAGGCCATCAATCGACTTCCGGAGATCGACAGCGCCAACGGCGAGGTAAATCCGGACCGAGGACGGCAACGCGAGCACGGGATCACCCCAGACGCTGCGCGAGCGCAGCCACGTAGTCGAGGTCCACCGCCGTCGACAGCCGAAGCCGCACGCCCGTCTTCAGCTCAATCTCGATCTCGCCGCCCACCGCCGCAGCGCCCCGCGCCGCAGGCGCGGTCGAGGCTACCACGCGCACAGGGACCAACGACACGCGCGCCTTCCGCTCACGACGCAGCTTGTAGAGCCAGCTCCGCAGCGTGGCCACCGGAATCTCGCGCTGCCGCGCGAAGCTCTCCTGCGTCAGCTCGCTGCGCTCGAACTCATCGACGATGGCGACCCAGAACTCACGTCCGAACATTGGACCGCCGATCATCCGTTACCCACGTGTGGCCCGCCATGCGTCTTTCCCCGGACGGGTACA
>Ga0247790_10000008_pt1 | contig 108069 bp, 87 predicted proteins | sample UWRJS171409R4_FD_179913 | JGI IMG/M metagenome (GOLD analysis project Ga0247790, IMG submission 179913) | Soil microbial communities from Arlington Agricultural Research Station in Wisconsin, United States - UWRJ-S171-409R-4 | ecosystem: Environmental > Terrestrial > Soil > Agricultural land...
CCCCCCCAGCCCACGTGGGACGAACGCGAACCCCAGCCCACGTGGGACGAACGCGAACCCCAGCCCACGTGGGACGCGCGCAGAACCCGCCACACGCAAACTCGCCCCACGTGGGACGCGCGCAGAACCCGCTCACGCGCAAACTCGCCCACGTGGGACGCGCGCAGAACCCGCTCACGCGCAAACTCGCCCACGTGGGACGCGCGCAGGCCACCTCGGCCGGCCGAGCCCTCCCTTATGGCAGCGTCACTGAGTCGAGGATCGTGATGCCGCCGTTGCGCACCATGACGCCGTTCACGATCGTCTCGCCGGACATCGCCGCGTCCCGGAACGTGAGCTGCGCCGTGCCGGCCGCGAGGCCCGGGACGAAGAACACGCCGCGCGCGCCCGTGCGATCGCGCGTGAACACGTCCGCGCCGCCGCTCGTGCCATCGTAGAACGGGCCAAACGGCGACGTCGGCGCGCTGGTCACGCCGATGCCGCGCGCAGGCCCCATGCCCCCGACCACGCGGCCGAGGATCGCCCCGGTGTCCTCCGGGAGCAGCACGCCGTTGCTCGCGAGCTCGCGCGCGTACACGTCGGCGTCGATCGCCGTGACCACCGGAGCCGCTGACGGCGAGAACGAGTTGAACGTCGGGATCACGCCCGGACCGGTGACCATCAGATCGAGATCGCGGCCCTGCACCGCATCGCGCGACAGCTCGAAACGTCCGTCATCATCGGTGATCGCCGACGCGCCGCCGGCCGAGACGGCCAGGCCGCCCGCGCCAGTCTCGGCGCACGTCCCGAAATTTCGCAGATCGGTCGCCACGCAGACGCGCCCGCGGAGCACGGGTGAGCCGGCGTAACCGCCCGGATCGCCGCTCGTGCCGGGGAGGATCGGATAATCGCCGCCAGCGCCATCACCAGCGCCATCGCCTGCGCAGCCTGCGGCGGCGAAAAAACCGACGACGAAGAGGCTCGCGGCGGTGACGTACATACGCAAACCGTACCGCCGCCGCCGCGCGCCGCCAGTGTGCGCCGCGCGCCGCGCACCGCGCCGGGACGCCACGGCTCGCGAGCGCCAGGCCCGGCGCTACAGCGAGATCGTGACGAACGTGATCGCCTGATCGACGATCGCGACGGGCACCGAGAGCTGCGTCGTGCCCACGACCACCCGCAGCGTGCGCGCGCCGGCGACGTTGTCCGGCAGCCACGCGACCCCGAGCGCGCCGGTCGCCGTCGTCGCCCACACCGTCGCGCTGGTGCCGTCATAGAGCGTCTGCAGCGACTCGCCGCCCGTGACCTGCGCCGTCGCCCCCGTGACCGCGGTCGTCCCGGTGGTGGTGCCGCGGACGACGCGCGCGACGATCGAGCCCTGGCCCGGCGAGACGATGATGCCGTTCGAGCCCTTGAGGTCCGCGTAGGCCGACTCGCGGATCGCCGGCAGGAGCGCCGACGTGCTCACCGGCACGATCGACGTGATGAAGCCCTGTCCGCTGACCCGCCACGACAGGTTCGTGCCGGGCTGCGCCGGGATCGTGAACGAGCCGTCGGCGCTCGTCAAAACCGACGCCGAGCCGCCGAGCCGGACGCTCAGGCCGCCCGCGTTCATGGTGGCGCAGTCCCCGGGCACCGCGCTGGTCAGCCGGCGCAGGTCGGACACGACGCAGACGCGGCCCCGGATCGTGCCCTGCCCGTCGATGCCGCCGTCCCCGCCCGTGCCCGCGTCGGCGCGCGGCCCCGAGGTGCCGCCCCCGCCCCCACCACCGCCGATCGGGTAATCGTCGCTATCGCCCGCCGCGGGGCAGCCCGCCGCGAGCACCGCCAGGAGCAAGTACCCAGGTCGCGCCATGCGCGCGATCATACCCGCGGGCCCGCGCGCGGCCGCAGTTTTCGCGGGGGCGCTATGCCAAGCGCTACGCCGGTGCGGACGCGGTCGCGCGCGCCCGCCGCTGCTCGGCGAGCCCCTCGAGGAAGAGGAGCACGACGCCGACGAGCAGCGCCGCGTCCGCGATGTTGAAGATCGGCCAGCGCGCTTCGCCGACGCGCCAGCGGATGAAGTCGGTGACCGCCGAGTCGCGCACGCGATCGATCAGGTTGCCGAGCGCGCCGCCCGCGATGATCGCGAGCGCGATCCGGCGCAGCCGCTGCTCGGGGCGCGCGCGCCACGCCATGAAGCCGAGCGCGATCAGCGCGCCGCACGCGAGCAAGCCGAGCAGGAGCTGCGCGCCGCGGAAGCTCGAGAACGCCGCGCCGGTGTTGAACGCCAGCTCCCACTCCCAGAAGCCGGCGATGAACGACTCGGGCACGCCGCCGCAGCGGTGCGCGATCAGATCGGCGGGAACGTCGCAGCCGGCCGGGCTCACCGGCAGCGTGCGCGCCCACGCCTTGCTCCCCTGATCGAGGGCCACGACGAGCGCGAGGATCGCGGCAAAGATCACGGCGCGGCGGTGCGGCATCGCCCCTTGCGACCGCTGCCGGGCCCCCGGCTATTCCCGAACGCTAGTCGTCGATCGACAGATCCTTCGTCAGCCCGGCCTTCTTGGCCCGCTCCTGCCGCGCCTTGCGCAGCTCCTTCTCCCGCTTCCCCTCCTTCTGGATGTCGATGAACATGAGGCCGACGCCGACGACGAGCACGATGTCGGCGATGTTGAACACCGGCCACTCGTGCTCCCACCGGCCGGTGCCCTCGTGCGCGCCGGCTCGGTAGTCGCCGACGTGCCACAGGATGAAGTCGGTCACGACGCCGTAGTAGATGCGATCGATCAGGTTGCCGACCGCGCCGCCCGCGACGAACGCGAGCGCCCAGTGCAGCACCTTCTGATCAGCGCGCGACTTGCGCAGCATCCACAGCATGCCGAACACGGCGCCGACGCCGACGATCGATAGGAAGATCCGCGCGCCGGTCCGGCCGGAGAACAGGCCGAACGCTGAGCCCTGGTTCATCGACAGCCGCCAGTGCCAGAAGCTCTCGATCACGGGCTCCGACAGCCCGATGCACTTGCTCGGCCGGGTCTTCTCGGGCGGCACGAGATCCTCGGGGATGTCGCAGTTCGGCGTCGCGGCCTTGGGGGCCGCGATCTCGTGGACCGGCAGCGCGGCGCGCGCCCAGATCTTCGTCGCCTGATCCGCGACCAAAGACAGCACGGCCACGATCAAAAAGAGGACCCACTTCGGGTCGCGAGCCGGCGCGCCGCCTTTCGCGGTCTTCGAGTCCTTCGAGTCTTTCGACTCGCTCGATGACTTCGCGGCCTTCGCCTCCTTGGCCTCGCTCGCCTCGCTCGACGCCTTCGCCTCGGTCGCCTCGTTGTTCGCCTCGTTCGCCTCGTCAGACATGCTCACCTCGCTCCGTCGTCGCTGCGGGCCACGAGCGCCGCCGCGCAGCGCTCGCATACATCGCTCGGCTCTCGCGCCAGCGCGTCGAAATGCTTCCAGCACCGCTCGCACCGCGGGCCCGGGTGCGCGGCCACGTCCACCGCGCCGTCGCCGTCGCCGCCCACAGCCGCGCCGAGCTCGACGGCCGAGACGATGAACAGATCCGCGAGCTCGCCCGCGTACCTCGCGAGCACGGCGCGATCGGCCTCGGGCGGGTGCAGCACCACGCGCGCGTCGACCGACTTGTGCTTCGCGGCGCGGAACGGCTCGAGCGCCTTCGTGACGCGCTCGCGCCACCCGAGCAGCACGCGGAACTCGGCGACCAGCGCGGCGTCCGCCTCGCCGGTCGGCCGCACTTCCGGATACGTCGCCAGGTGCACGCTGTCGGGATCCCCCGCGCGCCGCGGCATGTGCTGCCAGATGTCCTCCGCCGTGAACGCCAGGATCGGCGCCGCCAGCGTCGTGATCGCGCGCAGGCACTCGTAGAGCACGACCTGCGCGGCGCGCCGCGCCGGCGAGCCGGGCGCGTCCGAGTACAGCCGATCCTTCGCGACGTCCGAGTAGAACGCCGACACGTCGACGGTGACGAACTCGACGAGCAGCCGGTGCACGAGGTGCAGCTCGTAGCCCTCGTACGCGCGGTGGGCCCGCGCGATCACGTCGTCGAGGCGCGCGAGCATGTAGCGGTCCGTGCCGAGAGTCACCGCGTCGCGGCCGCTCCGGTCCGGATCGAAGTCGCGCAAGTTGCCGAGGAGGAACCGCGCGGTGTTGCGGAGCTTTCGGTACCACTCGGCGAGCCCGTCGAGGATCTTCTGCGAGTACGTGATGTCGGCGCGGAACTCGATCGACGCCACCCACAGCCGGAACATCTCGGCGCCGTACTTGGCGATCACCGCGCCCGGCTCGATGTAGCTCGTCTGCTTGCCCTCGCGGCGCGCGCGCTCGATCGCGCTCTTCGAGTACGGGTTCCCGTGCTCGTCGAGCACGAAGCCGTGCGTGATGACCTCTTTGTACGGCGCGCTGCCCTTGACGCCGATCGCCGCGAGCAGCGAGCTGTGGAACCAGCCGCGGTGCTGGTCGGAGCCCTCGAGGTACATGTCGATCTTCTCGTGGTCCGGATCGCGCCGCTCCATCGCGAGCCACGACACGCCGGACTCGAACCACACGTCGACGATGTCCTTCTCGCGCTCGAACCGGTCGGCGCCCGCGCCGCAGCCGCTGCACACCGTGCCCGGCGGCACGAGCTCGGCGACTGGCCGCGTCCACCACGCGTCGGCGCCCTCGCGCTCGAAGATCGCGGCGACGTGATCCATCGTGTCGGCGCTCGCGTGCGGCGCCTTGCACGCGGTGCAGTAGAACGCCGGGATCGGCGTGCCCCACAGCCGCTGCCGCGACAAGACCCAGTCCGGGCGGTTCTCGATCATCGCGTAGATCCGCTCCTCGCCCCACGCCGGGATCCACGCCGTCTTGCGGATCTCCTCGAGCGCGCGCGCGCGGAAGCCCTCGTGGTCCATCGCGATGAACCACTGCGGCGTCGCGCGGAACACGATCGGGCCCTTGCACCGCCAGCAGTGCGGGTAGCTGTGGCGCACCGAGTCCGTCTTTGCGTTCAGGAGGTAGCCGGTGGTCGCCAGGTGCAGGACGATGATCGGGTTCGCCTCGTCGGTGGAGACGCCGCCCAGCTCGACGCGCGCGGCGCCGCCCTCGAGGCCCACGCCCGGCAGGTAGCGCGCGCGATCGTCGAGCGGCGCGTACGCCGGCAGATCGTGCGCCATGCCGGTCTTGTAGTCGTCGACGCCGTGGCCGGGCGCGGTGTGGACGAGGCCGGTGCCCGCGTCGGCGGTGACGTACGTCGCGAGCCACAGCCGGAAGTACGTGTCGCGCGCGGGCGTCGCGATGAACGGGTGCTGGTAGCGCGCGCCCTCGAGCGCCGCCATCTGGGCCGGCGAGATCTCGATCGCGTCGCCGAGATCGCCGCCGCCGATCGCCGCCAGGAACGGCTCGGCGAGCTCGCGCGCGACGATCAGGCGCTCGCCCGGATCGCGCGGGTTTGGCACCGCCAGGTACGTGAACGCCGGGTGCGCGACGACCGCGAGGTTCGCGGGCAGGGTCCACGGCGTCGTCGTCCAGATGACGAGCGCGAGCCGCTGGCCCTCGAGCCGCGGATCGAGCTTGCCGTGCCAGCCCTCAAGCAAGAGCGGCATGCGGACGTAGACCGAGGGCGACGTCTTCTCCTCGAACTCGACCTCGGCGACGGCGAGCGCCGTCTGGTCGCGCGGGCACCACTGCACGGGCTTGGTGCCGCGGTAGAGGTAGCCGTCGCGCGTAAACTTCGCGAGCGCGCGCGCGATCGCGCCCTCGTACGTCGGATCGAGCGTCAGGTACGGCCGCTCCCAGTCGCCGAGCACGCCGAGCCGCTGGAACTCCTTGCGCTGGACGTCGACCCAGCGCAGCGCGTAGTCGCGGCAGGCGCGGCGGATCTCGGCCGCGCTCATCGCCTCGCGCTTGCCCCGGGGGATCTCGCGCTCGACGGCGAGCTCGATCGGCAGGCCGTGGGTGTCCCAGCCGGGGACGTACGGCGTGCGAAAGCCGGCCATCGTCCGCGACTTCACGACGATGTCCTTCAGGATCTTGTTGAGGATGTGGCCGTAGTGAATGTTGCCGTTCGAGTACGGCGGCCCGTCGTGCAGGATCCACTGCGGCGCCTTCGCGCGCGCCTCCTGGATCCGCTCGTAGAGCTTGGTCCGCTGCCAGGTCTCGAGGATCTGCGGCTCGCGCGTGGCGAGATCCGCCTTCATCGGAAACGGCGTCTCCGGAAGGTTTACGGTGTCTTTGTACTTGGCCTTCGATTCCTGGGCCATGGGGACGGGGACCATAGCACCGGCGTCGGGCGCGCGAGTAGGATGCGCCATGGCAGACGAGGCTTCGATCCCGCCGCCGCCGCCGCCGCCGGCTCCGGCAGCCGCCCCGCGCGCGTCGTGGGACGACTACTTCATGAGCATCGCGCAGGTCGTCGCGACGCGCTCGACGTGCCCGCGCAAGTACGTCGGCGCGGTGCTCGTCCGCAACCGCACGATCCTCTCCACCGGCTACAACGGATCGATCCGCGGCATGCCGCACTGCACGGACGTCGGCCACATGATGGAGGACGGCCACTGCGTGGCCACGATCCACGCCGAGGCGAACGCGATCATCCAGGCCGCGCGCAACGGCGTGAACATCGACGGCGCCACGAACTACGTGACGGCCAGTCCGTGCTGGATTTGCTTCAAGCAGCTGGCCAATGCCGGAATCATGCGGATCTGTTATGGGGAGTTCTATCGCGACAATCGCATCTTCGAGGTCGCGGCCCAGATCGGCATCGAGCTCGTGCACGTGCCGCTCCCCGGTGTGAGCCTCCCGCGCCTCACGACCTGACAGCGTAGGACAGGGTCGGATGTTCAGTGATCCGCGCGGCGCGCCGTTTGGTGCTCCCGAATTGTTGAGATCGATCTTCCTCCCGTCCTAGGCTGTGTCCCCAATGCGCCGGATGATCCTCTCGGTCGCGATGCTGCTCGCCGTCTCCGGCGGCGCCGTCGCGGGTCCCGCGCCTGCACCGAAGGCTGCACCCAAGGCCGCTGCGAAGGCGGCGGCGCCGACGAAGGTGGCCAAGCCCGCGGGCAAGGGCACGACGCAGCAGTGCTGGGGCATCGGCGCCAAGCGCAAGTGCCAGCGCGTCGCCGTGTTCTCCGGCCAGAACACGCCGACGTCGGCGCTGCGCAAGGATCCGCTGGCCAAGCCCTCCGGCGACGTCTGGCTCCGGGCCGTGAACCTCAACGCCGAGGTCCGCGCCAACATCTACAAGGCCGACGGCTCGTTCGACGAGGAGACGCTCGCGATGCTCGACGAGCTGTTCCGCTGCGTGGCGACGAACGAGGTCCGCGCGGTCAACGCCAAGCTCTACGAGCACCTGTCGCGGATCAACGATCAGTACGCCGGCAAGCCGGTCGAGCTCGTCTCCGGCTTCCGCTACGCGGAGCGCAGCTCGAGCCGCCACTTCCACGCCTCGGCCATGGACGTCCGCGTCCCGGGCGTGTCGGCGTACGAGCTGCAGAAGTTCGCCGGGACGTTCGATCAGGGCAAGGACGGGCCCGACGGCGGCATGGGCATCGGGATCTACCCCGCGTCCGGCTTCGTCCACATCGACTTCCGCGCGCCGGGCGAGCCGAGCTTCCGCTGGACCGACTGGTCGGGCAGCAAGCGCCGCCCGGCGAAGAAGGCGCCTGGCCGCACGCAGCCCGCGCGCAAGCCGACGTCGTAGCGCGCCTCGTGGCCGCAGCGACGGGCCGCGGTATCGTTTGCGCCAATGGAAGACGAAGACGTCCCGGAGCCGTCGGTCGAGGCGGAGGCGGAAGACCATGCGTTCCCGCAGCTGACGGTCCGGGAGGTCGCGACACGGCTCGGCCAGCCGGGCTTCCACGTCTACGACACCAACGCGCCGTCGCGCTGGAAGCGCAGCCACGTCCCGGGGGCGAAGAACCTGGAGGCGTACGACTTCGACGCGAGCGCGCTGCCCGAGAACACGAGCGCGACGCTCGTCTTCTACTGCGCGGGGCCTGGTTGACTCAGCTCCCATGCGGGCGCCGGGCGCGCCCGTGAGCTTGGCTACGCGGACATCTATGTGATGGAGGACGGGATCTCCGGCTGGGAGAAGGCGAAGCAGCCGATCGAGCGCGGCTAGCTCGTTGCCGAGTGCTGGCCCGCCTCAGCGCGCGGGCTGAAAACGGCTCCTCGCCAGCGGCCTCATGGCCTGCCCGCCTCGCCACGCACGAAAAAAAATGCCGGAGATCGGATTCGTTATCAGGGACGAATGCTGGCGCGTAACATCACGGTGACAGCGTCACAGATGACGCATCTAAGTCTTTGAACTCGCACCGTGATGATGCCGGCTATCGGACTCTCCAATGAGACCGCGGGTATCGAACTCTCCAATGAAACTGGACTGTTCGGCATCGATCTCACACATGCGTCGCGCGGCAAAGCGCGTCGAAATTCGTTGCGCCCAGAGCCCAATCAATGTTGTTCTGCGTACCGGAAAGAGGGTCGGTGAATACCCTCTGCGTAAGCCGGACAACCAACAGGGAGTGCTCAGATGGAAAAGAAGAAGGACGAGACGCAGCCCCGCAAGGAGATCACTGTCCAGGTGACCAAGCGCCACAAGATCCGCACGAACGTCCGCGCCGGCGACGGCGAGAAGGTCGACGTCGTCACGGTCAAGTAGCACTCGCTCTCACGAAGTCCTACGATAAGCCCGTCTACCGCGCGGTAGACGGGCTTATTTCGCATATCCCAACGCCGATGTTCCTCCGGAGGCACGTAGAGTGTCGGACATGAGTGTCACTGCTCCAGCACCAGGCCCGGACCTCGTGGTGCCTCTGCTGCATTGGGACGCCGTGGTGATCGTCGCCGACGAGTCCGTCACCGTGGAGCTGGCGGATTCGGAGCTCCAGGTCGACGGCCTCCCGCCGGCCCAGGCGGCCCGGCTCCTGTCGCTGTTCGACGGCGCCCAGACCCTCGATGTCGCCGCGCGTGCCGCGGAGGTCCCCGCACAAGCAGCCGCGGCCCTGGCGGACAAGCTCGTCGAGCACGGCGCGGCCGTCCGCTTGCGCGATGCCGACGCGGACATCTCGACCGCGACCTTCGCCGCCAGCTGCCGCACCCTGTATCGCGGCCTCCGGGAGCGCCTCGCCAGCCATCCGATGTGGGCGGGGCTCAACCGGGGCGAGCTCCCGAAGTCCGTCTTCATGGGCTGGCTCCTCGAGAACTATCACTTCATCGACGGCGTCAACGACCGGCTCGCGCTCGCGACCGCGGCGTGCCCGGACATGAAGATCCGGCCGCTCTTCGCCAAGCATTACTCCGAGGAGTGGGACCACTTCTCCTACTTCATGACGGCGCTCTCCGTGATGGGGATGAGCGAGGCCCAGGTGCTGGCGACCCGGCCGCTGGCCGGGACGCGCGCGGTGCTCGAGCACATGCGCTCGTCCGCCCGCCGTGATCCGCTCCAGTACGCAGCATGCTCGGGGTTCCTCGAGTCGACCGGTGAAGATCGCTCCGCCGCCGCCCGGGTGTTCGAGCGCTTCACGCGCCACTACGCGAGCGACAAGCCCGAGGCGATCAAGGCGCTCGCCGATCACCTGCACCTCGACGGCGTCTATCAACACAACAGCGTGGTCGAGAACATCTGCTCGACGATCGAGCGCCTGTCCGTGGCGAGAGCGTCCGCGGCGCTCCAGGCCGCCGTGCTCCTCGTCGAGACGATGGAGATGTGGTCGAGCGACATCCTCCGCGCGTACAGCGGGCGCGAGACCCCGCCGCGCGCGGGCTTTGGCCCGATCCGGCCACGCTGAGGCCCCGCGTGCTCCTGCGGCGAGACATAAGGGCCCAGGGCGTCTGACAACCTCCAGTTGAGGACTCGATCATGACTGCAGAGCAATCGAACCCGGCCGCTCAGCCAGCGGCATCCCCCGCCCGCTCGCCACTCGGCGCGGCGTCGCGCCCGCTGCTCCGCTCGGAGGTGCAGCTCTCGAGGGCAGACGACGACCTGATCGCCGCGGCGCCGGACACGGAGTACGCGTTCCACGGCGCGAGCGCGGCCGCGCTGGCGCCGATCGCGCATCAGCTCGACGCGAGCCTGACGGTCGAAGAGCTCGCCGGGCGCGCCGGTGTGACCGCGGCCGAGCTCGCCGCGACCCTCGACGTCCTCGCCGCGGACGGGCTCGTCATCGATCTGCAGGAGGCGTTCGAGAACCCGACGCCCGCGCGGTTCCTCGAGCTCTACCTCCAGGTCTGCAAGTCGTGGTCGACCGAGTTCAGCTCGGCCCAGTTCTGGTCCGAGCTCATGTCCGGCGCGACGCCGCCGGCCGTGGTCCTCGGCTGGGGCATCGAGACGTACCACTACGTGGAGTCCGCCAACGAGCACATGGCGGCCTCCGTGGCGTACTGCCGGAACGACACGGTCGTGCGGCGGTGGTTCGCGCAGCACTACGTCGAGGAGCACGACCACGGCCGGATCTTCCTCGACGGCCTCGAGGCGTGCGGGCTCATCCGCGATCAGATCCGGGCCGCGCCGCCGCTCGCGTCGACCCGCGCCCTGATCAACTTCCTGGTCGAGCTGGCCACGAACGACAGCCTCGCGTACGCGGGCACGTACGGCGTGATGCGAGGCGGGAGCTCCATCGAATCCAAAGACGTGACGAAGCTCTGCGACAAGCTGACGAGTCAATACGGCTACGCCACAGGCCTCGTCGAGGCGATCCGGGCGCACTCCGCCGAGGATGTCGGCCTCGATCACAACGAGATCGTGCTCGCGCGGTGGCTCAAGAAGCGCGGGCACGTGTCCCCGGACGACGCGCAGCGCATCCTCCGCGCGGCGCGCGGGATGGCCGATCACTTCGTGCTGTTCTTCGAAGGCATCCGCGACTACTACGGCACGCGAGGCGCGCTCGTCCCGCGGCGGCCGTGCGACGCGCGGTGGCTCACGGTATGAGCTTCACGGCCGAGGCCCTGGCGGCGATCGATGCCGCCGACCTCGATAGCTTTCGACAGGCATTCGCGGCCGAGGCCGAGCTCGGAGAGCGCGCGCACCGCGTGCTCGCGGGCGGCTCGGCACACGACAGCCAGACGGTCGCGCCGTTCCAGCCGTTCTTCGTGCGGGCCCAGGGGCCGTTCAAGTGGGGGGCGAGCGGCCGGCGGTTCGTCGACTTCTGGACGGGTCATGGCTCGCTCTTGTTCGGTCACAGCTTCGCGCCCGTGCTCGAGGCGATCGCGCGGCAGCTCCCGCTCGGCATGCACCTCGGGGGGCTGACTCCCGATGTGGTTCGCTGGGCGGAGCTCGTGTGCGAGCTCGTGCCATCGGCCGAGCGGGTCCGGTTCACCTCGTCGGGCACCGAGGCGACCCTGCTCGCGATCCGGGTCGCGCGGGCGTTCACGGGCAAGCAGCAGCTCCTGAAGTTCAGCGGCCACTTCCACGGCTGGCACGACGAAGCGCTCGCGTATGTCTGCCCGCCCGAGGCCGGCGGCCTCAACCTGGGCGCGGCCGACCAGGTCGCGCTCGCAGATCCCACGGACGCCGAGTCCGTGATCGAGTTCATCGCGGAGACGCCGGTCGCCGCCGTCATCCTCGAGCCCGGCGGCGGCAGCAGCGGCGAGCTCCCGTTCGATCGGGAGTTCCTGGCGGCGCTCCGCAAGGGGACGCAGGAGCACGGGACGCTGCTCATCTTCGACGAGGTGGTGAGCGGATTTCGGTATTCGCCGGGCGGCGTTCAGGCGATGTGTGGCGTGCTGCCCGATCTCACGGTGCTCGGCAAGATCCTGTGCGGCGGGCTCCCGGGCGCCGCGATCGCCGGGCGCCGCGAGATCATGGACGTGTTCGGAAAGGGCACGCGCGTGAACGACCGCAGCGCCCGCGTGCTCCACACCGGGACGTTCAACGCGAACCCGCTGGCGGCCGCCGCGGGCGCCGTCACGCTCGAGCACGCGCGAGACGGCGCGGCGCAGGCCGCGGCCCGCAGGGCGGCCGCGCGGATCGCCGACGACGTCAACCAGGCCGCCGAGCGCCGCGGCGTGGACGTGAAGCTCTATACGAACGATGCCTCGATCCTCCACATCATGATCGGCGCCGCCACGGCGGACGCCACCAAGACGCCGATGGCGCTCCATCGCGATCACCCGGAGCGCTACGCGATGCTGCGGCGCGCGCTCCTCGTCGAGGGTGTCGACTGCCACCCCGCACACGGCTGGGTGTCGGCAGCCCACGACGACGCGGAGGCGATCGACGCGACGACCGAGGCCTTCGCGCGCGCGTTCGACAAGCTCGCTCAGGTCCCCGGGTTCGCCCGGTGAACGGCAGACCATGCAATCGGCCAAAAAAGACATCCAGCTGTTCGTGAACAACTGCTTCGAGCCCTCGTCGAGCGGGCAGACCTTCTCCTCGATCAACCCGGCCACGGAGGAGGAGATCGCGGAGATCAGCCTCGCCGATGCCGGCGATGTCGAGCGCGCCGTCCTCGCCGCACGCGCGGCCTTCGATGAGGGCCCGTGGCCGCGGATGCGCGGCTCCGAGCGCGCGGAGTACCTGCTCGCGATGGCCGACGCGATCGAGGAGAACCAGGAGATCCTGGGGCTGCTCGAGTGCATGGACACCGGGCTCCCGCTCGCCACGACGCGCGCGGGGCACGTGGTGCGCGGGGTGCAGAACTTCCGTTACTTCGCCGCCGAGATCGAGCGGATCGGCGGCGAGGCGATCCCCCTCGATAATGCGTACCTGCACGTCACCTCGCGAGAGCCGATCGGCGTGGTCGCGATCATCACGCCGTGGAACGCGCCGCTGGGGCTCGCCACGTCGAGCCTCGCGGCGGCGCTCGCGTGCGGGAACACCTGCGTCATCAAGCCATCGGAGCTGTCGCCGATCACGACCTCGGAGCTGGCGAAGATCGTGGAGGCGCTGGAGCTCCCGCCGGGCGTGGTCAACGTCGTCCACGGCCCGGGCCGGCCGACGGGCGAGGCCCTGGCATCGCACCCCGGCGTCGACGCGATCTCGTTCACCGGGAGCTCGCCCACCGGCCGCCGGCTGATGGAGCTCGCCTCGCGCGACCTGAAGCGGTTCGTGGGCGAGCTCGGCGGCAACGCGCCGACGATCATCTTCGCCGACGCCGATCTCGAGCAGGCCCTCGACGCGACGCTCCTGACCGCCTTCGCGAACAACGGCGAGGCGTGCGTGGCCGGCTCGCGCCTCCTCGTGGAGCGGTCGCTCTACCCGACGTTCGTCGAGCGGTTCGTCGAGCGTGTGCAGGGCATCGTGGTCGGCGATCCGCTCGCCGAGCGCACCGAGGTCGGCCCGGTGATCTCCGCCGCCCACCGGAGCCGCCTGTCAGGGCTCATCACGGAGGCCTGTGATCTCGGGGCGAAGCTCCGCTGCGGCGGCGCCCCGCCGGGTGAGCTCGCCACGGGGTTCTACCTGCAGCCCACCGTGGTCGCCGACGTCCCGCTGCACGCCAGGCTCTCCCGCGAGGAGGTGATGGGGCCGGTGGTGGGGATCAGCTCGTTCGAGGACGAGGCCGATGCGGTCCGCCGGGCCAACGACACGATCTTCGGGCTCGCCGCATACGTCTGGAGCGGCAACTCGAACCGCGCACTCGGGGTCGCGCAGCAGCTGCGCACCGGCACGGTGTGGGTGAACGCGTCGATCACGCGCGACATCCGGGTGCCGTTCGGCGGGTTCAAGCAGAGCGGCGTGGGCCGGATCGGGGGGCGGTTCAGCATCGATGCGTTCACCGAGGTGAAGAACACGTGCATCGCCGTCCGGCCGTATCCGCTGCGCCGCTTCGGCGCGCGCGAGCCGCGAAAGCCGCCGCATGTATGACCTGGTGATTCGCGGGGGCGAGATCATCGATGGCAGTGGTGCCCCGCGCCGGCGCGCGGACGTGGCCATCGTGGGCCAGCGCATCGTCGCGATCGGCGACCTCCCCGGCGAGGCAGCGCGCACCCTCGATGCCACGGGCAAGGTGATCGCGCCCGGGTTCGTCGACGTCCATACGCATTACGACGCGCAGATCTTCTGGGAGCCGGCGCTCCCATCCTTGCTGCACGGTGTCACCACGGTGTTCGCGGGTAACTGCGGGTTCTCGATCGCGCCGCTGACGGGCGATCCGGACGACACCGACTTCGTGCTGCGCATGCTGGCGCGCACCGAGGGCATGGCGCCCGAGGTCCTGCGCGAGCGGGTGCCCTGGTCGTGGCGGAGCACCGCCGAGTACCTGGATCTGATCGAGGGCAAGGTCGGGACCAACATCGGCCTCATGGTTGGGCACTCCACGCTCCGGCGGGCGGTCATGGGCCGGCGCGCCACCGCGGAGGCCGCGTCCCCCGAGGATCTCGCCGCGATGCAGCGGCTCCTCCGCGCCGGCCTCGAGGCCGGCGCGGTCGGCTTCTCGTCGTCACGGGTACCGACCCACGACGACGGCGATCACCGGCCGGTGCCGTCGCGCAGCGCCAGCACCGAGGAGCTCCTCGCGCTGGCCTCCGTCACGGGCGAGGTGGAGGGGACCTCGCTCCAGATCATCGCGGTCAACCAGGTCGTCCCGTTCCAGCCCCACGATGTCGAGCTCCTGACCGGGATGTCGCTCGCAGGCGGCCGCCCGATCAACTGGAACACGCTGCACGTCAACGCGTCCAACCGGGAGCGCGGCCAGAAGAAGCTCGAGGCCAGCGATCACGCCCGCGCCCGCGGCGCCAAGATCGTCGCGCTCATGATGCCGATGACCCTCGGCGCGCGATTCAGCTTTCGCACCGGCTTCATGTTCGACGCGGTCGAAGGTTGGGGCGAGGCGATGCGCGCGCCGCTCGCGCGGCGGATCGAGTGGCTCCGCGATCCGCACTCGCGGCGTGAGCTCGGCCGCGCGGCGGCGAGCGAGCAGCGCTTTCGCGCGCTGGTGGACTGGGACAACAGGATCATCTTCGACACGTTCCACCCGAAGAATCACGGCTACCGCGGGCGCTACCTCGGTGACATCGCCGAGGAGGAGGGGCGCGACGCGTGGGACGTGTTATGCGATATCGCGGTGGCGGACGAGCTGCGGACCACGTTCGGGCAGCTCGCCTTCGCCGAGTCCCTGGAGGACTGGCAGGCGAAGGCCGCGGTGATGCACGATCCCCGGACCGTGGTCGGCGGCTCCGATGCCGGGGCGCACGTGGACATGATCGCCGACTTCGCGTACCCCACGCGGCTGCTCGCGGACGGCGTGCGCGAGCACGGCGTCCTGACGCTGGAGGACGCCGTGCACCAGCTGACCGAGCGCCCGGCCCAGCTGTACGGGCTGCGCGAGCGCGGCAAGCTCGCCGTGGGCTGGTACGCCGACTTCGTCGTGTTCGATGCCGACACGGTCGATGCCGCCGACCTCGAGACGCACTACGACCTCCCGGGCGATTCGGGCCGGCTGCATGCAGACTCGATCGGGGTCGACTATGTCGGCGTCAACGGGGCGCTGGCCGTCGATCAGGGACGGCTCACAGGGGTGCAATCAGGTACCGTGTTGCGATCGGGAAAACATACCACCACTCCTTCCCTGGACTGAGGATATGATATGACACGATCCGACAACCTCTACGAGGTGCCCACCGGCCTGCCCGTGCCGATCGACGACGGCGCGTGCCGGCACCTGCCGGGCATGGCGGTCGCGCCCTGTGTGCTGACGTCCACGCGCGGGCGCGAGGTCTCGCTCCGCGACGCGTGCATGGGCAAGCGCGTGGTCGTCTTCGCCTATCCGCGAACCGGCCGGCCCGATCGCGATCCGCCTCCGGGCTGGAACGCCATCCCGGGCGCGCGCGGCTGCACGCCCCAGACGTGCGGGTTCCGCGACCGATACCAGGAGCTCACGTCGCTCGGCGCCCTGGTCTTCGGCCTCAGCACGCAGGACACGGACTATCAGCAGGAGGTCGCCGGGCGGCTGGGACTCCCGTTCGAGCTCCTCTCCGACACGCAGCTCGAGCTGACGCGCGCGATGCAGCTCCCCACGTTCTCGGTCGAGGGGATGACCCTGCTCAAGCGGTTCACGCTGATCCTGCGCGATGGCCGCGTCGAAGAGGTCCTCTACCCCGTGTTCCCTCCCGACGAGAGCGCGAGCGAGGTGGTGCGCTGGCTGACCGCCGCGGAGGCGCGCGCGCGATGATGGAGTCGAGCCTGGTGACCGAAGGAGTGCCGATCGCGGGGCCCTCCGTGTGGACGGCCCAGAGCTTCGGCGCGATGGCCGACTACTCGCTGCGGCTGGACGCCGCGATGCTGGGCGACCTCGAGCGGCTGCACGCGGCGGTGGCGCGTGCAGACGACGCGCCCGAGGACGCCGAACCGGGCGGGCTCTCGCTCGGGAGCTTCTTGCCCTTGCTCGATACCACGGAGCGCGAGCTCATGACGGGCCGCGGGTTCCTCGTGATCAGGGACTTCCCGACGCAGCTGCTCGACGAGGACACGGTGGCGACGTTCAGCGGGTGGATCGGCGCCAACGTCGGCCAGCTCCTGCCGCAGAACCGCGAGGGCGACTGGCTCTACGCGGTGAAGGACGAGCGCAGCCTCGACGGCGACGCGCTGTTCACGTCGAAGACCAACCTGCCCATCCCGTGGCACACCGACGCGGGCGATCTCGCGCCGGTCCCGGATTACGTCGGGCTGCTCGTGGTGCGCTGCGCGAGGTCGGGCGGCACGACCCAGGTGGTGAGCGTCCATTCCCTATACAATATATTGCTCACCGAATATCCAGATCATCTGCGGCGGCTGACCAGCCCGTATTACTATCATCGATCGAGGCCGGACAATCCCGATGATCCTCACTTCGTGAGCTTCCCGCTCATCGAGCGATTCGATGGGATGGTCACGATGCGGTACAACCGCAAGCGGATCGAGCACGGGCACCAGCTCGCAGGCGTGGCGCTGACCCAGGGCGACATCGCGGCGATGGATTGCCTGGAGGCGGTGCTCTCCCGCGACGAGCTCCGGATCGATCTCCCGCTCGAGCCCGGGGACCTCTTGCTCCTCCATAACCGGCTCGTCGTCCACGCGCGCACCGCCTTCACCGATCCCGCGGAGGACGCCTCTGGACGGCTGCTGTACCGGCTATGGTTCGCGCGGCATCGATGACGAGCGAGTTTCGCCAAACATCGATCGCACTGCGCAGCGATCACGAGCGCGGGCGGCGAGCCCTGTTCGCGCTCGGCGTGGTGGTGGGACTCCTGATCCTGACTGGCCTCTGGCTGGCGCTCGCCCGCGTGCCGGTCTACGCCGTGAGCGCGCATGCCCGGCTGCAGGCCCGCGATGAGGTCCACCCGGTCGACACCCTGATCTCCGGCCGCGTGCTGGACGTGAACCTCCCGCTCGGGGGGCGCGTCCAGAAGGGCGACGTCTTGCTCACCCTGGACGCTGCCGACGCGACCCTGCGGCTCGCCGACGCCCGCGCGACGGAGCGCGGCCTGAGCGCGCAGATCGGCGCGCTCGAAGCCGAGATCACGGCTCGCGAGGAGGCGCTGGCCACCACGCAATCGCTGGGGCGCGCGCGAGTGTCGGAGGGGCACGCCGCGCTCAGCGAGACCAAGGCCGAGGCCACGCTCGCGCGCCGCGAGTCGAACCGTACCGATCGCATGCTCCAGGCCGGCATCGTGGCCGAGTCCGAGGCCGACCGCGCGACGTCGGCCGCGCAGCAAGCCGAGGCCGCGGTCAGCGCGCGCGACCACCGCCTGACGGTGCTCGCCAGCGAGGCGCGGCGCGATCTGGCCGACCGGCGCGCGCAGACCGAGAGCCTGCGGCGATCGCTCGCGGCCCTGGTGGCAGAGCGCGATGGCGCGGCCGTCCGGGTGCGGCGGCTCGAGGTCGAGTGCGATCGCCACACGGTGCGCGCCCCGATCGACGGGGTGCTCGGCCAGGTGCGCATCCCGCAGGTGGGCGCGGTGGTGGCGGCGGGCCAGACGGTGGCGGTGGTGACGCCCGAGACCGAGGTCGAGCTCGTGGCAGACTTTGCACCGGCGGACGCGATCGGGCGCGTCCAGCCCGGACAGCGCGCGCGCATGCGGGTCGCGGCATTCCCGTGGACGCAGTACGGCATGCTGGGCGCGACGGTCTCCGCGGTCTCGAGCGAGGTCATGGACGGGCAGATCCGGGTCAAGCTCGTGCTCGACGACCAGCCCGGCTCTGCGATCCCGCGCCGCCACGGCCTGATCGGAGCCGTGGAGATCGAGCTCGACGAGGTCTCCCCTGCCACCCTGATCGCGCGCGCGGCCGGGCAGCTGATCGAGTGAAGTGAGCCCCGGTGAGCCTGTTCGCACGCACCCATCCGCAAGCCAGATACTTCGTACCCGAAGTCGTCCAGACCTCGATGATGGACTGTGGGCCGGCCGCGCTCCAGTCGCTGGTCGCGGGCTTCGGTATCTCGGTCAACTACGGGCGCCTGCGCGAGGCCTGCCAGACCAGCGTCGACGGCACGTCGATCACGACGATGGACGAGGTCGCCAACTTCCTCGGGCTCGAGACCGAGGAGACCATGCTGCCGGCCGAGCACCTGCTCCTCCCGGCCGCGCGCGCGCTCCCCGCGATCGTCGTGGTGAGGACGCCGAACGGCGGCAATCACTTCGTCGTGGTCTGGTCGGTCGTTGGGCCCTGGGTCCAGGTGATGGATCCGGCGCAGGGGCGACACTGGATCCGGCGCACGGCGCTGCTCGAGCAGCTGTACATCCACTACGAGCGCGTCCCGGCGGCGGGCTGGCGCTCCTGGGTGGCGGAGCGCGAGTTCCTGGACACGCTCGACGCCCGCCTGGCGGAGCTCGCGATTCCCCGCGCGGCGCGCGCGCGGCTGTGCGACGCGGCGCTGGCCACCCCCCGCTGGGAGCCGATGGCCGCGCTGGACGCTGCCACGCGCATGACGGCCTCGCTGGTCGCGAATGGCGCGGTGCCGCCGGGCCCCCTGTGCCAGGCGCTCATCGAGCGGCAGATCGAGCCGCGCGCGGATGGCTCGATCCAGCTCGTCGCCAAGGAGTATCGGCACGCCTGGCTGTCTCAGCCGCTGGAGGGCGATACGGAGGAGATGCTGCGCCTGCGTGGCGTGGTGCTCGTACGCACTCGCGGTCGCCGCGAGGTCGGGGGCGCAGCGCTGATCGCGCGCGCCGCCGCCGAGGACGGTCGCGCCGCCGCCGAGGACGGTCGCGCCGCCGCCGAGGACGGTCGCGCCGCCGCGCCTGCCGGGGCCGCCGCCGAGGCCGCCCCGGTCGCCGAGGCCGCCCCGGTCGCCGAGGCCGCCCCGGTCGCCGAGGCCGCCGAGACCGCCAAGGCCGCCAAGGCCGCCGAGGCCGCCGAGGCCGCCGAGGTCGCCGAGATGCCGGCGGAGGTCGTCGCCGCGTTGACCGAGGAGTCGGTGCGCCCATGGCGCACGCTGCTCGGGATGCTCATGGCCGACGGGCTCGTGACGCCGGTGGTGCTGGGGCTGGTGCTCGTCATCTCCGCGGCGCTGGTCACGATGAACGCCATCCTCCTGCGCGGGATCCTCGAGGTAGGCCAGGAGCTCGGGCTGGCGTCGCAGCGCGCCGCCGCGATGGCGACCCTGCTCGGATTCCTGGCGCTCGGCCTGCTCGTCGATCTGCCGCTGATCGGAGGAGCATTGCGGCTGGGCCGCACGCTCGATCTGCGCCTGCGGATGGCCTTCCTGACCAAGGTCCCGCAGCTGGACGATCGCTACTTCCGGAGCCGGCTCCTGTCCGACATGGCCGAGCGAGGGCACACCCTGCACCAGATTCGCAGCCTGCCGCTGCTCGGCGTCCGGCTGCTCACAGCCTCGGCACAGCTCCTCTTCACGGTGGGCGGGATCGCCTGGCTCCAGCCGGCGAGCGCGCCGCTCGCGCTGATCGCCACGGTCGTCTGCATCGGGGTGCCGCTCCTCTGCCAGCCGCTGATGGCAGAGCGCGATCTGCGCTTGCGCAGCCATGCCGGCGCGCTCGGCCGGTTCTATCTCGACGCACTCCTCGGGCTGTTTCCCATCCGCGTGCACGGCGCCCAGACGGCGATGCAGCGCCAGCAGGAGGAGCTCCTGGTGCAGTGGTCGCGCGCCGGCCTCAGGTTCTACGCCGCGTCCACCGTGGTGGACGGCGTGCTGGCACTGTGCGGGCTCGGCATGGCCGTCCTCATGGTGTGGAGCGTGTCCAGCCACGCCACGAGCGGTCTGCTCCTCCTGGTCTACTGGGCGCTCAGCCTGCCGGCGCTCGGCCAGGACATCGCCATCGTCGCGCGCCAGTACCCGGTGCTCCGCAACGTGGTCCTGCGCTTGCTCGAGCCGCTCGGCGCACCCGAGCCGATCGAGCCCGAGGCCGCGGCCGGGGCCGCACCACCGGCGGCGAGCGCGTCCGCTGGCGCCCGGCGCGCGGGGGCGGTGCGCGGCGTCGCGATCCGCATGTCCGGCGTCCACGTCGAGGCCGCCGGGCGGACCGTGCTCGAGGCCGTCGATCTCGACATCGCGCCCGGCGAGCACGTCGCCATCGTCGGCGCCTCGGGAGCCGGCAAGTCGAGCCTGGTCGGGCTGCTCCTGGGCTGGTATCGGCCGGCGCGCGGCACCCTGGAGATCGAGGCGCGGCCCCTGACCGGTGACTGGCTGCGCAGGATGCGCCGGGAGACCGCGTGGGTCGATCCGGCGGTCATGCTGTGGAATCGCTCGTTCCTCGACAACCTGCGCTACGGCGCTGATCGCGAAGGCGAGGTGCCGCTCTCGGAGATCCTGTCCAGGGCGCAGCTCCGCGAGGTCCTCGAGCGCATGCCGGACGGCCTGGCCACCGAGCTCGGCGAGGGCGGCGCCATGGTCTCGGGCGGCGAGGGCCAGCGCATCCGCGTCGGCCGGGCGCTGATCCGCAAGCAGGCGCGGCTCGTCATCCTCGACGAGCCATTTCGCGGGCTCGACCTCTCGACCCGGCGGCAGCTCCTCCTGGCGGCGCGCCAGTGGTGGCGCGACGCGACGCTCCTGTGGGTGACCCACGACATCGTCGAGACCCAGGAGTTCAGCCGGGTCCTCGTGATCGACGGCGGCCGGATCGTCGAGGACGGCGACCCGGCCGCGCTGCAGCGCCGCCCCGACTCGCGCTACGCCGCGCTGGTCCGCGGTGACCGGGACATGCACGAGCTCGAGTGGTCGGGGACGAAGTGGCGCCGCGTGTGGATCGAGCGCGGCAAGGTCCGAGAGGAGGGATCGGGCTCGTGAGCGCTCCCGTGGTCGATCCCGCCGCGCTCGCCTGGCCGATCGAGAGCATCGGCGAGGCGGTGGTCGCGCTGGCGCGCCGCAGCGGGCTCGGCTCCGTGGCCACGACCGCTCCGCACCATCCGCCCGCGGAGGATCCGGCGGCGCTCGATCGCTGGCTGGCGGCAGCGGGCGAGCAGCTCGGCGTGAACGTGGAGCCGATGACGGCGACGTACCGCGAGGTCGACGCGGCGCTCGCGGCGGTGACCCCGGCGCTGGTGCGGCTCCCCGACGGCGTCCTCGCCGTGCTCCGCGGGCGCCGCGACAGGCTCGTGTGCCTCGGTCCCGATGGCGCCGTCCGGCTGACCTCGCGGCGGGCCGTCGCGCGGGCGTTGCAGGCGAGCCACGAGGACGGGCAGCGCGCCCGGGCCGCGGACCTCCTGGCGAACGCGCAGCTCTCTGCGCGCCACCGCGCGCGCGCGGAGGCGGCGATGGTGAGCGAGTTTTTGGCGACGACCACGGTGATGCACGCGTGGCAGCTCCGGCTGCCGCCGGCCGCGCCGTTCGCCGCGCAGCTGCGCGCCGCCGGACTGCTTCGGCTCGGCGCGAGGCTGATCGCCGCCCACGCGGCGCGGTACGCGCTGTTCCTCGTCTCGTGGTGGGCGATCGGGCGGGCGGTCCTCACGGGCCATCTAGCGCCCGGCTGGCTGGGCGGCTGGGCGCTCCTCCTCCTCGGCTCGATCCCGCTGGTGATGCTCACGACGTGGTACCAGGGCAAGCTCGCGATGGGCATCGGTGCGCTGCTTCGCCGCCGCTTGCTCGCCGGCGCGCTCGCGCTGCCGCCGGAGCTGCTCAGCCGCGATGGCATCGGCCGCCTGCTGGGTCGCACGCTCGAGTCCGACAGCCTCGAGCGGCTCGCGCTCGGCGGCGGGTTTTTGAGCGTGCTCGCGTTGATCGAGCTCGCGCTCGCTCTGCCCGTGCTCGCGGCGGGTGCCGGCGGGCCCTGGCACGCCGTCCTGCTCGTCGCGTGGCTGGTCCTGGCCGGGATCCTCGGCGTACGGCTGGCGCGCGAGCGCTATCGCTGGACGGATCAGCGGCTGGCGCTCACCAGCCTGACGGTCGAGCACATCGTCGGCCACCGGACGCGGCTCGCGCAGGAGCTGCCGGACCGCTGGCATGTCGCCGAGGACGACGCGCTGTCGCGGTACCAGGACCGCTCGGTGGCGCTCGATCGCCGAGCGCTCGCGCTGCTGGTGATCGTGCCGCGCGGATGGCTGCTCGCGGGGCTGGGCACCCTCGCGCCGGCGTTCGTGAACGGCGCCGATCTCATCGAGCTGGGCACCGGGGTCGGCGGCGTGGTCCTCGCCTGGCTCTCGCTCGCCCGGCTCAGCAGCGGCCTCGATCAGCTCGCCAGCGCCCACGTAGCGTGGCAGCGCGTGTCGGTGCTGTTTCATGCCGCGAGCCCCGAGCCCGCCGCGGCGGAGCGCGGGGCGCGCCCGGCGAGCCGCCCGACCGCGCCCGAGTACGTCGTCATGCCACCGGCATCGGAGCGCGAGCCGGTGCTGGAAGCGGTCGACGTCTCGTTCCGTCACGCGAGCCGCGCCACCGATGTGCTGTCGGGCTGCGATCTCGTCGTCCGCCACGGCGACCGCGTGCTGATCCAGGGGCCGTCGGGCGGCGGAAAGTCGACCTTCGTCGCGCTGCTCACGGGCGTGCAGACGCCCAGGAGCGGGCTCCTCCTGGCGCGCGGTCTGGACATGAGCTGCCTCGGCGAGACCGGCTGGCGCGCGCGCGTGGCGGCGGCGCCGCAGTTTCACGAGAACCACATCCTGGCGGAGACCTTCGCGTTCAACCTGCTCATGAGCCGAGGCTGGCCGCCGCGGCCGGAGGATCTCGACGAGGCACGCGAGGTGTGCGAAGAGCTCGGCCTCGGGCCGCTCCTGGATCGCATGCCGGGTGGCATGTACCAGACGATCGGCGAGACGGGTTGGCAGCTCTCGCACGGCGAGCAGAGCCGGCTGTTCATCGCGCGCGCGCTCCTCCAGAACAGCGAGGTGGTCATCCTCGACGAGAGCCTCGCCGCGCTGGACCCCGAGAACATGGCGCTCACGCTGCGCTGCCTGCGGGCGCGCGCGGCGAGCCTCATCGTCGTCGCGCACCCGTGAGCGCTGGGCCAGATCGCCGGCCTCATGTCAAGATGACGTCCCCGTGAGCGAGTGGTGGAATCAGGTCCAAGGCGCGCTGCCGGACGGCGTGCGCGCGCGGCTCGGAGCCGGAGCGGCTGGGGCTGCCGGGGCGCCCGGCGCAGCCGACGCGCGAGGCGCGCAGCTCGCGGGCGAGCTCGCCGCCGCCCGCGCGCAGTGGCCGGAGGCGGCGGCGGTGACCGACGCCGCGCTCGCCGCGGCGCTCGCCGAGCGGCTCGCCGCGCAGAAGGATCCGGTGGCGGCGCTCGCGCGGCTCCGGCTCGGCGATCTGCTCCTCGCGCAGTGGTGCGCGACCGGCGATCCGCGCGCGATCGCGGCGTTCGAGCGGACGCACCGCGCCGACGTCGATGGCGTGCTCGCGCGGTTCCGCCGCCTCTCGGTCACGCAGGACGAGCTCCTGCAGACCCTGCGGATCAAGCTGTTCGTCGCCGCTGCGGGCCGGCCGGCGCGGATCGCCGACTACTCCGGCTTCGGCTTCCTCCAGAACTGGCTGCGCGTGACGGCGCTGCGCGCGCTGGTCGACGTCGCGCGCGGCGAGCAGGCGCGCCGCCTCGAGGAGCTGCTCGCCGACGACGACCTGATCGGCCTGCCCGCGCTGGGCCCAGACCTCGCGGCGCGCGTCTCGCGCGAGGAGGTCGGGCGCGCGATCAAGCAGGCGTTCGCGCGCGCGGTCACCGAGCTCGCGCCGCGCGAGCGCAACTTCCTGCGCCACGCGCACGTCGATCAGCTCACGCTCGAGCAGATCGCGGCGACGTACAGCGTGCACCGCGCGACGGTGGCGCGCACGCTCGCCCAGGCGCGCGCGAACCTCGTGACCGCGACGCGCGCCGCGCTCGCCGAGCAGCTCGGCGTCGAGCCCGGCGCGCTCGACAGCGTCGTCCGGGCGGCGGACAGCCGGCTCGACCTCAGCCTGTCGCGCGTCCTGCGCGCGCCGGAGCCGGCGATCGATCCGGACGCGGAGGCGCCCACGTGAGCGAGGCAGGCGGCGCGGGCGGCGCGGGTGAGTGCCCGTCCGAGGACGCGCTCGTGCAGATGGTCGAGGGCGCGCTGGGCGAGGCCGAGCTGGCGGCGATCGAGGCGCACGTCGATCGGTGCGAGAGCTGCGCCGAGGTGATCGCCGGGCTCGGCGCGCTCGGGCGCAGCGGTAGCAGCGGCGGCGGCAGCGGCGGCGGCAGCGGCAGCGAGAAGGGCAGCGGCAGCGGCGGCGGCGGCAGGGCGCGGAGCGGCAGCCGCGGCGACGGTCCTCGGCCGTCCGGCGGCCGGACGGTCGGCCGGTACCAGCTCGATCGCCGGATCGCGGCGGGCGGCATGGGCGAGGTGTGGGCCGCGTGGGATCCGCAGCTGCGCCGCGACATCGCGGTCAAGCTCGTGCGGCCGGAGCGCGCGGACGACGGCCGCGAGCGCGACCGCCTGCTCCGCGAGGCGCGCGCCCTCGCCCGCCTCGGCCACCCCAACGTGCTCGCCGTCTACGACGTCGGCGAGATCGACGGCGAGGTCTTCATCGCCACCGAGCTGGTCGCCGGCGAGACGCTCGCGAGCCGCGGCGGCGCCAGCGCGAGCTGGCGCGAGCTCGCGCGGCTCTACGCGCAGGCCGCGCGCGGCCTCGCCGCCGCCCACGCGGCGGGCCTCGTCCACCGCGACGTGAAGCCCTCGAACCTCCTGCTCGGCTTCGACGGCCGCGTGCGCGTCGCCGACTTCGGGCTCGCGGTCCGCTCGTCCACGCCGTCGCCGGACGCGATGACCGAGCTGCCGACCGACGAGATGTCGATCACCGCGTCCGGCTTCGTCGCCGGCACGCCCGCGTACATGGCGCCCGAGCAGCGCGCCGGCCGGCCGCCCGACGCGCCCGCCGATCAGTACGCGCTCTGCCTGTCGCTCGCCGAGTCGATCGACGGCCGCCGCCCACCCGCCGGTATCGGGCGCGACGCGCTGATCGCACTCTTTGCCGAGCGGCGGCCGCGCGAGCCGGAGCTCGACGCTTTGTGCGGCGTGCTCGCGCGCGGCCTCTCGATCGAGCCGCGCCACCGCTACCCGGACACCGGCACCCTCGCCGACGCCCTCGAACAGACCCTCACGAGCACGAGCGCGAGCGGGCGCCGCGCGAGCCCAAGCCGCGAGATCGAGAGCGCGGAGACCATGGCGGCGATCGAGCAGCCGCCCGCCTCGCGGCCACGGCCGCGCTCGAATAGCGGCCCGCGCTCGGATCGCGGGCCCAGCTCGGAGCCGGGGCCGACCGCCCGCGCGCGTCCGATCTCCGGCCGCGAGCGGATCTCGGACTCCGGGCCCGGCTCGGATCGCTGGCTCGACTCGGATCCGGGGCACAGCGAGGATCGCGAGCACAGCTCAGACACGGGCCCGCGCTCGGGCACGGGCCCACGCTCGGGCACGGGTCCGCGCTCGGGCAGCGGCTCGCGCTCGGACAGCGGCTCGCGCCCGAGCCCGATCTCCGGCTCACGCCCGAACCCGATCCCCGTCTCGCGCCCGGGCGCCATCCCGCGCTCGCAACCCGGTGCAGACTGGGGCTCCGGCGCGCGCCCGCCCGCGCGGCCCGCATCGCCGACGCGGCGGATCGCGCCGATCGCGATCGCCGGCCTCGCCGCCGCCGCCGGTGTCGCCGCCGTCCTCCTCGGCGCGCGCGCGCTCACGAAGAAGCCCGCGCGCTCCGCCACTCCCACCGCCGGCTCGGCGACCGCGGAGACGCCCGTGCCGGCCGATCCGCACGTCGAGCCGACCGGCCCCGGCTCCGACTCTGGCTCTGGCTCCGGCTCCGCCACCGGCCCCGGCCCGGAGCTCGCGCCCGCGCCGACTCCTGCCGACGGCTCGGGCCGCGCGCCCGCCCGCCCCGGCCCGCCCGGCGGCGTCCCGCTCGACACTCCGCGCGCGCCCGCGAACAAGACCGTCGCGGCGGCGCCGCCCCCGCCCGCGGGCCCGTTCGTCGATTTCTCGACGTTCACGATCGACCTCCAGAAGCACCTCCGCCAGCACGACGCGCGCGCCTGCCAGCGACTGATCGCGGGCCTGCCCCCCAGCACTCCCCCGTCCGTGCGCTCCTCCTTCGAGAGCTTCGGCGCGTTCTGCGACATGATGGCCGGCGACTGCGCCGGCGGTACGGCGCGCCTCGTGAAGGCGCAGACCGCGGCGGGCATCCAGCCGCAGACCGCGATGCTCGTCGAGCAGTACTGCCCGATCGAGGGCCCGCTCCAGACGCGCCTCGATCGGCTGCGCACCCAGGCCAGCGCGCACACGATGGGCGCGGCGATGGACGTCGCGTGGTGCGACGTCTTGATCGCGCCCGCGAAGAAGGCGGCCGGCGAGGTCGCCACCGGCCCCCAGCGCACCGCCGCATCGTTCACGCTCCAGCAGCTCGCGAAGTGCGTCGGCACCGCCGGCCGGTGCGACGAGGCGCGCGCGCTGTGGTCGCTCTCGAACAAGGTCGACGAGTCCAGCAAGTTCCGCCAGCCCGACCTCGGCCCGCAGTGTCAGGCCCAGAGCGCCGCGCTCGGCGCCGCCGAGTCGTACGCCGATCCGACGGCGCTCCTCGCGAGCTTCACGGCGGCGATCCGGCAGCACGACGTGGGCGCCTGCAAGAAGCTCCTCGCGACGCCGATCCCGAACGTCCACCCCGGCCAGCAGCACTCGATCGAGACCTTCCAGGGGAAGTGCGAGATGATGATGGGCGACTGCGCGGCCGGGACCGCGCGCCTGCAACGGATCGGCCCGAACGCGTCGGGGACCGTCGATCCGGCGACCCAGGCCGCATGGCTCAGGAGCAACGTGAGCACGTACTGCCCGATCACCGGCGACCTCGACACGCGCGTCGCCCGGCTCTACGCGCAGATCGACGCGTTCACGACCCGCGACCACGGCAACCTCGCGTGGTGCGACGCGATCATGCCGGCGGCCCGAGCGCTCGCCGATGAGGTCTCGACGGCGGCGCACAAGAAGCGCACTGGCTTCGCGCTGCAGCGCCTCGCGCTGTGCGTGGGCCTCGCCGGCCGCTGCGATCAGGGCCGGGAGCTGTGGGCGCTGTCGACGCAGGTCGATCCGAACGCGCCGGCGACGCCCGCCCTCGGCGCGAAGTGCCCCTGACCGCGACGCCGCACCGAGCTCGAGCGTGGCACTCGAACCGAAGCGCGCTCCCGCTCACTCCCCCGAGCCAATGAGGACGAGCACATACTCCTCTCGAGAGGGGCTCAGTGGATAGAGGACTCGGAGTGCAGCAATTAGCGGCGCCCGAGGCGTTTGCAGCCGCCGCAGCGGTTCGATAGGGTGGGCCCGGCTCGGCACTGCCATCGCGGCGCCGCAGCTCCAGGGGGAGGAGGCAAGCAGATCACACCGCGTGATTGGGGAGAAGTGGAGGCGCCGCCTACCGCGGCCCGCGCCGCGGCGTCGCATCCATCAACGTGTCCTCGCGTATCGCGGGCGGCGCTGCCGCTGCATTGCACTCTTCCAATGCCTCTCATGGCATCGTGATTTGCGACTGACCCATCTGAAATTTGCAAACTTTGACTTGACGATTCTGGATCGAGCGGAGTAACTCAAATCGGGCAGGAAAAACTCGCAGCACGCGCTGCGGGCTCGCCTGCCTGTTCGGCCCAGGGAGGGAGCGCGAGTCGGTCAGAGTCGGCCCTAAATATTGCTTCACGCAGCTCCTATCTGCGTCGGTGGCTCGGTGTACCCGAGCCGCAAACCCTTCACACGACAGCTCATCCGCCGGAGGTTCATCGTGCCTGTAGCGACTAGTTACCCTGGAGTCTATGTCCAGGAGATCTCGAGTGGCGTCCGTACCATCACCGGCGTGGCGACGTCCATCACCGCCTTCATCGGCAGGGCCCCGCGCGGCGACACCGACAAGGCGATAACCGTACACAACTTCGGTGAGTTCGAGACCATCTTCGGCGGTCTCTGGAGCGAGAGCGCGCTCGGGTTCTCCGTGCGCGACTTCTTCCTCAACGGCGGCAGCACAGCAGTGGTCGTCCGGCTCTACAACGCCGGAACGACACCCACGGGAGCGCCCCTCGCGAAGCTCACTGCCGGCGCGTTGCAGTTCGCCGCCGCGAACCAGGGCAAGTGGGGTGTCGGGCTGCGTGTCACGGTCGACCAGACCAACACGACCGACGCCGTCGCCAAGACACTGGGGCCAGCGTTCACCAAGGCCGACCTCTTCAACTTGACGGTGACCGACACCACGAGCGGTCGCAGCGAGCGGTACCTGAACCTCACGGTGCAGGACAGCCCGCGACGGGTCGACAAGGTGCTGGAAGCCGAGTCAGCACTGCTTCGCTATGACGGCTCCCTGAGCCCGCCGCCTGCGATCGCCGAAGACAAGGACGCGCTGAGCAAGGCCGAGGCGGCGGTGGCAACGGCCAAGGCGGCGCTCGTCGCCAAGCAGAACCAGTCTCCGCCGCCGAACACCGCGACAGAGAAGGCCGCGCTCGACGCAGCCATCACCGCGCTCAACACCGCCCTCAACACCGCCACGAACGCGGTCTCCGATGGCACCTGGCTGAACGTGGAGAGCTTCTTGCCGTCGCAAGGTGAAGCCCAAAAGAAGGGGCTCTTCGCGCTGGAGCAGGTCGATCTGTTCAACCTGCTGTGCATTCCGCCCTACCACGCACCGGTCGACACGATCGACGTCGATCCGAACCTCGTCGCGGCGGCAGCCGTCTACTGCGAGAAGCGGCGGGCGATGCTGCTCCTCGACTCGCCCAAGCCCTGGACGACGGTCGCGACCGCGGTCAACCAGTTCAAGGATGCCGACAACGAGGCCGTCGGCACGCGCAGCGCCAACTCCGCGCTGTTCTTCCCGCGCCTCAAGTACCCGAACCCACTGCACGACAATCAGGTCGAGGTGTTCTCGGCGGTGGGGGCGCTGGCAGGGGTCTTCGCCCGGACCGATGGGAACCGTGGGGTCTGGAAGGCCCCCGCCGGCATGGAGGCGACGTTGTTCGCGGTGCCGCAGCTGAGCGTGCCCATGACCGATCCCGAGAACGGCCAGCTCAACCCGCTGGGCATCAACTGCCTGCGCGCGTTCCCGGTCGGCGGGCGGGTCGTGTGGGGATCCCGGACGCTGCGCGGCGCCGACCAGCTGGCCGACGAGTACAAGTACATCCCCGTTCGCCGGACCGCGCTGTTCATCGAGGAGAGCCTGTTCCGCGGGCTCAAGTGGGCGGTCTTCGAGCCGAACGACGAGCCCCTGTGGGCGCAGATCCGGCTCAACGTCGGCGCGTTCATGCACGACCTCTTCCGCCAGGGCGCATTTCAGGGCAGCTCGCCGCGCGACGCCTACTTCGTCAAGTGTGACAAGGAGACCACCACTCAGACGGACATCAACCTCGGCATCGTCAACGTGGTCGTCGGCTTCGCGCCTCTGAAGCCCGCCGAGTTCGTGATCATCAAGCTCCAGCAGATCGCTGGACAGATCGCAGTCTGAACGACGACAAGGTCGAAGGAGCCGTCATGGCAGAGTTCACTGTAAACGCGCTGCGTTTTGACCCCTACAAGAACTTCAAGTTCCTGGTCAAGTTCGTCGGTAACAACACCCCGGTCGCCGGCATCAGCAAGGTCAGCATGCTCAAGCGCACCACAGAGGTGGTGAAGCATCGCGACGGCGGCGATCCCAGCAGCAGCCGCAAGTCGCCCGGGCGCACCGAGTTCGAGGCGATCACGCTCGAGCGGGGCGTGACCCACGACAAGGACTTCGAGAACTGGGCCAGCAAGGTCTGGAACTTCCAGGGAGGCCTCAGCGCCGAGTCGTCACTGAAGGACTTCCGCAAGGACCTCATCATCGAGGTCCTCAACGAGGCCGGCCAGGTGGCGCTGCGCTACTTCGTCTATCGCGCATGGGTGTCGGAGTACCAGGCGCTCCCCGATCTGGATGCCAACGCCAATGCCGTGGCGCTCCAGCACATCAAGCTCGAGAACGAAGGCTGGAAGCGCGATCCGGATACGCCGGAGCCCAGCGAGCCGACGCTCCCCGACGCACCCTGAGTCAGATGCGATGACCGTCCTGAGCTCGGACGTACTGCTCGCTGTCTGGGAGCGGAGCCACCGCCGGCACCCGATCGAGCGTGCCCTGGCCGTGCTCCACGCCGCCTGGCCCGGCGTGGAGATCGGCGCGTGGGCGCGTGCGCCGGTCGGGCAGCGAGACTGCGGGCTCCTCGGCCTTCACGAGGCGTTGTTCGGGACCGAGCTCATCACCATCACCCGCTGTCCGCGTTGCTCGGAGCGACTCGAGTCCGCGTTCAAGGCCAGCGATGTCCGGGTGCGCGTTCCCGCAGCGCCCGTCGCCCCGGCGCCCCGCCAGCTCCACGCGCAGGACTACGCCATCGACTACCGGCTGCCGACCAGCGAGGACCTCTTGGAGCTCGTCGCCCGCGGGCTCGACACCGCGTCCGCTGCCCGCGAGCTATTGCGCCGCTGCATCGTGAGCGCGCAAAAGGCCGGTCGAGCGGTCGATCCGATCACCCTGCCCCCGGCGATCCTCGCGCAGCTCGGTGAGCAGATGGCCGCCGAGGATCCCGAGGCGGAGATCCACATGCGGCTGACCTGTCCGAGCTGCGGACACGATTGGCGGATCAGCTTCGACATCGTGAGCTACCTCTGGGGTGAGCTGGAAGAGTGGGTTCATCAGCTCCTGGTCGACATCCACACCCTGGCCGGCGCCTACGGCTGGAGCGAGCGCCAGATCCTGGCGCTGTCTCCGGTGCGTCGCCAGCTCTACGTCGACATGGTGCGCGCATGAACCAGTTCCTCGCCGGCCTCATCGAGCGTGCGACCCTGAGCGCACCCGTCCTGGAGCGTCGTCCGCGGTCGCTGTTCGAGCCGCTGGAGCCCTCCATGGAGCCGATCGCGCTCGACGGCGCCGAGCTGGCGGAGCCGGCTGATCTCGACCTCGACCTCGACGAGCGCATGGGACCGTCCCAGCGCCATGAGGCAGCGAGCCTGCCCCGCCCCGAGCGAGCGACGGGTGATGGCCCGAAACCTCCGTCGCTCCGAAGCGTGAGCGCGCCGGCAGAGGAGGTGCCGCCTCCGCCCGGCGGCCCCGCATCGCCAGCAGAGGAGGTGCCACCGCCTACCGGCAGCCCAGCATCGCTGGTGTTCAGTCCCGCGCGACATGTCAGTGGCGAGCCGCGGCTGGTGTTGCCGGCCGCAGCTCGGCACGTCGAGCTCGAGCGGTTCACCGAGCCCCACGAGCCCCACGAGACTACGCCCGCCCCAGCACGGCCGCTGCCGTCCCCCGCGCGCGACCGCGCCCCCCTCCCGATGCCGGCGCGGCTGTCCGCGCAGCGGTCTCCCATCAGGCACGATGCCGGCGCCACACACGAGCCGCCGCGTGCGCGCAACGCCCAGCCGCCTCGCGCGCGCAACGTCCAGCCGCCGCGTGCCGACTCCCTCCTCACCGGACCAGCGCCCACCGCGGTCGATCCCCCTCTGGTGCAAGCGAGCGTACCGCTCCTCCCATCGGGGCCGCGTCTCCCGGTGCCGCCCGCGCTGCTCGCGCGATCCCAGGCGGCGCCCCGCGCCCTGCAGTCGAACGGGCTCGCGGCGCCGCCACCGGCGCCGGTGCACGTCACCATCGGCCGGGTCGAAGTGCGCGCGACCTCTCCCGCCGCGGATCGGCCGCCCGCTCGCCGGCCGCCAGCGGGACCGCGGATGACCCTCGAGAAGTACCTGAACGGGCAGCGCGGAGGCTCGCGATGAGCAACGCGCTCGCCATCGCCGCGGTCTCGGCGTCGCTGAAGGACCTGCTGAACAACGGGCTCATCGATCATGATCTGTCGTCGATCGGCAGCTTCTCGGTCACCGCGCAACCGCCCGACCGGATCACCACCGGTCCGACCGAGCCAAACCAGCTGAACCTGTTCTTGTATCAGGTCACGGCCAACTCCGGCTGGCGCAACGTGGGATTGCCGTCACGCGACAGCCGGGGCGCGCGCATCAGCAACCCGCCGCTGGCGCTGGATCTGCACTACCTGCTGACCGCATACGGCGCGTCGGATCTGAATGCCGAGGTGCTGCTGGGATACGCCATGCAGATCCTGCACGAGAATCCAGTGCTGACACGGCAGCAGCTGCGCACCGCGCTGTCCCCGTCCCCGATCAACGGGCTGCCCCTGCCGGGGCCGTTCGGCACGCTGTCGGCAGTGGATCTGGCCGATCAAGTCGAGCTCCTCAAGATCACGCCGGTCTACCTCGGTACCGAGGATCTATCGAAGTTCTGGACCGCGATGCAGGCGCGCTATCGACCATCGATGGCCTACCAGATCTCGGTGGTGGTGATCCAGAGTGACGCCACCACGCGCTCGGCGCTGCCGGTGCTCAAGCAAGGGCCCGACGATCGGGGCCCGGTCGCGCAGGGCGCCCCGGCGCCGGTCCTGGCCAGCGTCCGGCCAGCCGCCTCGGAGATGGTGCCGGCGGTGCGCCTCGGCGAAGACCTGATCGTGAGCGGGACCAACCTTCGACCGGGCGCAGTGACGCTGCAGCTCGAGAACGCGCGTCTCGACAGCAAGCGAGAGCTGCCGCTCAGCGCAGCCTCGGGCGCGGCCACCGCTCAGCTCACCGCACACGTGCCGAGCATCGCCGAGGATCCGAGCGGCATGTCCGGGTGGACAGTGGGCGTCTACACCGCCGCGCTCCGGGTCGCCGAGCCGAACCGTCCCGTCTGGATGACCAACAGCGTGCCGGTCGCGCTCGCGCCGCTCATCACCGTGGCGCCCCTGGCCGCGGCGAGCGGGACAGTGACCCTGACCGTGACGTGCACACCTAGCCTGCGGCCGGAGCAAGGCGCGCAGGTACGGCTGCTGTTCGGCGATACGGCCGTCAAGCCCGAAACGATCACGACACCTGGAGATCCACTCCCGACCGAGCTGGTCTTCAAGGTGCCGGGCGTGATCGCAGGCAAGTACGTGGTCCGCCTGCGCGTCGACGGGATCGATAGCCTGCCGGTCACGATCACTGGCAATCCGCCGAAGCTGGACTTCGATCCCCAGCAGACGGTGGTGGTGTCATGAGTGCCGCGACAGCCTGGCTCGACGGCAACAACGAGTACCTCGCGGCCTCCCTGCACTGGCTGCGACTGCGGTTGCGCCGGCTCGTCCCGCCGAAGCCGGCGATGACCATGAAACCCGAGTCGCCCGCGGCGCCGGACCCGGCGGCGGAGGAGGTCGCGGCGGAGGAGCCAGCAGCCCCGGCGAAGCGGAGCTGGTTCAGCCGGAGCACGCGCCCGCCGGCGCCGGCCGCAGCCGTACCCACAGCGACACCGCACGCGGTGCCGCATGCAGCCGGCTTGCTAGCGCTGCCGGCCGGTGACGCCGCGGCGATCTTCGACACGGCGCTGGCGGAGGCAGCGGCGCACCGCGAGGCGGCCGCCGCGATCCATCCACCGCCGGCCCTGCTGCTCATCGCCGAGCGGCTCGGCCTCAGCGCGTTCGAGCGCGACACGCTGCTCCTGTGCGCCTCCGCCGAGCTGGATCCCGCGACCGAGTCGTTGTTCGCCGTCGTGCAGGGCGGCCCCGCGCGCGCGTTTCCCACCTTCAGCCTGGCGCTGCGGGTCCTCGATGACCCGACCTGGGACGCGCTGTCACCGCACCGGCCGCTCCGCTACGCGCGCCTGCTCGAGATCAGCCAACCAGGCCCGACGCCCCTGACGGCAGCCGCCCTGCGCGCCGACGAACGGATCGTCAACTTCCTCAAGGGCATGAACATGCTCGACGAGCGGGTCGCCGCGCTGGTGACGCCGGTCGCCGAGGACCACCGCGCCAAGGAGGACGGGCCCGGCCTGGCGCCGTCGCAACGCGAGGCCGTGGACGCGCTCCTCGAGCAGCTGCGGCGCAGCGCCGGTGAATCGGCCCTCCCGATCGTCCATCTGCTCGGCGCCGATCCAGGAGCCAAGCTCGCCCTGGCCCGCGAGATCTGCGCTCAGCTGGACCGGCGGCTCTATCGCCTCGACCTCGAATCACTGCCGACCGCCCGGGGAGAGATCGAGAACCTGGGCCGGCTGTGGCAGCGCGAGACGGCGCTCCTGCCGGTCGCGCTGTACGTCGACGCCGAGAACCTCGAATCGGCGCCCGCGGAGCTCGCGAGCGCGCTCCACGGGCTGACGGCGCAGGACATCGGGCTGGTCTTCGTCGCGTCGCGTGCCGCACCCGCGCGCGCGGCGACCACCCGGCGATACACGCTCGAGGTCGAGAAGCCCACGCCCATCGAGCAACGCGACGCGTGGATCGCCGCGCTGCACGCGAGCGGCGAGGAGCCGGAGGGGCTCGCGGAGGCCGAGGCCACCGCACAGCTCCTGGCCGGCCAGTTCCACCTCAACATCCACGAGATTCGCGACGCCGCCGAGCAGGCCCGGCGCCAGGCGCGAGCCGCGGCTCCGCTGGCCGAGCGCCTGTGGGACGCGTGCCGCAACCTCACGCAGCCGCGGCTCGACGCGCTGGCGCAGCGCCTGGTGCCCAAGGCGACCTGGAACGATCTGGTGCTGCCCGCCGAGTCGGCGGCGCTGCTCCAGCAGATCGCGGCTCAGGTGCGCGAGCGGTTTCGCGTCTACGAGGACTGGGGCTACGCGCGGCGAATGACGCGCGGCCTGGGCATCAGCGCCCTGTTCACCGGCGAGAGCGGCGTCGGCAAGACCATGGCGGCCGAGGTGATCGCCAACGAGCTGCGGCTGCACCTCTACCGCATCGATCTGTCCGCGGTGGTCAGCAAGTACATCGGCGAGACCGAGAAGAACCTGCGCCGGCTGTTCGACGCCGCCGAACAGGGCGGCGCCATCCTGTTCTTCGACGAGGCGGACGCGCTGTTCGGGAAGCGCAGCGAGGTCAAGGACAGCCACGATCGATACGCCAACATCGAGATCAATTATCTGCTCCAGCGCATGGAGGCATTCTCCGGGCTCGCGATCCTGGCCAGCAACATGAAGAGCGCCCTCGATCTGGCCTTCATGCGGAGGCTGCGCTTCATCGTCCACTTCCCGTTTCCGGGGCTGGCCGAGCGAAAGCGGATCTGGCAACAAGCGTTGCCGCCCGAGGTCCCGCGTGACGAGCTCGACTACGACCGCCTGGCTCGCTTCACCCTGTCGGGCGGCAACATCCACAGCGTGGCGCTGAACGCCGCGTTCCTCGCCGCCCAGCGCGCGACCCCGGTGACGGTGCCGCTGATCATGGCCGCGGTGCGCTCCGAGCTGCGCAAGCTCGAGAAGCCGATCAACGAGGCGGAGTTTCGATGACGACGCGCCGCCCCCCCATCACCGTGCACATCGAGCGGCTGGTCCTGGACGGCTTGCCGCTCACCGGCGCGCAGATGGCGCGCATGCAGCGGGCGCTCGAGCGCGAGCTGGCGAGCATCATCGCCCAGGGCGGCGACCTCCCTGCATGGGCCGGCGGAGGAGCCGTACATGCCGCCCCGGCCGCCCCGGCTGCCCCGGCCACCCCGGCCACCGCGGCGCCCGCGGTCCCCTGGGACGCGACGCGCCCGCACCAGCTCGGGTGCGCGCTGGCCCACAGCGTCTTTGCGTCCCTGAACGGCCAGCCTCCGCGAGGCGCCGGTCCGCGAGGCCGATCATGAGCGCGTCTCCCGATAGCCCCCGATTGCTGCGCGGCGGCCTGGTGCTGGTCGATCCGAAGACCGGCAGCGTCCTGCGCATCATCGCGCTGCAATACAACCCCGACACGATGACCCGCTCTCTGCAGATCCGGGGCGTCGGGGCGGAGAGCGGCGATCACCTGGAGGCGCTGCGGCTCAAGGGCCCGCCCGCCGAAACGATCAAGGTCGAAGCCGAGCTCGACGCGACCGACGACCTCGAATCGAACAACTCGCAGGCCAGGGAGGCAGGGCTCCACCCGCAGCTCGCGGCGCTGGAGACGATCGTGTATCCGACCAGCGGCCACCTCGCCTCGAACCACGCAGACGCGCGGTCCGGATCGATCGAGATCGCGCCAGCGGAGGCGCCGCTGCCGCTGTTCGTGTTCGGCCCCAAGCGGATCGTGCCTGTGCGAGTCACCGAGCTCAGCATCACCGAGGAGGCCTTCGATACCGCCCTCAATCCCATCCGCGCCAAGGTCAGCCTCGGCATGCGCGTGCTGACGACCGACGACCTCGGGTTCGAGGCCAAGGGCGGCGGGCTGTTCATGGCCTACCTGCAGGCCAAGGAGCAGCTGGCGCAGCGGCGCGGCGCCGGGAGCTTCTCGCCCCTGGGCATCCCGGGGATCCCGTGAGCCCGAGCGCCCCACCACCGAGCGAGCCGGAGCCGATCGATGAGCAACTACAACTTCCCTCCCACGAGTCGCTACTACAGCATCGCGATCGGCTCGCTCACCCGCGCCGACGGCGAGCAGACCCCGTACCTCACCCGGCGATTCCTACCGCCGTCGGATCGATTCGCGTTCCTGCACGCGCACCGCGTCACCGCGGGGGAGCGCATGGACATCATCGCCGGGAGCGAGCTCCTCGATGCCGAGGCGTACTGGCGCATCTGCGACGCCAACGACGCCATGAGACCGGACGAGCTCGCCACCGTCGGCCGCACCCTCCGCATCACCTTGCCCGAAGGCATCCCCGGGACCTCGACCGTCTGAACGTCATGATTCAAGGCATCCATCTCACGTTGATGATCGGCCCCATGGTGCCCATCCCGGCGCCACAGCCGGTCATGGACGCGCTCGTCAGTGCCAAGGTGACGAGCGGCAAGGACACGAGCGGATTTCAGCTCACGTTCGCCGTGAGCAAGCGCTCGCCCCTGCTGACGACGATGCTGCCGGCCGGCTACTTCGATCCGATGGTCACCCGCGTGATCCTGATCGTGACGATGGGCGGGCTCCCCCACGTGATCATGGACGGCATCATCACGAATCAGGAGCTGACGCCCAGCAGCGAACCTGGCCAGTCGACGCTCACGATCACCGGCTCGGACCTGAGCGTGCTGATGAACGTCATCGAGATCGTCCGCCCCTTCCCGGCGATGAACGACATGCTGCAAGTCTTGGCGGTGCTGGCCCCCTACCTGGTGCTCGGGATCACGCCCATCGTGATGCCCACCCTCTTCTCTGTCTTCAAGATCCCCGTCGAGCAGATCGATTCACAGCGAGGCACCGATCTGGAGCACATCAAGATGCTGGCCGGCAACAACGGCTACGTGTTCTACGTCGATCCGGGACCGCTGCCCGGACAGAGCATCGCCTACTTCGGACCCGACATCCGCATCCCGGTGCCACAGCCAGCCTTGAGCATCAACATGGATGCCGAGACCAACGTGGAGTCACTGAGCTTCTCGCTGGACGGGCTGGCCAAAGAGGTCCTGATCGTCACCGCCTTCGACCCGATCACCGCCAAGATCCCGATTCCGATCCCGATCCCCAACATCAGCGTCTTCCAGCCACCGCTGGGGGCGCGGCCCACGCCTCCGGCCAAGATCACGTTCACCAAGAACATGGCTGACAAGCGGCCGGACGAGATCCTGCAGCAGATCGTCGGTCGCCTGATCAAAGGTTCGAACGCGATCTCGGCCTCCGGCACGCTGGACGTCCTGCGCTACGGCCACGTCCTGCGGTCCCGCATGCTCGTCGGCGTGCGCGGCGCGGGCCTGGCGTACGACGGCCTCTACTACGTGGACAGCGTCACTCACGACCTCAAGCGCGGCGAGTACAAGCAGAGCTTTCAGCTCAGCCGCGACGGACTCATCTCCAACACACCAAAGGTGCCGGTATGAGCGATGTTGGCAGCGGCACGTCACAGGGTCAGTACCACGGCCTCTACCGGGGCACGGTCACGGTCAATGTCGATCCGAAGCAGCGCGGGCGCCTGATGCTGTCGATCCCCGACGTGCTCAGCTTCTCGCCGTCGACGTGGGCCGAGCCCTGCGTCCCGCTGGCCGGGCCCACCGGGCCGCCGATGGGGGTGTACATGGTGCCGCCGCCCGGCGCCGGCGTCTGGGTCCAGTTCGAGCACGGCGATGTCAACAAGCCGGTCTGGATCGGCTGCCGCTGGGGCTTGCCCACAGACATCCCGCTCCTGGCGAAGGCCGGCAATCCCGCCGATCCGAACATCGTCATTCAGTCCCTGTTGCAGCACACGCTGATGCTCAGCGACATGCCACCGACCCCGGTGACCGGCGGGATCATCCTCAAGAGCACCACCGGGGCGATGATCGTGGTCAACGACTCGGGAATCTATATCTCGAATGGCAAGGGCGCGATGATCACGATGATCGGCCCCGTCGTGAACATCAACGCAGGGGCGTTGACCATCACCTAGGAGGTACGTGCAATGCCTGGACTCGTTCTTCACGTCAACGCCGGCTGCCAGTGCACGCATGCCGCGCCCGCGACGATCACTCCGACGCAGCCGCGCGTGCTGGTCAGCGGACAGCCCGTGGCCACCATGGCGAGCCAGATCGTGGTCGCCGGCTGCCCGTTCCAGATCCCCACCCCCGGCGGCCCCAAGCCCCAGCCGTGCGTGACGATCAAGTGGTCGATGCCGTCCGCGCGGGTGCTGGTCGGCGGCGTGCCGGCCATGCTGCTACCCGCGCCGGGGGTCGGGCCCGCGGTGTGTCTCAGCGCCGAGCAGATCCCGCAGGGGCCGCCGGTCGTGAGCGCGGTGCAGCCGCGGGTGATCGCGACCTGAGGCGCGGGAGGGCCAGCCCATGGACATCGACTTTCCCTATCACTTCGACAGTCGCGGGCGGACCGCCGACCCAGGCACCGACGATCACGTGCGCGACATGATCGAGCTCTTGATCTTCACGAGCCCGGGCGAGCGCGTGAATCGCCCGGACTTCGGCAGCGGCCTCCTGCAGCTCGTGTTCGCGCCGAACAGCCCCGAGCTGGCCGCGACGGTGCAGTTCACGCTGCTGGCGGCGCTGCAGCGATGGCTGGGTGATGTGATCGAGGTGCGCGATCTCGAGGCGCGCTCCGAAGACTCCACCGTGACCGTCCAGATCACGTATCTGGTGCGCGCGACCGGGCAGGAGCAGAGCGCCACGTTCAGGCGGCGTGTGTGATGGAGAGAACGGAGACTCGTATGGAGGCCATCTGCCAGAGAGACCCACGCCGCGATGCGGTGCGACGCCTCGCCGGCCGCAACGGGCTCGACTATGTCGAGGTCGCCGACGCTGTCGAGGTCGCCGACGCCGAGATCACCGACGCTCGGCCGAAGCTGTACGTCTACTTCCTGGGCAAGCTGCCGCCCGAGCTACGGAAGAACCGTCCCGGGCTGGAGCAGCACCTGCGCGTCGAAGGCGGCGAGCGCATCACCGGCATCCGGGTGCTCGACGTCGATCCGCATGTCGAGCCCGATCCCGAGCGCGATGACTACCTGGTCGTGGAGCTCGATCGACGCGGCGATCTCTCGCCCTACACGCTGCACCTGGTCGGTGTCGCCGGCATCGACCCTCACTACGATCGCGCCTCGTTCTCGTTCGCCATCGATTGCCCGGCCGAGCTCGATTGCCGGGCTGCTCGCGAGTGCGCGCCGGCCCCGCTGGAGGAGCCGCGCATCAATTATCTGGCGAAGGACTACGCCAGCTTTCGCCAGCTGATCTTCGATCGACTGGCGCTCCTGGTCCCGGGCTGGCGGGAGCGCCACGTGCCGGATCTCGGCGTGACGCTGGTCGAGCTCCTCGCCTACGCCGGCGATCACCTCAGTTACTACCAGGACGCGGTCGCCACGGAGGCCTACCTCGGGACCGCGCGCCAGCGCATCTCCATCCGGCGGCACGCGCGGCTGGTCGACTACCACCTCCACGAAGGGTGTAACTCGCGTGCCTGGGTGGCGATCACCACCTCCGAGGATCATGTTCTGCCGCCGACGAGCATCGCGTTCGCCACCGGCCTCAACCCCACGCCGTCGACGCAGCGGACGGTCGTGAGCGTCGAGGATCTCGATGCGGAGGTGCGCAGTGACTACGAGTATTTCGAGCCGCTGGTGCCCGACGCCGGCGCGCCGCTGCGGCTGCGCGTCGCGCACAACGAGATCCGCTTCTACACCTGGGGCCGGCGCGAGTGCTGCCTGCCCCGGGGCGCGACCAGCGCCAGCCTGCTCGACGGGTGGCGCCCGGACGCATCGGAGGGGTCGCGGCGGGGGCGGACGCTCTCGATCCGGCCAGGCGATGTGCTGATCTTCGAGGAGGTCATCGGCGCCCGGACCGGCCTTGCGTCCGATGCCGATCCGAGGCGGCGCCACGTGGTGCGAGTCACCAGTGTCGAGACGGCCGAGGACCCCGTCTATCCGCTCGAGGTGGACGAGGAACGCACCGACAGCGTGGACGAGGCACGCAATGATGATGGCTCCTGCGAGCCAGACCCGCGCCCGCGCCCTCGCCCCCGCCTGCCAACCCCGGTGCTGGAGGTTCGCTGGGCGCCCGAGGATGCCCTCCCGTTCCCGCTCTGCCTGTCGGCGATCGGCGCGGCGCCCGACTGCGCCTACCTGGAGAACGTCTCGGTCGCGCGCGGCAACGTGCTGCTGGTCGACCACGGGCGTACCGTGGGGGACCCGACCTTCGAGCCCGTCCCCGTCGTGACCAGGCCCGATTGCTGCGAATGCGAGGGAGAGCCTGCTGACGTGTCGATCACGGCCGGACGCTATCGCCCCCAGCTGCGATATACGCCAGTGGCGTTCTGCGATCCCGCTCCGGTCACGGCACTCCCTGCCGCGCGCGCGTTGACCCAGGACGTGCGCGCCGCGATCCCGGCCATCACCGCCCTCGCCGACAGCACGGGCGCGTCCTGGACCGCGGTCCCGGATCTGCTGGGCAGCGGCCCCGAGGATCGGCACTTCGTCGCCGAGATCGACAATGACGGCATCGCGCACCTCCGGTTCGGGAATGGCGAGCTGGGCCGCGCGCCCGTCGGCGGCACGACATTTCGCGCCCGCTATCGCATCGGCGGCGGCGCGCGCGGCAACGTCGGTGCAGAGGCGATCTGCCGCACTGTCTTGAAGAGCCCGCTGCCCCGGGGGATCTCGCTCCGCGTGCGCAATCCGTTACCCGCGCAAGGCGGCACCGAGCCCGAGCCGATCACCGAGGCCAAGCTCTTCGCGCCGCGCGCCTTCCGCAAGCGGCTCGAGCGGGCCATCACCGCCGATGACTATGCCCAGCTCGCCGCGAGCAACCCCGCGCTGCAGCGGGCGACCGCCCGGCTGGCCTGGAACGGCAGCTGGTACGAGGCGGAGGTCTCGGTCGACCCGCTCGGTGGCAAGCCCGCAGGTGGCAAGCTGCTCGACGCGATCACCGGCTCGCTGCACCGCTATCGGCGGATGGGTCACGACGTGCGCGTCGGTCAGGCCGCGCTGGTCCCGATCAAGGTGACGCTGGACGTCTGCGCCCGGGCCGGTTACGACCGCGGCCACGTCAAGGCCGCCCTGCTCGCGCGGCTCTGCAGCCCGCCGGGAACGGCAGGTACGGCGGCGTTCTTCGATGCCGACAACCTGAGCTTCGGCGAGGCGATCCACCTGAGCCGGATCGTCGCGGCCGCGCAGGCGGTGACCGGCGTCGAGTGCGCGACCGTCACCGAGCTGCGCCGCCTGTTCGAGCCACCCAACCGAGAGCTCGAGACCGGGCTCTTGCCGCTGGGCGCGCACGAGATCGCTCAGCTGGAGAACAATCCCAACCACCCCGAGCGCGGCCAGCTGACGATCCTCATGCGAGGTGGGCGATGAGAGGTGGACGATGAGAGGTGGACGATGAGCGGTGGCGCCTGCAACTGCACGACACAGCCCTGCGGCTGCTGCACCGGCGTGGAGCAGCGGACGCCCGCGGCGATCCACAACCGCCCGGGGCTGAGCTCGCTCGCCTACCGGGCGGGCACACACGGTCAGTTCTTCGAGAGCATGCTGGCGCGCCTGGCGACGATCAGCGTCGACGGCGTGGGGCCGGACGGCCAGACCGTCCAGACGTGGCGCCCGCTGCAGGGGCTCACCACGCGCGATCGCAGCGATCTATCGATCGCGCTGCTCGACGGCTGGGCGACGGTGGCCGACGTGCTGACGTTCTATCAGGAGCGCATCGCCAACGAGGGCTATCTGCGCACGGCGACGGAGCGCCGCTCGGTGCTGGAGCTGGCGCGCCTGGTCGGCTACGTACTGCGGCCCGGAGTGGCGGCGACGGTCTATCTCGCCTACACGGTGGACGAGAAGCAGGCCGAGCCGGTGACCATCACCACGGGCGCGCGGAGCCAGAGCGTGCCCGGTCCGGGCGAGTCGCCGCAGGCGTTCGAGACCAGCGAGGACCTCGTGGCGCGAGGCGACTGGAACAACCTGCAAGTGCGCCTGCACCGGCCACAGCACATCACGCTCAACACCACGCTGGAGCTCGACAACGACGACGACATATCGGCTGACACCATCTTCGGCATGCTGAAGGCCCAGCGGAACGCGCTGGCCATCGACACGCTCGTGGTCGCCGGTACCGCGACGAACCTCAGGGCCGGCGACAAGCTGTTGTTCACGTTCAGCGACGATGGCGCCGTGTCAGTGGTCCGCGCGGTGGCGAGCATCGACACGCAGCTCACGGATCAGCGGACCGCGATCGCGCTCGAGCCGATCGATCGCAAGGTCGTCGCCTGTGCGGTACTGCTCGCGGACACCCTCGCACAGGCGAAAGAGCTCGAAGACACCGATAGCAACGTGCCGCACAGCGCGCTCGCCGATGCGCGGCACATGCTGAACCAGACACTCCTCGGCCTGAGCATGGACAAGGAATGGGTCACCAACATCAGCAGAATTGGGGACGGCCCATCGCCCATCGCGAAGCTATTTGCCGCGCTCCTGAAGCGCACCGTCAAGATCATCCACCGCGACCAAGAGCCCGGCGGCGTGCCGGTGACCGACCCAGGGACGTTCGTTCCGAACCTGCTCAAGCCTGCTGTGCCACAGGTGGCGAACAGCCTGCGCTTGCCGCGAAGCCTATCCACGTCGTTCACGGCCAGTGCCGACGCGAGCTCGCAGCTGCTGGTGCACTTCGCCCCGGCGCTGCGCGACACTTATTACCGCGCCTGGGCGGGTGCCAACGTCAACACCACGGCGCCCTCGCTCAAGACCGTCTATGTCCTGCGCGCACGGACGACGCTGTTCGGCGCGGGGGCATCGAAGCTCCTGACTTACTATGGCGACCAGGACGGGCCCCTCAAGGGGCAGCTGAAGCCGCAGAGCGCGTGGGATGATTGGGATTATGCTAGCGACGAAAGCGATACAAACGCCTTCCTCGATCAAGCAAACGAAGCGATCACTCCGGGCAGCTACGTGCTGGCGCACGTCAGTGGCCCCGAGCAGAAGCGGCAGATCCTGCAGATCGCCAAGGCGTCGACCTCTCCCCGCTCGGAGTACGGCCTCAGCGGTCCATCGACCGAGCTCGAGTTCACAGACGCCTGGCGCACGACCACCACGACCACCACTGAAAACGGCCGTACTGTCACCAAGCAAAACAAGATCACCGACCTGCGCCGGACGCAGATGTACGCGCAGAGCGAGCCGCTGACGCTGGTCGACGAGCCGATCACCGACACCGTCGGCGGCTCCCAGATCGAGCTCGGCAATCTGTACAGCGAGCTCAAGTCAGGGCGCTGGGTGATCGTGTCGGGCGAGCGCGCCGACATCCCCGGCGTCAGCGGCGTGCGGACCTCCGAGCTGATGATGGTCTCCGCGCTCAGCCATGACTTCGATCCCGAGCTGCCCGGCGACCGGACGCACACCACGCTGATCCTGGCCACTCCGACAGCCCATCAGTACAAGCGCGACACGCTCACGATCTACGGCAACGTCGTCAAGGCGACCCACGGCGAGACCCGCGACGAGATCCTCGGCAGCGGGGACGGCGCACAAGCGCTGCAATCGTTCACGCTCAAGCAGCCACCGCTGACGTTCGTGGCCGCGCCCACCGCCGCGGGAGCCGCGAGCACCTTGCATGTCTACGTCGACAACGTCGAGTGGCACGAGGCCGATTCGCTGGCCGGGCTCGGCCCGCGGGACCGCAGCTTCGTCACGGCCACCGACGACGCCGGCGCCACCCGGCTCACCTTCGGCAACGGCCTGCAGGGCGCGCGCCTGCCGACTGGCGTGCAGAACGTCAAAGCGATCTACCGCAGCGGAATCGGCGCTGGCGGCAACGTCAAGGCCGAGCAGGTGAGCCTCTTGCAGACCCGCCCCTTGGGCGTCACGGCCGTGATCAACCCGCTGCGCGCGTCGGGCGGCGCCGACAAGGAGCCTCGCGATCTGGCGCGTGAGAACGCCCCGCTGTCGGTCATGCCGCTCGATCGTCTGGTGTCGGTGGCGGACTACGCCGACTTCGCGCGCAACTTCGCCGGCATCGCCAAGGCGATCGCGCGCCGGGCCAGCGACGGCAGGCGCCAGCTGCTCTACCTGACCATCGCCGGAGCCGACGACGCCCCCATCGATCCCAGCTCCGACCTCTACCAGAACCTCCTGGCCGCCTTCCGCAAGCTCGGCGACCGCGACGTGCCGGTGCAGGTCGATCTCCGCGAGCTCACCGCGCTCGTGCTGAGTGCCGGCGTGAAGCTCTTGCCCGACTACCTCTGGGAGCCGGTGGTCACCACGATCCGCGCGCGGCTGCTCGATGCATTCGGCTTCGGCAAACGCGCGCTCGGGCAGCCCGCGCTGCGCTGTGAGGTCCTCGACGTGATCCAGGGCGTGCCCGGCGTCGCGTACGTCGACATCGACGCCTTCGGCGGGGTCACCGAGAAGGTCGAGGCGACCAACGACGAGGACCAGCTCGTCCGCGTGCTCCGCTCGCCGGACGAGATCGCCGCGGCCGTGCAGGAGATCATCCATCCATCCCAGCAGAACGGCACCCGCAGCGACCGGGTGGACGCCTTCCCCGGCGGCTCCGACGGCGGCCTGCTCCGCCCCGCGGAGCTGGTCATTTTCACCCCCTCCGTCTCCGACACCCTCATCTTGAACCAGCTGCCATGACGACCCCTGTGAGCCCTATGAGCCCCCCCGCGGCACCCGCCGCTGCCGCCACAGGCGATCCACGACTCGATCGCCTGTACACCTTGCTGCCCGCGATCATCCGCATGCGCGACGCCGAGCGCGGCTATCCGCTCAAGGCGCTGTGCCAGATCATCGCCGAGCAGGTCAACGTCGTCGAGGACGACATCGCCCAGCTCTACGAGAACTGGTTCATCGAGACGGCCGAGGACTGGGCGGTGCCGTACATCGGCGAGCTCGTCGGTTATCGCCCGGTGGCCGAGGCGGGCTCTCCGGGCAGCCCGGACGCCGCGCCCGGCCGCGTGCTGATCCCGCGGCGCGAGGTCGCCAACCTGATCGCGTTCCGCAGGCGCAAGGGCACGCTGGCGCTCCTCGAGCGGCTGGCGGCCGACGTGGCCGGCTGGCCGGCGCGCGCGGTGGAGCACTTCAAGCTGCTCGGGTGGACGCAGCACGTCAATCACCTGCACCTCGATCGCCACCGCACCGCCGATCTGCGCCAGGGCGAAGCGCTCGAGCTGATCGACGGCCCGTTCGACGTGCTGGCCCACACCGTCGACGTGCGCCGCATCGGCTCGCGGCACACGCGGGGCCGCTACAACATCCCCAGCGTCGGCGCCTTCGTCTGGCGGCTCAAGAGCTACTCCGTCACGGCCATGCCCGCTCACTGCGAGGAGGAGGCCGGCCCGCACTGCTTCACGTTCAGCGTGCTCGGACAGGACACACCGCTCTACGTGCGGCCCGCGCCCGAGACCGATCCGACGCACATCGCCGAGGAGCTGAACCTGCCGGTCCCGATCCGGCGGCGCGCGCTCGACCGGCGTCCGCGCGACTATTACGGGGTGGACCGCAGCCTGGCGATCTGGGCCGAGGGGTGGGCGGGGTATCCGGCCGATCGGCCGGTGCCGGCCGAGGCGCTGGTGACCGCGGATCTCTCGAGCTGGCGCTATGCGCCGCTCCCCGGCCACATCGCCGTCGATCCGGTGCTCGGCCGCCTGGTGTTCCCCCGCGGCCAGCTGCCCAAGAAGGGCCTGCGCGTCAGCTACCACTACGGCTTTGCCGCCGACCTGGGCGGCGGCGAGTACCCGCGCCCTCTGATCCAGCCGCGCGGCGAGGTCGCGCTCTATCGCGTCGGCGAGCACGAGCCCTACCGGCGCATCGGGGACGCGCTCCGCCGCTGGAAGCAAGATCGCCCGCAGCGCGCGGTGATCGAGCTCGCCGCCAGCGGCGTCTACGTCGAGCCCTTGAACATCCACGTGGGCGCCGGACAGAGCCTGCAGATCCGGGCCGCCGACCGCGCGCGGGCGGTGATCCGCATCATCGACTGGCAGACCGATCTGCCCGACGCGCTCGCCATCTCCATGGCCCCGGGCAGCCGCCTCACCCTGGACGGGTTGCTCGTCACCGGGCGGCCGGTGCAGATCACGGGGAGCCGACACGAGGGCAACGGCGAGGGAAACGGCGACCGCGGCGCGGTCTGCGCGGCCGAGCTGGTGATCCGCCACTGCACACTGGTGCCCGGCTGGGACATCGACTGCCGCTGCGAGCCCCGCCGTCCCGCCGAGCCGAGCCTGGAGCTGACCAACCTGCGCGCGCGCGTCCGCATCGAGCACAGCATCGTGGGCTCGATCCAGGTGCACGAGGACGAGGTGCGGATCGATCCCATCCCGCTCTCGATCAGCGACAGCATCATCGATGCCACCGACGGCGCGCGCCAGGCGATCGGCACGCCGGCCGCGGCGTGGGCCCACGTCTTGCTGACCATCCGGCGCAGCACGGTGTTCGGGATCGTGGACGTCCACGCGATCGACCTCGCCGAGAACAGCATCTTCAGCAACTGCGTCAATGTGGCGCGCCGGCAGATCGGCTGCATGCGCTTCTGTTACGTGCCGCCCGGCTGCCGCACACCGCGCCGCTATCGCTGTCAGCCCGACGGCGTGATCGAAGCCGTGAAGGAGCGGGAGACCGATCCCGACCAGCAAGCGGCCGCGCGCGCCGGCGAGCTCCTGCGCGTGCGGCCGCGGTTCGGCAGCACGCGCTACGGCAAGCCCACCTACGCCCAGCTCGGCCCCGACTGCGCGCCCGAGATCGTGCGCGGTGCCGATGATGAATCAGAGATGGGCGCGTTCCACGATCTGTTCCAGCCGCAGCGCGAGGCCAACCTGCGCGCGCGCCTCGATGAGTACACGCCGGCCAGCATGGATGTCGATCTCGTGATCGAGAGCGGATCGATCTCTGAACCAAGGAGTCCCAGATGAAGGGCGACTTTTCCCGTATCACGTTCGACGCCGCCAACCACTTCAGCCGCGTCCTGACCCAGCAGGGGCGCGTCACCCTCGATGCCGACTCGAACGAGCAGGCCGCGATCCTGCTGCACTACGTGCGCACGCTGGCGCGCGACCTGATCGGGCCGTACGGCGGCCCGGAAGACGCCCTCGGCTTCAAGCTCGAGATCGCTCCACCAAGCGGCACTTCACCGAAGCCATGGACGCTGAACATCGGCCCCGGGCGTTACTACGTCGACGGAATCCTCTGCGAGAACGATGCAGCCTGCTCGTATGCAAAGCAGCCGGACCACACGCCCGCCTCAACCGATCCGCTGCTGATCGAGCTGGGCAAGCCAGCGTCCTCGGAGGCATTCTGGCTGTATCTGGATGTCTGGGAGCGGCACATCACGTCCATCGAAGACGAGCGGATGCGCGAGGTCGCCTTGGGCGGGCCCGACACCTGTACTCGCACCAAGGTGGTGTGGCAGGTCAAGGCGCTGGCGCGGACCCCGCCCGAGGATATGACTGCCCCCGATGTTTGCACGAGTCCGCTCGACCAGCTCACCGCCACCCCCTCCGGTCAAATGGCCGCAGAGCTCGATCGAGGAAAGCAGATCAAGGATCCCTGCGTGATCGCGCCCGACGCCCGCTATCGCGGCACGGAGAACCAGCTGTACCGGGTAGAGATTCACCGTGGAAATGCCGATGGCATGACGCCGACGTTCAAGTGGTCGCGCGACAACGGCAGCGTCGCCAGCGCCTGGCTCGGGGCGGCCGGTCACGATCTCATCGTCGCCAGCGCGCGAGGATTTCACGTCGGTGCGTGGGTCGAGCTGTCGGACGACGCGAAGGATCTACGCGGCGAAGCCGGGGTCCTGGTCAAGGTCATCAGCGTCGATGGCAACCGCCTCAGCATCGATCCCGAAAGCGTGCCGGAGTCGACCTCGCTCGCATGGACAGCCAGTCTGCAGAACCCGAAGGTCCGCCAGTGGGACCAGACCCAGAACGAAGACATCACGCTCGACCAAGGTGCGATCCCGATCCCCGAAACCACCACATGGATCGACCTCGAGGATGGCGTACGTGTGCAGTTCAGTCCCGCCCCGTCGCCCGAGTCCCCGAACACGAGCCAGTATCGCACGGGCGATTACTGGCTGATTCCTGCGCGCGTCGCCACGGGCGATATCGAATGGCCGCGCACCGGGTCCACGGCCGACTTCCTGCCGCCACGCGGGATCGAGCACCATTATGCACCGCTCGGCTGGCTGATCTGGAGCTCAGACAAGTGGGAGGCCACCAGCTGCCTCCGCGAGCTGAACAAGCTCACCACGCTCGAAGGCGCGCCGACGCCGCTCTCGCCCTCGATCTCGACTCCGACGCGCTCGCGGCGGTCGCAGCCCGCGTCGCCGCAACCCGCGTCGCCGCAACCCGCGTCGCCCCAGCCCGCATCGCCCCAGCCCGGCGGCCCCGGCGGCTCCAGGTAGCGGAGCCCAAGCCGAAGTGAAACGCGGTCCAGCATCGACTCCGGCCCACGCAGACGCGGCCCGGCCGGCGTCGCAGCTCGCGCCCCGCCAAGGTCCGGTCCTGGAGCGCAGGTGCGCCTGCGGCCAGCACGCAAGCGGCGGTGAATGCCGGGAATGCAAGAAGAAGGGGCAGCCACCGCTCGGAGGCGAAGCTCCAGACCGGGACGAGCTGCGCTATGGCCTGCACCAGGACGGCCTGCACCAGGACGGCCTGCACCAGGACTTCAGCCAAATTCATCTCCACAGCGGCGAGGTCGCCGCCAGGGAGCCCGCGGCGTGGGCAGAGCTGCCTACGACCGGGACACGCCGGCCGGCGGCGGCCCGACTCCTCCGCAGCGAACTCACGAGCTCGGAGCCCAGCGCAGACTCTGTATCAGTGAACGAGGCGCTGCTCAGGCGAGGGCGCGGCGAGCCGCTCAACGAGGCGCTCCGTTGCGAGCTGGAGCAGCGCTTCGACGCCGATCTCCGGAACGTCCACATCCACACCGACTCGGTCGCGGCGGCCGCGGCGGCCGACGTGGCCGCGCGCGCATTCACCATAGGCGAGGACATCTACTTCGCGGCCGGCGAGCCATCACCGAGCGGCACCGCGGGACGCGAGCTCCTCGCGCACGAGCTGACCCACGTCGTGCAGCACCAGCGAGGCCGGGCACCCGCGACCGGCGGTAACCTGCGCGTCAGCGACCCCGACGAATCGCTCGAGCAGGAGGCCCGCAGGGTCAGCCGACGCATCGCGGCCGGCGGGGACGCCGACATCGCGAGCCCCGTCACGAGTCGACCATCGGCGCCGGTCGCCGAGACGCTGTTCCGTCAGGAGCAGGTGCAGGCGCCCATCGTCCAGAGCTTCGGCGAGATCCGGCTCGTGCAGATACCCAGCGAGGGGAAGGCGACCCTGCTCTTCCGGAACCAGGTGTGGGCGCTGTTCCACTGGGAGCCGCAGCCGGGCCGTCAGCTCGGCAGCGAGATGATCGGCGTCGGTACAGGCACCAAGAACGCCCCCGACCGATCGATCGCCACGGTCCAGATCATGATCAAGAACAGCTTCGCCGTCGACGTCGTGATCGATCTCGGCGTCGAGCAGGCCATCGCCAACGCGACCGGGCAGATCACGCAGGTCACCGACCGCTTCTCGTTCCCGGGCCGCGTGTCCGTCCAGCGACTCGACGGCTCGCGCGAGCTGAGGGGCGCGGCCGTCGCGTTCGCGCACGAGTACACGCCACGGAGCCTGGAAGAGCTCGGACCGACGTGGGTGCCGCCGCGCGAGATCGCGCCAGAGGGCGAGTTCGCGCCGCCGCGCCCCAAGCCGCCGCAACCGGCGTTCAAGGACTGGAAGTTCAAGGACCCAGTCACCTACAACCAGTTCGCTACTTCGCACAAGGACACCAAGTGGGCCGAGGTGCTGACCAAGGACGGCCAGCACGTGGCCTACGCCCTCACCGTCGAAGCCATCACGCGGATGGCCGAGAAAGTGCGCAACGGGCAGAGCGACTTCGAGTTCCTCGCCAAGCACTACCCCGGTGGGAAGGTCGTCGGCCTGCACATCTACGGCAAGAAGCTCGACTCGGTCGAAGCAGTTGGCGAGCTCTATTTCCGCACCCGCACCGCCGCGCTCGACGGCGGGCCCGCGATGCTGCCGGAGTGCGAGGTCTACAAGATGGAGGGGGGCCGCTTCGGGCGAAAGTCCCTCGGCCACTCTCAGGCGCTGGTGCGCTGGAAGGAGCTGTCCCAGCCGCCGACACCGATCGAAGACATCGAGACCTTCCCCGGACACAAGTTCCAGGGGCTGCGAGTCAGGGGCGACACCGGGATGCAGACGATCTACCCCCAGAGCTTCGCTGACCCCAAGCGGCGCACAGAGCTCGAGGGCGACTTCAAGAGCTTCGACCCGATCGCCGACGACGTGAACCACATACCGGCGGACTTCGACCGCATCACGTACCCCCAGATCGCCGCCGCGCTCAAGAAGCTGATCGCACGCAAGCGAGATATCAGCGAGGGGCGCGAGCCGACCGACGACCTCGACGCGATCAACGACCGGATCACCAGGCTCGAGGAGAAGCTCGCCGAGCAAGGCGTCCAGATGGACGAGAACCAGATCATCGGCAAGCTCGACGCCGGCAAGGATCTGAAGGAATTCGACGGCCGCATCCTGATGGATCCGGCGCCCTCACCGATCGCACCCAACTATTTCGGACAGCGGATCACCGCGCGGATCCAGCTCGATTACGTGCCTCCCGGTGCCACGGTCCAGGTGCGCTGGACCTGGCGCCCCGCCGACCGCGCAGACGATCCTCGGCTGCCGCCACCCGTGAAAGGCGAAGAGTTCTCGGTGATGAGCGGTGACGCTGGACAGCAGATCGATCTGGGGACCGGCTTCTGGAACCAGCTCGGCGTCCTCCCGCGCATCGTGGAGCAGGCAAAGCGCATCCAGCTCGTCGCGCGGGTCTCGCTGAACGACAACAAGGCCGTGGTCTTGACCCGCGAGAGCGACTGGATCGACTTCGGCAAAGGGGGAACCGAGCCACCGGCGAAGCTCACGATCACCGGCAAGTCCATCCTCATCGCCGGCGAGGAGGGGCGCTATCAGCTCGCGGAGTGGACTCCGCTTCGTCACCACCATTACTTCGTCTGGACCGAGGACGGCAAGCAATACCCGTCGCGCGTCTCGTCCGACCTGTTCTACATCTCCCACAGCGTCGGCAAGCACAAGCTCAGCGCGCAGGTCTATCCGGCCAACAACGACGGCACCGCGGCGCCCGTCCGCGAGGCCACACCTATCGAGGTCGAGGTCCAGGACCCGCACGACGCGGGGCAGCAGGCCATCGCCCGGATGGAGAAGGAGAAGCAGCCCGGGCTCGGCGACGAGGCGCGCAGCACCGAGACCTCGATCAGCGAGATCGAGAAGAAGGTCGCGCAAGGGGGCGGTGCCCAAGCGTACTGGGAGAAGCGGCTCGAACAGCAGAAGCACCGCCTCGCCAAGCTGAACGAGCTGGCGCCCGACGCCAGGCAGAGCAAGGACCTCCCCACCGACCCGACGGCGCTCAAGGACCGCGAGGTGTACTCGGGTCCGATCTCCGCGGTCTTGGTCGTGGGCGATGCCGGAGGAGTCCAGCCGCTCAGCATCCACGTGACCGCACACCAGGAAGGCGGCAAGTGGAAGGTCCGCCTGATCGACTCCACCAGCTCCGACGTCTGGAAGTTCGATGGCGCGGCCAAAGACACGCCGCTCGAGGCGTACAAGAGCGCATTCCAAGCGTGGGAGAATGATAACCCGTACCCGCAGGGCGGCCGGCTGGTGCACAACTTCAAGCCGACGGACTGGACGCTCGGCGACGGATTCGACACCAGCCGGTGGGACAAGAGGGTCAAGACATGGGTCGACGGGATCGCCATCGTCGCCGGCGCGTTGCTCATGCTGGTGCCCGAGCCGACCGGCCTCACCAAGCTGATCGGTGGTCTGATCCTGGTCGCAACTACCGTCAAGGCGGGCGTCTCGATCTACGAGAACATCCAGATGGGGATGGATCCCCTCGACTCGCGCAACGTGTTCGAGGGAATCTCGATCGTCACGTCGTTTCTGGGCGTGGGCGGCACGGCGCTGCGCAGCGTCGGAATCGCGGCCGTACGCCCCCTGACCTATCGAGTCGGTAACTACCTGGTGCTTTCGGCGATAGCCATCGACGCCGGGACGCTCGTCTACGCGACCCACGCGGCGATCGGCGAGCTGCGTGCAATCGCGAGCGACCCCACGCTGAGCGACGGGCAGAAGTCGACGCAGATCTTGAGCGTCATGACCCGGCTCGCAGCTCAGGGGCTCATTTTCTTCCACGCCAACAAGCAGATGTTCAAGGGCGGCCTGAAGAAGTCGGACTACTTCGCCACCAACCCCGACAAGACCGCCGCCGGCACCCGAAAGCTGCCGCCCGGTGAGCTTCCCAAGCTAGACACGGGCTCGCGTCTCGATCTCGCCGCCGAGCTACGCAAGGCCGGCGAGGCACCGGCACGGCTGGGCGCGGGCGTGCTGCCGGATCACGTGCTCATCGAACGCTACTACCAGCTGCCGTGGCTGAACGAGACACTGGCCAAGGGCGAGGTCGCCCAGATGCTCAATCGGCTCGAGACGCAGGCGCTCAAGGGACTGTCGGACATCCCAGCCGCGCACGCCAAGTCGATCGCAGACGGGATCGGCAACGACGCGGTCGTGAACGAGCTCGCGCCCGCGCTCAAGGGGAGCAAGCTCGACGAGCTGGCCAAGGCTGGCGGCGCGCCCAAGATCGCCGAGCACCACACCACTCACGGCGGCGACGGCGTGGTCTGGGCCGCGTCGGACCTGTCCGGCAAAGACGCGATGGAGCTCCTCGGCGCGCTGACCGCGGAAGCCTCGAGGAACCTCCGCGACGTGAGCGGCGGGCAGGCCAAGGGCCTGCTCGCCATCTACGGCAAGGACAACGTGAACAAGCTTGCGCCCAAGGTCACGGGCAAGCAACTCCAGACCGAGGCCGAGCTCCTCGGCGAAAGGGTGGCGCAGGGGGTCGGGGCCGAGAAGGTGAAGCACGGCAAGCCCGAGGAGCTCGCGAAGCAGGCCGACCGGCTCGAAGCGGCCAGGTCCAACGAGCTGGCCTCGCCACCGGCGCTCGAAGGCGACGGGCTCGTGGTTGACTCCAATGTGCTGTCCGGAATCCGCGACGTCCAGAACGGCGTGACGTGGGCAAATCTCGATGCCCCGAAAAAGGCGTCGATCAACTTCCTGCGCAAGCGCACCGGACTGCCGCTTATCACCGGAGATCCGATTCCGACCGACGTCAAGGCGTTGATCGGCGACCAGAAGCTGCGCGTGGCGAACATCACCTTGGCCGAGAGCGAAGCGATCAGCGGGGTCACGCGTAGCGGTGTACCGCTGAAGATCTCGCGGAACAGCAACCCCTACAACGAGGTGCTCGAGGTGCTCGGGACGGAAGCCGTGGGCGGGAACAAAGGCGCTGCCGATCGCGCGATGGTGGCCGACCTCTTGTTCGCCCAGCAGACTGGCACGGCGAAGCCGTCGTTGCTCTCCGGCGACGGCGGTCTATACAAGCCACTCTTCAACAAGTTCGGCCCGGGGAAGACGAAGCCCATCGAACAGCTTGCTGGCGAGAAGGTCGACGCTGCAATCGCGAGGGTGTATGGTACAACAGGATTCGAGGTCACCATCCCGGACAAGAGTGGCAACACATACTCCATGCGCGTGTTCCCGATGAAATGAGGTGTGATGCCACCCGTCACTGCCTTCAAGGCTGAATTACCGTGCGCGCGCTGCAAGCGCTTGGGAACGGCATGGCTCCACAACAAGCTGGGGAGGCCGGACGCACGTACGAGGTCGGCGACTGCCCGGGTGACGACATCCAGCTCGTCGACTTCGAAGAGACCTGCTTGCCGGTGCGGCCGTTCGAGTCCGGCAAGCCAATCCGCGTGCTCCTGGCGTGGGACTGCGAGCACTGCCGCCTGGGGAACCTGGCCGAGGTGGTCTACGCCGATGGGTGCATCTGCTCGATCGAGGCGACCCAACTCACCCCCCAGACGCTGGAGCGCGTGGACTGCCTCTATGAAGATCTCGACGACATCGTGGAATCGCTCATCGACGAACCGGTGCGGATCGGCCCCCGCTGGCGACCCGACTGGCTGCGACTCCTGCGCGCCGCGCTCGCGGCGGGGCGGCGCTGGTAGACCAACAGCAACGGACGAATACCAAGATCAGCGAGTTGATCAGAGCGCGATCTCTGCGAAAGGCCCAGAGAGGATTCCGATTGCATAGCACGGAGCGTCCGAAAACACAGGCGCGTCGACACCACGAGTGCGCCGTATGCCGGGAAATGACCGTCGATTCGAACAAGCGCGGCCTCGACGGTGGAGCAGCGACCCGAGCGTGGTACGGTGGATGTACGTTTCGTCAACCCGTCAGAACTTCTGCGCCAAGCAACTAGCGGTACTTTTGCATCTCGTAGTACTTGTCCATGTAATACATCTCGGTCGTCTTGCTCGGATCCTCGCCGCTCGGCTCCTGGAGCATCCTGTCGATGATCTGGTCCTTCGACAACCGCCCAGCCTTATAGTCGTTATATTCACTCAGGTAGAAGTCCTTGTCACGCTTACTGTAGTCGCCCTTCAGCTCGGTCTTCATCTTCACCCACAGCTCGGCGAGCGCGAGCGTGCCTTCGACCTCCACTGCCACCGTCATGCGCGCGTACCTCTTGGCATCGAGCTTTCCTCGATCGCCGAGACGGGAGATATCTGCGAACTGCGAGGCGCGCATGGCATTGTTCAGCTCGAACAGGAAGCTCGACATCGCCTCGACGGGATCGGTCTGCGACCTCGGAATGAAGACCGTATGCTGCCGGGTGAACGGCCAGATCTTGCCCTCATCCTCGGTGTAACCGCCGAACAGCGCGCCGCTGTCCTCCGCCTGCTTGACGAAGGCGAGCGCCGACGGGCTCTGCTTGATCAGCGCAGCGGCGTCCGGAAACGCGGCTGCGAACCCCTCGAGGGGGGGCTTGGCGGGCGTCTTCGCCTTCGTCGGCACCTCCGCCACCGCTTCGCTGAGCGGCCGCGCGACACCGATGTTGGACTGCATCTTCTGCTGGGCGCAGCGCTGCAGCCGCAGACCGGAGCGCAGCTGCGGCTTGCGCTCGCGCACCTGGTCGCGCGCTCGAGCCGGGCTCCACAGCCCGATCATCGCCGAGGCGGCGGCGGTGTCGGCGTCCTCTTCGAGCTCGGGGCTCGGCCCCGCCGACGATGGCGCGACGGCGCCGCCCTGCTGCACCACGTGCGCCAGCTCGTGTGCGAGCAGCGCGTCGCCCACCGGGTGGCCGGGGCGATACTGCCCGGCGGCAAACGCGACGTGGTTGCCGAGCGTGAACGCGCGCGCATTCAGGTTGGAGGCCGCTTGCGCCGCGTTGTGGTCGGCGTGCACACGCACCCGGCTGAAGTCGTGGCCGAACGCGGCACCCATGCGCGCATGCGCGCCGCCGTCGAGTAGCTCGCCGGGGCCGAGCCGCGACTCCAGCGCGCCGCGGTCGACCCCGCCGCGCGCGCCGCCGCTCTCCGCCTTGAAGAAGAGGCTGCCGATCGCCGACAGCGCCCCGCCGATGGCCCCGCCGACCGCGCCGAGCAACCCGCCGCCGCCCAGCATCTCCGCCCCCATCCCCTCGGGTAGCTCGCCAGTCTGGGCCCACTGCCGCGCCGCCTGCGCCGCTCGCGCGCTAACGATCGGGATGTAGCCCGCAGCCGAGGTCGCCTGCGCCGCCGCGGGCGCGTACTTGCGCAATGCCCGCTCCACCTGCCGCGCATCGCGCTGCTCGTAGTAATCGAACCACCGCGCGAGGTACGGGCAGCCCTCAGTGTTCCGCCCGACGCGCGCCAGCTCTCGGTCCGCCGCCACGCACGCCTCGGCGCGCAGCCTGCGCAGGAACTCGCCCCTGCGCATCTGCCCGGGCAAGAACGACGCCGCCTCGTCGTCGACTATGAAGCCGCCTGGCGACGCCGCTGTTCGGTTGTCGACCGCGCGCTGCAGCCGCGGCTCCTCACTCACGAACGGTGACACCGACGCGCCCCCGCCTCCCGAAACCAACGCGGCGTACGCCTGCTGCGCCATCCGATCCGCGTCGCGCTCGCTCGCGTCGTCCGGCTCGCTAACTGTCACCTCGCCGAAACGGTGCCCGGTCGCCGCGCGCGGCTTCGAGTCGTAGCTCGTGCAGTTCTCGCGCTTGCGCTCGACGCGCGCTGACGCTGACGCCCCCGACGGCCGAACCGCAACGCGTGCAAACCATCTAGCCATGGCCGCTCATTTCGCCTTCTTCTGCTTCCTCGCCAGCGCAACGACAAAGATCTGGCGATCGAACATCTTGGCGCCGCTCGGGTCATAAAACTTCGTGATGCCTTCGAGCGTGCGCTGGTAGATGGTCATGCCCTCACCCGTGGGGGTGTTGGTCCCGCGGTCGGCATCCCACCAAGTGTTTGTCTCCTCGTCCCACCAACCGAAATCGAAGTTGGTGTGCTCCGCGTTGAGCCCCCCCTCCGGATTCGACTTACCATGCGGCGTGGTCTGGAGCAGAGACTCGTACTTCGACATGTCCACTTGTCCGTACTTGCCGGGCTGAAAGGCATTGGGATCGCCTTGCTTGCGCGCCTCCCAGTCGGGGCTCTGATTCGACCAGAAGAGCGTGGTGAAGATGACGGCCCGCAGCTCCTCCGGGCGGGCCCCCAAGGTGCCGCTACTCACCATCAGCTGTAGCAGCGTGCCGTGAAGGTGAGCGAACAGGTCGCTTGTGTTCGCCAGCTCCTCGATCTTGTCGAGCTGCGACTGCGAGGCGAGAATGTCGTTGACTGCTTTTTGCACCTTGTGCGCAGTATCGAACTTGTCGAATGCAAGGCCGAGCGGCGGGGGTCTCATGCCCATCTGCAGGTTCAACACGGTGATCCCGATGCAACCCCTCAAGAGCTCTTGCTTTTCGTCCTCCGTCATCTTGTGATGTTGCTGCTCCCACATGGCGATGTAGTCATCGACGCTGAATGGAACTTTGGTCTTGCCTTTCGGGAGCGGCTCGAAGTGGTTTTGGCAGCGCTGGAGCGCCCAGCCGGTGGTGGCAACGCGACGCGCCCGGTGGCCGATACGTTCCGACCCGTACAGATCGGTCAGCACACCGACGACCGCCTCGTCGGCGTTCCGTTCGTGGCCACGGTCGTCGTCGATGGCGAGCGATGCAGATAGCGGCGCCTGGCTCTGTTGCACCACGTGCGCCAGCTCGTGCGCCAAGAGCGCGTCGCCCACCAGGTCGCCGGGGCGGTACTGCCCGGCGGCGAACGCGACGTGGTTGCCGAGCGTGAAGGCCCGCGCGTTGAGCCCTGAGGCCGCTTGCGCCGCATTGTGATCGGCGTGCACGCGCACTCGGCTGAAGTCGTGGCCGAACGCGGCGCTCATGCGCGCCTGCGCGCCGCCGTCGAGCGGCTGGCCGGGGCCGAGCCGCGACTCCAGCGCGCCGCGGTCGATCCCGCCGCGCGCGCCGCCAGGCTCCGCCTTGAAGAACAGGCTGCCGATCGCCGATAGTGCGCCGCTGATCGCGCCGCCGACCGCGCTGATCGCGCCGCCGATCGCGCCGAGCACCCCGCCGCCCATCATCTCTGCGCCCATGCCCTCCGGCAGCTCCGGCAGCGCGCCGGTCTGCGCCCACTGCCGCGCCGCCTGCGCCGCACGCGCGCTGACGATCGGGATGTAGCCGGCCGCAGAGGTCGCACGCGCCGCCTCGGGCGCGTACTTGCGCACCGCCCGCTCCACGTGCCGCGCGTCGCGCTGCTCGTAATAGTCGAACCACCGCGCGAGGTACGGGCAGCCCTGGGTGTCGCGCCCCGCGCGCGCCAGCTCGCGGTCCGCCGCCGCGCACGCCTGCTCACGCAATGCGCGCAGGAACTCGCCCTTGCGCATCTGCCCGGGCAAGAGCGCTGCCGCCTCGTCATCGACGATGAAGCCGCCCGGCGATGCCGCCGCCGGCTCGGCGGCCGCGCGCTGCAGCCGCGGCCGGCCGCCCATCGACGGCACTGCCCGTGCACCCGCCGCACCCGACAGCGCCTGCTCCGCCATTCGATCCGCGTCGCGCTCGCTCGTGTCGTCTGGCTCGCTCACCTCCACCGTCCCGCCCGCCACCACTGGCGTCGGCGGCGCCACCGCGAGCCCGCCGAGATGGAGATCGCTCGCCGCGGCCCCCGGAGCGAGCGCGCGCTGCAGCTTCAGCTCATCTTCGCTCTCGCTGCGGCAGGTGTCGCACTTGCGATCGATGCGCACCGGCGCGATCGCGGGACGCGCCGCGCGCACCGGCGCAGACCGGCTCTGGAATGCCCTCATGCTCGCTCTCCTCTGTCACGCTCCGCGTTCGACTGCGGCGCTCCGCGCCGCACCAGGACGTGCACGACGCCGGGCATCGCGCCGGCGCGCAGCTCGACGCGCTCGCCCGGCGCGCGGCAGAAGCTGAGGTGACGGAGCAGCACGTCGACAGCGCGCCGATCGAGCAGGCCGTCAGCGCGAGAGAGTACGTAGTCGCGCCCTCCCTCGATGGTTCGCAGCGACACGCACAGCGACTGCGACGTGCGCAGCACCCGGGACTCGGCAGCAGCCGCGCGTGACTCGATACGGATCAGCAGCTGGTGGATCTCCTGCACGTGCCACGGGCTCGTCATCCCGCGCACGGTGCGCGCCAGCCGCCGCCGCGCCAGCACCAGCGCGAACGCGCACGCCGCCAGCGACGCGGCGACGGCGACGGCGAGCGGCGAGCGCGTCACACCTGCGACCGCGGCCGCCAGCAGCGTCGCCGTCCACTGTGCTTCGGTCAGCCCGGCGAAGCGCGGCCGCTGCGGGTCGCCGCGGAGCCACTCGACGATGAAGCGCGCGGCGCTGTAGACCAGCAGGTAGGTGGCCGCCAGCGCACCGGGCGCGCGCGCCACCGCCACCGCCACTGCCACCGCGGTGAAGCTGACCGCGCCGTCGACGAGCTGGACCGGAAACAGCGGTCGCCCTACCAGGTACCAGGGGAAGCCGGCGCGCGCGTGCTCGTCGCGGTAACGAATGCCGAAGCGCGAGGGGCGGCCGTGGCAGCAGCCGACCATGAAGCAGCCGCCGCGGCCGAAGCCGAGGAAGACGCCGATGCCGAGCGCCGCCAGGTCGAGCCCACGCGGGATCTCGCGGCGCAGCCCGAGCACCAGCAGCACCAGCGCGACCACGCCGAGCGCCAGCAGCGCCTGCTCGAAGAAGACGATCCGCTCGTAGCCGAACAGGAGCTGGCTGATCTTGACGCCCAGCAGGAAGCTGAGCGGGACCGCGACCACCACAGCGACGGTGACCGTGTGCGGCGCCCCGGTCGCCGCCGCTGCCGCCAGCACCATTGCCAGCCCGACGGCGAACCCGAGGGTCCCGAACGCGCGGTAGCTGCCGATGCGCTCGCGGCGGTCCCAGTGCAGCCGCGCCCACCGATCGAGCCGCGCCACCGGCGCCGCCACCGGTACCAGCCCACCACTGCCCGACACGACCCCGGATCTCGACAAAGCGGCCCTCCCTCACCCAACCATTCGCATCGCAGCTTATCAAAAGTTTCGGCAGCCGAGCTCATTCTCTACGTGAAGCGCTGGCCTACCTCGTCCTGACAGCCGGTCGGGAAATCCGGACGAGCGCTCCATTCGAGGATGGATGCCACGACCGCGAGCGTGATAGCTTGACGCACGCTCCCAAATGGCACGTGGCGCGCTCCTGCTTGGCGGTCTCGCGTGCACGGCATGCGGCGCCCGGGCCATCGACGCCGGGCCGGCCCCGCTCGAGAATGTACCGGCCACGCCCGCGAACGCACCGGCCGGCGCCGACACGCCGCCCTGCTTTCGATTGTTTCCGCTCGCGCCGGGCGCCAGCTGGACCTACGACGTCGAGCTCACGTCGAGCACGAACGGGGTCGAGCAACACGCGCGTGCACGCGTCGTCCGCACCATCGCCAGCGTGACACGTGACCCCGCCGGCTGGCACTTCCGCGTCGACAACGCGCGGCTCCCGGAGGACTCCGCCGTCGAGGCGACCGAGCATTTTCTCCTGGCCGACGCGCTCCTCTACGACGGCAACGCGGCATCGCCCGAGAACCTGCGGCTCGTCGCCGCGCCCGAAGAGCAGCTCGCGTGGGGCGGCCCGCCGGGATTCTTCCCGCCCGGTCAGGGAGTGTGGACACTCGAGGACATCATCGATGCACCGCCGCGTCACGCCTGTGCCCGGGTACGCGCGCGCCTCGAGTATGGCGAGATCGTGCACGTCTATTGCCCCGAGGTCGGTCCGATCACGAGCGAGTACCACGAGCGCGTCCCGCGCTCGCGGTACGATGGCAGGCTCGGCCACGGCCGCGACGAGCTCTGGCGCCTGCGCGATTTCTCGCCAGGGCGCTGTGCGCGCTGACGAGCCTACTTCTTGTTCTTCTTGCAGACCTTGCCGTCACGCGTGAGCTTGTTGGCCGCCAGGCCGCTCACCGTCAAGCCGTAATACAGGTCGAGGTGCTTGCCGCGGACCTTGCCGCCTGTGTCGTCGGCACGAGCCTCGCCGAACGACTCGACCAGCAACTCGCTGCCGAGCGAGATCACGCTCTTGTCGACCGCGACGCTCTTCATCGGCTCGAGCTCTTTGTTTGCCGCGCCGACGACCTTGGACACCTTCTTGAAGCAGTCATTGCCCTCGTAGTGAATGAAGCTGCCGTCCTTGGCGACGCCCGATCCCTGCATCTTGACGCCGCGCGGAGCCTTGCTGGTCTGGGACAGGAACGCCTCCGAAAAGGTCCCTTTGAGCCCGCACGGGTCCTTCACGGCAGGCTTGTCGGGGAAATCTTTCTCGTTGGCCAGCGGATACGCGGTCAGCTTGAACGTGCCGAGGTCGGTATAGCCCTTGGGGCAGCTGACGTCGATGTCATAAGTGAATGACTTGAGATCTTTCTTCTCCGTCACGCTCGGCGTGTACATTGGAGAGTCCTTGTCCACGCGCGCGGCGATGTCCTGCTTGGCGGCGGCCTCGGCGCCGGTCTTGGTGAGCGGCGCGTAATAGACCCCGTACTTGCCGCTGGGCTGCTCGGGCGAGACCGTCGCCTTGATATGCGCCTTGGCGAATTTCTGCTCGAGCGCGTGCGCGTCGCTCTCCTTCGCGAAGCAGCTGTCCCACGTCTTGTAGTCTGCCTTGGCGGGCAGTCCCTCGGGACACTTCAGCACCTTGCGCACGTACCAGCTCTGCGAGATCGAATCTTTCTCGACAGTGACATCGTACTTGGGATCGGCCGCCTTCTTGGCCATCGCCTCCGCCTCGGCCTTGCTCAACACCTCGACGTCAAAGCCCCACTCCTTGCCACGCTTCGTTGGTTTGAAGACGGTGAGGCCCTTGTCGCGCAATTCTTTGACGTGCCTGCCGGCCTCTTCTTCGGTCTTGTAGGTGTACTTCCAGGGCACCTTCTCCTTGCGCTGCACTCGCTCGTGCCCACCGCGCTGCTGTACGACGTGCGTGAGCTCGTGGGCGAGCAGACGACGGCCGACGTCTGTCGACGGTGCGTACTGGCCAGCATTGAAGTACACGTCACGACCGACGGTGAACGCCTGCGCATTCAGCTCCTCCGCCAGCATCTGCGCGCTGGCGTCGGCGTGTACGCGGACACCCGAGAAGTCGTGGCCGAGGCGCTGCTCGAAGAAGGTGAGTGCCGACGCCGGTAGTGGTGTGCCACCGCCGCGCGTCGCGTCGATCCTGCTCGTCACGGCCGTGGGGAGCGCGAGCGACGAGCCGTTCGGCTTGCCGCGGATCTGCTCGTCCTCCTGCTCGCAGACCGCGCACATGCGCTGCACGTGAGTCTCGGCCGCCATGGCGTGCACGGGCGATAGCTCGGAAGACGCGTCCACCGGTCCTGATGGCCGCATCACCTGCTCCGCGATACGGTCGGCTTCCTGCTCGTAGCGATCGCCGGACGGGCCGACGGTGAGCCGGCTCCCGGCCGAAGTGGAGACCGAAGCCCTCGGCCTGGTCACGTGCAGCAGGTCCGAGGCTGCCTTGATGCGTCGGGGTTCGGACGGCGCGTACACTCTCATGCAGAGCAGTATAGTCAGGCCGGATAAAACAGAGATGTGCCTCGAGCAGGCTGAGTTATCTCCGTCATCCGAACTACAGAACCGCTTGGCATCACCGCGCCGTCCCTGGATCGACCGGTGCGGAGCCTCAGCGGTGCAGCGCGGTCAGCGATGCGATGCCGCCATGGCGGCCTTCGACTCGCGCGCGAATCGCCGCTGCAGCATGCGCGCGATGGGCCTACCGAGCCGCACCATCCAGTAGCGCGGCCGCGAGAACGCGCGCAGGTCGTACCAGACCTCGTCGTTCTCGAGCCACTCGACGAGGAAGCGCTCCTCGCCGCGCTCGACGTGGCCCGGCAGCGTGCCGTACGCGAACCCGAAGCGGCGCGGCTCGTCGATCACGTAGACGATGCGCGCCGCGTTGAGCCACCAGAGGCCGAGCACGCGGATGATCACCGCGATGACCGCGCCCTCCTCGATCGGCGCGCCGGCCGGCTCGATCACCGTCCACGGCGCCGGAAACATGCGCCAGCGCCGGATGTCCTCGCGCGCCCGCGCGAACATGGCCTCGCCGCGGCCGAGCCGCTGCCGGTTGTGATCGAGCACGAAGCCGGGCGGCGCCGCGCCGCCGTTCGTCGCGCCGACCGCGTCGTACGTCACGGGCAGCCCGCGCTGCGCGTCCAGGTGCCGCCGTACGCGCACGGCATCGGGCCGGAAGAAGTGCCACACGCCGCCGAGGATATCGCGGCGCGAAGCCGCCACGGCGCGCCCCACCTGCTGTGGAACGCCTCGGGATCGCGTGGTACCAAGCCTCATGGCTGAGAAGGGCAAGAGCCCGTTCTATCCAGGCCAGCCTGTCCCCGTCGAGCTGTTCGTCGGCCGTCAGCGCGAGATCGAGCGGATCCTGGAGCGCGGCGTGGGCCAGGTCCAGCGCGGGAAGCCGGTCGCGATGTTCATCGAGGGCGACTACGGGATCGGCAAGAGCTCGATCGCGAACTACCTGCAGTTCATCGCCGCCGAGAGACACAAGCTCCTGCCGATCTACGTGAGCCTGAGCGGCAAGCGCACGCAGCAGGAGCTCGCGGCGGCGATCCTCGAAGCGACCGTCCGCGGCGGGCTCTTCGCGACCACTCGCCTCGAGCGGCTGCGGAGCTGGTTCGCGAAGTACCTCCCGGCGAAGCTCTCGATCGCGGGCCTGCAGCTCGATCTCGACAAGCTCCGCGCTGACTCGCAGGCGATCTCGAGCGAGCTCAGCCTGCTCGGCTTCCTCGAGGAGACGCAGCGGCGCGGCAGGGAAGACGGCATCGACGGGGTGTTCCTGGTGCTGGACGAGATCAACGGCGTCGCGAACGAGGCATGGTTCGCGCACTTCTTGAAGGGGCTCGTCGACACCAACGCGCGCAGCCGGACGCCCGTGCCCCTCTTGCTGATGCTGTGCGGAGTCGCGGAGCGCCGGCGCCAGCTCATCGCCAACCATCAGCCGATCGATCGCATCTTCGATGTCGTGGAGATCGCGGCGATGTCCGCCGCCGAGAGCCGCGAGTTCTTCGAGCGCGCGTTCGATCAGGTCGGCATCAAGCTCTCCTCGGGCGTGGCCGACGAGCTCGCGCGCTTCTCGGCCGGCTTTCCGAAGATCATGCACATCATCGGCGACTGGGCGTACTGGCAAGACGATGACGGCGTCATCGACGAGTTCGACGCCGCCTACGCGCTCGCCAACGCCGCCGAGGACGTCGGCAAGCGCTACGTCGAGCAGCAGGTCTACGCGGCGCTGCGCAGCCCGGACTATCGATCGATCCTCGCCAAGCTCGGAGAGGTCGGTCCGGACGCGATGGTGTTCAAGAAGGGAGAGCTGTCAGCGAAGCTGACGGACGGCGAGCGGAAGAAGCTCAACAACTTCCTGCAGAAGATGAAGAAGCTGAACGTCCTGCGCTCGGGCGATCACATGGGCGAGTACGTCTTCAATCACCCGATGGTTCGCTTCTACATCTACCTGAGTCACCTCCAGGCACTCGAGAAGCGCTGAGCCGTCAGGCGCGCGGCGACGACGCGGAGGCCCGGGCCGACGCGGACGCCGGCTTGCGCGGGCGGGCGGCCTCGGCGAGCAGCTCGGCGGCGTGCGCCCGCGCCTTCGATGTCGCGTGGCCGCCGAGCATCCGGGCGAGCTCGTCCTTGCGCGCGGCGGCGCCGAGCTTCCTCACGTGCGTCTCGGTGCGCCCACCCTGCTCGGCCTTCTCGACGTGGAAGTGGTGATCGGCGTACGCGGCGATCTGCGGCAGGTGCGTCACGCACAGGACCTGGCGGTGATCGGCGAGCGCGCGGATCTGCGAGCCGACGACCTGCGCCGTGGCGCCGCCGATGCCGGCATCGACCTCGTCGAACACGTACGTGGCGACGTCGTCGATCCGGCCGGACGTCAGGAGGCCGAGCTTGAGCGCCAGCATGATCCGCGACAGCTCGCCGCCGGACGCGACCTTCGTGAGCGGGCGCGTGTCCTCGCCCTTGTTCGAGGCGAGCATCAGCTCGATCCGGTCGGCACCCGTGGGTCCGAGGCCCGGCACGCGCGGCTCGATCACGACGGTCAGCCGGGCCGCCGCCATGCCGAGCTCGGCGAGCGCCGCGCCGACCTCCTTCTCGAGCCGCCGCGCCGCCTTGCGCCGGCTCTGCGTGAGCTGCGCCGCGGCGCCGGTGGCGGTGGCCATGGCGCGCGCGCGCGCGTCGGTGAGCTCGGCGAGGCGCGTGTCCCGGCCGGCGAGCGCGTCGAGCTCGGCGCGCAGGGCGCCGGCCTTGCCGATCACCTCGTCGAGCCCGGCGCCGTGCTTGCGCGTGAGCCGGCGGATCAGCGCGAGCCGGTCGTCCAGGTACGCGAGCCGCTCGGGATCGCCCTCGAGCCGGTCGGCGTAGCCGCGCAGCTGATCGGCGGCGTCGTCGAGGAGCGTCTCGATCTCGCCGAGCTGGCGGTGCACGGGCTCGAGCCCCGGATCGGTCCGGGCGGCGCGCTCGAGCTCGCGCGCCGCGGCGGCGACCCGATCGCGCGCGCTGCCGTCGCCGCCGTAGAGGTGCTCCTCGGCGGCGCGCGCCGCGCCCTGGAGCTGATCGACGGAGGCGAGCCGCGCCCGCTCGAGCTCGATCCGCGCGTCCTCGCCAGGGGTGAGCGCCGCGGCGTCGAGCTCCTCGAGCTGGTAGCGGAGGAAGTCGAGGCGCGCCTCGCGCTCGCGCTCGTCGCCGCCGAGTGCGGCGAGCTCCTGCTCGGTGCGCCGCAGCTCCGCCCACGCCGCGCCCATCGCCGCGCCGAGCGGCCCGTTGTCGGCGAACGCGTCGAGGAGCTCCAGGTGGCGCCCGGGATCGACGAGGCCCTGGTGCTGGTGCTGGCCGGAGAGATCGATGAGCAGCGCGCCGAGCTCGGCGAGCCGCGCGGCGGTGGTGAGCGCCCCGTTGATGTACGTCCGGCTGCGGCCGCCGCGCGCGGCCTCGGCGGCGCGGTCGGTCGCCCGCAGGATGACGCGCCGGATGAAGATCTCGTCGCCGCCGCCCTCGGCCTTCGGCAGCCCGGCCGCCTCGAGGATGCCGGCGACCCGCGCGCGCAGATCCTCGGGCACCTCGACGATGGCCTCGACGACGGCCTCGTCCGCGCCGGCGCGCGGGATGTCCGCCGACGCGCGCCCGCCGCGCAGGAGGTTCACCGCCTCGACGATCAGCGACTTGCCGGCGCCGGTCTCGCCGGTGAGCACGATCATGCCGGACCCGAGCTCGAGCTCGACGTCGGACAGGATCGCGAAGTTCGTGACGCGCAGGTGCCGCAGCATCAGCCGCCCGCCTTTCGATCGGAGCGCGCGCCCCAGTGCAGCTTGTCGCGCATGACGTCGAAGAACGACTTCTTCGACGCGAACAGGAGGAGCGGCGCGGCGGCCGCGGTGATCTCGGCGACGTCGCCGGGCAAAAACGAGTGCCCCCAGTGACCATCGACGGTGAGGATCACGCCGCGCACGTCCGCGCCGAGCCGCAGCCGGATCTTCGCCGTGGCGTGGATGACGAGCGGCCGGTTGGTCAGCGCGTGCGCGCAGATCGGCGTCATCGTCATCGCCGCCTGCCCGGGCACCACGATCGGCCCGCCCGCGGCCATGTTGTACGCCGTCGAGCCGGTGGGCGTGGCGATGATGAGCCCGTCGGCGCGGTACGAGGCGATGAGCTCGTCGTCGCAGGACGCCTCGATCTCGACGAGCCGCGCCATCGCGCCCTGGTGGATGACCGCGTCGTTCAGCGCGTAGCGGACGACGGGCTCGGCGCCGGCGCGCCGGAACGTGACCGCGAGCCGCATCCGCGCGGTGCGCGGCAGCTCGCCGGCGATCGCGGCCTCGATCGCCGGCCGGGCCTCGCTCACGGCGAACGGCGTCAAAAACCCGAGCTGGCCGAGGTTCACCCCGAGCACCGGCCGGCCGTGATCGGACAGGACGCGGGACGCGCGCAGCATCGTGCCGTCGCCGCCGAGCACGACCGCCAGGTCGCACGCCTCGCCGAGCTGCTCCTCAGGGACGATCTCGCTGCCCTCCGGCGCGATCGCGTCCTCGGAGGTCACGACGGGGACGTGCCCGCGCTCGCGGAGCCAGGGCACCAGATCCTCGAACAAGGCGCCGGCCTCCGTCTTGTCGGGCTTCAAAATGAAACCTACTCTCGCCACTCCCGCGTGGTATCACAGCCACCTGACACTGAACGATAGCTCAGTACCAAATCGTGGATGACCTGGTGAATGACCTGGCGAATGACCTTGCGACTGCGTCCAGGACCGCGCTGGCCTTGACAGCGCTTTCGCGCAGTTGTAGACGATCGCCCTTCCGAGAGAAGCCCCAAGCCATGATGACGACGCAGAAGAGCCCCTGGCTCACCAAGGAAGCCGGGGAGGCGCAGCGCGAGTGGTTCGTGATCGACGCGACCGGCCACACGCTGGGACGCCTCGCCTCGCGCATCGCGATGGTCCTCCGCGGCAAGCACAAAGCCACGTACACCCCGAACGTGGACATGGGTGACTTCGTCATCGTGCTCAACGCCGGCGGCGTCCGCCTCACCGGCACCAAGCCCGACAAGAAGATCTACCATCACCACACGCTGTTCCCCGGCGGGCTCAAGACGAAGCTCGCCAAGGACGTCCTCGCGACGCAGCCCGAGCGGGCGATCCGCGAGGCGGTCTGGGGCATGCTGCCCAAGGGGCCGCTCGGCCGCCGGGTCATCAAGAAGCTCAAGATCTACCGCGGGGCGGAGCACGACCACGCGGCCCAGAAGCCGCGCGTGCTCACGCTTTCGAACTAGGAACGAACCAGGAACGAACCAGGAACGACGATGCAGAAGACCTACGCCACCGGTCGCAGGAAGACCGCCGTCGCCCGCATCTGGCTCTCCGCCGGCGAGGGTCGGATCGTGATCAACAACCGCGTCGACGACGATTACTTCTCGCGCCCGACGGCGCGCATGGTGATCCGCCAGGCGCTCGAGGAGGTCTCGCTCCTCGGCCAGTACAACGTCGACGCCACCGTGCGCGGCGGCGGCATCTCCTCGCAGGCGGGCGCGATCCGCCACGGCATCACGCGCGCGCTCATGAAGCTCGACAGCGAGCTGCGCCCGAAGCTGAAGGCGGCCGGGTACGTCACCCGCGACCCGCGCAAGAAGGAGCGCAAGAAGTACGGCCAGAAGGCCGCGCGCGCTCGCTTCCAGTTCAGCAAGCGCTGAGCGCAGCGCCGTATCGCGGGCGGAGACGCTGTCCCCCGCGTCCCCTCGGGGAAGCTGTTGCGTGCGTCAGTGCCGGCGCGGCGGGCGAAGCCTGCCTGCGCCAGGCGCGATGCCAAGACGAACGGCGTGCGACGAACGGCGTGGACCGGTCCACACCGCCGTTCACACCGTCGTTCACACCGTCGTTCACACCGCCGTCCACACCGTCTTTGTCCGGCCCAGGCTTCGGTACGCGAGCCGAGGTGCCCGATGCCGTGCTGCCCATCGCGCGCCGTGCGAGCGGCGCGCGCATCGCGAGCGGCTCGTGCGCGACGCGCGCGCCGTCGCTCCGCGATAGCCGCGCCTCACATACTGGCGGCGATCTCTCTCTGAATTCTCCTCGGCGCAACTCCCATTCTGCAGGATGAAATAGCATATCTCTTTTACTTCGGAATCCTCCCTAGTAAGGCGAGCTACGACGCGCGTGCCATGAGAAGAAACAACCTCCGAACACACAACGGAAATCTGCGCTTGACGTGACGCGCTGATCACGGGACGCTGATTTTGCGTTGGCGACCGCGTCTGCACCTCGTCTGAGCATGGGCAAGTACCAGCTCATCCGTCACCTCGCGAGTGGTGGTATGGCGGACGTAATCCTCGCTCGCGTCCAGGGCATCGAAGGGTTCGAGCGCCACGTCGTGATCAAGAAGATCCGCGATGAGCGCTGCCGCGAAGATCGCTTCGTGCAGATGTTCCTCGACGAGGCGCGCCTCGCGGCCGCGCTGCACCACAACAACATCGTCCACGTCCACGACATCGGCCAGGAGAACGGCGAGTACTTCTTCACGATGGAGTACGTGCACGGCGAGGATCTGCGCCGGCTCCTCGCGCACATGGCCGATGCCGAGCGGTCCGTGCCGCTCAACCACTGCATCACGATCGCGCTCGCGACCGCCGCGGCGCTGCACCACGCGCACGAGCACCGCACGCCGGATCGCAACTTCGCCGGCATCGTGCACCGCGACGTCTCGCCCGCGAACATCCTCGTCGCGTACGACGGCACCGTGAAGGTCGTCGACTTCGGCATCGCGAAGCTCGCGCAGCGCACCGAGGAGACCGGCCTCATGAAGGGCAAGGTCGCGTACATGTCCCCCGAGCAGTGCCTCGGCATGGACGTCGACCGGCGCAGCGACATCTTCTGCCTCGGCATCGTGCTCTACGAGCTCGTGACGGTGCGGCGCCTGTTCAAGGGCGCGAACGACTTTTTGACGATGGCCGCGATCACGCACGGCGTGATCCCGCGCCCGTCGGAGGTGCGGCCGGAGCTGCCGGCCGAGCTCGAGGAGATCATCCTCAAGGCGCTCCAGTACAAGCCGGAGGATCGCTACCAGACCGCTAACGAGATGCGCGCCGCGCTCGAGCGCTTCGCGCAGAACGCGCGGCTGCAGACGTCGGTCACCGCGCTCGCGGACTTCATGCGCGCCGAGTTCGGCGAGCGCGACGTGCCGTGGATGGAGCAAGAGGACGAGCCCGAGGTGTCGATCGACTTCGACGGCTCGGGCAACGGCATCGTCGCGGCGCCGGAGGCGGCCGTTCAGGCGCAGGTCGCGCGCGGCGGGCGCCCCATGCGGCGGACGAGCTTGCTCCGGATCGCGGCGCGCGGCTCGGAGCCGGTGCTTCCGTCGGGCGTGCCGGGCGTTGGCGACGCGTCGGCCGTGCCGACCCAGCAGTCGAAGTCGACGACGGAGCGGATCAGCTCGCCGTACATGCAGGCGGCCTCGCCGTACGTGCAGACGGACTCGTCGTACATGCAGGTGGCTTCGTCGCCGTTCGCGACGTCCATCGGCGCCATGAAGCAGGCGCCAGCCCACCGGCGCCGCCGTGTGGTGTACATCGCGGCGGCCGCGGGTGCCGTCGCGGTGATCGCCACCGTGGCGCTCGTGCTGATGGGCGGCTCGTCGAGCAAGGCGGTGCCCGCATCGAGCGTGTCCGCGCCGGTCGCCGCGCCGCAGCCGCCCGCGCCGCAGCCGGTCGCGGAGCCCGCGCCCGTCACGCCGCCGAACATGGTGCCCTCTGCACCGAGCGCCGACGATCCGCAGCAAGCGCAGACCACGCCGCCGGCGTCGGGCGCGGCCGGCTCGGCCCCGACCGAGGCGACGCCCACCGAGAAGAAGCCCGCGCGGCCCACCGCCAAGCGGCCGGCCGTGAAGAAGCCAGCGCCCAAGGGTGTGTGGGATCCGAAGGCGCTGCTCCCGCCGAAGTGACGCGAAGTGACGCGATGATCCGCAAGGCTTCGTTGCTCGTGCTGCTCGCCCTGGCCGCCGCGCCGCGCGCCGCGCACGCCGACGCCAAGACCGAGGCGCGGGCGCGCATGGAGAAGGCGACCGAGCTCTACGGCCAGGCCAGGTACGCCGACGCGCTCAACGAGCTGACGATCGCGTACGTGCTCGATCCGCAGCCCGCGGCGCTCTACGCGATCGGGCAGATGCACGTCCAGCTCGGGAACTGCCAGCACGCGGTCCTGTTCTACGAGCGGTTCCTGTCGACGAACCCGGACGCGACGCCAGCCGCCGCGGCGCAGGAGGCGATCGACACCTGCAAGACCAAGCCGGACGCGGTGCCCAAGCCCGCCGAGCCCAAGCAGCCGGTCGCACCGATGGCGCCGCCGCCCCCGCGGTCGCCGCCCTGGTACACCGACAAGCTCGGCTACGCGCTGGCCAGCGGCGGCGTCGTGCTCGGCGCGGCCGGGCTCGTGGCGTATATGTCCGCGCGGTCGGATCTCGACGACGCAGAGGCCGTGACCAGCTACCAGGAGCACGCCGACCTGGTCGACGGCGCGCACAAGAAGCGCACGCTCGGCGCGGTGCTCGGCGCCGTCGGGGTCGGCCTCGTCGGTGCGGGCGTCACGCGCTTCGTGCTGGTGCGGCGCGCGGGCTCGGCTTCGCCCGTCGGGGTCGGCGTCGCGCCGTCCCCGGGCGGCGGCCTCGTCACGTGGAGCGGCCGCTTCTGATACGGTCCCCGCGGTGCGCCTCCGCGCGACGATCCTCGTCAAGCTGCTCGGCGCGCTCGTCCTACCCGTCGTCGCGCTGTTCACGCTGTTCGCGTTCGTCGCGCACGACGTGAGCCGCCGCGATCTCGACGAGGAGCTCGGCCGCCGGCTCGAGGCGATCGCCGCGTCGGCCGCCTCGCAGATCCGCGGCAAGTACCTGGTCGAGCTGACGCCGGGCGACGAGGACAAGGTCCTCTACCAGGGCGCCGTGCGCCGGCTCCAGGACTTCGCGCAGGCGACGGGCGCGCACGTGTCGATGTTCGATCGCCAGCTCGGCGCGCGCGGCGACAGCCACGGCGACGTGCCGATCGGCAAGCGCTACTACCGCGCCGAGCTCGATCGCGCCGAGCTCGAGCGCGTGTTCGCGCGCGGCGAGACGGCCTCGTCGGTCACGTTCACGGGCCAGGACGGCATCGTCTACAAGGCGGGCTACGCGCCGGTGCACGCGTCAGGCGACGATCCGACGGTGGTGCTCGCGATGTCGGCGCAGGCGCCCGCGTCGTACTTCGCGCGGCTCGAGGATCTGCGCGAGCGGCTGTTCGCGTGGGGCGCCGGCCTCGCCGCGATCAGCGTGCTGGCGGCGGCGATCGCGACCTTGCTCATCACGCGCAACGTGCGCCGCCTCGCGGCGGCCGCCGAGCGGATCGGCGGCGGCGACCTGCGCGCGCGCGTCGAGATCCGGAGCGGCGACGAGCTGGGCGTGCTCGGCCAGACGATGGATCGCATGCGCCAGCAGCTCGCCGACCGCGATCTGCGCACGCAGCAGATGCTCGCCGGCATCGCGCACGAGGTGCGGAACCCGCTCGCCGGGATGACGCTGTTCGCCGGCATCCTGCGCGACGAGCTCGCCGAGGGCGACGAGCGCCGCGGCCACGTCGACAAGATCCAGCGCGAGCTCGGCTACCTCGAGCGCGTGGTCAACGACTTCCTCGAGTACGCGCGCCGGCCCAAGCCGGAGCTCGGGCCGGTCCCGCTCGGCGAGCTCTGCGCCGACGTCGCCGGGCTCGCGACGACCGACGCGATCGAGATCGAGGTGGAGCCGCCGCCGCCGGAGCTCACGACGATCCGGGCGGACCACGGCCAGCTCCGCCGCGCGCTGCTGAATCTCGCGAAGAACGCAGCTCAGGCCGCGACCGCCGCCGGCCACCGCGGCAAAGGTGCCGTGCGACTCTCGGCGCGACAGCAGGGGGACGAGGTGCACCTCGCGGTCTGGAATCGCGGCGTGGAGATCCCGCCGGAGACGTCCGGCCGCCTGTTCGAGCCGTTCTTCACAACTCGCGAGAAGGGAACGGGTCTCGGCCTGGCGTTCGTCCGCGAGATCGCAGTCGATCATGGCGGCCGCATCGAGGTCGCGAGCGCGAACGGCGAAACGACCTTCACGCTCGTGCTGCCCGCGTGATGCGGTCCGGCCGTCACGATCTCTGACAGTGCCTTACCTCCCGTAGGCTGAAGGAACGCTTGACTCGAAGGGCCCGTCGCATTCACCCTTGCGGATGGTGGGTGACTTGGCGATGAAGAGTCTTGGTAAATATCAAGTCGTTCGGCTCCTCGCGCAGTTCGGTGACGACGAGGCGTTCCTCGCGCGCACCGTCGAAACGAAGGGCGCCGAGTACCATGTGCTCCGCTGGCTCCCGGCCCGCGCCTTCGAGAGCGCGCGGCGCGCGGCCTGGCTGCGCCACCCCAACCTGGTCGCGATCCGCGAGCTCGGCGCCGAGGGATCTCGGTCGTTCCTCGCGACCGAGTACGTGCACGGCGAGGATCTGCGCCGCCTGATGAAGCTCGTGCGACGCGCCGACGATCAGGTGCCGATCGCGCTGGTCACGGCGATCGGCGCCGCGGTCGCGGCGGGCCTGCACCACGCGCACACGCACCAGGGCTCGAAGCGCGCGCGGCACGGCAGCATCCACGGCGCGCTCTGCCCGTCGCGCATCCTGATCGGCTATGACGGCAGCGTGAAGGTGGCGGATCTGGGCGTGGAGGCGGCCGCCGACGCGTCGTATCTGGCGCCCGAGCAGGCGTCGGACGACGACGCGCCGATCGATCGGCGCACCGACGTGTTCGCGCTCGGCGTCGTGCTCTACGAGCTCGCGACGGCGCGCCGGCTGTTCAAGGCGCCGAACGACTACCTGACGCACGCCGCGATCCTGCACGCGTGCATCCCGCCGCCGTCGCGGTTCCGGCGCGGCCTGCCCCGCGCGCTCGAGTCGATCATCGTGAAGGCGATCGCGCCCGCGCCGGCGGATCGCTTCAAGTCGGCCGGCGAGCTCGGGGCCGCGCTCGAGGCGTTCGCCAGCGGGATCGGGATGCGGCTGTCTCAGGAGGGCATCGCCGACTACCTGAAGAAGATGTGCGGCTCGCGGCCGTTCCCGTGGGTCGTGACGCCCGCGGCGGCGCGGCCGCGCGCGCCGCTCGCGCAGATCACCGAGGAGCTCCCGGCGCTGCGCGACGAGGATCAGCCTGGCGTCGCGGCGCCGCCCGAGGAGGCGCTGCGCGAGCTGGGCGTGCCGGAGGCGCGGGAGCTCGAGGTCACGCCGAGCCACGGCACGAAGACGCCGATGGCGTGGATGCGACAGTCGGCGCCGGCGCAGCCGTGGTCGCAGCGCCGGGTCCGCGCGCTCCTCGCCGGCGCGGCGGCCGCCGCGGCGATCCTCGCCTTCGTCATCGTCGGCGCGGTCGTGCGGAGCGGCGGAGCCGGCGGATCTGGCGGATCTGGCGGCGCGGTGGTGCCGGCGATCGCGCCGTCGCCGCCGCCGCCGCCGCCGCCGCCGTCAGTGGTGATACCAGACGTGTCCGACGAGAGCCGTGGCGTGGGGAGCCAGGGCGTGCTGATCGATCCGGCGGCGGTGCCTGCAAAGCCCGCCGCGACACCTGGCAAGCCCGCGGCGGTGCCTGCAAAGCCTGCCGCGGCGCCTGCAAAGCCTGCGGCAGTGCCCGCGGCGGCGCCTGCAAAGCCCGCCGCGGTGCCTGCAAAGCCGTCCGCGACGAAGCGCGGCGCGCCCCGGCTCCGCACGATCGCCGTCTCGATGGCGACCCAGCCGGCGCGGACGCGCCGGTCCGCGCGAGCGCGCTAGCCCGCCCGGGCGGAACGGCTCGTGTACGATGGTGCGCCGCCATGGCCACCATCCTCATCATCGACGACAACGACACGATCCGCGAAGGCCTGGCGCACACGGTCAAGAAGCTCGGCCACGAGGCGGTGGCGGCGGCGAGCGGCACGGCGGGCATCGAGGCGTTCAAGCAGAAGCGCGCCGACTTCGTGATCACCGATCTGAAGATGGACGGCGCGTCGGGCGTGGAGGTCTTGCGCACGATCAGCGGGCTCGATGCCGACGTGCCGATCATGATCATCACCGGCTTTGGCACCGTCGAGACGGCGGTCGAGGCCATGAAGCTGGGCGCGTTCGACTTCCTGACCAAGCCGATCCAGCCCGAGGTCGTGCGGCTCAAGGTCGAGCGCGCGCTCGAGCTGTGCGCGGCGCGGCGCGGCCGCCGCAAGGCCGACGCGATGACCGAGTACCTCGCCGCCGAGGCGGCGGGGCGGTTCCCCGAGCTGGTCGGCTCCGGCGACAAGATGGCGGTCGTGCGCCGCACCGTCGAGAAGGTCGCGGCCAGCGACACGACGGTGTTCGTCGCGGGCGAGAGCGGCACCGGCAAGGAGCTCGTCGCGCGCGCGATCCACCGGCTCAGCAAGCGCGCGGCCGGGCCGTTCATCAAGGTCAACTGCGGCGCGCTGACCGAGACCTTGCTCGAGAGCGAGCTGTTCGGCCACGAGCGCGGCGCGTTCACGGGCGCGATCAAGCAGAAGCTCGGCCGGTTCGAGCTCGCCGACAACGGCACGCTGTTCCTCGACGAGGTCGGCGACGTGCCGCCCGCGATGCAGGTCAAGCTCCTGCGCGCGCTGCAGGAGCAGGAGTTCGAGCGCGTCGGCGGCGAGGCGCCGATCAAGGTCAACGTCCGCGTGGTGTCGGCGACGAACAAGGAGCTCGAGGCCGAGGTCGCGGCCGGCCGCTTCCGGCAGGACCTCTACTTCCGGCTCCACGTCTTGCCCGTGAAGCTGCCGCCCCTGCGCGAGCGGCGCGAGGACATCCCGCTGCTCTGCTCGCACTTCGTGGCCAAGCTCGGCCCCAAGACGAACGCGCGCGTGCGCGCCGTCAGCGACGCGGCGCTCGGCCGGATCATGGCCTATCACTGGCCCGGCAACGTGCGCGAGCTCGAGAACGCGATCGAGCAGGCGCTCGTGTTCGCCGAGAGCGAGGAGATCACGCCGGCCGCGCTGCCGCAGTTCCTCCAGGGCGGCGCCGAGGAGGATCGGCTCGATGTGCCGCGCGAGCTGTCGTTGCCCGAGATCCTCGACGATCTCGAGCGGCAGCTGATCTTGAAGGCGTACGCCAAGGCGGGTCGCGTGAAGACCGAGACCGCGCGCCTGCTCGGCATCAAGACGAGCGCGCTGTACTACAAGCTCGAGAAGTACGGGATCGAATAGGCCCGGAGCGCCGGGCCAAGCTCCCGCGACGTGGCGTTACTTGTCGGCGGGCTTGTCGGCCGGCGGGGCCGCCGGGGCCGCGCCGTCGGCGGGCTTGTCAGCGGGCTTATCGCCCGTCGGGGCCGCGCCCTCGCCGCCGGGCTCGTCGCGGAACTTCTTGCGGCAGGCCTTCGCCTCGTTCTCGATGGCCTCCAGCTTCTCGAGCTTGTCCTTCGCGAGGCTCTTGGCCTCGTCCCGCTTGGTCTTCGTCCACTCGCGGTACTCGGTCCACGTCTTCTCGGCGCAAGTCTTGTCGGTGCACTTGCAGATCTTGTCCTTCCAGCCCTGCATCTCCTTTTCGAGACCGCTGGCGCCGCCGCAGGCGGCGAGACCGAGGAGGAATGACGCGACCAGGAATTTACGCATGGGGCGCATCCTGCGAGATCGCGCCCCTGCTGCGCAACCGCGCAGGCGCGTGATCGCGCGCGCGCCGATCTATTCCAGGTGTGGTGCCGATGTGGTCTGACATCGGCGCGGCGTCAGCGATCGCACGGCGGCAGCTCGGCCACCGCGGCGCGCCGCCGGACCACGGAGGTGGCGGCCGGCTCGTCGGGCGCGATGGTCTCGCGCGGGAACTCGTTGCCGATGAAGACGTAGACGAGCTCGAGGCTCACGGGCTCGCCGGCCTCGCCGCCGAGCCGATCCAGATCGAGCCGCACGGTCTTCGCCGCGCCGGGCGCGATCGTCGAGTCCCAGCTCGTCGTCTTGCCGCCGTCCTCCGCCGGATCGAAGCGCCGGCCGAAGAACGCCTGGAACATCGCCTCGGGCGCCGACGAGCGCCACAGGCGCAGGTACATGTGGCGGTGGATGTCGCCCGTCGGCAGGGTGTGGCCCGCGGCGGCGTTGCGCACGGTGACGCGGAGCGCCTGGTCCTCGCCGCCCGCGTCGGCGCGCGGCTCGCGGCACCACGCGACCTCGACGGCGCCCTCGAGCAGCGCGGCGTCGTGCGCGCCGGGGTACGCGTGGCCGTGGCGCGAGCCGTGGCACGCAAGGCAGCCGCCGCGCTCGCGCGCGTACGGGCCGGCCTGGAACGACGCGACGGTCGTCTGCATCGGATGCGGGGTCATCCGCAGCGCGGCGCCCTCGGGCGAGAGCACGGGGAACGTGAACTGGTGGCAATCGGCGCAGAACGCGGGCGAGCCGAACGAGGGCTCGCCGATCGTCTCGTGCGGCGAGCCGGCGCGCCGCGTCTTGGCGACGAGCTTGCCGGCGCGGACGTGGCACGTCGCGCAGTCGACGCCCTGCGCGGCGCGCGGGCCGGCGAGGTCCGCCTGCTGCGTCGTGAGCGGCGCGTGGCAGTTCACGCACCACGGCTGCGGCGTGATCGTGTACTCGGTCTGGAAGATCGTGTTCGTCCACGCGAGCGCGTGGCGGCTGCGGGACCACTCGTCGACGATCGCCGCGTGGCAGCTCGCGCAGCCGCGCGCGTCGAGCAGCGCGTCGGCCGGGAGACCCGGATCGATCGGCGCCATGCCGCCCGGCGCGCGGACGCGCCAGGCGGGCGCCTCGTCGCGCACGGCCGCGGGCGCGGGCCCGGCCGCCGGGGCGACGCCGCAGCCGAGCGCCGCCGAGGCGGCGACCGAGGCGACGATCGAGCCGGCGACCGAGGCGGCGATCGAGCCAGCGAGCGAGGCGGCCATCGCGCCCGCGATGCCCGCGGCGCGCGTCACTTCTTCGCGACCGCCGCGCGCGGCTTCGCCTCGACGACGTAGCCATCGAGCGTCAGCGAGCGGCCGCCCGCGAGCATGGGCTTGCCACCCTCGGCCGTCCAGCGGTACCCCTCGAGGTGCCCGGGGCCGACGAGCAGCACGAGCTTGCCCGTGTCGTCGTAGATCATGATCTCGATCGTGCGCCCGATGTACGTGCCGCTGCGGCTCTCCATCTTCGCGCAGCGCCCGACGGCGAGCGCCCCCACCCGCGCGGGGCCCTCCTTCGACGGCCGCCGCGACACCCAGACGGCGTCCGCGCCGCAGCCCTTCGGCGTCTTCTGGTACTGCGCGGCCGTCTGGCCGTCCTTCACGTCGAGGACGCGCAGCTGATCGGCGAACATCGCCGAGACGTAGCCCAGCATCGGCAGGCGGATCGCGCCGGAGGTCGGGTACGCGCCCGCGCCGCTCATGACGTCGAAGATCCCGGAGATCTGGAGGCCGTCGGCCTCGATGAGCTTGGCCGCGCTCGTCGGCGCGAGCTGCGCGCGCGTCATCGAGCCGAGGTTCTTCTCGAGCGCCGCGGCCGCCGCGAGCGCGTCCTTCCACTCCTTCGTGAACACCGGATCTTTCTGCGCCTTGGCGATGAGCTCGGCGGGATCCATCACCATCCCGTCCTGGTCCTGGCTGACCTCCTCGACCTCGTACGCCGAATAGATGGGCAGCTCGGTCTTCTTGGCGGCGAACACTTTCGCGGCGGCGATGCGCGCGCCGCGCCAGCTCATCAGGTTCGTGAGCTTGCTCTTCTCGAACGCCGGGTTATCGGGCGTCTCCGACGTCGCGAGCACCTGGACGTCGCTGATGCACAGATCGGCGTACTTCGTGCCCTCGTACACCGAGCCGACCGCGAGCTCGACCGCATTGAGCGGCCCGCTCGCCTGATCGACGACGACCTCCTGCCAGCCGTCGGCGTCGGTGAGCGTGACCTGCTTCTCGGCCTTGCTCGGCAAGAGCCGCACGGTGACCGCCTTGGCGCGCGCGTTCGCCTTCCACAGGTCCTTCGACTTCTGGTAGCCGTTGCGCACGCGCAGCCGGATCCGCGTCGTCTTCTCGAGCGGCGTCACCTGGATCCGCAGCCACTCGCCGGCGCCGCTCGACTTGGCGCCCTCGACCCACGCGGTCGCCGGATCGTCGTCGGCGACGTAGTTCGGGTGGTAGTTCTCGACGAACCGGTTCCAGTCGTTCCAGAGGAACGAGCTGGCGTCGATGCTGTCGGAGTGCAGCCGGCGCTCGACCGGGGCGGCGGCCGCGGGCGCGGCCAGGGCAACGGTCACGATCAGCGCAGCAGGGGCGAACGCTCTCATCCTCATCTGGGAGACCTCAACGGTGGTCGAGCCCCGAGTATTCACCGGCCGCGGGCCGGAAGACACATCACTCTTGCAGCGGATCGGGCGTCTGCAGCGCGTCCCAGATCTCGAGGTACCTCCCGCGCACCGACGCATCGAGCTCGTCCGCGAGCTCGCGCGGGAGCTTGGCGTACTTGATCAGCTCGACGACGTCGCCGATGTCCTTGGCGCGGTGGATCGAGGTCATCCCCGACGCGAGCTTGAGCTCCACGAGCGTCGCGAGCGGGATCAGCGAGAGCCCTCCCTCCCGGATCGCGACCTTCGCCGGATCCGGAAATCGCACGGGCTTGGGTTGACCATCGCCCGGGTAGTGGCCGGTCAGCAGCACGTCGATGGTTACCCCAAGCTCCGTGTCACGGAGCCCCCGGCTCCCAGGAAACTTTTCGAGGTAGCCGCGACCGAGCCAGACCGCCTTGAACTGCTGCAACCCTTCGGGCGTCATCAGGACGTCGACATCGACGGTCACGCGCTTGTATCCGTACTCGTTCAATGCCATCGCGCCGACGAGCGCGTACGGAATTCCGAGCTCGTCGAGTGCCGCTGCGAGCTTTCGCATCGCGAGGTGCACCGGTGCTTCGCCCATGAAGAACGCCTCCGCATAGGCAAGACCGGACCAAACTTCCGCGGCGCCCATGACGCGTCGAGCATAGCCCGATCCCGTGCGCCCAACGCCTCGATTCCCGGCCCGTAATCGCTCACGCGACGATGCCAGCCCTCGAGGTGCTGACAGGGGGCTGCGGCGCGCGCAGCGGGGGCGCGGCCAGGCGAACACGAGCCGCGCGTCTCGAGGGACACATGGCGCGGCGCGCCTCGTGCGTACGCATGTTTGCGCGGGCATCCGCGATGCAGCGGCTCCCGACGCATGGAGCCTTCGCCTGGCCTGACCCGCCCTGATCTGACGCCGACCCGCCGCCGCACGGCCGCGCTCGCGCTCGCGTGCTCGGCGGGGCTCCTGACGATCGGCGCGCTGATCGGCAAGGGCATGGGCGCCGGCTCGGCGCGCATCGTCCCCGTCGCGACGCCTGTCGTCGTCGAGGCGCCGCAGGTGCCCGCGCCGGTGGTGAACGTCCAGGTCCTGCCGCCGCCGCCGCCCGCGCCGCCCGCGCCGCCGGAGCCCGCGCCCGAGCCGCCTGCCCCCAAGCCGCGCGCGCTCGCGCCGCACATCGACGCGGCCTGCCTCGTGCCGCCCGAGGAGGGAGAGCCCGCCGCGTCGTGCACATGGGACGATGGCTTCCCAGCGATCTCGGCCGACGGCGCGCTGATCGCGCGGAAGCTCACCCAGTCCTTCGTCCCCTACGGTACCGGCGTCACGATCGAGCTCCTCGACACGAAGACTTCGCGGCCCGTCCGCCGGGTGGTCCTGCTCGCGGAGACCGACTACGAAGCGGACGGCAAGCCGCGCCCCAAGCTCGCACAGCGGGTCCAGCAGCGCGTCGCCGCGATCCAGCCCGCGCTCGACGCGGGCGAGTTCCGCGCGCTGCTCCCGCTCGGATCGACCAACACCGACCCGGACGCCCCCGCCCTCAAGCGGATCCACGCACAGATCGACGGCTCCGCCGTGCAGATCATCGACCCCGAGCGCGCGGTGGCGCTGTGGCAGCACCGCTTCGTCGCCGAGGTGCCGCCGCCGGACGACCCGACGGCCGTGTGCGCCGGCCGGTCCCTCCACAACCTCGCGACGTGGTGGGATCCGGCGACGCGCCTCGTGGCCACGGAGCTGGCGTACGCGACGGGCGGGTGCATGTGCCCGATCGAGGTCGCGATGGAGCTGCACCGCATCCCCGCTGCGGCGCTCGCGAGCCGCTGACACGTCGGCCATAGATATCTCCAGGCGCGGCCTGGTGTTGGTGAGCGGCCGGGCCGCCGCGCGAGATCGCCCGTTGCGCGCGGGAAAAGATCGGTTAGCTTCTGCGATGCGCGAGAGCGCTGGTGGACGTTCCGCAATCATGCGGGGCGGTGCAAGAAAGGTCTGCGCCATGTCTGCCACGCACGTCGCCTGGTCGAGCATCGAGCTCCTCCACAATGTCGTCCGCACGCTCGGACACCTGCACGAGCAGGGTCGCCCGTTCCCCACCGTCGAGTACCGCGCGAAGGTGAAGCTGCACGGCTCCAACTGCGCCGTCCAGATCACCGAGGCCGGCCTCGCCGCGCAGAGCCGCACGTCGCTGCTCACGCCGGAGGCCGATTACAAAGGCTTCGCCGCGTGGGTGCGCCGCCACGAGGCGTACTTCCAGGCGCTGCCGCGCGGGCTCGTCGTGTTCGGCGAGTGGTGCGGCCCCGGCGTCGAGAAGGGGATGGCGATCTCGGCCGCCCCGACGAAGCTGTTCGTCGTGTTCGGGATCCAGATCGGCGGCCGCATCGCGTACGAGCCCGACGAGCTCCGCGCGCTCCTGCCCGAGGCCGGCGCGCCGGCCGAGCTCCACGTGCTGCCGTGGGAGGGCGCGCCGCTCCGCATCGACTACGGCGCGCGCGCGTCGCTCGACGCGGCCGCCGCCGAGCTGAACGCGCGCGTCGCCGAGATCGAGCGCGAGGATCCGTGGGCCAAGCGCGCGCTCGGCATCTCGGGCCTCGGCGAGGGCCTCGTGCTCTACCCGATCAGCGTCGACGGCGCGGCGCCGCCCGCCGATCCCGAGGGGCTCGCGCAGCTCATGTTCAAGGCCAAGGGCGAGAAGCACCGCACGGCGGGCACGAAGACGGCCGTCGCCGTCGACGCGGCGGCCGTCGCCTCGATCGACGACTTCGTCGCGCTGATGGTGACGGAGGCGCGGCTCCAGCAGGGGCTCGCGGCGGTCGGCGCGGCCGCGGCCGCGGGCGGAGACGCCCCGCGCGATCCGAAGCTGACCGGCAAGTTCCTCGAGTGGGTCGTCGCCGACGTGCGCAAGGAGTCGGTCGCCGAGCTCGAGGCCTCGGGCCTGACGTTCGCCCAGGTGGAGAAGGCGATCCGCGTGCGCGCGCGGGCCTGGTGGCTCAGCGGTACTGCTTCGTGAGGTCGGCGATCTTGCGCAGGAGCTGCAGCGCCTCGTCGGGCTGAGCCACGGCGGCCGACAGGTCGCCGTAGTGCATCTCGAGGCAGTGCAGGAGGTGGCGCTTGATCAGCGCCTCGTCAGGCGCGTACGGCACCGTGCTCGTATGGTAGACGGCCTCGAGCGCCTTCTCCTTGTCCTGCGCCCACTGCTCGAGCTGTGGCAGCGTCCACTCGCCGCGCCGGATCGCCTTGAGCTGCTCGCGGTCGCGCTCGAGATCGATGTCGCGCGCGACCAGGATCTGCTCGACCTCGAGCAAGAGGCGCACCACGTGGTACGCGAACTTGACGTCGTAGCCGAACTCCTCCACGAGCTCGGCGCGCTTGCCCGTCGGCGTCTTCGTCTTGATCTTGTTCAGCTGGCTGTACGCGTAGCCCTTGAACTTGTGCCACGCGCCCTTGTGCAGGAAGTCGACGCGGTGCTCGCGGATGTACTCGCCGATCGCCGTCGACGACAGCACGCACCGGCGCGGCGTGAAGATCGAGTCGATGACGTTGGGGTTGTTCTCCATCGCGAGCTGGAAGAACTTCACGATGCCGAAGATCGAGAAGTCCCAGGACTTGCCATTGGCCTGGACGTGGTGCTCCTGCCACGTCTCGAAGCGCTTGATCTGCGTGCCGAAGCCGAAGATCTCGCCGGCCAGGTGCGGGAACACCGTGTCCTTCGGCGGCATGCAGATGCCGTACACGTCGACGTCGGACGTGTCCGCTGACACGCCGTACGCGACGCTGCCCATCATCGTCTCGTAGCAGAGGTTGTCCGGCAGCCACCCGGGCGGGTGGACCTTGGCGCCGGTGGCCATGACGCTGCGGAGGCTCATCGCCACCGACGTTACTGCACCGCGGCCGGGCGTTCCTACAGCGCCGAGCAGCGCCGAGAGACAGTTCTTTTACGTTCCATTTACCGACCTCGCAGCACGTCTCGGCGCGCCATTCGTCATGGTGGCCTGGAGGAATGATTCCCATGCAGCCATCGTCTCTCGCGCGATTCTCCATGCTCGCCCTCTTCGCGTGCGCCGGCACCGGGGAGGCGCTCGCCGCCCCCGGGCTCCCGGCGGCCCCGCCCGCCCCGCCCGATATCTCCGTCGACATCGACGTCGGCGAGCCGATGATGATCGCCGGGCAAGAGCAGTCCGCGTACATCAAGATCACCCTCGGCGGGTTCGCGCTGCCGCAGCAGCAGCGCCCGCCGATCAACCTCGCGCTCGTGCTCGATCGCTCGAGCTCGATGGCCGGTGACAAGCTCGAGAAGGCGAAGGAGGCGGCGCTCATGGTCACCGACCGGCTGCAGCCCGACGACATCATCTCGCTCGTCACGTACGACAGCACCGTCGAGATCCTCGTGCCGGCGACGCGGGCGACCGCGCGCGACTCGATCCGCGAGCAGATCTCGGCGCTGACGCCGCGCGGCTCGACGGCCTTGTTCGCGGGCGTCTCGCACGGCCTCGAGGAGCTGGCGAAGAACCTGAACCCGACGCGCGTCAACCGCATGATCCTGCTCTCCGACGGGCAGGCCAACGTCGGGCCGCGCTCGCCGAACGAGCTCGGGCGGCTCGGCGAGGTCGCCGCGCGCCAGGGCATCTCGATCACGACGATCGGCCTGGGGCTCGGCTACAACGAGGACCTCATGACGCAGCTCGCGGTGAACTCCGACGGCAACCACGCCTTCGCGGAGAACGCCGGCGACCTCGCGCAGGTCTTCCAGCACGAGCTCGGCGACATCCTGTCGGTCGTCGCGCAGGACGTGCAGATCGACATCGAGTTCGATCCCGGCATCACGCCGGTGCGCGCGATCGGCCGCGACGCGGCGATCACCGGCCAGAAGGCGAAGGTCTCGCTGAGCCAGCTCTACGCCAAGCAGCAGAAGCACGTCCTGTTCGAGGTCAAGGTCCCGCCCGGCGCGGCCGGCAAGAAGCGCGGGCTGGCGAACGTCGCCGTGAGCTACGCGAACATGCTGAGCAAGCAGAAGGCGACGCGGCGCGGGGCCGCCGCCGTCGAGTTCTCCGCCACGCGCGACGCGGTCGCCTCGCGGCAGAACAAGCAGGTGCTCGAGGCCGCGGCGCTGGCGATCGCGACCGACAACAACCGCAAGGCCCTCGCGCTGCGCGATCAGGGCAAGACCCGGGACGCCGAGCAGGTGCTCCAGGACAACGCGAAGTACCTGAAGCAGGAGGCGGCGCGCCTCTCCTCCAAGCAGCTCGATGCCTACGGCACGCGCAACGCCCAGGACGCCGTCAGGGTCAAGTCTCAGGCGCAGGACTGGGAGCGCGCGCGCAAGTCGATGCGCGAGGATCACGCCAAGAAGGCCACCCAGCAAGCCTGGTAGGCTCGTAGATCGCCGCGCCCGCGTGCGCGTCTCCGAGTGAACGTTGCGTGCGTTCTGGCTCCTCGTGCTCGTGCCGCTGGCCGTCGCCGGCTACCTCGCCGTGCGCGTGTCGCGCGAGGGCGCCGAGCTGCGGCGCCACGAGCTGCAGGCCCTCTTCGATGGCCGGCTCGCCGATGTGAAGACGCGGGCGAGCCAGGCGTTCGCCGCGCTCGAGCGCCAGCTCGCCGAGCAGCTCGCCGAGGCGCCCGCCGCGCCGCAGGCTGACGACCTACGCGCGCTCGAGCGGCGCGTCCCGCTCGCGCGGCAGGTGTTCCGGCTCGACGCGCGCGGCCGGCTGACGTTCCCGGCGAGCGGCGCCGACGCAAGCCGCGGCGAGCGCGAGTTCCTCGAGCGGACCGCGTCGATCTGGACGGGCCGCGCGATCCTCCAGGGCACCGGCGCCGATCGCGAGCCGCCGGCCGGCCGGCGCAACGCGCCCGGCATCGGCGACAGCCTCGTCGATCTCGCCGCGCAGCAGCAGCACGGCTGGCTCGCCTGGTACTGGGCGGAGGGCTTGCACCTCTTGTTCTGGCGGCGCGCCAGCGACGGCGGCGTGGTCGGTGCCGAGATCGAGCGGGTCGGCGTCCTGGCGCGCATCGTCGGCGCGCTGCCCACCAGCGCGCTGGAGGACGGCCGGATGGAGCTCGCGGACTCGCGCGGGCAGACGGTGCACCAGTGGGGGCCGATGCTGCCTCCCGAGGGCGCCGCGGCGGCGAAGGCGAAGGCGCCAGATCCGCCGGTCGCGGTCGTCGCGCTCGATCCGCCGCTCGACGCGTGGCAGCTCCGGTACTTCATCTCGCCGTCTCAGCGCGCGGCGCTGTCGGGGGGCGAGGGCACCGGGCTGCTCCTCGGTCTCGGCGCGATCGCGCTCGCGCTGCTCGGGCTCGCCGTCTACATCTCCCGCGAGTACACGCGCCGGCTGCGCGACGCCGCGGCCCGCGTCGGCTTCGTGACGCGCGTCTCGCACGAGCTGCGCACGCCGCTGACGAACATCCGCATGTACGCCGAGCTGCTCGAGGAGTCGCTCGGCGGCGGCGGTGACGGTGACGGCGGTGGCGGCGGCGACGGTGACGGCGGTGGCGGCGGTGGCGGCGGTGAAGACGATGGCGCGGGCGCGGGCGACGGCGTGGGCGGCAATGACGACACGCAGGCGCGGCGCGCGCGGGTGATCGTCGCCGAGAGCCAGCGGCTCGGCCGGCTGATCGAGAACGTGCTCGCGTTCGCCCGGCACCAGCGCGGCAAGCTCGCGGTGGCGCCCGCGCGGGTCGACGTGGACGCGGTCGTGCGCGAGGCCGTGGCGGCGTTCGAGCCGGCGCTCGGCGCGCGCGGGATCGAGGTGCGGTTCGCGCTCGGCGCGCCGCCGCCCGCGCGCGGGACCGCCGACGCGGTCGATCAGATCGTCGGCAATCTCCTGTCCAACGTCGAGCGCTACGCGGCTTCGGGCGGCGAGGTCGTGGTGACCACGCGCGCGGCGGAGGGCCGCGTGGTCGTGAGCGTGGCCGATCGCGGGCCCGGCATCCCGGCGCGCGAGCGCGACGCGATCTTCGAGCCGTTCCACCGCGTCGGTGACTCCTTGACCGGCGCGAACGGCACCGGCATCGGCCTGGCGATCGCGCGCGAGCTCGCGCGCGCCGCTGGCGGCGAGCTCGCGCTCGCCGAGGCCGAGCGCGGCGCCTGCTTCGAGCTGACGCTCCCCCTCGCCACCGATGGAGCCCCGCCATGAGAGTGCTGATCGCCGAAGACGACGCCACGATGCGCAGCGGCCTGACCGAGATCCTCGAGGGGGAGGGCTACGACGTGGTGGCCGCCGCCGACGGCGCCCGCGCGCTCGAGTGCTGGACCTCTGCGCGCGCAGACTTCGTGCTGCTCGACATCATGATGCCCGAGCGCTCCGGCTACGACGTGTGCCGCGAGATCCGCCGCAAGGACCAGGAAGTCCCGATCGTCTTCCTGAGCGCAAAAAACGAGGAGATCGACAAGGTCCTGGGCCTCGAGCTCGGGGCCGACGACTTCATCATGAAGCCGTTCGGCATGCGCGAGCTGGTGGCCCGGGTGCGCGCGATCAGCCGCCGCTGCTACCAGCGCGCCGCGCCGCGCCCGGCGACCGCCTTCACGATCGGCGGCGTCGCGGTCGTGCCCGCCGAGCTGCGCGCGACGCTGCCCAACGGCGACCTCGTCGAGCTCTCGCTGCGCGAGGTGAGCCTGCTCGCGACGTTCGTGGCCAACCCCGGCGTCGTCCTCGATCGCGACAAGCTGTTCGGCGCGTGCTGGGGCGGCGGCAAGTACCCCAACACCCGCACGCTCGATCAGCACATCGCCAAGCTGCGCGCGAAGATCGAGCACGACCGCAAGGCGCCCGCCATCATCCGCACCGTCCGCGGCGTCGGCTACCGCTACGACGGCTAGCGCGTCGGTAGCAAGGCTGGATGCGGCGTCGCCCCGGCGATCAAAGCTTGGGTGGACGCGCACGGCGACCATCCCAGATATGCAGGATGCGGATCATCTGCCGCGGCTCATCGAGCTCGAAGTAGATGTGACAGCGCGATTTCCGCAGCAGGAGCCGCTTCAGGTGCGGCCGTCGCGCGGTCGGGAACGGTGAGCCCGGGCTGCGTGTCGTCTCGAGAAGGTCGATCGCTTCGAGAAGCTCGCGCGAGAAGACATCGGGGTCACGGGCGTGACGACGCCAACGCGCTGCGATGCGCTCGGCCGCCTGTGCGGCCCGTTTCGAGATGAATGCCTTCACGTCGTCGCAGCGAGGCGCAGCGCGAATGCGCGCGCATCCTCGTAGTCGCCACGCTCAAAGTCGTCGGCACCTTCCTCGATGGCGGCCTCGAGCTCGGCGCGTTCTTCGGCGGTCAGCTCGTCCGGTTCAGTGAGCAGCACCTGGACGGTCGTCCCTTCGGGCAGCTCGATCGGTTCGTCGAGGACGATCTGGCCATTGAGAACGCGAGCGCTGACGGCCTTCACGAAGGCCAAGATAGCACCACGCGCCGAGCGGGCGATCACCGCAGCAGGCATCGAAGCCGTCGACGCTTCCGAGCTTGAGCGCGTCGTCGTGATCGAGCACGACCGCAAGGCGCCCGCCATCATCCGCACCGTCCACGGCGTCGGCTACCGCTACGACGGCTAACCCGCTGGAACAATGGCGAGGTCTGGTCAGCCAGGCTATGGTTGGCCCGGCGATGGGCACCTCGAATGCCGCGGCATTCACCGAGCTGGGACGGCGGCTCGCGGCGCGCCGGCAAGAGGCGCACCTGTCGACCGCGGCGCTCGCCCAACGCGCGAACGTCGCGCCGTTGGATGTCGAGGCATTCGAGGCGGGCAGCGGGAGCCTCGGTGCGAGCGCGCTCGTCCGCCTCGCCAGAGCGCTCGGAGTCCCCGAGGGATCGTTCCTGCACACGTCCGCGCCGGAGGTGCTCGCGCATCGCGAGCCCAGCTTCCTGCTCAAGGAGGTCGCGCAGGGAGCCACGCTGTCCTTGGCCGATCGCACCGCGCTGACAACGCAGCTCTATCGAGCCCGCGCGTTCGCCGAGCTCGGCGAGCTCCTCGGCAGTCCATGTCTCGCGGGGCAGTTCCAGCCGCGCCCCGCCAAGCAAAAGCAGCCTTACCTCGCCGGCTACGATCTCGCTCACACGGTTCGCAAGCTGATCGGCAACGAGCACGAGCCGTTGCGCGAGCTGCGGTCATGCATCGAGGACATGTTCAACATCTTCGTGGTGGAGCATCGGTTCGATGACGCCCGCGTGCAGGCCGCCGCGTGCCGCTCGGGAGAGGCCCGCCTCATCGCGATCTCGCCCGCGATCGGCTTCGAGCCTGCGCGGCGCGCGGTCCTCAGTCACGAGCTCGCGCATCACCTCGCCGACCTCACAGCGGACGATGTGATCACCGATCGAGATGCTCACGACGAGCGCTACTCGGCGCAGCGTCCGCCCGAGGAGCAGCGTGCATCGGCGTTCTCGATCATGCTCCTCGCGCCTCGGAAGGCGCTGTCCGCCACCCTCGGCACGAGGAAGCTCGGCCGCGAAGAAGCCTCCGCCGTGGTCTCTTCTTGCCGAATGAAGTACGGCGTCGGCTTCGAGGCGATGACCTGGCACCTGTTCCACCTGGGTTACTTCGATATGCCCGAAGCTGTGGTGGAAGAGCTCGCGCACGAGGACGACGGCCTCGACGCGTCCGGATTCGAAGCACCTCCGGCCGACAGCCTCACACGGCGAATCGACGAGGCGCTCGCGCGACACGCGATCTCGGAGGGACGTGCCCGGATCCTGAGATCGAGACCCGGCCCCCGGGCTTCTGCCTGCGACCGATCGTGATCTCCTACGAGAACATGCCGCAAGTCATGTCCCCATGCCGCGACGCTCGGCTTCGGTGCGTGCCCACCCGAGCTCGATGTCGCCGAGGCGGTGCTCGCCGGGATTCGCGGGATGAGCGACGAGCAGCGGGCGCAGCGATACCTGGATGCCGTCAGGGGCCGCGCTACCGGAGGCGGTTCGGCGCGCCCTGGAGCTCACATGATGGCTTGCCTCATCATGACCTGTATTGGACAGTCTCAACATGGCGGCTCGGCCGGTCCAGATCTCGCTCGAGCGCGATCTCCTCACACGGATCGATCGCGACCCCCAGACCAGGAAGGAAGGGCGTTCGGCGTTCATTCGAGATGCCGTCACGCTCTACCTCGAAGCCAAGCGTCGCAAGGAGATCGACGCCCAGATCCGCCGCGCCTACCAAGGACACGGCCGTGACTTGCTCGACGAAGTGGAGCAGCTCTTGGAGGAGCAGGTATGGCCCGAAGGCAGAGCCGAGGGGAGTACGTTGGCGTCGTCCGACGCGAGAAGATGCATGAAGTCTGCCGGGCGCTCGTGATCGCGAGCGGTTGCGACTGACGGCCCGGACCGGGCCAGGCCCGCGTTGGGTCGGCGCCGCCGCGAGCTCGCCGAGCAGCGCGCCCACCGCCGTGTATGCTGGATGCGTGGGGGCAAAGGCCACGGCCTGGGACGCCATCGACTACGCGCCGGCGCCGCCGGAGCGGCTCGTCGCGCCCGAGGCGCACTGGCCGTTCGTCGCCGAAGTCGAGATGACGGCCGCGCAGCGCGTCGCGATGAACCGGCTCGCGCTGCGGTTCTCGTGCGAGATGGTGGCGCACTTCGAGCGCTACATCGTCGATTACCTCGAGCAGCACCGCGACCGCCTGGGCGGCACGCTCTCGGCGCGCGCGGCCCAGGTGTTCGCCGACGACGAGCGCCGGCACGTCGGCGGCTTCTTGCGCCTCCTCCGCGCGCTCGAGCCGGGCGAGTACCCGGGCGACGCGCTCGCGTTCTTCCGCTGGAGCGCGCTCGACGCCGCGGTCGTGCGGCTCGCGCCCGCCGTGACGTTCTTCGTCGCGACCGAGCTGCTCGAGGAGATGTTCCTCCACCTCCACCACGATCTGGAGGAGCACCCCGAGGACGCGCTGCCGCTCGCGCGCGCCGTGATGGCGCTGCACGCGCGCGAGGAGAAGAGCCACCTGGCGATGGACGATCGCGTGATCCGCGGGCGGCGCGCGGCAATGCCAGCGTGGCGGTTCGCGCTCGAGGCGGTCGCGAGCCTGGCGATCGTCCTCGTCGTCGATCGCAAGACGCAGCGCGCGTGGCGCCGCGCCATCGCAGAGCGCGCCGCGCGGCTCGGCCTCAGCGATGCGCAGGCGCGACGGCTCGCGCAGAAGCGGCTGTCGCGCTCCGACGTCCGCGGGATGCGCGCGTGGATCGAGCGTCGCCGCCGCGAGCCGTTCCCGGGCAGCCGCCTCCTGTGCGCCGCGCTCGAGCTCGCGCTGCCGTGACGATGGCGGAGACGGAGACGGAGACGGCGGCGGAGACGGAGACGCAGACGCCCAGCCCCGTCGGCTACGTCGCGGACGCCGCCGCGATCGCGCAGGTGATCCGCGATCTGATCGAGAGCGCGCGGTCGTCGATCGTGCTGCAGATGTACATGTTCGCCGGCAACGGCGAGACCGAGATGCTGCGCCGGCGCGAAGGCGCGTTCCCGTACGCGCACACCGTGGCGCGCTGGCTGATCGAGCGGCGCGCTCGCTCGCCGGAGCTCGCCATCGCCGTCGTGCTCGACACGCAGACGATCGACGACGCCCGGCACACGCGGAACGGCCCCGGCGCGAAGCTCACGCGCGAGCTGCTCGCGGAGGCCGGCATCCCGGTCCTCCACGCGAACCTGTTCGGCACGCAGTTCGACGCGCGGCGCCGGTTCCCGCCGGGCGCGCAGCTCCACGACGGCCGCTGGCGCGATGTGCCGGCCGAGGCGTTCGGCCGCGCGCAGCAGCGCTGGCAGACCTGGCACAACGTCGAAGATCACCGGAAGAACCTCGTCATCGACGAGGGCGCGTGGGGCGCCGTGACGTCGCACAACTTCCTCGACGTGGCCGCCGACTGGCACGAGAACCTGTTCGTCGTCGGCCCCCCTGCCGCCGGCGCGCTGTGGAGCCAGGCCCGCGCCGCGCTCGCCGCCGCGCTCGAGCTGCCGCAGCGACTCTCGGCCGAGCCGCGCGCGCGCGTCGCCGCGCTGGCCGCGCGGCCGGCCGCGGCTGCCACCACCGCAGCCGCAGCCGCGGCCGCGGCCGCTGCCGCGCGCCTGCCACGCGCGCCGGTCGCCCCGGAGCTGCGCGCGCTCGGCGATCCGGCGGCGATCCCGGAGCCGCGGCCCGGCAACGTCTCCGTGCTCGCGACGTCCGAGATCCGGCCGCACCTCATCGCGGCGCTCGCCGCCGCCGAGCCCGGCGACCAGATCCGCGCCGCGTCGACGTGGTTCTCCGATCGCGAGCTGCTCGACGCGTTCGTGGCCGCCGCCGAGCGCGGCGCCGACGTGCAGCTCCTGACCGACGATCTGCACGGGCTCCCGCTCGGCGCGTTCCCGTCGTGGTTCGTGCGCCGGCTCGCGAACCTCCGCGTGATCGATCGCGCGCGCGGGATCTGCCGCGCCGGCTTCGAGCTCCGCATCCACCCGTCGGCGTCCGGTCGCATGATGCACCTGAAGACCGCCGCGTTCCTCGGCCGCCGCGGCCGCGCGCTGATCGGCGGCCAGGCGAACTACACGCCGAACTCGTTCTCCGGCGCGTGGCTCGAGACCGGCCTCGCGATCACCGGCGCCGATCACGTGATCGACGCGTTCCTCGCCCAGTTCGCTCAGCTCTGGCGCGCCGCCGCCCCGCCCCGCCCGGCCGCGCCGCTGGCCGGCGCCGCCCACCGCGCGCTGCTCTCGCTCGTCGAGAAGACGGTGTTCCGCTTCTGACCGCCGGGCGGGCCCTCGCGCCCTCGTCCTATATTAATGAGGGCGCACTGCGTCATGACTTCACGCACTTACGCGATCTAGCGGACCTACATCGAGCACAGCCCGCCGCCGCAGTACAGGTGCGCGAGGAGCTGCGTCGAGACGACCGCCGTCAGCCCGCCTTGCAAGAGCGCGCTCCGCGGCGAGAGCGGCCGATCCCGCGCCGCCCGCGCCGCGGCCACCTTCGCCGGATCGAACAGCGCCGTCTTCGCGAGCGAGGGCGGCGACAACAGCTCGTCGACCCACGGCGGGCGGCCCGGGCCGTGGATCACCGGCTCGGCGCGGAACATGAGCTTTCCGCGCCGCGCCGCCGTGCGCGGCAGCCAGCGCGCGGCGACCTCGCGCAGGATCCACTTGTCGCGGCCGCGCCGGAGCTTCAAATCCGGCGAGAGCTGCGCGGCGAGCACGACGACCTCCTCGTCGAGGAACGGGAACCGCGGCTCGACGCCCGCCGCCATCGCGACGCGATCGCCCTTGTCGGCGAGCAGGTGGCCCCCGAGCACGCACTCGTAGTCGGCGTACAGGCTCCGGTGGAGCGGGTGCCAGCTTCCGACGCGCGGCTCGTCCCACGCGTGATCGTCGGCCGGGGTCCACCGGCCGAGGCGCTCGGTGAACGTCGGCGCGTAAAGCTGCGCGCGCACGCGCGAGACGAGCTGAGCGAGCCGGCCCGCGCCGGTCTCGCCCCACGCCGTCGCGGGCGCCAGCCGCGACGCGCCGCCGCCGAGCACGAGGCCGAGCGCGCGCGCCGCCGCCGCGAGAGGGCCGCCGCGATGCAGGAAGCGCGTCCACGGGTAGCCGGCGAACGCCTCGTCGGCGCCCTCGCCCGTCAAGGCCGCCTTGAAGCCGTGGGCGCGAACCGCGCGCGCGAGCGCGAGCAGCGCCGCGTCGGCGTGATCGAGGATCGGGACCTCGGCCGCGCGCACGACCTCGGGGAACAGCGCCGCCACCTCGGCGGGGCCGACGCGGACCTTCACGTGCGACGCGCCGAGCGCGCGCGCCGTCTCCGCCGCGAGCCCGGCTTCGTCCGGTCCCAGCTCGCCGGTGAGCTCGACGCTGAACGCCGTGACCGCCCGACCGGCCTTGCGGCCGCTGCCGCCTCCACCGGATGCCGCGAGCGCCGTGATCAGCGACGAGTCGACGCCGCCGGACAGGTACGCCGCCACGGGCGCGTCCGCGGCGAGCCGCCGCTCCACCGCCGCGGCCAGCGCGCGCTCGAGCTCGTCGACCACCGCGGCCGCCTCGCGCGCCGTGTCCGCGCGGCGCTCGCGCCCCGCTGCCGGAAACTCGATCCCCGCGAACCGCGCGATGCTCGCCGGCTGGCCCGCGCGCGCCGCGAGCCGGTGCCCCGGCGGCAGCGGCGCGACACCCGCGAACGCGCTGCGCACCGGGCTCGCGCACAGGCACGCGAACACGTGATCGATCCCGCGCGGATCCAGCGCGGCGTCGATCATCCCGGACGCGAAGAGCGCCTTGATCTCCGACGCGAACAGGAGCCAGCCGTCGGCCTCGGCCGTGTACAGCGGGCAGATCCCGAACCGATCGCGCGCCAAGACGAGGCGGCGCTCCGCGCGATCCCAGATCGCCAGCGCGAACTGGCCGGCCGCCGCGGCGAGGTATGACTCGCCCGCGTCGGCGAACGCGTGCACCCAGATCTCGCTGTCGCAGCGCGTGCGGAACCGCGCGCCGCGCCGCTCGAGCCGCGCGCGCTCGGCCGCGTGCGCGAACAGCTCGCCGTTGACGACCGCGACGAACCGCTCGCCCACGACCGGCTGGTGCCCGCCCGCCGGATCGACGAGCGCGAGCCGGCGGCAACCGAGCGCCACGCCGTCCTCGTGGTACGCGCCGTCACCGTCGGGGCCGCGGTGCGCGATCGCCTGGCCCATCGCGACGAGCCGCTCCGGCGGGAACGCGCGCCGGCCGCGTCGATCGACCGCCCCGTAGATGCCGCACACGAGCGCGCGACGTTACCACCGGGCCGCGCGGCCGAGACCTCGCGCGCGCGACGGACGCATCACGGCGTGGCGGGCGCGGGCGCAGGCGCGGGCGTCGGCGTCGGCGCAGGCGTCGGCGCAGGCGACACCGGCGCGGGCGCAGCCGGGGGCGCGGCCGGCGCGGCCGGTGTCGCCTGCGCCGCCCCCGGCGCGGGCGCAGCCGTCGGAGTCGTGGGCGTCCCCGGAGTCGCGGGCGTCCCTGGAGTCGCGGGCGTCCCTGGAGTCGCGGGCGTCGCGGGCGTCCCCGGAGCCCCCGGCGCGCTCGCGTCCGCCTCGGCCTTCTTGCGCTGCCACTCGCCGCGGAACGACACGCCGAACGTGATCACCACCGCGTCGCGCTTGGTGCCCTCGACGATGACGCCGTCTCGCGTCCCCTCGAGCTGCGCGCGCGCCGAGAAGCCCTTGGCGACCGACGCGTCGAGCGTCGCCGAGAAGTTGACGCGGTAGTCGTCCACCGGGTTGGTGAACGACGGCATCACGACCAGATCATGGACGAGCGCGAGCTTGCCACCGCCGAGCTTGTACCGGCCGTGGAGCCGCGCCGCCCCGCGCACCACCGTGCGGTTCCCGGTGATCGTCTCCACCTCGTCGCCGATCACGAGGCCTTTGTCACCTGCGACGCCTTCGACGTTGAAGTCGGTCACCTCACCGAGCACAGCCACCGAGGTCGTGATCTGGACCGCCGGGCGCTGGACGAGCGTCACGCCCACGCCCCCGCCGAACAGCTCGCGGTGGTCGATCTTGCGCCGCAGGCTGTGGTCGTAGACGTTGACCGCGTTCACGTACACCGAGCGCGTCAGGTTGCGGAACAGGCCCAGCCGCACATAAATGTCGTTGTCCGCGGTCACCCGCCCCGCCGCCGTCCCGATGCGGCTGTACAGCCAGTACGGCTGGACGTAGATGCCCCACGGCCCGTCCCACAGCTGCAGGACGCCGCGGTTCGTGATCAGATCGCGGTAGACGAGCCCGCGCGAGAGGTTCCCCGTCGCCCCGACGTCGACGGCGACGCGCGAGCCCGTCGCGTCTCCCGGCGTCGGCGCGCCCGCGCGCGGCGCCTGCGCGCCCGCCGGCGATCCGAGCCCGAAACCGATGACGGCTGCAGCTGCGACTGCGGAGGCGGTACGGAGCGTGCGTGCGTGGCCCATAGCCGCGAGCGTCGCACGACTGCCCCGGGTTCCCGGGATAAACGATCCGGATCGATCGCGTCTCGCGTCGAGCTCGCCACCTGACGAGCTCGATCCGGCAAGCGCCCGTCCCGGAGCTCGGGCCCGGCGAGCTCACCGTGCGTGACGGCGGTCGCCGCAGCGCCGGCCATGGGATATGCTGGCCACGTGGACGGCGCGCAGCTCGAAGAGATTCTGAGCCTTGATGTCGAAGATCGCCTGCGGATCGTTCAGATCATCTGGGACAGCATCGCGGCGTCACCCGCCACGGTGCCGATCACAGCTGCCGAACGAGCTGAGCTCGATCGACGCATCGCCGAAGACGACGCTGATCCCGACGACGTCGTGAGCTGGCAAGAGGCCGAGGCTCTGATCCTGCGGAAGCGATGAGCCGACGGCTCGTCCTTCGCCGTCGCGCCGTTGCCGAGCTCAAGGAGAGCCATGACTGGTACGAGGCCCGCGTAAGCGGGCTCGGTGCCACATTCCTCTTGGAGCTCAAGCGAGTACTCGAGGTGCTCACAGATCACCCGCTGCGGTTTCCGATCGTACACGGCGATATTCGAAGAGCGCTGGCGCGGCGGTTCCCCTACGCGATCTGGTTTCGAATCAGACACGAGCAGGTGGTCGTGCTCGCGGTGCTCCCTCAGGCCGGCGATCCCGCGCGCTGGCCGCGCTGACTACGCCCTGCGCGTATCTCGCTGCCCGCTCGCCGTGCCGCGATCACCTCGCGAACGGCGGCTGGGCCGTCGGCGCAGCGGTGCCGTAGCGACGGCGCGCCCACTGCACGAACTCGGCGGGCGGCAGATCGAGCACCGCGCGGCAGATCTCCACGACGTGCGGCGGGAAGTCGCGGCCGGGCGGGCGATCGAGCATCCATTGCAGGAAGCCGCGCTCGGGCCCCCCCGCGATCTCGAGGAGCGGCGCGCCCGCGTGCTTGCCGAAGCCCAAGACGATCGCCTCGCCCTCCCAGCGCAGGTGGCGCGACGGGCCGACCCAGCTCGCGCGGCCCGGATCGCAGACGCTCGCGATCTGCGTCCAGTCCTGGCCGTCGAGGTTGAACGCGCGCAGCATGCCGGCGAGCACGCGCCCGGTGGCGGCGACGTCGGCGCTCGCGCTGTGGGCCGAGGCGAAGCCGTTGCCGACGAAGCGCTGGTGCGCGTGCTGGAGGCTGCGCGGCTCGCACTGCTGCCACAGCCGGAACGCGTCGACGATCTGCTTGCCCGCGAGATCGAGCGGCGAGCGCCCCGCGCGCGCGAGCTCGGCCTGCAGCATCTCGATGTCGAACGCGAGGTTGTAGCCGACGATCACGTCGGCCTCGGCGAACACGGCCACGATCGCGTCGGCGAGCGCCGCGAACGACGGGCAGCCCTCGAGATCCGCCAGCGTGATGCCGTGGACCGCCTGCGCGCCCGGGTGGATCGGCACCGAAGGCTTGATGCGCCACGTCTGGTTCAGCGCGTCGTCGTCGAGGCCGTGCTGGATGCACAGCTCGATGATCTGGTCCTGCAGCCGATCGGTGCCCGTGGTCTCGCAGTCGAAGATGACGATGCGCGGGGACGCCGCCGCCGCGGTCGGGCCCGAGCCCGTCGCGAGCGCCGCCTCGGGCGGCACCGATCCCAGGGGCGCAGAGTCGGCCGCCGCAACCGCGGGCACGGGCGCGGGCGCAGGGCGCTCTGGCGCTGGCGCCGGGCGCCAGTCGAACAGCGAGAGCGTGCCTTCCACAGCCACGTCTTATAGGGGCCCCCTCTGACATCGATTCCTGCCGAGATCGCCAAGCGATCGAATACCTTAGCGATCCCGGGATCACCTCGTTTCGGGAGTGGCCCAAGAACATTCGGTTCTGCGCCAGACCGAGCCCCGGCGAGTCCGTGTGCATTCGCCTTGTGACGCCGACGCCAGCGTATCGTGCGGCCATGCCGGGAATGCGGATCGCGGTGACCGACAAGGAGCAGATCGAGACGGTCCTGCGCCGCGACGTTGGGCTCCACGTGTACGAGATCGGCGATCTCGATCCGTTCTTCTGGCCGCACACGCGCTGGTACAGCTGGCGCGCCGGTCCCGACGACGAAGTGCAGGCCATGTGCTTGCTCTACACGGCGACCGATCCGATCACGCTCCTCGCGCTGTGCGCGGCGGACGAGCTCGAGCCCATGACGCAGCTCCTCCGCGATCTCGATCCGGAGCTCCCCGCCCGGGTCTACGCCCACCTTGCCCCGGGCCTGTTCGATCACCTCGCGGGCCGGTGGCGCGGTGACTCGCACGGCCGCCACTTGAAGCTGATGCTCACCGACCCGGCCGCCCTCGACGCCGGCGCGGCCGACGCGCGCTCTCCGGTGGTCCCCATCGGCGCGGAAGACCTCGCGGCGGTCCAGCGGTTCTACGACGAGCACTACCCGGGCAACTGGTTCGACGCGCGCATGCTCGGCACCGGCCAGTACCGCGGCGTGCGGCGAGGCGATGACTGGCTCGCGGTGGCCGGAGTCCACGTGTACTCACCGCTCTATCGCGTGGCCGCGCTCGGTAACATCGCCGTGGCCGCCGCGCACCGCGGCCAGGGCCTGGGCCGCGCGGTCACCGCGGCGGTGTGCCACGCGCTGCGGCCGGGCATCGAGGTGATCGGCCTCAACGTGCACCAGGACAACGCCGCCGCCCGCCGGTGCTACGAAGGGCTGGGCTTCACCACGGCCGGCGCCTACGACGAGATCTTGCTCGAGCGCCGGTGATCACGCGCGCCTGCCGACCGCGCGGCGGAACACGTCGAGGAACTGCTCGCACTCTGCCTCGCTCACCGTGAGCGGCGGGGCGATCCGGAGGATCCGCGGGTTGGCGGCGTAGATGAGCAAGACCCCCTCGGCGGCGCACCTGCGCCACACCTCGAAGGCGGCGTTGTCCTCGATCTCGATGCCGTACCACAGGCCGCGGCCGCGGACGTCGGTCACGCAGGTGCCGGGGTCGGCCGCGAGCGCGCGCAGCGCCGCGCCCAGATGCTCGCCGAGCCGCGCCGCCCGCGCGGCCAGGTCCTGCTCGATCACCGTGCGCAGCACCGCCGCCGCAGCCGCGCAGGCCAGCGGGTTGCCGCCGAACGTGGAGGCGTGATCGCCGGGGCCAAACACCGACGCCGCGCGCTTTGCGAGGCACGCGCCGATCGGGACGCCGCCGCCCAGGCCCTTCGCCAGGGTCATCACGTCGGGCTCGATGCCGTAGTGCTCGTAGGCCCACAGCCGCCCGGTGCGCCCCATGCCCGTCTGGATCTCGTCGACCATCAGCAGCGCGCCGGCCTCGTCGCAGATGGCGCGGACGCCGCGCAGGTAGTCCTCCGCCGGCAGAGTCACGCCGTTGACCCCCTGGATCGGCTCGAGCAGCACCGCCGCGGTGCGCTCGGTGACCGCCGCGCGCAGCGCCGGGAGATCGTCGAACTCGACCTGAACGAAGCCGGGCACGAGGGGCTCGTAGCCATCGCGAAAGCGTTCGTGGCCGGTGGCCGACAGCGTCGCGAGGGTCCGCCCGTGGTAGCCGGTGCGCGCCGAGACGATCTCGAACGCGCCGCCCTTCCGCGCTCGCCCCCATCGGCGGGCCAGCTTGATCGCGCACTCGTTCGCCTCGGCGCCACTGTTGGCGAAGAACACGTGATCGAACACCGAGTGCTCGACGAGGAGCCTCGCCAGCTCTAGCTCCGGCCGGGTGTACACGCCGTTGCTCGTGTGGATGACCTGCTCCATCTGCTCGCGGACCGCGGCCACCAGCGGCTCGGGGCAGTGACCGAGCACGTTGACGCACAGGCCGGATGTGAAGTCCAGGTACTCGCGCCCGCGATCGTCCCACGCGAGGGTGCCGCGACCGCGAACGATCGTGATCGGCACGCGCAGGTACACAGGCATGAGGTAGCGCTGCGCGAGGTCGTGCGCGTCGCCGCTCACGCTGCACCCGCTCCCCGGCTCGTCGGGATCCCGCCTTCGCCGAGCCGCGTGAACTCGTAGATGTGGAAGCGATGCTCGAACCCGTCCCGGATGGCGAACCCAGCCTCCTGCAACAGGCCGTCGAGCCCGGCCGCCTCCGGGATGCGCCAGTGGATCCGCCCGGGCCGCGGATCGAGCGACGACAAGACCGCGGCGGCGTACGCGCGGATGTCTCGGGCCAGCCCGGCGAGGTCGTCGCCCGCCGCGAGCCACACGCGCAGCTCGGGTCCGTCCGGCCCCCGGCGGGTCCACATCGCCACGACGCCGCGCCCGCCGCGCCACCCGAACAGTTCGCCGGCGCGAGCCATCGCGGTGGCGTAGTCGCGGCTCCATCCTCGCCAGCGCCAGCGCTGCTCGACGAGGCCGCCGGAGGCCGCGAGGATCGGCGAGCCCGCCACGGCGGCCAGCGCGCCGTCGACGTCCAGCTCGCCGAGCGGCGCGAAGTGGTGCGCGGCCGGCTCCGCGGCGGGCGGCGCGACGTAGTGCGTGTAGGTCTGCGTCCGGGTCGCGTTCCATTTCTCGCTCTGCTCGTGGGCCGCGGTGTTGTAGTTGCTCGTCATGCCGCGGACCGTCCCGGCGCCGTGCTCCAGCCACCACGTGTAGCCGAACACGAAGATGCGCTGCATGACGCCCCGGCGGCGGAACCCCTCGCGAGTGATCAGGCTCTCGAACCACCACTCGTCCGGGGCCAGGGAGCAGAGGCGCGCCATGCCGACGATGATCCGCGCGGGCGGCTCATCGCCCACGCCGCCCGGCGCCACTTGCGCGGCCACGATGGTGAGCGCCCCGTCGCCGCGGAGCCAGCCGTCGAGCTCGGCCCAGTATGGGTTGTGCGGGCCGTAGGCCTGATCGAGGAGCTCGGCGAGGCCGTCGCGGTCGCGGGCCTCGGCGACCCCGATGATAATCTGCTCGCTGCTCACGGCGATCCTCCTTGGTGACTGGAGACACGAACATGGCGCAGAGCGAACGACCCAGCGCGGACGGCGAGACCACGGCGGCGATCGACGCGAAGGTCGCGCTGGTGACCGGCGGCGGGCGCGGCATCGGGCGCGACCTCGCGCACGGGCTGGCCGCGGCGGGCGCGGCGGTGGCGGTGCTCGCCCGGTCCGCGGCCGAGGTCGCCGAGGTCGCAGCAGCCATCGAGCGCGCGGGCGGCCGGGCGCTCGCCGTCACCGCCGACGTCACCGATTACCCGGCGGTGGAGCGCGCCGTGGCGGCGATCGAAGCGGCGCTGGGCCCCATCGATCTGTTGATCAACAACGCTGGCGTCGGCGGGACGCGCGGTGCCTTCTGGGAGATCGCTCCGGACGACTGGTGGCGCGCCATCGAGATCAACCTGCGCGGGCCGGCGGCGTGCGCGCGGGCTGTGCTGCCGGGGATGATCGAGCGGCGCCGCGGCCGCATCATCAACATCGCGAGCGACGTTGCCACGCGCACGACCACACGCAACCTCGACTACGCATGCTCCAAGGCGGCGCTCCTGCGCCTCACCGACTGCCTGGCGGCCTCGGTGAAGGAGCACGGCGTGGCGGTGTTCGCCGTCAGCCCCGGCATGGTGCGCACCCGCCTGACCGAGGCGTACTGGGGACCGGATGCGGGCGCGCGGCGGCTGCCGGAGGCGGCCTGGACCCCGCCCGAGCACGTCGTGGCGTTCGTGCTCGAGCTGGCCAGCGGGCGCGCCGACGCCCTCAGCGGCCGCTACCTGCACGTGCGCCACGGAACCCTCGACGAGCGCCTCGCGCGAGCCGCGGACATCGTGCGCGACGATCTCCTGATCCTGGCGCTCCGCCCCGTTCCCTGAGCCGGCCGCCCCGGTTGTCGCCATGGCCGCCATGGGCTCACCGGCCTGCGGTGCCCCTCGGCGTGCGGAGCGCTGGGGCGATCTGGGACAGGACGTCGGTGTGCTCCACCCGGGAGGACGCCCCGATGGACACGCGGGTGACCGAGCAGACCGCCGGGAACTTCAGGCGGATGGTGACGAGCGTGAGCGGATCGCCGCGGTAGCACGCCGCCGCGGCGGCGATCGGATCACCGTGGCTCACGCAGCACACCGTCTGCCCGGCGTGGCGCTCGGTCAGCTCGGCGACGAACGCGGTCATCCGTCCGGCGAGCTCGGAGAGGGTCTCGTCGTCCGCGCTGCGCGGCGGCTCGTAGAGGTTGACGCCGACCGGCACATCGGCGAAGCGGGCGCCCATCCACGAGCTGCGGACCTCGAGCAGCGGGTCCGCGGGCTGCAGCGCCAGACCCCGGTGCCGCTGCGCGATGATCGCCGCGGTCTCCTCCGCGCGCTGGAGCGGGCTGTGGTACAGGGCGGCCAGGGGCTCGTCGGCGAGCGCGCCGGCCAGCGCCTCCGCCTGCTGCCGGCCGAGCGCGCTGAGCCCGAACCCCGGCAGCCGGCCGTAGAACAGCCCCGCTCGGTTCTCCACCTCGGCGTGACGGACCAGGAGCACGTGCGTCCCGGTGGCCGACGGAGCCGCCGGCGCGCCGCTCACCGCCGCTCCGATCGCACCGCCGCCGGCGCGCCGGGCCACAGGCGCTCGAGCTCGCGACTCAGGGTCAGCACTCGCTCGATCTGCCGCGGCCCGCGCACCGGATCCGGAAGCTCGGAGAGGAACACCACGGCCAGCATGACGGCCACGTCCAGATGATAGATGCAATCGAGCACCGGAGCAGGGGGCGCCACGGGCGCATCGTACGCGGCGCGAAACGCGGCGCCGGCCAGGCCGTACTCGGCGATCCGCGCGAGCTCAAGGTACGGATCGCCGATCAGGGCGTTGGACCAGTCGATGATGGCGCGGATGGTCCCCCCCTCGGTGAGGACGTTGGCGGCGCGTGCGTCCATGTGGAGCAAGCGGTGGGGCCGGCCGGCCAAGGCCAGCGCGGCCTCGAGCGCGCGGCGGTCCGGCAGCGGCACGGCGACGCCGGCGATCCGCTCGACCACGCGGGCGCGCCGGGCCAGGCGCTCGGCGATGACTCCCTCGACGGCACCGGCGCCCTGCGCCACGGGACGGCCCGGGGGCAGCGGCAGCCGGTGGATGGCGGCGATCAGGCGGCCCAGCTCGCCCGGATCGGGCTCGCCGCCGTCGTGCTCGATGTAGCGCTGGATCAGGTAGGCCGGTGCCGCGTCGCCGACCTCGAGGGCCAGCACCTCCGGTGCCGCCAGCCCGTGCTCGCGCAGGTGCTGCGCGTACTCCGCCTCCTGGCGGAGCAGCGCGCCCGCCGGCACCGACAGATCATTGTCATTCTCGAATACCGCACACCGCGGCACCTTGATCGCCACGTCGCCCAGCCGCGGGCTGGTGCCGCGGAACACAAAGCACTCGAGCCCCTCCCCGGCGAGCACGACCTCGCCAAACGCCCACTCGCCGCGGCGCCGCGCCAGGTGCTCAGCGAGCGCGCTCCGCGCCAGGTCGGCCGGCGAGCTCATCGCCCCGGCGCCGTCCGGAACAGCGCTTCGAATAGCACCTGGGCGGCGATCTGCGCCGTGCGGCCCGTGGGATCGTAGCGCGGCGCGACCTCCACGATCTCGATCGCCGCGATGGGCAGCGCGCGCAGCACCGCCACCATGTCCAGGAGCTCGCCCGCGGTGAGCCCGCCGATCGACACGTGCCCGGTCCCCGGCGCCACCGCCGCGTCCAGGCAATCGATATCGATCGACAGGTGGATGGCCGAGCAGCTCTCGGCCAGCGCCTCGATCACCGGGGCCAGCGCCTCCGCGGCGCCGCGCGCGCGGATCTCGCGCGCGGTGACGATCTGGCAGCCCGAGGCGACGAGGTCGTCGAACTGCGCCTTGCGGGTCACGTTGGCCGGGCCGAGGAAGGCCATGCGGCGGCGCTCCATGCCGGGCAGCTCGCTGATCCGGCGCGCGTTGGACCCGTGGTAGATGGGCCCGTGGATGGCGCTGTGGGCGCCGAAGTCGAAGTGATGGTCGATCTGGACGAGCCCCAGCCGGGCGTCGCCGCGCTCGCGGTGGGCCAAGAGGATCCCCGCGAAGGTGGCGAAGCCGATCGAGTGATCGCCCCCGAGCAAGATGGGCACCACACCGGTCTCCGCGAGAGCCATCGCGCGGACCTCGGTCGCGACCGCCTGAAAGGTGCGCAGCGGATCGCTCGGGAACACGTGGAGGTCTCCGCAATCTGCGAGCGCGGCGCCCGCGTAGCGGAACACCTCGCCGGTGCGGGTGTCGAGCATCTCGTGCTCGCCGAGGCTGTGGAGATAAGAGGCGAACACCAGGCTCGCCTGGCGGATGGCCCGCGGCCCTTCCGCCGCACCCGGCCGGGAGCTCGCGGTGCCGTCGAAGGGGATCCCCGCGGCGAGGTAGCGGGCCCCGCCGGCCGCGCCGAGCGGGACGGCGGGAGCTCCGAACAGCGTGCCCGGGCCCGACCAGCCCGGCCGCGGCGTGCCGGCGAAGGTCTCGACGGACAGCTCCGCGAGCATGTCGAGATAGTCGCTCATGATTCAGAGCGCCGGATGAAGCGGCGCCTCGACGGGCTCTACCCTAAAGCGCGAAGGGCGGTCGAGGCAACTGACCATCTGACATCCTTCGCCTCACGCGCACCTCACGCGCCCGCGCCGCCCACCGCGTCACATCGATTCGCCCGGGCCGCGGCGCTCGTTCCTGTATCATGCGGACGTCTCGGCCACCGAGTGACGTCAGGGCACACAGATGAGCCTCGAGCATCCGAACACCACCGCGCCGTGGAGCATCCGCGACCGCGTCCACGGCACCCCGTGGTCCCCGCGCGCCGGGAGCAGCCCGTGACGCAGGCCGCGGTGCCCCGCAGCCGGGACGCGGTCATCGTGCAACTCCCCTTTCCCGCGATGGCCACTCCGCTCCGCGCGATTCGCGATTACTATCGCGACTACAGCACTCGATTCGCGGAGGCGGTGAAGGATTATTATGTGCCCGAGGGCCGCCTGTGGGAGCTCCCGCTGTGGGTCGCTCACCTGGCAGGCATGCTCTCCGAGATCGGGATCGCGCCGCGGTTCGTCGACCTCTCCGGTGCGCCGTGCGATCCCGACACGCTGGTCGCGTCGATCCTCGCCGAGACGGCGCCCGGCACGGCCGTGCTGCTGTCCCCCTTGGCGCAGAACTTCGATCTGGCGCGCGACGTCTCCCGGCAGCTCATGGCGGCCGGCCGCGCCACCTTGCTCGGCGGCAACATGACCGGGCTCGCGGCCCCCGGGGACGCCACCCACGTCCACCAGGGCATCGTCACACCGGACCGGCTCGCCGCGCTGCTCGACGGCGGCCTTGTCGGACTGTCGCGGGTCGCCCCGCAGCGCGGGCGCGGCGGCCGGGTGGGCTGGCGACCGGACTACTCCCTGCTGTCCCCGTACCGCGGCCAGGTGCCGATGCTTCGGCTCAACGCCAGCCACGGCTGCCTGTTCCGGTGCACGTTCTGCGGCGACTCGTGGTCGCGCCAACTCTACGTCGTCGAGCGCGAGGCGCTCGAGTACGAGGTCGGCCAGTTCGAGCGTCACTTCCCCGAGTCGCGGCTGATCTACATCGGCGACAAGACTTTCGGCCAGTCCCGGGAGGCGGTGGCGAACCTGCTCGAGGTGTTCGCGGGCCGGCCCCGGTATGCCTTCATCGTGCAGACCCACGTCCTGCAGGTCGATGCCGACCTCATCGAGGCGATGCGCCGCCTCGGGGTCGTGGTCGTGGAGCTCGGGTTCGAGTCCGCGGACGGCGAGCTGCTCCAGGCGGAGGCCAAGTCCTCGCGGGGGCCGCAGCACTACCACGAGGTCATCGAGGCGATCTCGCGCGCCGGCATGAAGGTCGTGCTCAACGTGATGGGCGGCCTGCCCCACGAGCAGCGGCGATCACACGACCAGACCGTCGCGTTCCTCGAGGATCCCCGGAGCACGGCGTGGCTCTACAACCTGTACAGCTTCGTACCGTACCCGCTCACCCCGCTGTTCCCCGAGCTCCGCGACCGCATCCACGACTGGTCATTCGCCAACTGGCGCGAGGACGCCCGGCCGGTGTTCCACCCGTACCACCTGTCCACCGACGAGAGCTTCGCGCTGTTCCTGGACAAGCTCGCGGTCGCCCACCGACGGATTGGCGGGCGCCCCGCGCCACGGCTCCGGGTTGACTCGACGCCGTCTCGGCCCTCGGCGCACGAACCGTAAGAATCTCCTCATCGTAGACGCTGACGCCGGAAGCTTCGGCGGCGCCTCTCGGTGCGACGCTTACTGATGCGCGGCAGCCACCGTGCGATAGAGCGCTCACCGCGCATCGTGCTCGCGCGCGGCGCCGTGCTCGCGCTTCGTCCCGTACGGGCTCGGCCGCGCGAGCCACCTTCGTGTGCCCGCCGTTTGCACTACGACCTCTGCATGATGACGCAGCTTAAATACCTCGCGACCACGCTCCTCCTCCTGGTTGGCTGTACCACGGAGGTCCCCGCATCGGACCCCGCCTCCGGCATCGACGATACGGTGACCTCGGAGCCGGACCAGGCCGGTGACACCGATAACACCGCTAACATCGCGCCGAGCATCAGCCGGGGCGACGTCAACGCGAGCGACGATCGCCCCGGCCAGGGCGAGCCCTGCCCCGATGACGTGTGTGCCCAGGGCCTCACCTGCCTCAAGTACTACGGCTTCGGCGGCGAAGCCGGCGGCCTGCTCACGTCCTGCGAGATCCGCTGCGATCGCGCCGGCCAGTGCCCGGCCGGCCAGTCGTGCATCACGATCTACGACGGCCCCGGGCAGGTCTGCCGCCCGAACCGCGACTGACGCCCGCTCGCCCCGGAAACACCCGCTCGCCCGCGGAGACACCGCTCGCCCGTGAGAGGGCGCACGGATCGGACCCGTCGGCGAAATGCCCGGACGAGGCGGTACACCGCGCGGCGCGAGGACATTACAGTCCTGCGCCGTGCGGATCCTCCTCCATCGCCGCGGCGCCTCGCACGCGCTGCTCGCGCTCGCGCTCCTGCCGCCGCTCGCGCCGCTCGCCAGCTGCAAGGTGAAGGACCCGCCGCCGATCACCGAGCGGTGGGCCGACGCCTTCGAGCGCTCGTCCCCCGGCGGCGACTACTACGAAAGCGGAGACGGCTACCGCGTCCAGGGCGGCGCGCTCTCGGCCAAGGGCGCGTACAACCACCCGCTGTGGCTGCGCCGCAAGCTCCCGCACGACGTGCGGATCGAGCTCGTGGCGTGGTCGACCGAGCCGCGCGGCGACATCAAGGTCGAGGTGTTCGGCGACGGCCACTCCTACGATCCCGACAAGGGCGCGTACATGGCCACCGGCTACGAGCTGATCTTCGGCGGCTGGGGCAACTCGCGGTCGATCATCGCGCGGCTCGACGAGCACGCTCCCGACGTCAAGGCCCGCGCCGACGTCAAGGTCGTGCCGAGCCAGCGCTACCGGTGGAAGATCGAGCGCAAGGGCAGGCTCCTGCGCTGGTGGATCGACGAGCAGGTCTTCCTCGAGCTCGATGATCCGCGCCCGCTCGAGGGCTCCGGCCACGATTATTTCGGCTTCAACAACTGGGAGACCGATACGTGGTTCGATGACCTCGTGATCACGCCGCTCTAAAGCTACACTCCCAGACCTTCGGCCCGACGAGCACCGGATGGAGCAGTTCGGCAAATACACGCTGATCCGCAGGATCGGCACCGGCGGCATGGCCGAGGTGTTCCTCGCCCGCACGACCGTCGCGCAGGGGCTCAACAAGACGCTCGTCATCAAGAAGATCCACACCGCCTACGCGCGCAGCAAACAGTTCGTCTCGATGTTCGTCGACGAAGCCAAGATCGCGCTCGGCCTCAACCACCCGAACATCATCCAGGTCTTCGACTTCGGCGCCGTCGGCGAGACGTTCTTCCTGGCCATGGAGTACGTCGAGGGGATGGATCTCCTGCGCCTCCTGCAGGAGGCCGCGCGGGCGCGCCTGCGCCTGCCGTACGGGCTGTCGGCGTACATCGTCCAGCAGATCTCGAAGGGCCTCGACTACGCGCACCGCAAGACCGACGAGTTCGGCGAGCCGCTCGGCATCGTGCACCGCGACATCTCGCCCCAGAACATCCTCCTGTCGTGGGACGGCGGCGTGAAGATCGTCGACTTCGGGATCGCGCGCGCGCGCGACGTCCACGAGGAGCAGGGCGTCATCAAGGGCAAGTTCGCGTACATGTCGCCCGAGCAGGCGCGCGGCGAGCTCGTCGACTGCCGCAGCGACGTGTTCGCCGCCGGCATCGTGCTGTTCGAGCTCGCGTGCGCGCGGCCGCTGTTCAACGGCAAGGGCAAGGAGGCGCTCGAGATGGTGAAGTCGGGCGCGATCCCCCGGCCGCGGGATCACGCGCCCGAGATCCCCGAGACGCTCGAGCAGATCATCCTCAAGGCGCTCGCGTTCCACCGCGAGGACCGCTACCAGACCGCGCGCGATCTGCAGCGCGACCTCGGCCGGTTCCAGCTCGAGTGGGCGCAGCGCACCGGCGCGATCACCGACTCCGGCGTGCTCGCGCAGCAGCTCGCGACGCTCGCCCCCGATCAGCGCGTCGCCGCGCCCCGCCCGCCCGCCGAGGGCGGCTCCGGCGGGCCGTCGCACCTGCCGCGCCCCTCCGACGACGGCACCGATCCGCCGCACACGCCGCCCGCGTCGCCCGCCGCGAGCCGCTTGGTCAAGGGCTCGATCCTCGACGCGCTCGGCCCGCCCAGCGCCGCGCCCGACGCCGCGCTGTCGATCCCCGAGGTCGCGCTGTCGATCCCCGGCGTCGGGCTCTCGAGCCCTGACGTCGCGCTCTCGAGCCCCGGCGCCGCGCTCTCGGTCCCCGGTGCTGCGCTCGGGGGCCCCGGCGCCGCGCCCGGGGGCCCCGACGCGAGCGCGGAGCCGCCGCGCCGCCCCGGCGAGCCCGCGCGGCCGCGCGAGCGCAAGTACGTCTACGTGCTGCAGGGCATCGTGCGCGGCACCGCGTCGCTCGAGCGCCGGCTCGGCGCCGCCGACGCGGGGCGCCTCGTCCACGAGTTCTACCAGGTGGCGCGCGACGTCGCGTTCAAGCACGACGCGCTGCTCGATCTGCCGCGGGCCGATCCACGGCTCGATCCGCGGGCCGATGGCAAGGAGCCGGGCGACGCCGCCGGGCCCACGCCCGCGCCGTTCACGAGCATCGGCGCCAACGAGGTCACGATCCGCGCCGTCGTCGGGCTCCCCGTCGCGGGCGAGGACGACGCCAGCCGCGCGATCAAGCTCGCGCTCGCGCTCGTCGACGCGCTCGACGGCATCGGCTCGGACGTCGAGCCCGAGCTGCGGCTCGCGATCGCCGTGCAGCGCGGCGCAGCGCTCGTCCGGCGCACCGAGGCCAAGGGCGACGCGCCGCTCCCGACCCCG
>Ga0247790_10000009_pt1 | contig 106286 bp, 86 predicted proteins | sample UWRJS171409R4_FD_179913 | JGI IMG/M metagenome (GOLD analysis project Ga0247790, IMG submission 179913) | Soil microbial communities from Arlington Agricultural Research Station in Wisconsin, United States - UWRJ-S171-409R-4 | ecosystem: Environmental > Terrestrial > Soil > Agricultural land...
GGAATCGTTCTCGACGAAGATGTTCAGAATTTTGGTCCATCGCGGACCGATCTCGCAGAACCCGCTTCTCTTGTCAGAGCGGACGGCCCTCGAACCTCACGTCCTTCGTCGGACGGATACTCGGAGCCGGCTATGCGCCGGCGGCGAGGAGCTCGCCGGTGACGCGCACCCAAGCGGCGATCCTGGCGAGCCCGTCGGCGAGCGGCGTGAACCCGAGGCGTCCAGCGCGCAACGCTGACCCCGCTGATCAGGCTGGTGGTGCGCGGCGGCAGTCGCGGATGTATGCGATCTCCACGACACCGCGCGGGAGGACTCGATAGACGATCCGGAACATCCCTACGATCGTGCTGCGGTAGCCCGTGAAGGGCCCCACCATCGGCGCACCCAACTCCGGGAATCGTTCGAGCAGCCGAAGAACTCGAATGATCCGGCCGAGCACCGGGTCATAGATCGCGTCGAGGTCTTGCTGTGCCTGCGGGAGGAGGGTGACCTTCAACGCCGGGCTCGTCGCTTGACGTAGGCATCGAGGGTTACGCGCTTGCCTTGCTCGGACTCCCTGAGAGCCCTCTGGAGCCGGCGCTTCCAGTCGGGGTAGCTCATCTCATCTCTCGTGGCGAGAAAACCCTCGAAGGTGTCGTAGCTTACGAGCACGGCCGCCGCGCGGCCTCGTTGCGTGATCACCACAGGCTGATCGGTGTCCTTGACCTGGTCGACGTACTTCTTGGCCTGGGACTGAAGGTCGCTGATCGGGATGACCTTATCCATATAGAAAAGTATGTGTCTGGATATAGTTCGGCGTCAACGACGTCGATCAGCCTTCGGCTACGCGCTGGTGGCGGGGAGCTTGCCGGTGGCGCGCAGCCAGGCGACGGTCTTGGCGAGCCCGTCGGCGAGCGGCGTGAACTGGAGGCCGAGCTCGGCGGTGGCGCGCGTCGCCGAGGGGTACGCGTCGACTTGCAGGAACTGGAGCTGGCCCTTGGGCATGAGCGGCGGGCTGCCGATGAGCTTGCCCTTGAGCTCGCCCATCGTCGAGATGGTGGACGCGAGCCACAGCGGGATCACGCGCGGCACCTTGCGCGGCAGGCCGAGCGCCGCGAGCATCTCGCCCGCGAGCTCGGTCAGCGGGTAGTAGCGCTCACTCAAGATGAAGCGCGCGCCGGGCGAGGCGCGCTCGGCGGCGCGCACGTGGCCCTCGCCGACGTCGGGCGCGAACACGACGGGGTAGCCGCCGGGGAGCAGCGCCGGCACCTTGCCGTGCGCGAGCTTCAGCAGGAGGTCGTTCGTGCCGGGCGAGTCGGAGGGCGCAGGGCCGTAGACGCCGGACGGGTGGAGGAACACGGCGTCGAGCCCGCTGGCGACGGCGTCGGCGACGATCTTGTCGGCGCGCTGCTTCGAGCGCTCGTAGTGCGTCTGCTTGGGCTCGGGATCGAGCTCGGTCTCGTCGTAAGGCTCGCCCTTGCGCCAGCGGAACACGTCGATCGTGCTGGTCAGGACGAAGCGAGCGACGCCAGCGGCGCGCGCGGCGGCGACCATGTTCGCGGTGCCCTCGGCGTTGATGCGATCGAACGTAGACGGATCCCGCATCCACTGCTCCGGGAAGCCGGCGGCGTGGAACACCCAGGAGCAGCCGGCGACGGCGGCGGTGAGCGTCTCGGGGGCGGTGACGTCGCCCTGCACGAGCTCGCACGCAGCGGGCAGGAGCGCCCTGCCCTTGTCGAGCGAGCGGACGAGCGCGCGCACGTGGTGCCCCCGCGCCAGGAGGGACTGCACGATGCAGTAGCCGACCATGCCGGTGCCACCGGTGACGAGGACGCGTCGGGTGGAGTCGCCCATGGAGTCGCCGGAGTCGCCAGAGTCGCCGGAGTCGCCCATAAGGCGACGGTAAATGATGATACGGTCGGGGCGTGACCAGGCGGCGCAAGAAGCAGCAGCGGCCGACGCGCATGCCGGCGGGGCCCGCGCTGATCCCGATCGGCGCGGCGATCGTCGGCGCGCTCGGCTGCGGGACGGTGGACAACCGCAACAACAGGCCGCCGCAGGCGGTGCCGCCGGTGCTGCCGCCGCAGCAGGACTACTACCAGCACCAGCCGCAGCCGCCCGAGGAGGCGCCGCCACCACAGATCGATTACGCCGATCCGCCGCAGAAGCAGCAGGCGGTGCCACCACAGGCGCCGCCGCCGCAGACAGTGCCGCCGCAGGCACCGCCGCCACCGCAGGTCGCGCCGCCACCGCAGGTCGCGCCGCCACCGCAGGTCAACTACTCCGCTCCGCCACAGAAGGCGAAGCCGAAGCCGCCACAGCCGCCGCCGCAGAAGGTCCCGCCGCAGGCACCGGTGCGCCCGCCGCCGCCGCCGGTGCGCCCGCCACCACCGCCGCCGCCCCCGCAGGTCGCGCCGGTGCTGCCGCCACCACCGCAAGTCGGGCCGCCGCCGCAAGCCCGGCCGCCGCAAGCCCGGCCGCCGCAAACCCGGCCGCCGCAGAAGGCGCCGGTGCTGCCGCGGAAGCCGGATCCAGGGCCGGAGGCGGTCCCGCCGCAGCCGCGACCGCGGGAGGGCTTCGAGTTCCCCGAGCGATCGACGCGGCCGCCGCTCGTCGGGCCGTTCGATCGCAACCGCCGCTAGCGCGGGCCCCGCACGCGAGCGACGGTCGTGCAACCGCGCGCGCGCGGGCGTGTCGAGCGCATGATGAAGTGCGCCGCGACCGCGATCGTGCTCCTCGCGAGCGCGCCAGCGAGCGCCGATCCGCTCGTCCGCGCGATCACCCGCCACCAGGAGATGGACGTCACCGCGCTGCGCACGAGGCTGCCAGAAGACAGCGCGCGCTGCGCGCTGGGCGTCGTGTACATCTTCCGCGATGACCTCACGCGCGCCGCGCTCCACCTCGCGGGCTGCGCGGCGATGCGGATCGCGCCGGGCGTCGCGGGCTGGGTCCGGCTGGCGGCCCCGGCGCTGGGCGAGCGCCTGCGCCTGAGCGAGCTGGCTGAGGTGACAGTGACGACGGAGCCGCCGGGGCTCGCGGTGACGATCGACACCGTCCCGGGCGAGGTCTTCGCCGCCGCGGCGCCGATCTGGCTGCCGACCGGCACGCACGAGCTCCGCGCCGGCGACGCGTCGACAGTGGTGAAGGTGCACGCGCGCACCCGGACGGCGGTGCGCCTCGCCCTGCCGCCGGAGGCGCTCCGGCCGCAGCTCGATCCGCGCGTCGCGGTGATGCGCGCGAACGACTGCGCGCTGCTCCGCAAGCGCGGCGGCGGCGGCAGCGGCAAGTGCCAGCTGGGGCGCGACGACGATGACGCGGCCTACTACTGGGACGATCCCGACTACGTCCCGCCGCGCTACCCGACGTGGCCGGGCTCGCGCCAGCACGATCCGGTCGCGAGGATCCTGCAGACGGCCGAGGAGCTGTGAGGCGCGCGCGCGGTCCGCGCGGAGTGCCACGTCGCAGAAGCTTTGACCGGTCGAACAGGGGCGCGACCCCGACGGCGCGCTCGACCTTGCACCGTCAAAGCTTCCGCGACGAGCTACTGGTGTAGGCTGCGGCGCGTGAAGAAGCGCAGCCCGCGCGGCCTCGAGCTGTCGCTCGAGCACCGCGCGTGGATCGTCGAGAACCTCCTGGCGGGGACAGACGAGCGCGCCCTCGTGGCGCAGCTCGCGACGCAGCTGCCCCGCGCCCGCGCCGCGCACGAGGTGGCGGCGATCGCGCGATCGCCGCTGCTGCCGGTGTGCGCGCAGCTCGCGCGCCGCGCGCGCCGGCTCGAGCTGGTCGCGGCGCTCGGCCGCAGCCACCAGCACGGCGCGCCCCTGCCTGCGCGCACGCAGGTCGAGCGCCGCACGACGCCGCCCGCCGACGAGTTCTTCCGCGACTACTGGGCGGCCCACCGGCCGGTGGTGCTGACCGACGCGATGGCGCGCTCGCCGGCGCTGCGCAAGTGGACGCCGGCGTACTTCCGCAGGCACTTCGGCGACGCGCTGATCGAGATCACCGCCGGGCGCGAGGCCGATCCGTTCTACGACATGAACTTCCGCGCGCACCGCCGCCGCATGCGGATGGACCGCTTCATCGATCGGGTGCTCGCGGCCGGCACCAGCAACGACCTCTACATGGTGTCGAACAACCAGACGATGCGGCGGCCGCGGTTCCGCGCGCTCCTCGGCGATGTCAGGCCGCCGCGCGATCTGTTCGAGCCGCTCGCGCCGGGCGCGACGTCCCTGTGGATCGGCCCGGCGGGCACGGTCACGCCGCTGCACCACGACACGACGAACATCCTGTTCGCGCAGATTTACGGCCGCAAGCGCGTCGAGCTCGTCTCGCCGCAGGAGACGGCGCTCCTCGTCGATCCGGTGCACGGCTTCTACAGTCCGGTGGACCTCGACGCGCTCGCCGAGGCAGAGCACCCGGCCCTGCGGCAGCTGCTGGTCAAGCAGGTGGTGCTGGGCCCCGGCGACGCGCTCTACATCCCGGCGGGCTGGTGGCACCGCGTGACGTCGCTCGACGTGTCGATCAGCTTCTCGCTTTTGGGCTTCCGGCGGCCGAACAACTTCGACTGGTACCGCCCCGGCCACGAGTGACAGACGGCTCCTGCTTATGCCGGATGATGAACCATCGCGCACGCGCGGTAGAGATGGGCGAGCTCGCGTTGCCACGTCTGCGCGAGCTCGTATTCCATGCCCACGCGAAACAGACACCCATCTACGACGCCACTCCAGGGAAAGCTATGATCGCGCATCGATCTCACGAATCGCATGAACCGGGGACGCAGCTCCGACCACCACAAGTCATCAGGAGCAACGATATCGAGGTAGCTGCGGACCCGATTACCGCCCACCGCCGCGACCGTCAGCACAGTGTTCACAAGCTCGCCGGGCTCCACTTCAGGGTCGGGTGGCACTTGCCAGATATACCCACCGTGCGCGTACAGATACGCGTTGATGCCTTCCTCTAGGCGATTCGTGCGGACCCGGTGAGCCGTGACGTACATCGCTATGCAGCTCTTCGTCGGGGAGCTCGCCGATCGCGTTCGGAGACCGCGAGGTCTTGGTACTCGACTAGCTCGGCGGTCTTCACCTCCCACTCACCAAGTTCTTCGCCAAAGCCGGCGTCCTGAGCCTCTGACAGCAAGAGCTTGACGATCCCGAACGCCCGATCGGCATCGGAGACTCGAAAGTCAGGTCCTCCATCGAGCGCGGCTTCAAGGACCAAAGTTACGCTGAACCCTAGCTGTTCGCTCCACTCGACGACGACCAAGCGGTCTCCCAGCCGGACATCAAGGTGATGCTTTCCGTGATCGTAAATCGGAGGATCTACATCGACCCTCGCGAGAGGAAAAGATGCGTGGACCTCGCGTACCAACTCCGAAATCTCGGGTTTCACTTCTTCACCTCCTCGCCATCAGCTCCTGGCTTCGAAAATTCGATCACTTGCGATTTGACGTTCTCGAAGGCAATGGCTCCGTTGAGGCCGATGTAGACATTGTGCCCCCGCGTCCGGTACCGGCGAGCACCGGGCACAAGGCTCGGCTTCTCGGAGTCCGGCTGAGGCGGATAGATGCGACCATCCCGGACCGTACGCGCCGCCTCAGGCGCGTACGGAACACCGCTATGCTGGTCTTCGTATTCATTCACGATCCGCGTTAGCATGGCGAACGCCTCATCATGATTCGACGCACACTCGGCCGCTTGTAGTTGAGCCTCGATAGCTCGCAGGCGTTCGAGAACGGCCGTCACGCTCTACCGCCATCATACCGGACGCCCCTCCTCCGGTACGCCAGCTAACCTCAATGCGCTCGCGACGAGCCACTGCGGCTGTCCGCAGCACCCACGACCGCCTCGCCACCACCTTCGCAGCCAGGTCATAGAACCAGCTCATTCATCTGGTTGATTTTAATGATATTTAGCAGGGCATAACGGTGGGCGGTGATCGCCGGACCCACCTGGCGATGCCGGGCGCTAGCGGCCGCGGCGGCCACGCGGCTCAGTGCGGGCCGCGCCGCCGCCAGCGCTCGTCGAGCGCGTAGTGCGACGCGACGCGCGGGCGCCCGAGCGCCGCCCACGAGCGCTGCGCGTCCGGCGAGGCGGCGTCCGTCGGCGGGGCCACGACGACCTCGCCGAGATCGGGCGTGTGCAGGCGGAGCGGCCCGAGCACCGCCGACATCGCCGTCATGAGCCCGAGCACGAGATCGCGATCGCTCGCCCGCAGCTCGATCGGGCCGGCGCCGACGACGCGCGACCACGGCAGCGGCACGATCACGCAGTCGCGCCCGCGCGCGCGAGAGACGAGGAAGCGGCGCCGCTGCTCGACGAGGCCGAACCCCGCGCCCAGGATCGCGGCCGCCAGCGCGTCCGCGTCGACGGGCGCCTCGTCCGCGCGCTCGACGCGGTACGTCGCGAGGCGGGACCGCCCGCGGACGAGCGCCGCCGCGGCGCCCGCGCCGCCAGCGGCGAGGAGGAGGCTCCAGAAGAGGGACATGAGGCCCGGCGTCACGGACGGTGCCGAGAGCGCCGGACCGGCATGATAGGCCGCCCGGGCCGGAGCGACCAGCGCCACCGGCAGCAAGGCCGCGGCTTCAAAGCCCGCGAAGATCAGCGAGCAATGGCCGAAGTCTTCGGCGTTCGCGCCTCAGCGCCGGCGCCGACGGCGCGCCGCGAGCGCGAGGCCGAGCCCGAGCGGCGCGAGCGCGCCTGCGCCACCCGCGCCACCGCCGGCCGCGCAGCCGCCGGTCACGTCCACCGCGCCGTCGTCCGTGCCCGCGCCGCCGCCGGTGCCGTCGCCGCCGCCGGTGCCGCCGCCGGTGCCGCCGCCCGTGCCGGTGCCGGTGCCCGGGCCGCTCGCCGCGCACAGATCCTTCGAGACCTGCTTGCCCGTGGTCGTCTCGATCCACTGCGCCACCTTGTCGGTGCGGACGTAGATGCCGCCATCGCCGCACGGCCGCGCCGTGCCGTCGAGCCCGCGCGAGACGGCGCCGATCACGACCGCGCCGCGCGGCGTGTCGAGGTACACCGGCCCGCCGGAGTCGCCGTAGCACGTGTCCTTGTTGTTGCCGCCGACGACGAACTCGCCGCCCGGCGCGATCGCCGCGACGCAGCCGGCGCCCGTGGTGCACGTCGGATCGGTCACCGGCGCCATCACCTCGTTGAGGAGCGTGTTGGTACCGCCGCCCGCCGGATCGGTGGAGCCGAAGCCGACGAGGTGGACCTGCTTGCCCGACGCGAAGCCCTCGAACGTGCACGCGGTGCCGAGCTTGCGCGGCGTCACGGTCGTGATCGGCGTCGCCAGCACGATCACGGAGACGTCGTACGTGCTCTCCCAGTTCGGGTACGCCGTGATGGACTTGACGTTCGCCGTGACGCCGCCGGTCCCGTTGTAGTTGGTCGTGTTCGCGATCACCCGCGTCGGGTTCGCGTCGGCGCAGTGCCCGGCCGTCAGGACGACGTCGGGCGCGATCAGCGTGCCGGTGCACGAGCCGCTGGCGCCGAGGACGGCGACCGCGTCGGGCCACTTGCCGGCGGGCGCCGCGGTGCCACCGATGATGCCCTCCTCGGCCGGTTCGACGGTCTCGGCGTACGCAGAGGAAGCGGCCGCGAGCAGGAGCACAGCAACGAGCGAGCAGCGGGACATGCGCCCGGATCTCAGCAACCGTCGTACCGAGCCGCGCGGGCCCTTTTGCGTACGCACTTCGCGCAACGCCTTGCGCAATCGCCACGGCGAAACGCGGGCTTACGCGAGCTGTGCAACGCGCGGGCTGGGGGTTTGCCCCCAGCGATGAGTCCACAGGTATTCGCGAAGCGGGGCGCGTGCGATTCCGCCCGGCATCCCGGCGCAGCACGACGACCGGCACGCGCGCTCGCGAGATTCGCGCGGTTGCGCGGGCACGAGCGATGCACCAGGTCCGCCCCATGTACAGCAAAGCCCGGATCGCTGGTCATGCCGCGCACGCCATGGTGGTGGTGTTCCCGATCGCGTTCTTCGCCGGCACCGTGGCGCTGCTCCTCGCGTACGTCGGGACGCGGGACGCCTTCTACTACCGCGCCGCGCTGATGGCGGATCTCGCCGGCGTCGTCACCGCGCTCGTCTCGATGATCCCGGGCACGATCGATCTGTACGCGCTGCCGCAGCCGTCGCGCGCCAGAACGCGCGCGGTGGCGCACGCGACGAGCGCGCTGCTCGTGACCGCCGTGTTCAGCGTCGTCGGCGCGCTCCTCTACCACGGCTGGGTCGGGCGCGTGATGGTGAGCGGCCACTGGGAGCTCGACGCGACGATCCCGCTCGCGATCGCCGTGCTCGGGCTCGTGCTGCTCGTCGGCACCGCCACCGCCGGCTGGGCGCTCGTGCAGACGCACCACGTGGGCATCAAGCCGGCGCGCATCCACGCGTACCGGCCCTCGCGCGAGCCGGAGCTCGAGACGCCAGCGATCAGCTCGCTCGCCGCGCACGCCGCGCACGCCCATGGCCTCCGCGTGGTCCGGCCGTGACGACTTAGTTGGCTTAGCCCAACCGCCGTCCGGGCGAAGGGGGTCCCCCCTCCGACGCCTCGGGCGGCGTTCTTTTTTCGCGCCCGGCCGCATGCCCGCCCGGCTTCGCCGGGCTCAGCCCGGCTCCCAGCCCGGCTTCACCGGGCTATGTCTGGTGCGGCGGCGCTATTCACGGTAGACGTGGCAGTAGCGTGCAGCTCGCCTCGACGATCCGCGGCGTCCGGTACCGGTTCGACTCCGTGCGCGAGGTGCTCGCGAAGGCGAACCCGCCCAAGAGCGGCGACGACCTCGCCGGGATCGCGGCGAAGGACGCCGTCGAGCGCGTGGCGGCGCGCGCGGTGCTCGCCGACCTCACGCTGCGCGAGCTGCGCGAGCACCCCGTGGTGCCGTACGACCGGGACGAGCTGACGCGCGCCGTCGAGGACGAGCTCGACGAGCAGGCGTTCCGCGCCGTGGCGCACCTGACGGTCGGCCAGTTCCGCGAGTGGCTGCTCGACATCGCCACGACCGGCCAGAAGCTGCGCGCCGTGGCGGCGGGCCTGACGCCCGAGATGGCGGCGGCCGCCAGCAAGCTGATGTCGAACTTCGACCTCATGACGGTGGGCGCCAAGTCCGAGGTCGTGGTGCGCGCGAACTCGACGCTCGGGCTGCCGGGGCGGCTGTCGTCGCGCTGCCAGCCGAACCACCCGACCGACGACGTCCTCGGCATCCTCGCCTCGACGCGCGAGGGGCTCTCCTACGGCTGCGGCGACGCGGTGATCGGCGTCAACCCCGCGACCGACACGCCCGAGTCGACCGCCGAGATCCTGACCGCGCTCGACGACCTCCTCCGGCGCAACGAGATCCCGACGCAGCACTGCGTGCTGTCGCACGTCACCGTGCAGATGAAGGCGCTCCGGCTCGGCTGCCCGATGGACCTCATGTTCCAGTCGCTCGCCGGCACCGAGGCGGCGAACAAGGCGTTCGGGATCAGCATCGCGCTGCTCGACGAGGCGTGGGCGCTCATGAAGGAGAAGGGCTCCACGCGCGGCCCCAACCGGATGTACTTCGAGACCGGCCAGGGCTCGGCGCTGTCGTCGGCGGCGCACCACGGCGCGGATCAGGTGACGATCGAGGCGCGCGCCTACGGCCTCGCGCGCCGCTACAAGCCGTTCCTCGTCAACACGGTCGTCGGCTTCATCGGGCCCGAGTACCTCGAGGACGGGCCGCAGATCTCGCGCGCGGCGCTCGAGGATCACTTCATGGGCAAGCTGCTCGGCCTGCCGATGGGCTGCGACGCGTGCTTCACGTACCACGCGCGGATGTCGCAGGACGAGCTCGAGAGCCTCAAGGTCCTGCTCGGCGCGGCCGGCTGCGCGTACCTGATGTCGCTGCCCGTCGGCGACGACATCATGCTGAACTACCAGTCGACGAGCTACCACGACATCCCGACCTTGCGGCGCCTGCTCGGCAAGCGCCCCACGCCGGAGTTCGACGCATGGCTCGAGGCGCGCGGGATCTGGAGCGGCGATCGGCCCGGCGAGCGGTTCGGCGACGTCGCGGCGCTCCGCTGACACGCGCGCGCGCGCTTGCTCCGCGAGGCGGTTGCGCCGCCCGCGCATGCGTGTTCACGTAGGCCCGTGAGCGCAGCGAACACCTCCGTACAGCCGAGCGCTTCGCGAGGCGATCGATACGGGGCGCCCGGCCCCGGGACGGGGGCGCCGTGAGCCGGACCCGGCAGCTGATGACGAGCCTGCGCGACGCGCTGGGCGCGGCCGATCCGCTGCCGCCGCCGCCGCCGCTGCCACCCGTGCCCGCGCCGCCCGCGCGGATCTACGTGCCGCGCCCCGAGCGCCGGCCGTTCGCGGCGGAGGCGGCCCGCCACACCACGGCGCTCGTCGGGATCGGCCACGTCGGCACGCGCTACGCGACCGACGTCGCGCTGCAGTTCCAGGCCGAGCTCGCCGTGGCGCACGCCGCCGTCGACGCGGAGCTGCCCGAGGGCTGGGCCGAGACCAACGGCTTCCTCGGCGTCGCATCGCGCGTGACGTCGCACCGCGAGTTCCTGCTGCGGCCCGACCTCGGGCGCCGCCTCGATCCGGCCTCGCTCGAGGCCGTGCGGGCGCGGTGCAAGCAGGGCGTCGACGTGCAGATCATCGTCGCCGACGGGCTGTCGGCCGTGGCGTGCGTCGGCACCGGCAAGCAGCTGCACGACGCCGTCGCCGCCGCGTGCGCCGCGCGCGGGCTCTCCGTCGGCACGCCGGTCGCGGCGCGCTTCGCGCGCGTCTGGCTCGAGGACGAGATCGGCCAGGAGGTCCGCGCGAAGGTGGCGATGATCCTGCTCGGCGAGCGCCCCGGCCTCGGCACCGGCGACGGCCTGTCGGCGTACGTCGTGTACGAGCCCAAGCTCGGCAAGACCGATGGTGACCGCAACATGATCAGCAACATCCACTCGCGCGGGATGCCGCCCGCCGACGCGGCCGCCCGGCTCGCCGCGCTCGCGCAGGCGATGATCGCGCAGCGCACGAGCGGCGTCTCGCTCGACCTCTCGCGCCTCGGCGAGGTCGCCGCCGATCGCGGCTACCGGGCGCCGCAGGTGCGCCAGCGGCTGGTGGGCTCGTGATCCTCGAGCCGATCGTCCCGGCGGTGCTCTCGGTGCGGCGGCTGCCGAACGCCGATCCCGCGCTCGTGGCCGCCTACGGCGGCGATCCCGCGCGCCACACGTCGCTCGGCCTCGTGACCTGCGATCAGGACGACGCGATGTACGTCGCGCTCGACGAGGCCACGAAGCACGCGCCCGTCGACGTGATCTTCGCGCGCAGCTTCTACGCGGGCGCCGCCCACGGCAGCGGCCGGCTGTCCGGCGAGATCCTCGGCGTGCTCGGCGCGGCCGAGCCCGAGGCGATCGAGCACGGCCTCGCCGCCCTGCTCCGCTGCCTCGAGCACGACGCCTGCTTCTACGACGCCGACGGCAAGCGCACCGTCACCGTCTTCCCGCACGTGATCGCCTCGCTCGGCGAGTACCTCTCGCGCGAGTCGGGCCTCGCCGCCGGCACCCCGATGGCGTACCTGGTGGCGCCGCCGATCGAGGCATCGATCGGCTTTGACGCCGCCCTCAAGGCTGCGGAGGTGCGCGCCGTGCGGATCACGCCGCCGCCGACGGAGACGAACTTCGCGTGCGCCTGGCTCACCGGCTCGCTCGACGCCTGCGAGGCCGCCGCCGTCGCGTTCGCGGCCGCCGTCGTCGACGTCGCCACGACGCCGAAGCGCTGAGCGCGCCCAGCGGCGCGACTCTGGCGTGTATTCCAGTGATTGGCTATCTCTGGCTCACCTGGCTCACGGGAGAGCGCGGCGCGTTCAACGCGTTTGCCAGGGAACCGGTCGCTTCGGGTATTGTCCCAGGCTCGTGCGCCGGGCCTGCCTCCTGCTGCTGATCGCTGCCTGTGGGGGCCCGCCTGCGGGCGGCCAGCCCACGCCGCCGAAGCCGGCCGAGGCGCCCGCGACGCCCGCGACGCCCGCGACCGCCGCAGCGCCAGCACCCGCGACCGCGGCGACCGCGACCGCACCCGCAGCGGCAGCGCCCGCTGCCCCGGCGCTGCCGACGTTCGCGAAGGCCGGTGAGCTGTACATGCTCGCCGTCACCGGGGCCACGGCGCGCTGCGAGGCGTGGACGATCGATCCCGAGAATCGAATGCTGATCTCCAAGCAGGAGCGGCACGAGCTCGCGTTCGAGGTGACCGGCAAGACGCTCTCGTTCACCGGGCTCACGCACTACCACGGCGAGGAGAGCTACGAGTCGGGCTCCTGCAGCATGCGGTTCGAGGCGCGCGAGACCGATCAGGCGATCGTCGTCGATGGCGCGAAGCTGTTCCGCTCCGCCGCGGGGTGCGCGGCCGCGCTCGCGAAGCATGAGCGCGTCGCGCTGAAGCTCGACTGCACCGTCGCCGACGCGCCGGCTCCCGCGCGGGCGCAGCAGGCGTCGCGCACGAAGCTCGAGGCGCTGCTCGCGTACGGCGGCTCGCTGCACACGATCGTCGATGGGCCGCGCGGCGAGACCTGCCGGTCTGTGCGCGTGCACCCCGCCAAGGCGCGCGCCCGCGACTGGCTGGAAGGCTCGCTCGAGTACGACGTCGTCCGCGACGACGGCGTGAAGGGCACGACCGGCCTCACGTACGAGATGAAGCGCGGCGCGACCAAGATCACGTTCCTCGGCCCGGGCACGACCTGGCGCGACGGGTCCGCCGAGGCGTTTGGTTGAATGAACGACGCGTCCATCGAGCTCCGTGAGAGCTCGGTCATCCTCGCCGAGCCGGCCTACTTCACGGCCGAGGCGTGCCGCGCCGCGCTCAAGCTCAGGCTCGCGCGCGAGAGCTGGTACCCGCTGCCGCCCGGCGCCGAGGTCACCGAGGCGCCCGCGCAGCTCGGCGCCCCCGCGCTCGGCGGCTGTTGATCGCACGCGGGGCGCCGCGTGTTACCGTCCGCCCCATGGAGTGGCGCGCATCCATGTTGCTCGTGCTCGGCGGCTGCGCCCAGATCTTCGGGCTCGACACCACGAGCAAGCACGAGCCGGACGCGCGCCCCTCGATCGACACGCGGCCCGTCGACGCGTCGAGCGTGCTGCCGTGCGTCGGCGGCGACGCGCGCAGCACCGATCCGGCCACCGGCGCTTGCTACGTCTTCTTCACCGCGGCGATGACCCGCGACGCCGCGCGCGCCGCTTGCCAGGGGCTCGGCGCCAGCACCCGCCTCGCCAGCATCCAGGGCGCCGCCGAGAGCGACCTCATCACAGGCCTCGTCGGCACCAGCGAGGCCCTCATCGGCGGCTCGGACGAGGTCGCCGAGGGCAGCTATCGCTGGGAGGACGGAACGGCGGTCCAGCTCACGCGGTGGAACACCGGCGAGCCGAACAATGGGACGGGGATCATCGAGGAAGACTGCATCGTGGTGCTCGGCGCGCTGGGCGGCGTCTGGGACGATCGCCCGTGCGCGCCGAACGCGGCCGCCGGCGTGCCGGGCGTGTATCCGTTCGTCTGCGAGCGCGATTGAGCGCTGGCGCCGGGGCCGCGCCGCGCCGCCACTCCGGATGGCCCCGCCGCCTCACCCTATATAATGATGCGGCGCGAAGTGTGGCGCGCGTCACTTCGCGGCCGCGGCGGCGGCGGTGACGGCGGCGGTGACGTCCTGCTCCTGCGGGTCGCCATCGACCCAGTGCTTCGTGAACCGGCCCGGCATCGTCGCGAACGCGCGCACGAACAGCCCGTCGACGTGCGGCCACTGCGGCCAGGCGGCCATGTTGTCGGCGAGCACGCGCGCAAAGCTCCCTGCCCTCGCCTCGCGCGCGAGCTCCCAGTCGGTCGGCTCGTCCGGATCCTGGCGCTGGTAATCGTCGCCGAGCTCCGCCTCGCGCACGAACGCGGGCGACGCGAGGCCGACCTGATCGGCGGCGGCGAGCAAGAGATCGATCTTCTGGGCGCGCGCGGCCGAGAGCGGCACCGGCGCCCGACAAGCGCGCACGGTGCGCGGCTCCTCGGAGTACGCCACGCCGCCGAAATCCTCGGGCGACGCGAGGCCAGCGACGCGCAGCTCCTTGTAGAGCAGGCCGTGGAGGTACGCGATGTCGCCGCTCCTGGCGATCCGCTTGCGCGTCGCGCCCCAGCGACAGTCGCTCGCCTGCCAGCCGCCGCCGCCGCCGTCGCTGTCGCTGCCGTCGCCGTCGCCGTCGCTGCTCGATGACTTCGAGAGCAGCCACCCGTCCGCGTCGTAGATCGTCTGTTCCTGGCCGTTGTGCTGGACGTAGATCCGGTCCGCGCCGAGCGAGAACGAATCGAGCCGCTGGTGCTCCGAGCCGACGGTGCCCTGGTGGATCTGGTGCCTGACCTCGCCGGGCGCCGCGACGAGATCGAGGTGGAAGCCCTCGCCGCCGTTGGTGTGCCAGTCGGCATCGCCCCAGAGGACCAGCGACGGCGTCTCGGTGGACGACGTCGCGAAGAGCTTGCCGGCGGGATCGAAGTGGCGCCACGTCCCGATCACGTGGCCGCCCGGCCCGAACTTGCCGCGCGCGATCGGCGTCTTCGCCGCCGTGTCGTAATAGAAGGTCCACTCGCCGCGGCGCGTGCCGGCGACGAACACGCCCTCGGCCGCGACGTTGCCGCTCGGGTGGAACAGCTTCCACGCGCCCTCGGCGCGGTTTGCGACGTACGGGCCCGTCGCGAGCTGCTTGCCGTCGGGGAAGAAGCTCGTCCACGTGCCGGCGCCGCGCCGCATGGCGCCCTTGCCGCGCAAGGCGCCGTCGCCCACCACCTTCCACTCGCCCTCCATCTTGTTCTTGCGCAGCGTGCCGGTGCCAAAGCGGTTGTAGGGCCCGTCGGGCTGCGGGTACTTCGCGAGGTCCCACGTCTTCCACTCGGCCGCGTCCGGCTCGGAGTACCCCGGCTGGATCGAGGCGAGCTCCTCGAGCGTGAACCCCGACTCGTCGATCCACGCGCGCACGGCGGGCATCGCCGCCGCGATGTCCTCGAGGTAGTCGAGGCGGTGCGTCGCGGCGATCTGCTCGGGGAGCGCGCGGCCGGCCGAGCGCTCGATCAGGTAGCCGACGGCGCAGATCGCGCCGCGCGCGTCGATGAATACCGGCGTGCGGCGCGGGACATACGTATTGATCGGCGTGGTCCCCTTGGCGATGTAGTCGCCCAGGTAGCCGAGCAGCTCGGCGCGCCGCCCGGCGAGCGCCGGCTGCGTCGCGGGGCGCGCCGCGAGGTAGTCGCGCACGTACTCGAGGTGCACCCGCATGCGGAGCGGCTCCGGATCGGCCGCGTCCGGCGGCCGGCCGAACCGCGCGACGAAGCTGTCATCCCCCAGGTGGTGGTTGGCGCCCGGGCGGGGCGTGACGTCCGCGAGCGCCGGGCTCGCGGCGAGCAGGAAGACGAGGATCGGCAAGACGCGCATGGCGGGCCAACGAAGCCGCGCCGGCTGCTATTTCCACGGGCTCGACACTTTTGAGCGCGCGGCCGGAATAAACCATCAGCGCGCCGGCGCAGGCGCGCGCCATCCCACGTTCAGCCGCCTGCCGTCCGCGCAGCCGGAAAGAGGCGCGCCTACGCGCGATCGGAGATCAGCCCTCGGTTGGAGGCACGGGCGACCGCTCGATTCCAGATCCGATTCGTACTGATCGCATCTCTTGTTTCGTTTGACGATCACATCACAGCAGCAGATCTATTTTTGTTCGAATGCCATATTTCGGCGAAGCCCGTATTGCGCTCCCGGGTGCACCGCTGGTATCTGGACATCACTCTTTCGGCGCCCGTCTGCGCGGTGCGAGGGAGTCTGCCAGGGCGAGCGATCATGACACCCTCGTATCAACCTGCCAATAGGGAGCGGCCCGATGCGCGCTGGCGCCCCGGCTCCAGCGCGCCCGCGGCCCCGGCGGCCCCCGCGGAGAACCGTTCGGCGCCCATCGAGGTTTATGATTCCATGTATTCGATAACGAGAGATCCAGATACGGATTCACACCGAAGTGTTCCGTCTCGGACTCCCCCGCGGCCCCGGTGGGTGCAGCGGATGTTCGATGTCCTGCTCCGGCGCCGGATCCGGCTGAATGATGATCAGCGAGCGCGCCTGTTCCAGCTGTTCGCCGACGTGCACCGGGCGATCCCTGCGCTCCTGCCGGGGGTGGCGCGCGTCCCGGGCGCGGGTGAGCACTTCCTCCTGACCGCGCTCGCCTGCCCGCTCCTCCGCCGCTACGACGGCCTCGAGATCGCCGTGTTCGACGCGCGGTCCGCCGTGTACTACCGGATGCCGGGGGCCGGCGTCGGCGCCAGCGGCCGCGTGGCGCCCGGCCGCCACGCGGTCCGCATCGACCACTGGAACCTCGAGGGCTCGCTCTACCTGCAGATCGACAGGCTGCCGGGCGGCGCCCTGCAGGTGGCCGCGATCGCGACCTGCGCGGAGCCCGGCGTCGCGTACCGGCCGCTCGAGGCGCAGTTCTTCGATCACGCCAAGCTGTGCGTCGAGCTGGAGGAGCAGGTGTATCGCTGCCTGCTCTGGCACCTGCTCCGCGCCGAGCACGGGCCGGCGATCGCGGCGGGCGCGAGCGCGGAGTCGCTCCGCGGCTGGCTCGACCGCTGCGCCGCGCTCGGCCCACGGCTCGCGGCGATCGCCGCCGAGCACCGGCGCCGCGCCGGAGCCACAGCCACGGCCACAGCCACGGCCACGGCTACGGCCACGGCCACTACCACTGCCGCGCCCGAGGCCGGCGCGCCCGCGGGAGGTCCGACATGAATCGCCACGCCGAGCTCGCCAGGACGCTGCTCGATCCGATCGGCGACGCCGCGTTCTTCGCTGAGCGCTGGTGCCAGAAGCCGGCGTACTGCCGCGGGACCCCGGACCGGTTCGCCGCGCTGTTCGGCCTCGCCGATCTGCCCGGCGCGCTGCTCGGCGACATGGGCCCGCGCGCCGCGAGCCCGCGCGGCGGGCCGGCGACGCGGCAGGAGCTCCTGCAGACGGGCGCGCGCCGCCCGCCGATCGCGCTCAAGGCGTACTACAACACCGCGAGCGGGCGCGGCAGCGAGATCCTCGACGTGCCGCTCAACCAGGCGATGGCGCTGTACGACGCCGGCCTCACGCTGTGCGTCTCGGGCCTCGAGCGCAACAGCGAGTCGCTCGCCGCGTTCGTGGCGGCGGTCCGCGAGCGCATGCGGTTCTCCGGCAACGTGCTGGTCAATGCCTATTACTCGCCGGACGGCCAGGGCTTCAACTGGCACTACGACTCCCAGCACGTCTTCATCTTGCAGATCGAGGGCGAGAAGCGCTGGCAGTTCAGCGACCAGGTCGCGCTCGGCGATCCGCCGTTCAACCTCCCGCTCGAGGTGATGCAGCAGCCGGGCGCGGCCGAGGCGCTCGCGCAGCTCGGACTCCGCCTGAAGCTCCCGAGCGAGATCCCGGGCGAGATCCCGGGTGAGATCAGCACGCTCGAGGAGGTGCTCGCCCCGGGCGATGTCCTGTACCTGCCGCCGGGCACGTGGCACCGCGCGTTCGCCCGCGGGCGATCGTTCGCGCTGTCCTTGACCCTGGTGCCGCTCTCGTTCTCCGACGTGCTGCGCACCGTCCTGGCCTTCATCGGGCTCCAGCGCGATCGGTGGCGCAAGGAGCTGAACCAGGGCGTGCCGCTCGGCGCCGGCGGACCGCCGGAGCAAGTGCCGGAGCAGATCCAGGAGCTCTTGCGCGAGTGCCTGGCCGACGCGCAGGACGCGATCGGCCGGCTGTCGCCCGAGGAGCTGCTCGCCACCTGGGCCCAGATCCGCCAGACCCCGATGGTCGCGCTCGCCCTCAAAGAGATCACGAGCCGCGGCTGAGCTCACGGCCATTCGTCCACCGACCACCACTCCAAACGCGGAAGAGAGAATCGACATGTTCGAAAACATAGAGCGAATCCCGATGCCGCCGGTCGACGTGTTCTTCCGGGAATACGTGCTCGAGCACCGGCCGGTCATCATCACCGACCTGTTCGCCGATCAGCCGATCTCGAAGATCCGCACGCTCGAGGACGCCCGGAGCCAGCTCGGCGACATGAAGGTCGTGGTCACGCCGGGGTACGAGCGCTTCATCGTCGACGTGGTGCGCTCGCTCGTGACCCACGAGGGTAACTACGAGATCCAGCAGCGGCAGAGCACCGTCCGCGAGTACCTCGCGCACGTGGCGCAGCACCCCGAGACGAAGGACATGTGCTCGGAGGTGCCGCAGCCGATCATCTCCGAGGTCCAGGCGCTCTACGAGCCCCCGCCGTACTGCCGGACGAAGGACGGCGCGCTCGACGACGATTACCGCACCGAGCTGTGGATGGCCAACGCGGGGAACACCACCCACCTGCACTTCGACGCCGATCAGCGGCAGATCCTGCAATACCAGCTGTTCGGCACCAAGCGCGTCATCCTGATCCCGCCGAGCGGCGCCAAGAAGCTCGCGCCGGTCCGGAACAACTGCGCGATCAGCCCCGAGGGGGTCTCGGACGCCGAGAAGGACGAGTTCGTGCGCTACGTCGGGGGCTACCAGTGCGAGCTCCGCGGCGGCGAGACGATCTTCATGCCCGCGCTCATCTGGCACTTCCTCGAGTACGTCGACACCAGCATGAGCCTCAGCATCCGCTTCTGGCGCAACCCCTACAGCCGGTTCCTGGCGGAGGCGTGCCACCCCGACTACCGCCTGCAGGCGATCGCCTGGCGGATGATCGATCCCGCGGCGATGACGCCGGACGACACGCGCGCGTTCCAGCAGATCGAGGAGCTGGTGCAGCGGCCGTCTGCCAGCCCGCGCGAGAAGGGCCAGGAGATGCAGGCGCTGTACGAGGAGCTCTACGCGCGGTTGTGCAGCGATCAGCCGCGCGGGCAGTACGCGCGCCCGTTCATCGACGAGCTGGCCGGCGTGATCCAGCAGGTCGAGTTCGACATGGGGCCCTACAGCCGCCAGGCGGCCGGGGCGTAGCTTCGTGGCGCGGTGCTCAGCGATGCTCCGGTTCGCGCAGGACGTCCGCGACGATGGCGATGGCCGCGTCGACGTCGCGCTCGGTGACGCCCCGGTGCGTGACCGCGCGGATGCGCCCGTGGCCGAGCTCGGCGACCTGGAGGCCGCGGCCCGCCGCCGCGGCGACGAAGGCTTGCCAGGTGAGCCGCGGCTCGGTCACGCGGAAGAACACGATGTTCGTCGGGACCGGATCGGTGAGCACCGCGATGCCGGGGATATTCTGGAGCCCCCGCGCCAGGCGCTGCGCGTTGCGGTGATCGTCGGCGAGGCGATCGACCATCTGCTCGAGCGCGACCAGCCCGGCGGCGGCGATGATGCCGGCCTGGCGCATGCCTCCGCCGAGCATCTTGCGGATGCGGCGCGCCGCGGCGACGAAGCCGGCGGTGCCGGCGACGAGCGAGCCGATCGGCGCCGACAGGCCCTTGGACAGGCAGAGCTGGATCGAGTCGGCGTGGGCCGCGATCTGATCGGCGCCGACGCCGAGCGCGACGGCGGCGTTGAAGATGCGCGCGCCGTCCATGTGGACCGGGATCCGGCGCGCGCGCGCGAGCGCCTGGACGTCGCGCAGGTAGGACAGCGGCAGCACCGCGCCGCCGCACCGGTTGTGCGGGTTCTCGAGGCACAGGAGGGCGGGCGGCGCGAGCTGCGGATCCTCGGGATCGACCGGGAAGGCGGCCTCGAGGTCCTCGAGGCGGAGCCGGCCGTCGGGCTGGGTGGCGATCGGCTCGTACACGATGCCGCCGCACACCGACGCGCCGCCGGCCTCGTAGATATAGATATCTGTCTCGTCCCCCACCAGCACCTTGGAGCCGCGGGGGCAGTGGGCCAACAGGGCGCACAGGTTCGCCATCGTCCCGCTCGGGACCAGGAGCGCGGCCTCCTTGCCGAGGCGGTCGGCCGCGGCGCGCTCCAGGCGGCGGACCGTCGGATCCTCACCGTAGACGTCGTCGCCGAGCTCCGCCGCGGTGATCGCCGCCAGCATCTCGGGAGTGGGGAGCGTGAAGGTGTCACTGCGCAGTTCGATCATTTCGGATGAGCTCCTTCGTCGTGATTCATCCATAACAGAGTCCAGAACACTGTAGTACCGGAAACTCCCAGTTTCGATCGAGATCAGCTGTCGGGGTCTTGGAGGAAATACCAGTGGAGAGCACGATCAATGCATATCGCCAGCGCGGCCGCGCGGGCACGCGGGCGGACGGCCACCCGGACCACCTGGTGGCGCTCCTGGGCGAGCGCGCGGCGCGGCAGGCGGGCCGCCGGATCTTCACGTTCCTCGGCAATGGCGAGCGTGACGAGCGTGACGAGCGCGCGGTGACGTACGCCGAGCTCGACGCGCGGGCGGCCGCGATCGCCGCGGCGCTCGCGGCGGAGGGCGCGCGGGCGGGCGATCGGGCGCTCCTCATGTACGCGCCGGGGCTCGATTACATCGCCGGGCTGTTCGGCTGCCTGTACGCCGGCGTCGTCGCCGTGCCGGCGTATCCGCCGGAGCCGGCGCGGATCGAGCGCGGGCTGCCGCGGCTGCGATCGATCGTGGCCGACTCGGGCGCCGCGATCGCGTTGACCTCGCACGAGATCCTGCCGCTCGCCGAGGCAATGAGCAGAGCGGGCAGAGCGGGCAGCGCGGGCAGAGCGGGCAGCGCGGGCGGCGCGGGCGGCGCGGGCGTGCCGCTGCGCTGGCTCGCGACCGACCGGCTCGGCTCGGAGCTGGCGGGCGCGTGGCGGCCGCCGCGGCTCGACGCGGAGTCACTGGCCATCTTGCAGTACACGTCGGGCTCCACCGGCGAGCCGCGCGGCGTCATGCTGACGCACGGCAATCTGCTCTACAACTCGCGGCTGATCCGCGACGCGTTCGGCATCGATCGCGACTCGGTCGGCGTGCTGTGGCTGCCGCCGTATCACGACATGGGGCTGGTCGGCGGGATCCTGCAGCCGGTCTTTGGCGACTTCCCGATGACGCTGATGCCCCCGATGGCGTTCCTCCAGCGCCCGATGCGCTGGCTCGAGGCGGTGAGCCGCCTCCGCGCCACGGTGAGCGGCGGGCCGAACTTCGCGTTCGATCTGTGCCTGCGCAAGAGCACGCCCGCGGAGCGCGCGGCGCTCGATCTGCGGGCGTGGCGGACCGCGTTCTCGGGCGCCGAGCCGGTCCGACACGAGACGCTCGATCGCTTCACGGCGGCGTTCGGCGACAGCGGCTTTCGGCGCGCGGCGTTCTATCCGTGCTACGGGCTGGCGGAGGCGACGCTGATCGTCTCCGGCGGGGATCCGGACGCGCCGCCGCGGACGCGCTTCGTCGACAGCACGGCGCTGGCGGCGCGGCGCGTGGCGCCGTGCGAGCCCGCACCGGCGGCGCAGGCAGCGCAGGCGCAGGAACAGGCGCGGCCGCTCGTCGGCTGCGGCCGCTCGCTGGGCGAGCAGGAGATCGCGATCGTCGATCCCGATTCGGGCGAGGTGTGCGCGCCGGACCGGGTCGGCGAGATCTGGGTCCGCGGCGAGAGCGTGGCGCGGGGCTACTGGCAGGCGCCGGAGCTGTCGGCGCGCGTGTTCGGCGCGAAGCTCCCGGGGCGCGGCGGCGGCTACCTGCGGACGGGCGATCTCGGCTTCGTGCTCGACGGCGAGCTGTTCGTCGCCGGGCGGCTCAAGGACGTGATCATCGTCCGCGGCAGGAACCTCTACCCGCAGGACGTCGAGCACACGGTGGAGAAGGCCCACCCGGGGATCCGGCCGGGCTCGGGCGCCGCGATCGCCGTCGAGCACGCGGGCGAGCGCGGCGTCGAGGAGCGCCTCGCGATCGTCTACGAGGTGAGCGCCGCGCACGCAGCGGATCCGGCCGGGCTCGCCGCGATCCGCGCCGCGATCCGCGCCGCGGTGGTGGCCGAGCACCAGGTCGCCCCGCACGCGATCGTCCTCGTCAAGCCGGGCTCGATCGCCAAGACGTCGAGCGGCAAGATCCAGCGCCACGCGTGCCGCGCGGCGTTCGTGAGCGGGACGCTGAGCGCGCTCGATCGACACGACCCGTCCAGCGACGGCGGGGCAGGTCTGTCGTGGGTCGTCGCGCGGATCGCGCGGCTGACGGAGCAGCCGGCCACGGACATCTCACCGGCGCACGCGCTGGCAGCGTGCGGGCTCGACTCGCTATTGGCCGTGGAGCTGCAGCAAGAGATCGAAGCGGCGTTCGGGACGCGCCTCTCGCCGACCGAGCTCCTCGGGGGGATGACGGTGCAGGAGCTGGCCGAGCGGATCGAGGCGGGCCGCATAGCTCGCGCGGCGCACGCCGAGCGCGCCGAGCGCGCCGAGCACGCGGAGCGCGCCGCCGAGCGCGCGCCAGCGCCGCCTCCGCCGCACGCAGCGGCGGCGCCGGCCTCGTTCGCGCAGGAGCGGGCGTGGTTCTTCGCCCAGCTCGATCCCGGCTCCTCGACGTACAACCTCGCCGGCACGGTGCGCCTGCGCGGCCCGCTCGACGCATCCGCCCTCGCGCGCGCCATCGATCACCTCGTCGCGCGCCACGCGAGCCTGCGGACCACGCTGCCGGTGCGCGACGGCCAGCCGGTGCAGGAGGTGGCGGCGCCCGCGCCGGGCTGGCTCGAGCGCGTCGAGCTGGCCGGCGGTGAGGCCGAGCTCGATCGGCGCGTGCGCGAGGCGGCCGCCGTGCCGTTCGATCTCGCCCGCGGCCCGCTGTTCCGCGCCCGCCTGCTCCGCGTCGGCGCCGACGATCACGCGCTCCTCCTCGTGGCGCACCACGCGATCGCCGACGGGCTCTCGCTGCGCGTGTTCCTGTCCGAGCTCGGGATCGCGTACCGCGCCTTCGCCGCGGGCGCGGCGCCGGAGCTCCCGGCGCTGCCGATGTCGTACGCCGACTTCGCCGCCTGGCAGCGCGCGCAGCTGACACCCGCGCGGATCGAAGATCTGCTCGGCTACTGGCGCGCCCAGCTCGCGGAGCTGCCCGCGGCGCTCGAGCTGCCCACGGATCACCCGCGCCCGCGCGCGCAGAGCTACCGCGGCGCGCTGCACCGGCTGACGCTGCCGGCCCCGCTGATCGCGCGGCTCGACGAGCTCGCGCGCGCCGAGGGCGCGACGCGGTTCATGGCGCTCCTCTCCGGGTTCGCCGCCTGGCTCGGCCGCCACGCCGGCCAGGACGAGATCGTGATCGGCGTGCCGGTGGGCGGCCGCCCGCGGCCCGAGCTCCAGCAGGTGATCGGGCTGTTCGTCAACACGCTGCCGATCCGCGTCGATCTGCGCGGGGCGCCCAGCCTGCGCGAGCTGTGCCGCCGGGTCCGCCGCGCGTGCCTCGAGGCGTATCGCCACCAGGAGCTGCCGTTCGACAAGCTCGTGGAGGCGCTCCAGCCGGAGCGCCGCCTCGATCGCGCGCCGATCTGCCAGGTGATGCTCGCGCTCCAGGGCGTGCCGCCGCCGTCCTCGCTCGGCGGCGAGCTGGCGGCCGAGGTCACCGTGGCCGACACGGGCAGCGCCCAGTTCGATCTCGCGCTCGGGCTGAGCGAGCGCGGCAGCGGGCTCGACGGCGCCCTCGAGTACAACCGCGATCTGTTCGAGCCGGAGACGATCGCGCGCTGGGCGCGGCACCTCCAGCGCCTGCTCGAGCGCGCCGCGGCGGAGCCGGATCGGAGCGCTGGCGCGCTGTCGTGCCTGGACGACGCAGAGCGCGAGCTGGTGGCGCGCGCGTGGAGCGCGCAGCCGGCGCAGCCGACCGGCGCACCGCAGGCCGAGCCGCTGATCCACCGCATGTTCGAGCGGCAGGCGGCGCGCACGCCGGACGCGATCGCCGTCGAGCTCGGCGACGCGCGGTGGAGCTACGCCGCGCTCGACGCGCGCGCGGAGCAGCTGGCGCGCCGGCTCCGCGCGGCGGGCGCGGCCCCGGAGCAGCGGGTCGCCGTCTGCCTCGATCGGACGCCGGCCTTGCCGGCCGCGCTGCTCGCGGTGCTGAAGGCGGGCGCGGCCTACGTGCCGCTCGATCCGTGCCTGCCGCGCGAGCGACTGCGGGCACTGATCGAAGACGCGGCGCCCGTCCTGCTCCTGACGGAGACCGAGCTTTTGGGCGCGTGCCCGTTCGACGGCCCGCGCGTCGTCGTCGACGACGCTGGCGCTGACGACGGCGCCAGCGACGCCGCGCCGACCGCCGCGCCGCATCCAGACGCCGCGGCCTACGTCATCTACACGTCTGGCTCGACGGGGCGCCCCAAGGGCGTCGTCGCCACGCACCGCGGCGCTTGCAACCACCTCGCCTGGTTCGCGGCCGCGCTCGGGCTCGGCCCGGCGGATCGCGTGCTCCAGAAGTACTCGGTCAGCTTCGACGCCTCGGTGGCCGAGCTGTTCGCGCCGCTCGTCGCGGGCGCGCGGGTCGTGATGGCGAGCGCCGCCGCGGCGGGGGACGCGGCGGCGCTCGCCCGGCTCATGGCCGAGCGCGACGTCACGGTCGCCGACTTCGTGCCGGCGCTGCTCGATCTCGTGATCGACGAGCCGGCGTTCGCGCGCTGCGCGAGCCTGCGCCACCTCGTCGCGGGCGGCGAAGCGCTGCCGCCCGCGCTGGTCGCCCGCGTGCGCGCGCGCACGGCGGCCGTCCTGCACAACATGTACGGCCCGACGGAGGCGACGATCGGCGCCACCGCGTGGACCGTCGCGGACGCCGACGCGCGCCGGCCCCGGGTGCCGATCGGCCGACCCATCGCGAGCACGCAGGTCTACGTCCTGTCGCCCGCGCTCGAGCCGCTGCCGATCGGCGTGTTCGGCGAGCTCTGCATCGGCGGCACCGGCGTGGCGCGCGGCTACCTCGGGCGCCCGGGGGCGACGGCGGAGCGCTTCGTGCCGGATCCGCTCTCGGCCGCGCCCGGCGCCCGCCTCTACCGCACCGGCGATCGGTGCCGCTGGCTCCCCGACGGCGCGCTGGAGCTCGCCGGGCGCGACGACGATCAGATCAAGCTGCGCGGCTTCCGGATCGAGCTCGGCGAGATCGAGAGCGTCCTGCGGCAGCATCCGGACCTCGCTGACGTGCTCGTGCTCGCCGAGCCCGACGAGCCACGCGCGCCCGCGCCGGTGCCCGCGCCCGCGCCCGCGCCGGCTGCCGCGCGCCCGCCCGACGTGGTGGCGCGCCGCGCCGGCGACTTCGAGCTGGCGCTCGCGATCCACCGCGACGGCTTCCTGCGGCCGCCGCGCGCCGCGCAGCGCAACTGGCTCCTGCGCCGCGCGCTCGACGAGGCGGCCGACGATCTGGTCGCGCTCGATCGCGTGGCGCGCCGCTTCGTGCCCGGCTCGGACCGCGCCGCGATGAGCGGCGAGTGGCAGCAGAGCCGCGCGGCCTACGACCCGTCGCAGCTCGTGATCGAGGACCAGCAGGTGATGCAGGACTGGGAGACGCCGCTCATGAAGGCGATGGCGGAGATCGCCGCCGCCGGCCACGGCGACGTGCTCGAGGTCGGCTTCGGCATGGGCATCTCGTCGACGTTCATCCAGGAGCTCGGCGTGCGCTCGCACACGATCATCGAGTGCAACGCGGACGTCATCGAGCGGTTCGCGCGCTGGCGCGCCGGCTACCCCGGCCGTGACATCCGCCTCGCCGAGGGGCGCTGGCAGGACGTCATCGACGGGCTGGGGCAGTTCGACGCGGTGTTCTTCGACACCTACCCCGTGACCGAGGCGGAGTTCGTCGCCTCGGTGATCGACGACGTCACGTTCGCGCAGCACTTCTTCGCCGCCGCGGCGAGCCACCTGCGGCCCGGCGGCGTGTTCACGTACTACTCGAACGAGATCGACTCGTTCAGCCGCCGCCACCAGCGGCTGCTGCTCGAACACTTCTCGTCGCTCGAGCTCCGCGTCGTGCAGCCGCTACAGCCCCCCGAGGACTGCAACTACTGGTGGGCTGACTCGATGGTTGCCGTCAAAGCCGTGAAGTAGAGGCAGTAGAGAAGGAGATCGCCAATGGGCATGCGACTGGTGGCTTATATCGTCCCCAGGCAGGGACGGAGTGTCTCGGCCGAGGCGCTGCGGCAATTCCTCGCGGCGCGCCTGCCGGAGCACATGCTCCCGGCCGTCTGGGTCGAGCTCGCCGCCCTGCCGCGCACGCCGGGCGGCAAGGTGGATCGCGCCGCGCTCGCGGCGCTGGCGGCCGCGTCGGCGACGGCGGCAGCGCCGCCCGCCGCGGCGCCCGCGCGGCCGCTCACCCCGGACGAGGCCCTGATCGCCTCCGTGTTCGCCGAGGTGCTCGGGCTCGCCGGCGTCGGGCCCGAGCTCGACTTCTTCGCGAGCGGCGGCCACTCGCTCCTGGCGATGCGCGTCGTCGCGCGGGTGCGCGCGCTCGCGGGCGTCGAGCTGCCGGTCCGCGCCGTGTTCGAGGCGCGGACGCCGGCGCAGCTGGCGCTCCGGCTCGGCGCGCACGCCGCCCACCGCCTGCCCCCGATCGAGCGCGCCCCGCGCGAGCGCCCGCTCCGCGCCTCGTTCGCGCAGGAGCGGCTGTGGCTGCTCCAGCGCGTCGAGCCGGACGCGAATTACAACCTCCCGGCGGCCGTGCACCTCGAGGGCGACCTCGACGCCGCGGCGCTCGAGGCCGCGCTCGGCGGCGTCATCGCGCGCCACGAGGTGCTGCGCACGCGGCTCGTCGCCGACGACGGCATCCCGTTCCAGGTGATCGAGCCGGCGCGCCCGATCGCGCTTCCGATCGAAGACCTCGGCGATCTGCCCGAGGCGGGCCGCCTGCCGGCCGCCCTCGCGCGCGCCGCCGAGGACGCGACGCGCGGCTTCGACCTCGCGGGCGCCCCGCTGTGGCGCGCCCGCTTGCTCCGGCTGTCGCCGCGGCGCCACGTGCTCGTGCTCGTGCTCCACCACCTGCTCGCCGACGGCTGGTCGATCTCCGTCCTCGTCCGCGAGCTCGGCGCGCTCTACCGCGCCGCCCGCGCCGGGCAGCCCGCGCGGCTGCCCGATCTGCCGGCGCAGTACGCCGACTACGCCGCGTGGCAGCGCGCCCTCCTGGCCGGCCCGCGCCGCGAGCAGCTCCTCGCCTACTGGCGCGACGCGCTCGCCGGCGCGCCGCCCGTGCTCGCGCTGCCGACCGATCGCCCGCGCCCCAAGGCGCAGCGCTTCGCCGGCGCGCGCCTGCGCTACGAGCTCCCCGACGAGCTCGCAGCGCGGCTCCGCGCGCTCGGCCAGCGCGAGGGCGCCACGCTGTTCATGACGCTCCTCGCGGGCTTCGCCGTGCTCCTCGCGCGCCGCGCCGGCCAGCGCGACCTCGTGATCGGCACCGACGTGGCGGGCCGCGACGTGCCGGAGATCGAGCCGCTCATCGGCTTCTTCGTGGGCCAGCTCGCGCTGCGCGTCCGGCTCGAGGAGGGCGCGTCGTTCCGCGCGATCCTGCGCCGCGTGGCGGACACGGCGCTCGACGCTTACGCGCACCAGGCGCTGCCGTTCGAGCTCCTCGTCAAGGAGCTGAACCCGGCGCGGACCACGAGTCACGCGCCGATCTTCCAGGTGAAGATGGCGCTCCAGGAGGGCGGCCCGCCGCTCGCGCTCGAGGGGCTCGCCGTCTCCGTGCAGGAGCTCGAGACGCAGAGCGCGAAGCTCGATCTGACGCTGACGTGGGACGACACCGACGGCCGGCTCACGGGGATCTGGGAGTACAACGCCGACCTGTTCGACGCCGCGACGATCGCGGCGTACGCGGGCGAGCTCGCGCGCGTGCTCGACGACGCGGCGGCCGATCCGGACCGCGCCGCGGACGCGCCTCCCGCGCCTCCCATCGCGCCAGACCTGTGGGCCGCGGCCGCCGCGCGCACGCCGGCGGCGCTCGCCATCGCCGGCGGCGACGCGCGCCTGACGTTCGCCGAGGTCGAGGCGCGCGCGAACCAGCTCGCGCACCACCTCGTCGCCCGCGGCGTCGGGCGCGGCGCGCGCGTGGGCGTCCTCCTGCCGCGCTCGCCCGAGCTGATCGTGGCGCTCCTGGCCACCTGGAAGGCCGGCGCCGCGTGGGTGCCGCTCGACGCGAGCCTGCCGGATCACCGCCTGCGCTTCATCATCGAGGACGCGCGCCCCGCGCTCGTCATCGCGACGCGCGCCGAGGCCGAGCGCGCGCTCGCCGGCACGGAGCTCCTCCTGCTCGACGCCGAGGGCGACGTGCTCGCCGCGCACCCGCAGACGCCGCCCGCGCGCGCGGCGGGCGCAGGCGACCTCGCCTACGTGATCTACACGTCCGGCTCGACGGGGACGCCCAAGGGCGTGATGATCGATCACCGCGGCCTCCTGGCCTACCTCGCGTGGAGCGCCGCCGCCTACAACGCGGGCGCCGGCACCGGCAGCCCGGTGCACACGTCGATCGGCTTCGATCTGACGATCACGTCCGTGTTCACGCCGCTCGTGCAGGGCCGCCCCGTGTGGCTCCTGCCCGACGAGCGCGATCCGTTCGCGCTGCTCGCGCTCCTGCGCGCGCACCGCGATCTGACGCTCGCAAAGCTCACGCCGGCGCACCTCGCGCTGCTCGGCCGCCAGCTCGCGGCGTCGCCCGAGGCCGCGCCGCCGCCCGATGCCGTGCGGGTGCTGGTCGTCGGCGGCGAGGCGCTCTTGCCCGAGCACGTCGCCGCCTGGCGCAGGCACCTGCCCGGCGCGCAGCTCGTCAACGAGTACGGCCCGACCGAGGCCGTCGTCGGCTGCGCGATCTTCGAGGTGCCGCCCGCCGCGGCCGAGGGCGCGATCCCGATCGGCGCGCCGGTCCCGGGCGTGCAGCTCTACGTGCTCGGCGAGGACGGCGCGCGCCTGCCGCGCGGCGAGGGCGGCGAGCTCTACATCGGCGGCGCCCAGCTGGCGCAGGGCTACCTCGGGCGCCCCGGCCTCACCGCCGAGCGGTTCGTGCCCGATCCGTTCGCGCCCGCGCCCGGCGCACGGATGTACCGCTCCGGCGACCGGGCGCGCTGGCGCGCCGATGGCGCGCTCGAGTTCCTCGGGCGCGTCGACGAGCAGATCAAGCTCAACGGCTTCCGCATCGAGCCCGCCGAGATCGAGGCGCGGCTCTGCGCGCACCCGGGCGTCGCCGAGGCGGTCGCGATCGCGCGCGCCGACGAAGCCGGCGAGCCCGGCGAGCCCGGCGAGCCCGGCGATCGGCGGCTGGTCGCGTACGTGGTCCCGCGGCCCGGCGCAGCGCCCTCGGCGCGGGCGCTGCGCGCGTTCTGCCGCGACGAGCTGCCGGAGTACATGGTGCCAGCGGCGGTCGTGATGCTGCCCGCGCTGCCCCTGACCCACAACGGCAAGGTCGATCGCACCGCGCTGCCGGCCCCGGCACCAGAGCACGCGGGCGCCGCTGACGCCGCTGACGCCGCGCAGCCGCCGCCGCGCACGCCCGCCGAGGAGCTGATCGCGGGCCTCGCCGCGGAGCTCCTCGGGCACCCGATCGGCCCGGATGAGGACTTCTTCGTCGCCGGCGGCCACTCGCTGCTCGCGGCCCAGCTCATGGCGCGCGTCGATCAGAGCTTCCAGCTCGAGCTCGGGCCGCGCGCCGTGTTCGAGGCGCCGACGATCGCCGCGCTGGCGGCGCGCGTCGACCTGGCGCGCCGCGCCGCGGCCGGCGCCGCCGCGGACGCCCCCGCGCTCGCCCCCGCGCCCGCGCCGCACGCGCGCGCGCCGCTGTCGTTCCAGCAGGAGCAGCTGTGGATCGTCGATCGCGTCGCGCCCGATCGCGCGAGCTACAACATCCCCGCCGCCGTCCGCCTCGACGGCGACCTCGACGCGTCCGCGCTCGCGCGCGCGCTCGGCCAGCTCGCCGAGCGCCACGCGGTCCTGCGCACGCGCCTCGCCGCTGGCGAGGACGGCACCCCGCACCAGGTGATCGAGCCCGCGCGCCCGATCGCGCTCCCGCTCGAGGATCTCGGCCACCTGCCCGAGGACGCCCGCCTGCCCGCCGCGCTCGCGCGCGCCACGGAGGACGCCAGGCAGCCGTTCGATCTCGCCGCGTCGCCCTTGTGGTGCGCCCGCCTGCTCCGGCTCGCGCCCCGCCGCCACGTGCTCGTGCTCGTGCTCCACCACACCGTCGCCGACGGCTGGTCGATCCCGATCCTCGTCCGCGAGGTCGCCGCGCTCTACCGCGCCGCTCGCGCCGGTGAGCCCGCGCACCTGCCCGCGCTGCCCGTGTCGTACGCCGACTACGCGATCTGGCAGCGCGCGTGGCTCGACGCCGGCCCGCGGCGCGCGCACCTCCTCGAGCACTGGCGCGGCGCGCTCGCCGGCGCCCCGCCGTTGCTCGCGCTGCCGACCGATCGCCCGCGCCCGCGCGAGCAGCGCTTCGCTGGTGCGCGCCACCACCTCGCGCTCCCCGACGAGCTCGTGGCGCGCCTCCGCCAGCTCGCGCGGCGCGAGGGCGTCACGCTGTTCATGACGCTCCTGTCCGGCTTCGCCGTGCTCCTGTCGCGGCTGTCGGGTCAGCGCGATCTGGTCATCGGCACGCCGTTCGCCGGCCGCGCGCCCGCCACCGTCGAGCCGCTCATCGGCTACTTCGTCAACCTCCTGCCGCTGCGTGTAGACCTCGGCGGCGATCCGTCGGTGCGCGAGCTTTTGCGCCGCGTCCGCCAGCGCGCGCTCGACGCCTACGCCCACGCCGCCCTGCCCTTCGAGCTGCTCGTCCAGAAGCTCGCCCCCGAGCGCGATCTCAGCGCCGCGCCGCTCGTGCAGGTGGCGTTCGCGTGGAACCAGGCCGCGCCGGAGCTCCACCTGGACGGCCTCGCGCTCGAGCTCCTCGAGCTCGAGACCGACACCGCCAAGTTCGACCTCCTCCTGAGCCTCGACGAGGCCGGCGACCGCATCACCGGCACGCTCGAGTACGATCGCGATCTCTTCGACGCCGCCACCGTGGCGCGGCTCGCCGAGCGCCTGCTCGCCTTGCTCGGCGAGCTGACCGGCGACACCGCCCGCCCCGCGCGCGCGCTGCCGCTCCTCGCGCCCGCGGAGACCCAGTCGCTCATCGCCGCGTGGAACCACGTGCCGCCCAGCTGGACGCGCCTCCTCCTGCGCGCGCCCGAGGGTGCGTGCGTCCACGATCTGATCGAGCGCCAGGCGGCCGCCACGCCCGACGCGCTGGCCATCACGTGCGCGCGGCAGACGCTCGATTACCGCGCGCTCGATCACGCCGCCAACCAGGTCGCGCACGGCCTTTTGGCCCTCGGGCTCCCCGAGGAGGGCCGCGTCGGCCTGCTCCTCGATCGCAGCTGCGACTTCCTCGTCGCGATGCTCGGCACGTTCAAGGCCGGCGGCGCGTACGTGCCGCTCGAGCCGCACCTCCCCGCGCTGCGCCTCGCGCAGATGCTCGAGCAGACCGACTGCCGGATCCTCGTGACCGAGGCGCGCCACCGCGCGCTCGCCGAGGAGCTCGCCGAGGAGCTCACCGGCGGCCGCCCCGTGCGGACGATCCCCGATCTCGCCGCCGCGCAGCCGGTGATCCGGCCCGAGCGCCCCTCGCGCCCGCGCGGCCTCGCCTACGTGATGTTCACGTCCGGCTCCACCGGCACGCCGAAGGGCGTGATGATCGAGCACGCCGGCATGCTCAACCACCTGCTGGCGAAGGTGAGCGACCTCGGGCTCACCGCGTCCGACGTGGTGGCCCAGACCACGACGCAGGGCTTCGACGTCTCGGTCTGGCAGTTCCTCGCCGCGCTGCTCGTCGGCGGCGGCGTCGCCGTCTTCTCCGACGACGAGGCGTGGGAGGCGCACCGGCTGTTCTCCGGCCTCGAGCGCGCGGGCGCGACGATCGCCGAGACCGTCCCCGCGCACCTCCGGCTCCTGCTCGAGGAGCTCGACGCCGCGCCCGGGCGCTACTCGCTCGCGGCGCTGCGCTGGATGATCCTGAACGCCGAGGCCTTGCCCGTGGAGCTGTGCCGCGGGTGGGCCCGCCACTTCCCCGCCGTCCCGCTCATCAACACGTACGGCGCGACCGAGTGCTCCGACGACACCGCGCACTTCCGCGTGCCCGCGCAGCCGCCCGCCGCGTGGCGCTACGTGCCCATCAGCGGCTCCCTGCCGCGCCTCCACGCGTACGTCCTCGACGATCAGCTACAACCGGCGCTGCCCGGCGCCGTCGGCGAGGTGTTCATCGGCGGCGCTGGCGTCGGCCGCGGCTACCTCGGCGACCCCGCGCGGACCGCCGAGCGCTTCGTGCCCGATCCGTTCGCGACCGAGCCCGGCGCGCGCTGCTACCGCACCGGCGACCTCGCGCGCCACGTCGGCGACGGCGTGATCGAGTTCGTCGGGCGCGCCGATCACCAGGTCAAGATCCACGGCCACCGCGTCGAGCTCGGCGAGATCGAGGCCGCCGTGGCGAGCCACCCCGAGATCCGCGACTCCGCCGTCGTCGTGCGCGAGGGGGCCGGCGGCCCGCGCCTCGTCGCCTACGTCGTCTGGCAGCCCCAGGCGATCACCACGTTCGACCAGCTCGGCGCGTACCTGCGCGAGCGTCTCGCGGACTTCATGGTCCCGACGCGGTTCGTCGCGCTCGACGCGCTGCCGCTGTCGCCGAACGGCAAGCTCGATCGCAACGCGCTGCCCGCGCCCGAGGAGCCGCGCGCCGCGGTGCACGTGCCGCCGCGCACGCCGCTCGAGCAGGCGCTGTGCGCGATCTGGGGCGAGCTCCTCGGCACCGGCCCGATCTCGATCACCGCCAACTTCTTCGCGCTCGGCGGCCACTCGATGATCGCGATCCAGACCGTGTCGCGGCTCCGGCGCGCCACCGGGCACGAGCTGACGGTGCGCGCGCTGTTCGAGCACCCGACGGTGGCAGAGCTCGCGGCGCACCTCGAGCGCCGGCCCCCCGCCGACGACGCCGGCGCCGCGCCCGCGGCCGCGACCGCCCTCCCCGTCGCCGGACTCGTCCGCCGCCCGCCGGAGCCAGAGGGCCGCCACGAGCTCGCCGTCTACCAGCTGCCCGAGTGGTACCTGCACGCGCTCGAGCCCGACAGCCCGTTCTACAACGTCAGCCTCGACGCGGTGCTCACCGGCGAGCTCGACGTCGACGCGTTCGTCCTGGCGTGGCGCGCGCTGATCGCCCGCCACGCGGCGCTGCGCACCACGTTCGCCAGCGAGCGCGGCCGGCCGGTGCAGCGCATCCGCGAGCACCTGCCGCTCGAGCGCGCGGACGTCTACGTCGATCGGCGCCAGACCCCCGCGGCCGAGGTCCCCGCCGAGATGGCCCGCCTCGTCGAGGCGTGGTCGAACGAGCTGTTCGACTTCGAGCGCGGGCCGCTGTTCCGGGTGCGGCTCGCCGCGTTCCCCGAGCGCCGGTTCCTGTTCGTCTTCGCCGCCCACCACATCATCTGGGACGAGACCTCGACGATGAACATGGTCGGCGAGCTCGCCGAGCTGTACAACGCGCGGCGCGCCGGCCGGCCCGCCCAGCTCCCCGCGCTCGAGCTCGAGTACACCGACTTCGCCGCGTGGATCAACCGCGCGCTCGCGGCCGGCGAGCTCCAGGCGCAGCGCCGCTACTGGCTCGGCAAGCTCGCGCCGCCTCCGCCCGCGCTGGAGCTGCCCACCGACGCGCCGCGCCCGCCGCGGCAGCGCTTCACCGGCGACACCGTCTCCGTGTGGCTGCCCGCCGAGCTGACGCGCCGGCTCGACGAGGTGCTGCGCGCCGAGGGCCTGACGCTCTACATCTTCCTCCTGGCGGTGCTCGATCTGCACCTCCACCGGCTGAGCGGCCAGCGCGACTTCGTCGTCGGCACGCCCGTCGCCAACCGCGACGACGTGCGCCTCGAGCCGCTGCTCGGCCTGTTCGCGACCGCGCTGCCGCTGCGCGCGACGATCGCGCCCGGCATGACGTTCCGCGCGCTGCTCGCGCAGGCCCGCGCCACCGCGCTCGAGGCGTACGACCACCACAACTACCCCAGCATCCTCGCCATCCAGGAGCTGAACCCCGCGATCGATCCGTCGCGCAGCCGCCTGTTCTCCGTGATGTACGGCGTCCAGAACAACAAGACGCGGCTCCTCTCCGAGCTCGCGTTCGACGGGCTGTCGCTCTCGTTCGCCGACAGCCACGCGCGCGCCGAGGCGCAGACCGCGCGGTTCGATCTGACTTATATCGTCGATCAGCTCGACGACCGCATCGCCCTCCAGCTCAACTACGACCGCGATCTGTTCACGCGGGAGAGCGCCGAGCGCATGGTCGCCCAGTTCCTCGGCCTCGTCGGCGAGGCGCTCGCGCACCCCGATCGGCCGCTCGATCGGTTCGCGATGGTGAGCCCCGCCGAGCGCCAGCGCCTGGTCAGCGACCTCAACCAGACCGCCGCGGCGCTCGGGCCTGCGCGCGCCGTGCACGAGCTGTTCTTCGACGAGGCCGCGCGCGCGCCCGCCGCGCCCGCCCTCGTGCAGGGGACGACCACGCTCACCTACGCCGATGTCGCCGCGCTCGCCGAGCGCTGGGCCGCCCGGCTCGCCGCGCTCGGCGTCGGGCCCGAGGACCGGGTCGCCCTCTGGCTCGACGCGTCGATCGAGTGGGTCGTGGCGGCGCTGGCGATCCTGCGCGCGGGCGCGGCCTACGTCGCGATCGCGCCCGATCAGCCGCCCGCCCGCTCGCTCGCGATCGTGGCGCAGGCCGGCGCGCGCCTCGTCCTCACCGCCGGCTCCGTGGCGCTGCCGCTCCTCCCCGACGGCGTGCGCGCGATCGCCATGGATCGCGAGTGGTCGGCCGTCGCCACCGCGCCCGCGCCCGCGCCCGCGCCCGGTACACCGCCCGCCGTCGCGCCCGATCAGCTCGCGTACATCGCGTTCACCTCCGGCACGACCGGCGAGCCCAAGGGCATCGAGATCACCCACCGCGGCGTCGTCAACATCGTCCGCGCGACCGATCGCGATTACCGGCTCGGCCCCGCCGACGCCGCGCTCTTCCTCACCTCGCCCGGGTTCGACGCCTCGGTGCTCGACGTGTTCTGGCCGCTCGCCACGGGCGCGCGCGTCGTGCTCCTCGAGGTGTGCGGCGCGCGCAGCGATCCGCGGGCCATCGCGCGGCTCGTGCGCGCCCACGGCGTCAGCCTGCTCCAGTGCGTGCCGGTGATGCTGCAGTCCCTCGTCGAGGGCCGCCTCGGCGGCGCGCTGCCCGAGCTGCCGTCGCTGCGCCTCGTGATCGCCGGCGGCGCGGCGCTGCCGCGCCCGCTCGCGGAGCGCTTCGCGCGCGCGCTCCCCGGCTGCGCGCTCGGCAACCACTACGGGCCGACCGAGGTCACCGTCGACGCCGCGCGCCGCGACGCGCTCCTGCCGACGCGCCAGGCCATCGTGCCGATCGGCCGCCCCGTCGCCAACGCGCGGATCTACGTGCTCGACGCGCGCGGCGAGCTCGCGCCCGCCGGCGTCACCGGCGAGCTGTACGTCGCCTCGCCCGGCCTCGCGCGCGGCTACCGCGGCGATCCCGCGCGCACCGCCGCGGCGTTCGTGCCCGATCCGTTCGGCCCGCCCGGCGGGCGCCTCTACCGCACCGGCGATCTCGGCCGCGTCGGCGAGGGCGGCGAGCTCGAGTTCCTCGGCCGCGTCGACAAGCAGGTCAAGATCCGCGGCCACCGCGTCGAGCTCCTCGACCTCGAGGCCGCCCTCCACGCGCACCCCGCCGTGCGGAGCTGCGCCGTGCGGGTCGTCTCCGGCGAGACCGGCGGCGAGGCGCTCGGCGCCTACGTCGAGCTGACCGCGGCGGCGACCGCGGTCGGCGAGGTGCGCATGTTCACGCTCGCGCAGCGGCCCGAGCTGCAGCCCGCTCTCGAGGCGCTGCACCTCGAGGCCTGGCCCGCGTTCTTCGCCGGCGACGCGAGCCTGGGCGAGCTGTGGCCGCGGCTCCCCGCCGAGTACCCGCAGCACCAGTTCGCGCTCGTCGACGCCGCCGACGCCGTGCTCGCCGCCGGCAACAGCGTCCCGCTCGTGTGGGACGGCTCGCTCGCCGATCTCCCGAGCGGCTGGACCGACGGCCTCCGCCGCGCGTTCGCCGCCAAGGACGCCGGCCGGCGGCCCGACACGCTGTTCATCCTGACCGGCGTCGCCGCCCAGGACGCCCAGGGCCGCGGCCTCAGCACGATCCTCCTGCGCGGCTTCCGCGCCCTGGCGCGCGCGCTCGGCCTCGCGCGCGTCCTCGTCGCCGTGCGACCCACCGGCAAGGCCGAGCACCCCGAGATCGACTTCGCCGCCTGGTGCACGCACCGGCGCGCCGACGGTCAGCTCGAGGACAACTGGCTGCGCGCCCACGAGCGCGTCGGCGCGCGCATCCTCGCGATCGCGCCGCGCTCGCAGTCGGTGCGCGGCTCGATCGCCGACTGGGAGCGGTGGACCGGGCGCGCGTTCCCGCGCTCCGGCGAGTACGACGTCCCCGGCGCGCTCGCCAAAGTCCGCATCGATCGCGAGGCCGGGATCGGCGAGTACGACGAGCCCGCCGTGTGGCTGCAGCACGCCGATCCGGCGCGCGACGACAGCGCGTGGGCCCACGTCGACCCCGCCGCCCTGCGCGAGCACCTGCGCGCACGGCTGCCCGCGTACATGGTGCCCGAGCACCTGCGCATCGTCGCCGCCATGCCCCTCCAGGAGAGCGGCAAGATCGACGAGCGCGCGCTGCCGCCCCTGTCCGCCACCCGGACAGCGCGCCGGCGCGTCCCGCTCGCCGGGCCCGTCCAGGAGCAGCTCGGCGAGATCTGGCGGGCCATCCTCGGCTGCGGCGAGGTCGGCGCGAGCGACGACTTCTTCGACCTCGGCGGGCACTCGATCCGCGCCGCCGAGGTGATCAGCCGGATCCACGACGCGTTCGGCGTCCAGGTGCCGGTGCGCGAGCTCTACCGCGTGCGCACGATCGCCGCGCTCGAGCCGCTCGTGCAGGCCCGATCGATCAGCGCGCCCGCGGCGATGCTGCCGCCGCCCGCCGCGTCGCTCGGGCGCGGCACGGCGCACGGCCACCACGGCGAGATCCTGCAAGGCGTGTTCGGGTTCGGCGGCGCGGGCGCGGGCGCAGGCGGCGGCGAGCCGCGCCGCGCGCTCGTCACCCTGCCGTGCGCGATCTTCCACTCCGAGGCGTCGTTTGAGCCCGCGCTCGAGCCGTCGCTCGAGCCCGGCGGCGCCGCGGCGCTCACCGTCGATCCCGACTGGCGGTGCAAGGCGCTGCGCGCCGCCGAGCTCACGCTCGCCTGGCTCGGCCAGCGCCCCGACCGCGGCCGCCTCCAGGTGCGGAGCAACATCCCCGTCGGCTGGGGCCTCGGCTCGTCGACGAGCGACGTGATCGCGGCCATCCACGCCGTGGCCGCCGCGTTCCACCGCACGCTCGATCCGCGGATGGTCGCTCACCTCGCCGTGGAGGCCGAGACCGCCTCGGACGCGACGATGTTCTGCGATCAGGCCGTGCTGTTCGCGCACCGCGACGGCGAGGTGCTCGAGAGCTTCGGCCGGCCGCTGCCGCCGCTCGAGGTGCTCGGCTTCAACACCGATGCCGGCGGGGTCGACACCCTGCGCACGCGGCCCGCCGAGTACAGCTGGCAGGAGATCGAGGCGTTCCGCCCGCTGCTCGGCCTCCTGCGCCGCGCCGTGGAGGCCCAGAGCCCGCGCCTCGTGGCGCAGATCGCGACCGCCAGCGCGCGGATCAGCCAGCGGCACCTCGCGAAGCCCGCGTTCGCCGCCATCGAGGAGCTCGCCGCCCAGGTCGGCGCGCTCGGCATCCAGGTGGCGCACAGCGGCACCGTCGTCGGCCTCCTGTTCGATCCCGAGCGCAACAACCGCCAGCGCATCGCGCGCGCCGAGGAGCAGCTCGCGCGCGCCGGGCTCGGGCCCACCTGGCACTTCGTGACCGATTCGCCGCAAGGAGCACAGCGATGAGGATTCGCAGGGTCCACCCGTCGATCGCGGACAGCGCCGTCCTGCCCAGCGTCGTGCAGCTCGACGACAACCTGTACGGCGCCGCCTTCGTGCTGATGAAGCTCTTGCCCGCGCGCTTCATGCTGGAGCGCGCCCGGGCCAGCGGCCAGCTCCGGCCCGGCGCAATGGTCGTCGAGACCACGTCCGGCACGTTCGGCCTCGGCCTCGCCATGCTGTGCCGCCTCCGCGGCTACCAGCTCACGCTCGTCAGCGATCCCGCGATCGACGCGCCGTTCCAGCGCCGGCTCGAGGATCTCGGCGCCACCGTCGACATCGTGCGCACGCCGCGCGCCGTCGGCGGGTTCCAGCGCGCGCGGCTCGAGCGCCTCGCCGAGCTGCGCGCGCTCCACCGCGAGCACTACTGGCCCGGGCAGTACGACAACCCGCACAACCCCGGCGCCTACGCGCCCGTCGCGGAGCTCTTGACCGAGACCATCGGCGAGATCGACGTCCTCGTCGGCACCGTCGGCTCCGGCGGCTCGATGTGCGGCACGTCGAGCTACCTCCGCACGCTGTTCCCCGGCCTCACCGCCGTCGGCGTCGACACCTTCGGCAGCGTGCTGTTCGGCCAGCCCGACGCGCCCCGCAAGCTGCGCGGCCTCGGCAACAGCCTCATGCCGCCCAACGTCGATCACCGCGCGTTCGACGAGGTCCACTGGCTCAGCGCCGCCGAGGGGTTCGCCGCCACGCGCGAGCTGCACCGCGAGCACGCGCTGTTCATGGGTCCGACGAGCGGCGCCGCGTACCAGGTGGCGCGCTGGTGGGCCCGCCGCCGCCGCGACGCGAAGGTCGTGGTCCTGTTCCCCGACGAGGGCTACCGCTACCAGGACACCGTCTACAACGACGCGTGGCTGCACGCGCAGGGCCTGTGGCGCAGCGCGCCGCTCGCCGCGCCCCGCGACGTGCAGCGCCCCGACGAGCTCGGCGACGGCTGGGCGCGCTTTGCCTGGAACCGGCGCTCCTACGAGCAGGTGATCGGGCACCCCTTCCAGGAGGAGACCGGCCATGCCGGCGTCGCTCGCGCTGGTTGAGAGCAACACCAGCGGCACCGGCCGGCTGTTCGCCCGCGCCGCGCGCGCGCGCGGCCTCGCGCCCGTGCTGCTCACCGCCGAGCCCGGCCGCTACCCGTTCGCCGCCGAGGATCGGCTCGACGTCGTCCTCACCGACACGCGCGACGACGACGCCGTGATCGCCGCGTGCCGCGCGCTCGCGGCCGGCAGCGACGGTGGCGGCGGCCTGCGCGGCGTGACCACCAGCTCGGACTACTACGTCGTCACCGCAGCGATCGCCGCGCGCGCGCTCGGCCTGCCCGGGCCGTCGCCCGAGGCGCTCGCCGCCTGCCGCGACAAGGAGGAGCAGCGCCGCCGCCTCGCGCGCGCTGGCGTGGCGATCCCGCGGTTTATGGCCGCCGCGTCGCCCGGCGAGGCCGGCGAGGCCGCCGCCGCGCTCGGCCTGCCCGTCGTCGTCAAGCCCGTGACCGGCTCCGGCAGCGTCGGCGTGCGCTGGTGCGGCGACCGCGCCGCGGTGGAGTCCCACGCCGCGGCGCTGCTCGCGCGGCGCACCAACGAGCGCGGCATGCCCATCCCGCCGCGGGTGCTCGTCGAGGAGGCCGTCACCGGCGCCGAGCTCTCCGTCGAGCGCCTCGCGGACACCATCGTCGGCGTGACCGGCAAGCACCTCGGGCCCCTGCCCGACTTCGTCGAGATCGGCCACGACTTCCCCGCGCCCGTGCCGCCGCCCGTCGCCGAGGCGCTCGCCGCCTGCGCGAGCGCCGCCGTCGACGCGCTCGAGCTGCGCGACCTGCCCACGCACACCGAGCTGCGCTGGGGCGCGCGCGGCCCCGTCGTCATCGAGGTCAACCCGCGCCTCGCCGGCGGGTTCATCCCCGAGCTCGTGCGGCTCGCGCGCGGCGTCGATCTGATCGACGCGACGATCGCGCTCGCGTGCGGAGAGCCGCCCGCCCTCGCGCCGCGCGCGGCGAGCCACGCCGCGCTGCGCTTCGTGCTGTGCCCCGGCGACGGCCGCGTCGCCCAGCTCGCCGGCCTCGACGCCGCCCGCGGCATCGAGCACGTGGCGGACGTCGCGCTCTACGTCGCGCCCGGCGCCGAGATCGCGCGGCGGGGTGACTTCCGCGATCGGATCGGCCACGTGATCGCGCGCGCCGCCGAGCCCGGGCCCGCCGCGCGCGCCGCCGCCGCCGCCCTCGGCTGCATCCGCGTGGAGGTGCGGTAGTCATGGAACACACCGGACGACTCCAGCAGAGCGTCACCGACCTGGCCCGCCGGATCCTGTTCGGCGCCACCGCCGACGCCGCCATCGACGCCGACCTCGGCTACATCGTCGAGGTCGATCGGGCGCACCTCGTCATGCTCGCCGAGCGCGGGCTCCTGCCCGCCGCGCACGCGCGCGCGCTGCTCGCAGCGATCGCCGCGCTCACCGCCTCCGGCTTCGCCCCGCTGCGCGGCCAGCCCGCGCCGCGCGGCCTCTACCTGCTCTACGAGGACCACCTGATCCGCGCGCTCGGGCCCGAGGTCGGCGGCATGCTGCAGATCGGGCGCTCGCGCAACGACCTCGGCGCGACGATCTTCCGCCTGCGCCTGCGCGCGCCCGTGCTCGCGCTCCTCGGCGAGGCCCAGCGCCTCCTCGCGATCCTCGTGCGCCGCGCCGAGCGCTATCAGGGCACGTGCATGCCCGCGTACACCCACTACCAGGCCGCCGTCCCGATCTCGTACGGCCACTACCTCGCCGGCGTCGCCTGCGCGCTCGCGCGTGACACCGATGGGCTCGCCGCCACCCTCGACGAGCTCGACACCTGCGCGCTCGGCGCCGGGGCCGTCGGCGGCACGACGCTGCCGATCGACGCCGCGCGCACCGCGGCGCTGCTCGGGTTCCGCCGGCCCGTCGCGCACTCGATCGACGCCGTGGCATCGCGCGATCTCGCGCTGCGGCTCCTCGCCGGCGCCGCGATCCTCGGCGTGACGTTGAGCCGCGCCGCCACCGATCTGCTGCTGTGGACCAGCGGCGAGCTCGGCCTCCTGTGGCTGCCCGATCACCTCGTCGGTTCGAGCTCGATGATGCCGCAGAAGCGCAACGCGTTCCTGCTCGAGCACGTGCAGGGGCGCAGCACCGCCGCGCTCGGCGCGCTCGTCGGCGCCGCCGCGGCGATGCACGCCAAGCCGTTCACCAACTCGATCGCCGTCGGCACCGAGGGCGTCGCGCCGCTGGAGGGCGCGCTGCGCGCCACGCGCGAGGCATCGATCCTGCTCCGGCTCGTGATCGCCGGTGCCCGGCCCGAGCCCGCGGCCATGGCGGCGCGCGCCGCCGCCGGCTACACCACCGCGACCGAGCTCGCCAACCGGCTCGTCGCGACCGGCGAGCTGTCGTTCCGCAGCGCGCACCACGCCGTCGGCGCGCTCGTCCGCGACGCCATCGCCCGCGGCGAGCCCCTCGAGCAGGCCGCCCTCGACTGGCCGCTCGCCGGCGCGGCCGATCTCGGCGGCCTCGATCCTGCCTCCGTCGCCCGGGCCAGCGCGTACGGCGGCGGCCCCGGCGATCGCGCGATGGACGCGTGCCTTGGGCAGCTCCGCGCCGGCTGGCGCGCGCGTGCCGCGGCGATCGCGCTCCGCCGCCGCAACTGGCAGGCCGCCGCCGAAGCGCTCGACGCCGAGGTCACGCGGCTCCTCGGCGCGCCCGCGCCCGATCGCGCGAGCGCGGGCGCCGACAGCCCGCGAGAAAGGGAATCCAGCCCATGAGTGACACGGCGTGGCGATTCGGAGCGATCGAGCGCGTGGAGGGCCTCTCGCCCGAGCGCTTCCACCAAGACTACGTCGCGCGGCGGCGGCCCGTCATCCTCGGCGGGCTCACCCGCGCGTGGCCCGCCGTCCAGCGCTGGACGCCCGAGTACTTCCAGCGCGGCTTCCCCGCCCTGCGCGTCGGCGTGGAGGTGTGGGGCCAGGACGATGGCCAGAGCGATCCGCTGCACTTCATGCAGCACCTCTCGTACGCGCAGATGCCGCTCGGCGCGTACATCGAGCGGCTGCGGGCGACCCAGCGTCCGTCGCGCGAGTACTACCTGGCGCAGTTCCCGATGCTGCGCGCGCTGCCGCAGCTCGAGGACGACATCGGCTCGCTCGAGCCCTACATGGTGCAGCCCGCGCTCGTGCCCGAGCGGCTGCGCCGCCGCCTCCGCTTCCCCGCGTCGTTCTGGCTCGGGCCCGCCGGCTCGGTGTCGACGCTCCACTTCGATCCCGCGGACAACCTGTTCGCGCAGATCTATGGCAAGAAGCGCGTGATCCTCGCCTCTCCCGATCAGGCGCGCGAGGTCTATTACCCGCACGAGCGCTTCAAGTCGATGAACTTCAGCCCGCTCGACGTCGAGCGGCCCGACTTCGACCGCTTCCCCGCCGCGCGCGCGCTCGCGCCGCTCTCGTGCGAGATGGTGCCCGGCGACGTCCTCTACATCCCGATGGGCTGGTGGCACTACCTGCGCGCGACCGAAGTCTCGATCTCACTCAACTTCTGGTGGGTGTACTGGCACCGTCTCCCGTCCGTCTTTGCCTATTTCGGCCGGCGCCGGCTGCGCGATCTGCGGCAGCGGCTCGGCCTCGTCGAGACGATCGCCGTCCCGCCCAAGCAAGCCGCCCCGCTCGTGCCCGACGATGCCTGAGCCCGCGCCCACGCCCGCGCCCACGCCCGCGCCCGGGGCCGGCTCGCCGTCCGCCGGCCAGGCGCGGCCAGCCCCCGACGCAGCCGAGCCGGCGGCCGCCCCGCCGCTCGTGCGCAACCGCGACTTTCTCCTGGTCCTGATCGGCCAGGGCGTCTCGTCGGTCGGCGACGCGTTCAGCCTCACCGCGCTGCCGCTGCTCGTCCTCGCGATCACCGGCGCGACCGGCGCGACCGGCTCCGGCAGCCAGCTCGGGCTCGTGATGCTCGCCTACACGATCCCGTGCGTCGCGGCGAGCCCGCTCGCCGGCACGCTCGCCGATCGGTGGGATCGCAAGCGCATCATGGTCGGGGCCGACCTCGGGCGCGCCGCCGTGCTCGCCGTGCTCCCGCTCGCCGCGGCCGGCGCGCTCCTCCGCCTCGAGCTCGTCTACGTGATCAGCGCGCTGCTCGGCCTGCTCACGCCGCTGTTCACCGCCGCGTACACCGCCGCCGTGCCGCGCCTCGTCCACACAGACCAGGTCGCCGCCGCCACCGGCACGCTGCAAGCCGTGACGCGGCTCGGCCTCATGATCGGGCCCAGCATCGCGGGCGTCCTGGCGACGCTCTCCGGCGCCGTGACCGCGCTCGCGATCGACGCGGCGACGTTCCTGTTCTCCGCCGCCACGCTGGCCGGGCTCCGGCGCGCGCCGCCCCGCGCGCACCGCGTGCGGCAGCCCGTCTCGGCGGAGCTCCGCAGGGGGCTCGCGCACGTCGCCGGCACGCCGCCCTTGCGCAGCTTCATGGTGCTCAACGCGCTCCTGACGCTCGTCACCGCGCCCGGCCTGATCGCGCTCGTGCACCACCTGCAGCTCGAGCGCCGCCAGGCGCCGTGGGTGTTCGGCTTCGTGCTCTCCGCCAACGGCATCGGCGCCATCGCCGGCTACCTCGCGGCCGGCCGGGTGCGCCGCGCGTGGCGGACGCTGTTCGTCGGCGGCAACACGCTGCGCGCCGCCGCGAACCTCAGCTTCCCGCTCCTCGCCGCCTCGCCGCTCTACATGGCCGCCGGGCTCGTCGCCGGCTTCGCGAGCGCGTTCGTCCACTGCCTGGCGACGCTCTTCTACGTCCAGTCCGTCCCCGACGCGTTCCGCGGCCGCGTCGCCGGCCTCGCCGGCGCGCTCGAGTCCGCGCTCTACGCCGTCGGCCTCACCGCTGGCGGCCTCGCCATCGACGGATTCGGCAGCGGCAGCACCATCGCGCTCATCGGCGCGCTACAGCTGCTCATCGGCGCCGCGTGCTGGCTCTCGCCGCGCGTGCGCTGGCCCGAAGGGCCCGCGCGCCCCGCCGCGCCGCCCCCGACTCCGACTCCGACACTGACCCCAACACCGACCCCAACCACGACCACGGAGCCCCCATGACTCGCGACACTCAGCAAGACCCGACCCTCTACCGCGCGGTCGTCAACCACGAGGAGCAGTACTCGATCTGGCCCAAGGACAAGGAGCTGCCGGCCGGCTGGCGCGACGCCGGCAAGGAGGGCACCAAGCCCGAGGTCCTCGCCTTCATCGAGGAGGTGTGGACCGACATGCGCCCGCTCAGCCTGCGCCAGGCGATGGACGCGAGCAAGCCGCGCTGACCAGGGCCTCCCCACTCTCGCCCAACGCCCAACGCGGGCGAGTCAGCGCACCAGACAACGCAAACTCGCGCCCTCGGGTGATCATGAGCCCTGACATGGCGCTGCCGAGACCGATCACATTGTGGGCTCGGATCGTTCACTTACACGAGAGTCGCAGCGATCGCTTCTAGCTTGTTCACGAAGCGGTTCGCCTCGCGACACTCTGCACGAACCCGCTTCAGCCTGTTTGCCACCACCTCCGCAAACACGCGATACTCGCTGGCTCGCTTCCAGGGACCGTTCCTCCCCATCTGAATCTTGCCCTTTTCAACAAGCACATTTGCCGGGCTCACCTCGGCCTCGAGATTCGTCAGGCGAGGGAACATTGCTGCCAAAATCCATGCTTCGGTGGACATCACCGGAATGGCAATGACAACACGACCTGGAAGTGGCTCTGGCAGCCAGGATTTTATAATCTTACAGAGCTCCGTGGCATCATACGCGGTCAAGTTCGCAGGACGCTTTGTCACCCCTGCACCGATGGCAATGTCCAGATCGACCGCTACCACCAGCAGGTCGATCGGTTCCCCCACATCAGGATCAAAGTATTCGTCTAGTGAGCTCACGCGCTGGCACCATGTACGCACCTCGCTCCATCCCGAACGCCCACCCGCGACCTGGCGATCGAGCGCGTCGGTCTCCGGCTGCAGGGGGCGAGGATCGATCTCGCCGAGCACAGCCTCGACAATTCGTCGCAGAACTACAATATCAGTAGATCCTTCGCATACGAACCCAACCACAAGCGGGCGTCTCGACCTCGCCTTTCCTCTAGACCGCTTTGACATTCGGGAGACCTCCGATACGCCCCTCCGTCCAAAGCCGGCTTACTGCGTTAGGACCATGCTTCTCTTTCAGCCTCTTGAGATTCTTGACCGGAACACGTTTCACGTCCGTTTTCCCGTCCTTCTGCCGCTCGACCCGGAACAATCTCACTCGTTCGTCGTCCAGCGGCAACCCATCGAGAACGAGCGGGTTGTGCGTCGTAAGCAGGGCCTGCCTGCCTGATTCCAAGATCTCATCGCAGAACACTGTCACCAGGGCCCGCGCTGCGATTGGATTCAGAGCTTGATCAAAGTTATCGACTGCAAATGTACGCGGAGACTGGGAGTGCATCGCGAGGACGAGCAAATGCAACACATAGAGTGCACCCTCGCTAGCATCATAGGCCGAGAGCGTCTCCGCTTTCTTTTTCATGTACGAATCTCGAAACCGGAGGACATTCCTCATTGTCGGCACGCTCGAAGCAATGAAGTTCTTGGATGGAGGGCCAACATCAAAATCCGTCGCCCAGTCGATCAGCTCCAGCGCGCGTTCGCGAAACCTCTTTCTCGTAGCGCTGGCGAGGGCGTCCACCGCCTCCGGCAGTGCACCCCCAAATAATCCCACGGGGACACGCGGAGCCGTGTCAGGCGCGATACCACGCAGCACAGGCGTCACCGGCGAAAAGATCGCATAGTCATTTAGCAAGTCGAGCAAATCACGGATTGGCTGCGATGCCTTCAGATTTGCACGCACCTGAATCGCCAAGCTCCTCATGCGCTCATCACGAACCGGCTCACCAAATACCTTGGCGCTGCCATGCTTGGGCGATCGAGATGCAAGCCCCCGATCTCTTCCTTCGCCCGCCTCGATCCGTTCATTCATGAATGTCCAATACGGCCGGGGTGCCTTTCCTTGATTGCTGATTCCGATAAAGTACTCAGCACGCCGGGCTCCGGTCCCGTCGCCCATCGCGGTGATTCGGATCGAAGGATCCTTCGGGCTCCTGGGAAAGGCTGATTTATAGATGCGCGGCACACCAGGCCGCACTCCGCGTCGAAGCAGCGCTTGGTCATCGACGCTACCAAACGCCGCTGCACCGATGACCCCTATTGCCTCGAGTAAATTCGACTTACCGGAGCCGTTGGCACCAATGAACACATTGACGTGTCCAAGTTCGACCTCGACATCATACAAGGACTTGAAGCGCTCTACGTGAATTCGGCCCAAGATCGTCATATTCGGCTCCGCTCGGCATCGTCTCTCGACATCAAAGTCTTATCAGCGCCGGAAGGTAATCGCCGTTCACTCGGTCGATCTGCGCCCGACTCCGATCGATGCACACTCGCTTGGCGGGAGTTGAGCGGCATGTCAGCGCAACAGCGAGTGCCCGTCGGCGTCGAGTAGGCCATCGCAACGATCACGCCATCGATGAGCTCGTGCCGGCTCTCGCTGTTCTGTTCGGTGGCGAGGTAGTCGCCGTACGTTGCTCGGCGCGGCAGGCTCAACACGGCCTTCACGAGCGCAACCTACCATCACCGCGATCCGCCCGCACGTACCGAGAACATCGGAGTTTGCGTCAACCGTGCGACTTCACGGCTCGGAGAGGCGCACCTCAAGGGACAGGACAAGCCAAGCTGACCGGGCTCCCGGACGGGCGGCCTGCAACTGGGTATCGATCTCGCGATTCCATGCAAGCCGCCGCGGCGCCGGCTCAGCGGCCACGAGCCGGCGGCGCCACCTTCGCCGGCTTCGCGCTCGCCTTCGTCGCCCTCGCCGGCTTCGCGCTGGCCTTTGTCGCCTTCGTCGGCCTCGCGCTGGCCTTTGTCGCCTTCGCCGGCCTCGCGCTCGCCTTCGTCGCCCTCGCCGACTTTGGGCCGACCTTTGCCGGCTTCGTTGCACCGCCAGCGCGCCAATCGCACCACGCCTTCACGATCTTCTCGAGATCGCCGCGCGCCGCCTCGGCCTCCTCGAGCGAGCCGATCTTCATGACGCGGCTCGTGTCGCCCGTCCCCTCGAGCCGCGGGTGCCTGCCGGGGATCTGCGCCCCGACGTGGAACATCAAGCTCGCGTGCTGCTTGCTCTTGGGATAGAAGCTGGCCAGGTTCCCCTCGAACGTAAACGTCGGCGCCTGCCACTTGATGCACTCGTCGATGCGCGGATCCGCGGCCAGGATGATCTCGCGCATCCGCATCACCACGCCCTTCATCGGGTTGTCGTAGCGGGCGAACCAGGCATCGACGTCCTTGCTATGCGGCACGCCCACATTCTGCACGCTGGCGAGCGGCGAGCGGTGAGCGGCCCGGTCGCAGGGGCACGGTTCCGGTAGCCGCCTACAGCAGCGCGCAGGTCATCGCATCCGGGGCGGTGGCGAACCGGCCGGTAGCAGCCTCACGCATCACGCGCGGCATCTATTCCATAATTTGGCAGGCACATCACATTGAAGATCTGTCCGTGAACGAATGGCATTTTTGACCCGATGCGGCATTGCCATCTAACAGCGCTGCTGGTATCTGAAACATCCTTGTTTCTGATCCCAGAAACGTGAAGGAACCCGCGAGGTCGAGGTGAACCATGACACCCTCCTACCACCCTGCCAATGCCAAAAATCTCGAGGCGCCCTGGGACATCCTCGGCGGTGAGGATGAGCCGCGCCTGGCGGCCGGCTCGAACCATTCGGTGCCGGTCGCGGCTTATGACACCACTGCTGGTATCTGTAACGAGCTCGCGCGGATCGCGCTGAACCGTTCGGCAGTCATCGCTGCTTATGACTCGATGTTTCCGCGCTCGACTCCGAGATCCGGATTACCGCGGGCCGGAGTCCGCCGAACGGTTCCATCCACGGACTCACCGCGCCCTCGGTGGGTGCAGCGGCTGCTCGGCTTCCTGCTCCGGCGCCGCCCCCGGTCCATCGGCGATCAGCCGTAACGCCTGCCTCGGCGGTTCGCCGACCTACGTCTCGGAGAGGCGCACCGGCCAGACGACGGCGCGCTCCTCGGCGCGCACCGCGCAGCTGACGGGGCCATCCTCGGAGGCGACGAACGCGACGGCGCCGGGGTCCTCGTAGGCGAACGAGAACGCGGCGTTGTGGCGCGCCCCGTGGCGCGCCAGGCAGGGCCGGGCGACGCGCGACCTCCGCGCCGCGGCGCCAGGTCAGCGGCAAGCTACCGGTTGTGAGCGTGGGCGGCCGCCCGGACGCCGGACGGCGGCCGCGAACGCCCCTGCGCCGGCATGGCCGATCGATTACATTCGCGCCGTGCAGGCGCAGCACGCTGCGGAGGACTCGCTGATCGGCGCAACGCTGGGGGGCAAGTACCGCGTGCTGCAGCAGATCGGGCGCGGCGGCATGGGCATCGTGTACGAGGCCGAGCACCTCGGCCTCGGCAAGCGCGTCGCCGTCAAGCTGATGCAGGAGAAGTACACGCACGACAGCGAGGCGGTCGCGCGCTTCCACCGCGAGGCGCTCGCCGCGGGCCGCATCGGCAACCCGCACATCATCGAGATCTTCGACATCGGCACGGCACCCGACGGGCGGTCGTATGTCGTGATGGAGCTCCTGAACGGCTACCCGCTCTCGAAGGTGATCGAGATGGGCGGCGCGCTGCCGCCGTGGCGCGCGCTGCAGCTCATGAAGCAGGTGCTCCGCGCCGTCGGCGCCGCGCACACCAAGGGCATCATCCACCGCGATCTCAAGCCCGACAACATCTTCCTCATCAGCCAGAGCGAGGACCACGACTTCGTGAAGCTCCTCGACTTCGGGATCTCGAAGGTGGTCAGCGTCGAGGAGTACGCCACGGTCACGAAGCTGACAACGACCGGCGTCGTGATGGGCACGCCGCTCTACATGGCGCCCGAGCAGGCGCTGGGCAACACGATCGATCGCTACGCGGACATCTACGCGTGCGGCGTGATCTTCTACGAGATGCTGGCCGGGCACCCGCCGTTCGAGGGCCCGACGTACGCCGTCCTGGTGGCCAAGCTCCTGACGGCGGCGCCGCCGCCGCTCGACGAGCTGCGGCCCGGGCTGCCGCCCGCGCTCGTGCGCGCGGTGCACCGCGCGCTCGAGAAGGAGCCGCAAGATCGCTTCGAGTCCGCCGAAGCGTTCGCCGCCGCGCTGCCGAGCGGCGGCTCGCCGTCCTCCCTCGAGCTCGCCGGCACGCTCGACGGCGGCTCGATCGCGGGCGCGCGAGCGGTGTCGGCGCGCCCCGGCCGGTTCCGCAACGTCGCGATCGCCGCGATCGCGTTCACGATCGCCGCCGCGGCGACCGCGGTCGTGCTGGTGGTGACCGACGAGGGCGCGCCCGAGGACGCGGCGTCCGCGGCGGCCGCGGCGCAGGCGGCACCGGCGGCGCCGAGCCCGGCGACCGCGGCGAGCGGCACGCTCGACGTGCAATCGACCCCGAGCCGCGCCACGGTGTTCGTCGGCGGGCGCCCCGTGGGCACCACGCCGCTCGAGGTGCCGCTCGCGCCGGGCCGGCACGAGGTGCGGTTCGAGCTCGAGGGGCACGCCGCGGCCACGATGAACGCGGAGGTCCGCTCGGGCGCGCGCACGACGGTCCTCGTGCCGCTGGCGCCGAGCGCGGCCCCGCCGGTGCCCGCGCCCGCGCCGCAGGGGACGCTGCAGGCGCCAGCCCCGGCCGCGATGAAGACGGTGCCGCGCGGGGCGAAGGCGGCGCCGAGCCCGGGGAAGCCGGCGAAGGAGGCCGCGTCACCCGCGCCCGTGGCCGCGCCCGCGCCCGTGGCGCCGCCGCAGCAGCCGCGGCCGACGCTGAGCCCGCCGACGCAGTCGGCGACGACGGCGCCTCCGGTGCCGGTCCCGGCCGAGAAGGCCAAGCCGACGCCGGTGCCCGGCCCGGGCCCGAAGTTGAATCCGTACCCGTTCCAATGATGCGCGCGATGCGCGCGATGCGCGCGATGCGCGCGATGCGCGCGATGCCGCGCGCGCTCGCCGCCGGCCCGCGCGGAGGCCGGGCGGATCTGGAGTCCGGCCGAACCCGCGCGGCGATCGACGGGTTTATCGTTCCGCGCATGGCCTCCGTCCGGCGCGTCCACCCGTGATCCGCAATCGCCTCGCGATCGTGACGCTCCTGACGGGGCTGAACTTCCTCAATTACCTCGATCGCTTCATCGTCGCGGCGGTCCTGCCGCGCATCAAGGCGGCCTTCTCGCTGTCGGACTTCGAGGGCGGGCTCCTCGCGACCGTGTTCCTGCTCGGCTACTTCGTGACGGCGCCGATCTTCGGCACGCTCGGCGATCGCATGCCGCGGAAGTGGCTGATCGCGGTCGGCGTCCTCGTGTGGAGCGCCGCGACGATCGCGTCCGGGCTCGCGACCGGCCTCGGCACGCTGATCGCGGCGCGCGTCGCCGTGGGCATCGGCGAGGCGAGCTACGCGACGCTCGCGCCGACGATCATCGACGACATCTCGCCGCCCGAGCAGAAGGGGCGGATGCTCGCGGTGTTCTTCCTCGCAGTCCCGGTCGGCTCCGCGCTCGGCTACCTCACCGGGAGCCAGGTGCAGAACACGAGCCTGGGCTGGCAGGGCGCGTTCTTCCTCGGCGGCGGCCCCGGCATCGCGCTCGCGTTCGTCTGCCTGCTCATCGCCGAGCCGGCGCGCCAGCTGTCGAAAGTGAAGATCGCGATGGTGGGCGCGGCGCGCACGCTCGCGCGGATCCCGCTGTACCGGCGCGGCGTGCTCGGCTACTGCGCGCACACCGCCGCGATCGGCGCGTTCTCGCACTGGGGGCCGACGTTCCTCGTGCGGCAGTTCCCCGGCCCTGTCGCGAGCCTGGCCGACGAGGCGGCCCGCGATGCCGCCGCGAAGGCCGCCCTCGCGAGCGCCGGCTTCTGGTTCGGCACGGTGCTGGTGGTGGCGGGCGCGATCGGCACGATCGTCGGCGGGCGGCTCGCCGACCGAGCGCTGCGCAGCCTGCCGCCGATGCCCGCCGACGCGTCGCACGAGCACCCCGCGAACCGGCTCGCCGCGAACGCGCAGCTCCGGGTGTGCGCGCTCGGCGTCGCGCTCGCGTTCCCGTTCACGGCGGTCGCGTTCTTCGCGCAGTCGGCCACGCAGTTCTACGTGCTGTCCGGCATCGCCGAGATCGGGCTGTTCATGTCGGCCGCGCCGATCAACGCGATCATGCTCCGCACCGCGCCCGTGTACCTGCGCGCGAGCGCGATGGCCGTGGGCATCTTCTCGATCCACCTGTTCGGCGATCTGTGGTCGCCCGCGCTGCTCGGGCTCTTGCTCGACAACCTCGAGCTCATCCCGGCGATGCTGTCTTTGCCCGCGTGCTTCGCGCTCGCCGCGCTGATCTGGTGGCCACGGCGCCACGAGGCCGAGCCGGAGGCGTAACAGCGCTACGGCCGGACCGTGGCCGCCGGAGCGAGCGCGCCGCAACTACGGCAGAATGACTTCGCGATCGACAGCCCGAAAGTCCTGATCGAGCGTCAGGATCGGACAATCTTCCTCGCAGGCGAGCGCGTACGCGAAGCAGTCACCCAGGTTGAGCGGAAACCGGACGCGTGCCTCGGCCGCGAGGCGCGCTTGCGCCACGTCCGGCGCCACGAAGCGAATGCCGAGCTCGAGGATCTGAGCTTCCAGCTCGTCGTAGAGCTGGGGTTGCCTGTCGCGGATGAGGATCAGCGTCTCCGCTAGGTTCACGGTGCTCATCCGAAGCCTCGGGGCGTGCTCAGAGAGCTGCCCGACGGCCCACTCCGCGTGCGCCTCCTCGAAGACCACCGCGATCAGGATCGATGTGTCGACGACCACGCGCTCACCAGAGATCGTCTTCGCTTGCAAACCGCCGCCCCGCACGGAGAGGCGCACGCAGTCCCGCGCCGCGTAGCTCCTGGAAGGCAGCCGGCCGCACGCCCACGCCATCGCGATCGGCGGCCTCGAGCACCGCGATCCGCACCGCCTCCGACTCGCTCGCGAGCCCGCGGGCTCGCATCAGGCGCTGCAGCGCTTGCTCGAGCTCCGGCGTCATCTGGACGTTCAACCGCGTCACCCCTACAGGATAGCTGCTGAGCAATCTCGACGGCAATCGGTGATGATCTTCGAGGGCTCGGCCGGGCCTGATCGGGCTCGCCGATCCGTGTTACACCCGCGGCCGTGAAGATCCACGAGTATCAGGGCAAGCAGCTCCTGAAGCAGTACGGCGTGCCAGTCCCGATCGGGATCGCCGCCACGAGCGCCGAGGACGCGATCGCCGCGATCGCGAAGGTGCAAGAGCAGTCCGGGACCGAGATCGTCGTCGTCAAGGCGCAGATCCACGCGGGCGGCCGCGGCAAGGGCGGCGGCGTCAAGGTCGCCAAGACGCGCGCCGACGCCGAGGCCGCCGTCGGCAAGATCTTCGGCATGCAGCTCGTGACGCCGCAGACCGGGGCCGAGGGCAAGAAGGTCCAGCGGCTGCTCGTCGAGCAGGGCCTCGCGATCGAGCACGAGTACTACCTCGGCATGCTGCTCGATCGCGGCACCGGCCGCGTCACGGTGATGGCGTCGGCCGAGGGCGGCATGGACATCGAGGAGGTCGCCGCCAAGCACCCGGAGAAGATCTTCAAGCAGGCGATCGATCCAGCGGCCGGCTGGCAAGACTGGCAGGCGCGCGCGCTCGCCAAGCAGCTCGGCATCTCCGGCAAGGTGGCCGCCGAGCTCGCCAAGTTCCTGCGCGCGCTGACGCGCTGCTACGACGAGCTCGACTGCTCGCTGCTCGAGATCAACCCGCTCGTCACCACGAAGGACGGCCGCGTGCTGGCGCTCGACGCGAAGATGAACTTCGACGACAACGCGCTGTACCGCCACCCCGAGGTCGAGGAGCTGCGCGATCCGAGCGAGGAGGATCCGTCGGAGCAAGAGGCCAAGAAGTGGGACCTCTCGTACATCTCGCTCGACGGCAACATCGGCTGCATGGTCAACGGCGCCGGCCTCGCGATGTCGACGATGGACATCATCAAGCACTACGGCGGCGCGCCCGCGAACTTCCTCGACGTCGGCGGCGGCGCCACCGCCGAGAAGGTGACGGCCGCGTTCAAGATCATCACGACCGATCCGGACGTGAAGGCGATCTTCGTCAACATCTTCGGCGGCATCATGAAGTGCGACACGATCGCGAGCGGCGTCATCACCGCCGTGAAGGAGGTCGGGCTCAAGGTGCCGCTCGTCGTGCGGCTCGAGGGCACGAACGTGGAGCTCGGCAAGAAGATGCTCGCCGAGAGCGGGCTCAACATCGTCGCGGCGGCCGACATGGCCGACGGCGCGCAGAAGGTGGTCCAGGCCGCCAAGGAAGCGAAGTAAATGAGCGTCCTCGTCGGATACGATACGCGGCTCGTCGTCCAGGGCATGTCCGGCTCGGCGGGCGCGTTCCACGCCAAGCAGATGGTCGAGTACGGCACGCGCGTCGTCGCGGGCGTCACGCCCGGCAAGGGCGGCGCGAAGGTCGCCGGCCTCGAGCAGGTGCCGATGTTCGACACGGTCGCCGAGTCGGTCGAGCACGCGGGCGCGAACACGTCCGTCATCTACGTGCCGCCGCCGTTCGCCGCGGACTCGATCCTCGAGGCCGCCGCCGCGGGCATCCGCGTGATCATCGCGATCACCGAGGGCATCCCGGCGCGCGACATGGTCAAAGTGAAGCACGTCCTCCGCAACGAGTATCCGGAGACGATCCTCGTCGGCCCCAACTGCCCGGGCGTGATCACGCCGGGGCAGTGCAAGGTCGGCATCATGCCCGGCTACATCCACAAGCCCGGCAGCGTCGGCGTGGTCTCGCGCTCCGGCACGCTGACGTACGAGGTCGTGCACCAGCTCACGGCGCTCGGCCTCGGCCAGTCGACGGCGATCGGCATCGGCGGCGATCCGGTGAAGGGCACCGACTTCATCGAGGCGATCACGTGGTTCGCCGAGGATCCGGGCACGTCGTCGATCTTCATGATCGGCGAGATCGGCGGCGACTCCGAGGAGCGCGCCGCCGCGTTCATCCAGGCGAACGTGAAGAAGCCGGTCGCCGCGTTCATCGGCGGCCAGACGGCGCCCCCCGGCAAGCGCATGGGGCACGCCGGCGCGATCATCTCCGGCGGCAAGGGCGCCGCGAAGGACAAGATCGCGGCGCTCGAGTCGGCGGGCATCGCCGTGTCGAAGACGCCAGCGGAGATGGGCAAGACGCTCGCCGAGCTGCTCGGCAAGCGCGGCGCCGCGGCCTGAACGGCAGCGCCGCGGCAGCAAGCGGATCGACGCGCCGCCCGCAGATCGACGCGCGTGCGATTGCGCCGCGCGGCGCCTTCGTCTAGCGTTCCGCGCACTTCAAGGAGTTTCAGCCATGGCCATCGAACGCACCTTCTCGATCATCAAGCCAGACGCCGTCGCCAAGAACGTGATCGGCCCGATCGTCGCCAAGCTCGAGGCGGCCGGGCTGCGCGTGGTCGCGTCGCGGATGGTCCGGCTCACCGAGGCGCAGGCGAAGGCGTTCTACGCCGTGCACAAGGAGCGGCCGTTCTATAGCGACCTCGTGAAGTTCATGACCGAGGGCCCAGTCGTCGTGCAGGTGCTCGAGGGCGAGGACGCGGTCGCGAAGAACCGCGAGGTGATGGGCGCGACGAACCCAGAGAAGGCCGCGGCCGGCACGATCCGCAAGGAGTTCGCGAGCAACATCGAGCGCAACGCCGTCCACGGCTCCGACGGGCCAGACACCGCGCGCGAGGAGATCGCGTTCTTCTTCTCGACGTCCGAGCTCGCCGCGCTCGCGCGCTGACGCGCCGCTGACGCCGCGCTGACGACCAGCGGCAGCGGCGCCGCCGCTCAGCGGATCGGCCCGCCGTGCGACCACTGCGTCTGGACGATCTTCCAGGCGTCGCCCTCGCGGATCAGGATCGCCAGCAGGCGGAACGTGTGCGTCAGCTCCGTCGCCGCACGCGTCTTCGTCCGGAAGTCCACGTTCGCCGCGGCGAACGCGACGGCCGGCGCGTCCTTCTGCGCCGGATCCCACGCCGAGCTCGCGACGACGCGGAGGCCGTCGTGGAGGCGGATCTCCGCGCGGAGCTTCTCGAACACCCGCTTGATCGCGGCGCCGCCCACGATCCGCTCGCTCGGGCCGCTGCCGAAGTTGAAGGCGTCCTCGTGCTCGCTGCGGGCCGCGGCGAACCCGCGCCGCGAGCCGAGCGCCGCGCGCACGGCGGCCTCGAGCGACGCGGGGCCGGTGAGCGCGCTCGAGATGGCCTTGGGCACCGGCTTGGTGCCGAGGACCGCCATCCGCTCGGCCGCCTTGTCGGCGACCGGAGCGGCCCAGTGCCACGCGACGATCGTCCACGCGTCGCCCGTGCGCGCCGCGAGCTCGGTCACGGCGAACCGCCGCGCCGAGCGCCCCGGCCCTGAGATCTCGAGCTCGAGCGCGATCCACGCGTGCGCGCTCGCCTCGCCGGCCGCGGAGTAGCGCAGCTCGACGGTGGCGCCGCCTTGCACCAGCGCGCCGACATCCTTGCGGAGCAAGAGCTCCACCAGATCCTTGCCCTCGGCGACCTCGTCCGCGTCGATGCCGAAGCCGAACACGCCGGGGGCGAGCAGCTTGCCGACCGCCCCGAGGTCGCCCTTGGCGAGCGCGGCGCGCTGCGCCTGGATCAGCGCGGTGACCGGCTCGCCCTGCGCGCCCGCGGCGGCATCTCGCTCCGGCTGCGCTGCGGCGCTGCCACCTCCGGCGGAGCCGGCGCTCCCCCCGGCGGCCGCCTCCGCCGATCCGTCCGCCGCGGCCACAGCGGTCGCCCCCGTCGCGGGATCGGCCGCCGCCTTCGCCGAGCCGGCCGCCCCGGTCGAGCCGGCCGCCCCCGCCGTCTCCGCCGCGTCGCTACCGCTCCGCCCGCCGGGCGCCGGGGCTGCGGCTGCGGGCGCCCGCGGCGCGGCCGACGACGACACGAGCACGCCGACGCCGGTGCCCAGGCCGAGCGCGAAGCCCGCGAGCACGAAGTACAGCCGCCGCCGCGTGCGCGCCTCGTCACGCCCCACGATCGGGAGCCGCCACACCGACTCGCGCGGCGTCGCCGGGACCGGCGGCGGCGGGAAGCCACGCACCGTCGACTGGGCGAGCCGCGGCGCCGTCTCCTCGTGCATCCAGCGCGTGTAGCGGATCGACTGCGGGATCGCGAGCAGGCACAGGGCGAACGCGCCGAGCAGGCTCACGCCGACGGCGGTCACGATCGTGGCGATCGTCGCGACGTCGGACTCCGGCAAGATCTTGAGGAGCGCGCGCAGCGTGCCGTACTCGAAGGCGATCAGCACCACCCCGAGCGCCGCGTCGAGCACCCCGCAGATCACGAGGCTGATGAGGCCGCCCCGCCCCATCAGGCCGCCGAACACGAGGCCGATCAGCGCGGTGCTCGCCCACAAAATAACGAACCCCGAGCCGCCGGTCTTGTTCTGCTGGACGAGGACGAACGCGATCGTGCCGAGCAAGAGGCAGCCGGCGCACAGGAGCTGCGTGAAGAGCCCTGCGATGCGGAGCAGCGCGCGGGGGGGCGGCCGCGATGCGGAGACAGGAGCGGACACCGGCCTGAGCGTACCTCTGTGCGGGAACGTCCGATCGTCGTACGAGCGACGGGAACCGTCATCCGTGGCAACGGCAGGCGCGGCCCGCGCGCCGACCGCGCGGCCGATCCGCGCACTTGCGCCGCCGCGCGCTGACCCGCATTCGCGGCCCCGGCGGGCGCTACTCCACCGGCGGCGGCGGCGGCGGGCCCTTGCGGACCCGGAGCGGCACGAGCGGCGCGCCCTCCACGCGGTTCGCGAGCTGGCCGCACGCGGCGTCGATGTCGTCGCCGCGCGGCGTGCGCAGGTACGTCGGCAGCCCGAGCCGCTTGCACTCCTGCTGAAACGCGTCGACCGCCGCGGGCGACGGCCGCCGGAACGCCGCTTCGGGGTGCGGGTTGTACGGGATCAGGTTGACCTTGCACTTGATGCCGCGCAGGAGCCGCGCGAGCTGCGCGGCGTGGGCGAGCGAGTCGTTGACGTCGGCGAGCAGCACGTACTCGAACGTGATCCGGCGGCGCTGCTCGAGCGGGTACGCCTTGAGCGCGCCGAGCAGCTTGCCGATGTTCCACTTGCGGTTGATCGGCATGATCTGATCGCGGATCTCGTCGTTCGGCGCGTTCAGCGACACCGCGAGGTTCGGCCGGACGTCCTCCTCGGCGCCGAGCCGCTCGAGCTTCGGCACGAGGCCCGACGTCGATAGCGTGATCCGCCGCTGCCCCAGGCCCGCGCCCTTGTCGTCCGTCAGGATGCGCAGCGACGTGAGCACGTGCTCGTAGTTGTGGAGCGGCTCGCCCATCCCCATGTAGACGAGGTTCGTGATCCGCCGCTCCGGCTCGACCTCGGCGAGCAGGCGGCGGGCGAGGTACACCTGATCGACGATCTCGCCCGGATCGAGGTTGCGCTTGAGGCCCAGCTTCGCCGTCGCGCAGAACTGGCAGTCCACGGCGCACCCCACCTGCGACGAGATGCACTGCGTGGTCTTGTCGCCGTCGGGGATCAGCACGCTCTCGATCGACTGGCCGTCGCGCGTCACCAGGCGGAGCTTGCGCGTGCCGTCGCGCGAGGTCTGGACCTCGCCGATCTCGAGCGAGCCGATCGTGGCCACCTCGGCGAACGCCGCGCGGTTCTTCGAGCCCAGATCGGTCATCTCCTCGAAGCTGCGGGCGCCCTTGCCGTGCACCCAGCGCCACGCCTGCTCGCCGCGGAAGCGCGGCCAGCCCTGCGCCATGGCAAACGCCTCGGCGTCGGCGAGCGTCATCGCGCGGAGATCAGGCTTCGTCACGCCGCTTGCTACCACGCCGCGCGGCCGCGGCCTACCGGATCGTGATCGTGACCTTCGTGTCGAAGCCGTCCAAGAGCTTGATCCCCTTCATCGCCGGCTCCACGATGCCGCGGACGCAGGTGTCAGCCGCCGCCTCAGCGCCCGACAGGCCGGTCGCCGGGCCGATCTTGGTGAACCACCGGCCGCCCGCGTCCTCCTCGTCCTCGTACTCGCTCTTCACGAACCCGACCTTGATCGGCAAGGTCACCGCGAGCGTGTCCTTCTTGGTCGCGCCGTTGTAGGCCTCCCAGCAGGCTACGAAGTTGCCCTTCAGCGACGCATCCAGGAGCTTCTCCGAGAGCGCCGCGTACGTCTTCGAGCCGGTCGCCGGGTTCGCGCTCGCCGACACCGTCACCTTGTCGCTCGACGGCTTCTGCGGCGCCTTCGTCAGGTAGGTGTCCGCGAGCTTGCCGCCGCCGAGCATCAGCGGATCGAGGCCCGCTTCGCCGAGCAGCGCCAGGCTCGTCATCGCCTCGGTGCGCAGCGAGCTGGCCGCCGGGACGCCGAGCACGCAGCGGTGCAGCACGCGGGCGCCCAGCTCGGCGTTCTCGCGCTTGGCGCGCCCCGCGGCGAGCGTCGCGCCGTACGCGCAGTCGACGTCGGGTGGCACCTCGAGCTTCTCGGCCTGGTACTGGCCGAGCGCCTGCGCGAACGCCGCGACCGCGCCCTCGTGCTCGCCCTTGGCGCGCAGCATCGCGCCGACCGCCGCGTGGTAGTCGCCCACCGCCGAGCGCGCCATGCGCCGGCAGACCTGGTCGAAGCAGCGCAGGTTCTCCGCGCAATTCGCGGTCGCGCCGCAGCTCTCGTACTCGCGCGACTTCTCCTCGGGCTTGGGTGCATTTGCCGCGGCCGGATCGGACGCGGTCGCCTTCGAGTCGCAGCCCGCGGCGGCGAGCGCGGCGAGCGCGACGACCGGAGCCAAAAGATAGACAACGAGCAATACCCTCATGGCCCACAGCATACACCCACCGCCGGAAAGCGGCGCCCGCCCGTCGCCGCAGCCGCCATGGCCGCACCGACCGTGGCCGCGGCGCACAGGAACCGCAACAGCTCACTGTTTGTCCGCGGGACCGGCCGCGCTTCTCAGCGCGTGCACGCCCGCGCATACTGACGGCGTCGTGGCGATTCGGCCTGAAGGAGAAGTGATGCAGATCCAGAAGTTCCGCCACGTCGCGGAGATGGAAGACACGCTGTGGTATGAGCGTGGCGATCCTGCCTTGTTCGCGGCGATCGCGCGCGTCTGGGACTTCGCGCAGCGGACGTGCCAGCTGCGCTTCCCACCGGGTGTGTACAAGCACCGCTCGTTCGCCGATGCGGACGCGCAGCGCGAGCAGTGGGAGGCCGCCAACTTCGAAGCGTTTCAGGAGCGGCGCCGCAGACAGAACCAACCACGATAGCGCGGATAGCATCCTCAAGCGCGTGGCCGCGAAGATCGTGAGCACGCTCATCGAGTTGGTGCGGCTCGCACGATCCTTCTCTGGGAGCTTCGTCGTGACTCCGCGCAGTCGGCGCAGACTCCGCGCAGGTCAGTGTGGCGGTTCGCCAGCGCCCAGGAGCCGGTCGAGCTCCACCCACAGGGAGTCGAGATCGAGCGTGAGTCCCTCGCAGCCGGGTACCGGGTGCGTCCCCTCGGAGGCGGTCAGCGCGATCGCGTAGCGGCCGTCAGAGCCGAGCTCGAGGATCTCGAGGACGCGCACCTCGGGATCTACGATCCAGTACTGCCGGACTCCAAAGCCGGCATAGTCGCGGGTCTTGTCGATCCGATCGCGCCGAGCGTCTCGCGGACGCGGCGACAGCACCTCGACCATGATCTGCGGTGGGACCCGGGCAATCCCGTCGCGAGCGCCAGGGAGCGGCGCGCCCGGGAAGTACACCGAGACGTCGGCCTTCCGGCCGCGCCGCGGAGCAACCGCGAACTTCGACTCCGAACCGAAGACCCAGCCACTCCGCGCGGCAGCCCACGCCCCAAGGACGCGCATCAACCACGCAACGACCGCTTCGTGCAGGTAGCTCGGCACTTCCTCCTCCTCGAGGCGGCCATCGACAAGCTCCCCGGGCTCGTCCTCGTCGAGATCGGCCCACTCCTCGATCGTCATCGCCGGTAGCCCGGCCGATCCCATCGCAGAGTCGTGGCTCATCGACGACAGTCTACCCGACCGCCTTGCCCGGCAACAATCCCGGACCCGACGGCGCCCGCTGCACGCCCCGCGCAGCCGCGTCAGCTCGCGCCGCGCAGCCGCTCGAGGCCGTCCAGGAGCAGATCGAGGCCGAGCTCGAGCTGGTGGAGCCCGTCGTGTCGGCCCGCGATCACCTCCTGTGACATCCCGTTGAGATACGGGAACTGCTCGGGCGGGATCATCGGCAAGAACTGCTCCGCCGCGGCCGCGTACTCGCCGGGATCGAGCGGGAAGCTCAGCTTGTGGAGCGTGAAGCCGTAGATATACGCGTCGAGGGCGTTCCAGGCGTGGTCCGCCATCGGGTACGAGAAGCCACCCGCGACGAGGCAGCCGATCGTCGCGTCCACGTAGCGCAGCATGTTCGGGCCGATGTTGAGCCGGGAGACAAACAGCATCGTCGCCCACCGATGGCGCATCAGGACCGCGTGCGCAGACTGCGCGCGCCGCCGCATCGCCGCGCGCCAGTCGCCGCCCGGCTGGGGCAGCTCAAGCTCGCTCACCACGAGCTCCACGAGGCCGTCGAGGATCTGCTCCTTGCCCGGCACATGGTTGTAGAGCGACATCGCCTCGACCTTCAGGGCGTGGGCGAGGTTGCGCATCGAGAGCGATTCGAGGCCGTCCTCGTCTGCCATCCGCAGCGCGACGCGCAGCACCTTCTCCGGGGTGAGCGGCGCGCGGCGCGCGGCCTTCGATCGTGCGGCGGTCTTCCTGGGCATCCGGGCGTCCATCCCTGCGTGGCGTTGGCTTACGGCGTAAGTATACCTTGACTCGGCCGGCGGGCGAGCTAACTTACGGCGTAAGTATCGCGGCGAGTCCGCACATCCCCGCCCCCCGCGCACCGCGCACCACGAAAGAGCAAGGCCATGCACGCACCCCAGACGCCCCCCGCCGCCCCCGCCCCCGCCGCCGTCCCGGCTCCCCCCTCGCCCGCCGCTGCCGCGGGCGCGCGCCGCACGATGCGCGCGATCGTCGGGCGCCGGTACGGGACGCCCGACGTCCTCACGCTCGAGGAGATCGAGCGTCCGGCCCCCGGAGCCGAGGACGTCCTCGTGCGCGTGCACGCGGCCGGCGCGAGCATCGGCGATCACCACGTGATCACCGGCAAGCCGTACCTGATCCGCCTGAGCCCTTACGGCGGCATTCCCAGGCCCAGGAACCTGGTGCCCGGCACCGCGCTGGCCGGCCGGGTGGAGGCCGTCGGGGCGAAGGTCACGGCCTTTGCGCCCGGCGACGAGGTCTTCGGCGAGGCCACCGCCGGCGCGTTCGCCGAGTACGCCGCCGTGCCCGCCGCCCGGCTCGCGAAGACGCCGCGCAACCTGCCGCTCGAGGACGCCGCGGCCGTGCCGTGGGGCGTCACGGCGCTGCAGGGGCTCCGCGACGCCGGCCGGCTCGCCCCGGGCCAGCGGGTCCTCGTCAATGGCGCCTCCGGCGGCGTCGGCACGTGGGCGATCCAGATCGCGAAGGCGCTCGGCGCCGAGGTGACGGCCGTCTGCAGCACGCGCAACGTCGACCTGGTGCGCGCGCTCGGCGCGGACGCGGTGATCGACTACACGAGCGAAGACTTCGTCGCGGGCGGGCCCCGCTTCGACCTGATGCTGGACAACATTGGCAATCGCCCGCTGTCCGACTGCGCCGCCGTGCTCAAGCCTCGCGGCACCTACGTCTCGTGCTCCGGCGGCGGCGGCGACTGGGTCGGCCCCCTGCTTCGGCTCGCGGCGGTGCACGTTCGCTCGCTCTTCACGCGCAAGAGGCTCACGACGTTCCTCACGTCTTCCAACCAGCGAGATCTCGAATTCCTCAGGGACCTCGTCGAGGCCGGCAAAGCAAAGCCCGTCATCGAGCGCCGCCTCCCCCTGAGCGAGGTCGGAGCCGCGCTGCGGCACATCGGCGAGGGCCACGCGCGCGGGCAGACCATCATCCAGATCGCCTGACCTCCGCCTGAAAAAAACTTCAGGCGCGTGTCGATCTGGCCGGTACGCGTTCGTCGTCCGGGGGAAGACAGCACGAAAAGCTGCCCCAACCACTCGAAATTAGGAGAGATGACGATGCCTGCCCGCACCCCCCACGAGACCTACCCCCGCAAGACCCGCGCGCTGCTCTGGACGATCCAGGCCGTCTTGGCCCTGCTGTTCCTCTTCGCCGGCGTGGTGAAGCTGGCGACCCCCGCGGCGGAGCTCGCGCAGCAGTCGCCGCTGCCCCCGCTGCTTCTCAAGTTCATCGGCCTGGCCGAGGCCGCCGGGGCGCTGGGGCTCGTCCTGCCCGGGCTCCTCCGCATCGGCCGCAGCCTCACGTCGCTCGCGGCCGCGGGCCTGGTCCTCATCATGGCGGGCGCCACCGTGATCACCGTGGCGGCGGGGCAGATCGGTCCGGCGGTCTTTCCCGCCGTGATCGGCCTCCTCGCGGCGTTCGTCGCCTATAAGCGGTGGGAGCCCGCGCGCGATCGCGGCGACCTCCTCGCCCCCTCCCGTCCTGCGGCCTGAACCGACGAGCCAACGAGCCAAGGAGATCTGCAATGCGATTCATGGTCATGCACAAGATGACGGACGCGATGGAGCAGAACGTCCCGCCGGATCCGGCGATCATCGAGGGCGTCGGCAAGCTCATCGAGGAGGCCCTGCAGCAGAAGATCTTCATCTCGGGCGAAGGGCTCAAGCCCTCGTCGCAGCGGGTGCACATCGCCTACAAGGGCGGCAAGCGCACGATCACCGACGGCCCCTTCACCGAGGCCAAGGAGCTCGTCGGCGGCTTCGCGCTCATGACTGTGCGCTCGAAGGAAGAGGCGATCTCGTGGTGCGACCGGTACGCCGCCCTGGCCGGCGACGTGGAGCTCTTCATGGGCCCGGTCGTCGAGGAGTGGGACCTCGGCGTGGTGCCGCGTCCGGAGAACCCGCCGCTCCGCTTCCTGTCGCTGCCCCAGCTGGACGAGCGCGCGGGGAGCCAGGCGGCGCCGGATCCCGAGCTCGCGGCGAAGATGGGTGCGCTCATCGACGAGATGACGCGGGCGGGCGTGCTCCAGGCGACCGGCGGCCTGACGAGCACGCAGCAGGGCGCGCGGATCCGCTTCGAGCGCGGCAAGCACACCGTGCTCGACGGCCCGTTCGCGGAGTCCAAGGAGCTCATCGCCGGCTTCGCGATCCTCGAGCTGCCGTCGAAGGCCGCGGCGATCGAGTGGGGCGTGCGCTTCGGCGAGATCGTGCAGGTGAACGAGGTCGAGGTCCGGCAGATGGCGGAGTAGCGGCGAGCGCCGGCCAAACCGGCTAAGCCGCGCGCGGCGCTGGGCCGCGCACCGCGTACGCCCACGCGATGAGCACGAGCTGCAGCGGCAGCCGCGCCCACAGCGCCCACGCCGGCACCGGCGTCGTGCCGAGCGGCAGCTCGTTCACCGCCATGTTGACGTTGGCCGGGAACACGGCGATCAGGAGCGCGATCAGGCCCCACGCCGCGGCGCGGCGCGTGCGCGGCACGAGGAGGCCGAGCCCGCCCGCGATCTCGGCGACGCCCGACACGTAGACGAGGGCGAGGTGCCAGGGCAGCGCGGCCGGCATCATCGCCACGTACGGGGCCGGCGAGAGGAAGTGGTTCGCGCCCGCCGCGACCATGACGATCGCGAGGAGCCAGCGCAGCGCGGCTCTCACGGGCGCGTCACCCGCCAGCGGCCGCGCGCTCGAGGCGCGCGAGCGGGACCGCGCCGTCGCGCACGACCTTCCAGCTCGTCTCGGTGAGCTCGACGATCGTCGACGCCGCGGCGGGGGTGATGTCGCCCGCGTCGACCCAGACATCGACGGCGCCGACGAAGCGCTGGCGGACCGCCGCCGCCGAGCTCGCGCCCGGCTTGCGCTCGAGGTTCGCGCTCGACAGGAGGAGCGGCCGGCCGAACGCGCGCAGGACCTGCGCGGCGAGCGGATCATCGGGGACGCGCACGCCGATCGTCCCGGTCGCGCGGGCGAGCAGCTTGCGGAGCTTCTGGGGGAGCTTGCTGCTCGGCGGCAGCGCGAGCGTGAGCGGGCCCGGCCACAGCTGGCCGGTGAGCCGCTGCGTGATCGGCCACGACGCGCCGTCGACGATGCTGCGGCTGGCGTCGAGGTCCGTGACCAGCACGAGCGCCGGGTGGTTGCGCGCGCGGCGCTTGCTCTGCGCGAGCCGCGTGATCGCCGCGTCCGAGGTCGCGTCGGCGGCGAGCCGGTACGTGCCGTTGACGGGGAAGCAGGCGAGGCCTCCATCCGTCAGGACCTGCGTGATCTCGGAGACGCGGGCGGGCGCGTCGGCGACGGGGATGATCTTCATCGAGCACGGCTCGTGAGAAGCACGATCACCACGCTATCACGTAACGCTGTACCGTCTCGCTGCAATGACCCTCGTGCGCGGCCAGGCGCCGGCCCCGGCGTGGGCGTTCGACCGCGCGGCGCTGGTGGCGCTCGGCCGAGCGCACCGCGCCGCCTACGCCGGCGCCCGGCCGTACCCGCACGTCGTCGTCGACGGGCTCCTCGGCGACGCCTGGTCGGCGGCGATCGCGCGCGCGGTGCCGGCGCCGTCGCACCCGGCGTGGAGGCGCCGCGACTACGCCGAGCAGGCCGGCCGCCTCGGCCAGCTGCAGCGCACCGGCTTCGCGGACACAGAGCCGGAGCTGCGGTGGCTGCTCGCCGAGCTGAACGGCATGGCGTTCCTCGACTTCCTCGGCGCGCTCACCGGCCGGCGCGACCTGATCGGCGATCCGCACTACACCGGTGCGGGGCCGCTCGTGACCCTGCCCGGCGGCCACCTCGCCGTGCACACAGACTTCAACCGCGACAGCGCGCGCCACCTCGATCGCGCCGTCACCGTCCTCTACTACGCGCCGATCACCTGGGACGCGGCGTGGGGCGGCGAGCTCGAGCTGTGGGATCGCGACCGGACCCGGTGCGAGGTGCGGATCCCGCCGCTGCGCGATCGGCTCGTCGTCATGGCGTACGGCGAGGACCACTGGCACGGCCACCCCGAGCCCGTCCGGTGCCCGGACGGCCACGCGCGCGTCGCGATCGCGGCGTACTACTACGCGGCGCGCGCGGCCGCCGGCGACGACGACGGCGCCCACGGCGCGCGGTGGGCCTGACGTCGCAGGCTAGCCCGCCGCCGCCAGCGCGCCGCGGATCGCTTCGAGATCGCGGGGGCGCACCACCCGCGCGACCTCGCGCCCGTCGCGCAGCACCACCAGCGTCGGCCACAGCGTGATGCCAAAGGATCGGCCCAGCCGCTTGCCGGGGCCGTCCTCGATCCAGATCCGGCGGAGCGCCGGCCGCTCGCCGAGCGCGCGATCGATGATCGGCCGCGTGCCCAGGCAGATGCCGCACCAGCTGGCGCCGAACTCCAGCACGACCGCGCCAGGCATCCGATCGACTTCGTCACGGGTGAGATCGCTAGACATGATCGGCTTCAGCGAGCATAGCGCCGATCGCGCGCGTCCCCAGCAGCTCGATGAGGTCCGCCAGCATCCCGTACGCGGTGGTCGTGGGGTCGGGGTCGCGCGAGCTGACCGTGAGGCCGCCCGGGAAGACGTCCGCCTCGTAGTGCATGACGAGCGTCGTGCCGCGGACGACGCCGAGCGGGCCCTCCGGCGCGCAGCGCACCGGCGCGACGCGCGCGCGGACGGCGCCCGACGCGTCGCGCGCGACCTCGCCCACCAGGCGGATCGGCCGCCCCTCCGCCGCCGCGCGCCGGACCTCGTCGCCCGCGAGCGCGCCGAGCCCCGCGCGCGCGACGTCCGGCGGCCGCAGGTCGGCGCCGAGCAGCACGTTGCCGACCGCGCAGAGCTTCACCGCCGTGTCCCAGCCGTCCACGTCGTAGCTCGGGTCCGCCTCGGCGATGCCGAGCCGCTGCGCCTCCGCGACGCCGTCGGCGATCGAGAGCCCTCGCTCCACCGCCTCGAGCACGATCGTGGCGGTGGACGTGAAGACGCCGCGCACGGCCGTGAGGCCGGCCAGCGGGAGGCACGCACGCGCGAGCGAGAACACCGGCGCGCCGTCCATGACCGCAGACTCGAAGCGATACCCCACGCCCCGCGCGGCGGCGAGCGCCGACAGCTCCCGGTAGCCGTGCACCACCGGCCCCTTGTTCGCGGACACCGCGTGCGCGCCGTGCTCGAGGGCGGCGCGGAGGTAGTCGAGCGCCGGCTGGCCCGCGTGCGGATCCAGCGGGACCGCCTCGAAGACCACGTCCGGCGCGCTCGCGGCGAGCCACTCGCGCACGCCCGCGCACGCGGCGCCGGCTGGCGCGCGCGGATCGAGGCCCGCGCTCCTGCCGTGCCAGCCCAGCCGGCGCGACGCGACCCCCGTGACGATGCACGCGACGCCGTGCTCCTGCGCCAGCGCCTCGCGCCGACGCGCGAGGAGCGCGTGCAGCGCCCGGTTGACGGCGCCGAAGCCGAGGAAGGCGATGCGGACGACGCGAGCGGACATGAAGCAGATACCTCGGAGCGGTGACTAGTCCTGGTTCGGCGCGCCGATCGACGCCTCGAGCCCGCGCGCGAGGTCCGCCCGCTCCTCCGGCGTGAGCACCGCCTCGGGGTGGGCCGCCAGGTACTTGACCGGCGGCATCATGCCGTTGCTCGTCCGCCGGCCCGCGTAGACGCTGAGCGCGTAGCGGCGATTCCACTCCGAGAAGTTGAGGACGGTGCGCGCCGTCTCGACGTCGAACTGGACGACCCATGAGAACGGCGCGAGGTCCGCGTACCACGGCCACCGCGTCTGGTTGCTGTGGCAGTCGAAGCAGGCGCGCACCGCCAGCGCGCGCGTGCGCGGCGAGTCCCACGCCGGCTCCACGATCGTCGGCGGATTCGAATGCGTCCGACCGTACGGCACGACCTGCATGAGCAAGAACAGCCCGACGATCACAGTCAGCCCCACGGCGAGATACTTCAACGCGCGCCGCATCCGGACGCTCATGCTACCTGGGGATGCGCGCGGGGACGACGTCCGCGCGTGGTGCCAAGTTGACGCAGGCACGGCAGGAACGCCCCGCGCGGCGCGCGATCAGCGGACCAGACAGCGCATGTGGTGGCGATTGCCACGTGCCCGATGTGCGCGCCGTGATGAGCGGCACGGGCAGCGAACCAGACGGGCGCATGCGGTGGCGATTGCCACGGCGGCGACGCCCGGGCCCCGCGTTCCCCGAAAAGGGCCCACTTCGATCGTGTACGTTCGCGCCGTGGCTCGCTCCCCGCTCTTCCGCATGGTCCGTCGTATCGCGCGACGCGCCTACGCCGCCAACCACGCAGCGCCCGACGCATCGTCCGCGCCGCCGCGCCGCGAGGGCCCCTCTCGCCGCGATGTGCTGCTCGGCTCGCTGGGCGCCGCGGCGCTGCTCCCGCTCGCCTCCGCGTGCGCGGACGACGCCGGTACACCCACGATCGCGATCGTCGGCGCCGGGATCGCCGGCCTGACCGCCGCGCACTTCCTCGAGCAGGCCGGCGTGCGCGCCGAGGTCTACGAGGCCTCGATGCGCGCCGGCGGGCGGATGTACACCCAGCGCGGCGCGCTCGTGGGCGGCCAGCTCGTCGAGCTCGGCGGCGAGCTCGTGGACAGCGATCACGTCGTGATCCCGCTCCTGCTCGAGAACTATGGCCTGTCGCTCGACGATCTGCCGGCCGTCACCGCCGGGCTCACGCAGGACATCTTCCACTTCGACGGCGCGGCGCAGAGCGAGGCCACGCTCGTCGCGCAGTTCAGGCCGGTCGCCGCCAAGATGGGCATGGCGGTCGCGGCCGGCGACGCGAGCGAGGACGAGTTCGCGCGGATCGATGCGATGTCGATCCCCGAGTGGCTGCAGCAGGAGGCCGGCCTGCCGCCGACCTCGCTGATCCGCCGCGTGCTCGAGGTGGCGTACCTCGAGGAGTTCGGCCTCGAGGTCGCGGAGCAGTCCGCGTGGAACCTGATCACGCTGATCGACTACACCACGCCCGATCCATTCCACGTCTTCGGCGACTCCGACGAGCGCTATCACATCCACGAGGGCAGCGAGGCGCTGCCGGCGGCGATGGCGACGCGCCTCGCCGATCGCATCCACTACGATCACACGTTGACCCGGGTCGCGCAGTCCGGCGACAGGTTCGAGCTGACGTTCGCGCGCTCCGGCGACTCCGACCTCGTCGTGGAGGTCGATCACGTCGTGTACGCGCTGCCGTTCACGAAGCTGCGCGAGGTGAGCCTCGACGGCGCGGGCCTGTCCGACGAGAAGCGGCAGATCATCGCGGAGCTCGGCTACGGCACGAACGCCAAGCTCATGCTGCAGTTCGGCTCGCGCCCCTGGGAGACCGCGCACCAGTCGGCCGGCAGCTGCATCACCGATGTCGGCCAGCTCCAGAACATCTGGGCCACCTCGCGCGGCCAGGACGGCCCGCAGGGCATCCTGACGAACTTCGTCGGGGGCGCGCGCGGGCTCGCGATGGGCGACGGGACCCCGGAGGCGCAAGCGCAGCTGGTGCTGCCGTGGATCGACACGGTGTTCCCCGGCACCGCCGCCACGTACCGCGCCGGCTCGGCGATCCGCCAGCACTGGCCCACCGTGCCGTTCGCCAAGGGCAGCTACGCCGCGTACAAGAAGGGCCAGTGGGCGTTCTTCGGCCTGGAGGGCGCGCGCGAGGGCAACCAGCACTTCTGCGGCGAGCACTGCTCCGAGAACTTCCAGGGCTACATGGAGGGCGGCGCCGAGACCGGCGCCCTCGTCGCGGCCGAGCTCCTCGACGACCTCGAGGTGGAATACCCGGAGGTGCTCGCCACCATCGTCGAGATGACTACGGAGGCGCCGCGCGCGAGCTACCACGCAGGCTTCGGCCAGCGGATGAAGCTCTCGCAGGTGCGGCGCGCCTGAAGAATGAACGGCGGCTGGAGCCCGCCGGAGCGAGCTCCATACACGCGTACATCACGTTCGTCGTGGGGAGGCTGATCGATCACCGGTAATCGCCGCTGTCCGACTGTGCCTATGGTTGTCGTCAAGGATTCTAGTACTTCGCCTCAGCCGGCCGCGTCTGCAGCGATGCATGCCGCGATCCGGGTGCGCCTGTCGTCGGCCACTGGGGTGGCAGCCAAGCGTGCTCGCAGCGTCTCGACATCGACGAGCCCGTATCGAAGCGCAGCGCGCGTGTAGTTTCGGTCCTTCTCGCGGTTTGCCACATACTTGCTGATCAGTAGATCGTGGACCTCCAGGGCCCAGCCCGTGTTCCCGGCGGTTCCCGGCCCGCGGATCGGCACGAGGCGATCTTCCCACCCGGCAGGCAGCGTCGCAGTGTGGACGTCGACACCGTCGGCGTAGTAGCCGAACGTCCTGTGGAACATCGACAGCTCGCCGATCGAGCCCTCGATCAACTCGGCGCGTTCCGGATGATGCCGGGGATAGACGTCCGCCTCGAGCGACACCACGAGCTCCTCGGGAGCATCCGGAAATTGGGCGAGGATCGACTGGCTGCCGATGATCACCAGCTCGTCGTCGTCCGCGATCGTGCAGGCAGCGCGGATGATGTGCTCGAGCTGGGCGCGCTTCATCTGCCCCCGGCGTATCGCTGCCGCACCTGCCGCAGGATCGCAAGTCGCGTGTGTGGATCGAGGACACCAGCAAACGGCGACGCCGACCGTAGCCAGGCCGCGTCCTCGGAACGATCGGTCAGGACGGCCGCAACATCGGCAACGGAACCGGAGAGCACGTTACGCCAGCGCAGCAGGAGCGGCGTGCTCCGGCCACCACGGACGATCCACTCCTCGAGACACGCGCGCGCGCGCTCGAGGATCGCCGGCTCGGAGCGCAGCCGCGCGGCGACCGCCTCATGCAGCGCCAGGCTTCGCTCGTAGTCGAGGCGCGATGGATCCACGGCGAGAAGCTATCACGGTGCTGCGCGGGTGGCTCCTGGTCGCGCTCTGCGGCTCAGTACCATCACGGTGCTGGCAGGATCCGGACCGGAGTTGCCTTCGGCGGATCCGGACCGGGGCCAGGGTTGTCTCCGAGAACTTCCAGGGCTACATGGAGGGCGGCGCCGAGACCGGCGCCCTGGTCGCGGCCGAGCTCCTCGACGACCTCGCGGTGGCCTACCCGGAGGAGCTCGCCGCCCTCGTCGAGACCGTCACGGAGGCGCCGCGCGCGAGCTACCACGCAGGCTTCGGCCAGCGGATGAAACGCCCCGCTGGTCGTCCTCCTGCCGCGGACCCGAGCACTGTCCTGACCGGTGTCGCCGAGCGCGACATCGACGGCGACAGGCGGAGCGCTCCGGCCACCATCGGGGCGGACGAGCTTCCTTGAAGAGAGGTTACGGCCACGGCGCGCCTGGCCGGCGAGCGCACGCCGGGCGCCGCCCACAGCGTCAGCTCTGGGCGAGCTTCCGGATCGTGGCAGCGGCGTGTCGCAGCTGCGCGTATCCGTACGAACACTGCCGTGCGCGCTCTCGTGCCGGTGCGCCTTGGCCTCCTTCGAGGCGGCCGCAACCGGGCGCGCGCGCAGAATTCCGGACCGTACGCAATCCCTCCATCCCTGCGCGCGCGGCTCCGCTGACGCGCCCTCGCGCCAGCGCCGCCTCATGTAACGCCGCGCGCGCGCGCGGACTCCAATGAGCATGTCGAGCCAAGTGCTCCCCGCGGGCAAGTCTGTCGAGGTGTTCTACGACGGTGACTGCCCGCTGTGCATGCGCGAGATTCGCATGCTGATGCGCAAAGATCGCGAGGCGCGGATCCAGTTCACGAACATCGCGGCGCCCGGGTTCGACGCCGCCGCGTACGGCACCTCGTATCCAGCGCTGATGGAGCGGATCCGCGCCCGGCTCCCCGACGGGACGTGGATCGAGGGCGTCGAGGTGTTCCGCCGGCTCTACGCCGCGATCGGGTTCCGCCGGCTGGCCGCGCTCACGCGGCTCCCCGGGCTCTCGCACCTGCTCGCGCTCGGCTACCGCATCTTCGCGAAGAATCGGCTGCGCTGGACCGGCCGCTGCACGCCCGACGCCTGCGCGACGTAACGGACGGCGCGCCCGGGCGTGCGGGGAGCCCGCGCGATGCCGTCTCCCCCCGGGGCCGCAAACCTGCGGAGCGCGTAGTGCACGCGGCCGTCGGTCTTGCAGTGCCAGAGCTGCTTGCCGCTCGACTTCTTGCGCCACTGCGACTCGTCCTCGTGGTCGAACACGGCGATGTTGCCGGCCTCGTCGGAGACGCCGAGCACGCCGCTCTTGATGTCGACGAGAACGGGAGCGACGTCCGTCATCGCCATGCCCCGTTGCGGAGATCACCATGGGCGAAACCGCACTACGTAGTGAACGCGAGTGCGATCACGAGTCATGCGCTCGAGGGGCACGTGCGCCACCGACTCGAGGTCAGCCTTCGCGAAGATATTGGCCAGCGGTTGCTTGGAGGCCGCTCGGAGCACCCAAGGGCATGAACATTGCATGAACGGCCCGCGAGAGACCGTTCGCTGAAGAACGTCGAGGACAGCTGCCAGGAGATCCTGCGCGCCATTCGCGATGGGCGTGCCCTTCACCCTTCACGCGAAGAAAGAGACCTGGACCATGCCGCGGAAAGACCTCGACTCTCAAGAACCGGTCGAGCTCGCCGCGCGCGTCGCGGTAGATGGCCGTCGTGGCGCGGGCGCCAGACGGCGCCGCCTCATCGCGATGGCGAGCCGGGGGCACCATGTCTTCTGCATGACCGGCGAGCACGGTCTGCTCAACCCCGACCCGCTCTCGCATGCCGACTCGGTCGAGCTGCAGAAGGCGCACATCGCGGCCAATGCGGGATGTGCCGACTCCACCGAGATTGTACAAGGCGAGATTATTGTACAAGGCGAGATTGTAGAGGCATGAGAGACGTTGTCGCGCTCGCGCTCGCGCTCGCCGTCACGCTGGTCGCGCTGCGACGGCTGGCCAGCGCGGATTCGCCCGTCGTCGTTCCCGCCGACGACACGCGAACGCACGCGATCGTATCGCGGCGCTCCGTGGCCCTGTCGGCGTGGTACGCCCGCCTGGACGATTCGAACGCCGCGTGGTTCCAGGTCGGCGCGGGGCCCTCGCACTGGAAGTTGCCGTTCCGCGGGGCCTCGATGGGCGAGCTCGAGCGATGGACGCTGCGCGGTCGGTTCGGATTCCTGGCGTCTGACGACGCCGACGTGACGTGGGCGCCGCTCACGCTCGCCGCCCAGCGGATCACGGTCTACGACACGCTGAGCGTGCTGCCGCTGATCCACTTCCAGTCGGGAGTGGAGCTCGCGGTCTCGACGCCATGGCTCTCCGATCGCGAGCTCGATCCTGGCCCGCTCGGCGCCCGCGTCTACACCGCGGACACCGAGCTCGTCCGCAACGGCTGGAGCGTGCGTCCGGCCTCGTGGCACGCGCGCATCGATCTCCTGCTATGCCGCTCGATGCACCTCGAGGGTGGCGCCGGTCCCGAGGTGTTCCGCTCGACGCGCGCCATGGACCGCGCTCGCGGCGTCGACATCGGGTTGCGCTGGCGGTTCAGCGTCGGATTCTCGTTCGCCTGTCCTGCTCGATCGACACCGTTCGCCGACGTCACCGCCTCGATGCAGTACAGCGCGCGCGCACTCCTCTACAACCGCGAGGTCGCTCCCTCGTACGACGACCGCATGCAATTCGCGCTGCAGTATCAGCCCAATCGCTTCGCCCTCGCCGTGTTCACCACCCCGGACGCTCGCATGCTCGGCGTCCGGATCCAGGTCGAGGCAGGAGGTCCAGACCGATGACCCGCGTACCGTACGTCGCGTCTGTCCTCGTCGCCGTCGCCATCACGAGCTGCTGCCAGACGCTGTGGCTGAAGGTGACCCGCCGCGAGGGCCCGCCGCCCTATCCGATCACACTCCCCAGGGCGCTACCTGGAGCCATCCCGATACCGCGTCTCGAGAACCGGTTTCTGCCGAGCCTCGAGAAGCGGCTCCTGCCGGCTGGTAGCGCCCTCGCCGAGGCGCAGGGATATACCGACCAGCTCGATCCTCGAAACGATCCGTCCGACGAGATCACCGCTGCGCTCGCCGGGCTCGACGCGATCTGGACCGCAGGCGGTGACCCCGGGCCCAAGCTCGACGTCCTCCGCGCGGCCGCCTCCAGCGGTGCCCCCCGGTCGGTTCCGGCCATCGTGAGGTGTGAAAAGAAGGGGAAGGCCGTCATCTGCAAGGCGCTCGAGATCAGTAATCTCACCAGCGCGCTCCCTGCTGCCCCCCAGGCCGTCCGAATCGACTACAAGGAGAACGGAACGGCGCATGTGCTGTGGGCCGGCGTGGCATCGTGCGAAGGAATCCAAGGGAAACCTGCCGGAGGTTCGGCGGCGGCGGTACCCGGCACCGGCTCCGATCAAGAGCCTCAGGGCCCCTGCGGATCTACCGCCTCGGGCACGCGCGTCGTGCTGACGCGATCGATCCCGGTGAACGAGGGCGACACCGTCGAGGTCTCGCTCGAATCAGCGTTCGAGCTGTCTCGTCCCGTGCTCACGTTCGTGCACATGAGCGACACACAGCTGCGCGACCCGAATGTCAAGCTGACCAGTCCGGTGCTCAGCGCCCGACTCGATCACCTGGTCGAATCGTTCGAGCACGATGAGGATCAGGAGCTCTATGGCCCCGAGCTCGCCGAAGCCCTGGTCGCGACGATCAACGAGGAGGTCAAGGCGCACGCGAGCTCGCCCGCGGAGGCGCCGAGCTTCGTCATCCACACCGGTGACTCCGTGGACTCGGGCACCAAGCGCGAGCTCGTGCTGTTCCACGAGATCATGGATCGCCTCACGATTCCCTGGTTCAACATGATCGGCAATCACGACGTGCTCGTGTTTGGCAACTTCCTGCCCGCCGCCAATACCCAAGATCGGCGCTGCGTGAGCCAGGAGTCGATCGTGGCTCCCTACTTCAAGGCGCCGCGCTGGTTGCTCCCCGGGCGCCTGTGTGTCCCTCTCGCGATCGAGGGCCACCACGTGGGCGCCCTCGATGCGTTCATCGCCGGCCAGAGCCACGCGGAGGCGCTCGCGACGTTCACCGCGGAGCACGCGCGTCACACGCGAGCAAAGGTCGTGCGGAACAAGGTCATGGAACCGTGTGACGGAGTGCTGATGCCCGGCCCTCACGATCGACAGCACGGCTTCGATCTCTATCCGCGCAGGTCCCTGAACGCCCCCCTGCCTGGCTACTATGCGTTCGCGGTCCATCTCGACCTCGGCGTCGACGCCGGCACGCCCGATAAGCGCCGCGCGATCTTCATCGCGCTCAACAGCGAGGACCTCGAGCCCAACGAAGGCGGCAACGCGGGCCGGGTCGGCGAACCTCAGCTGAAGTGGCTGGACAAGGCGTTGAAGTGCGCCCAGCCGCGCGATCTCGTGTTCCTGTTCGCGCACCACCAGCTCGGCGCAGTGAAGCTGCACGACGGCAGTCGCCTGCGCGACAACAAGCTCATGAAGAGTCCGAACATCGTCGGTTACTTCTACGGCCACAATCATCAGCACGGTTTGTGTCGTGAGCCCAAGGCGTGCCAGCAGTTCTGGGAGCTCGAGTCGGGTAGCCTGATCGAGCATCCGCAGGAGGCGCGCCTCGTCCGGATCAAGACCATCGGCGCGGGTCTCGCGTTCATCGAGACGGTGGTGTTCACCGATCGCCTCGAGGATCCCACGGGTCCCTTCGCGCAACGCGTGATGCTCGCGCGCCGCGGCGCGGACCACGATCGCTGCCTGAGCTTCCGATGTAGTGGCGACAACCACGTCCGCCGCGAGGACGGCCGCTTCACGAGCGCGCGCCTGTTCTTCAAGCTCCCCTAGCTCGCGGAGGCGCTCGGCGCTGACGACGATCGGACGGTGGTAGTGGGCGGCGCGGTCGAGGCAGCGCAGCCGCCGGGGCGCGGTCGATTTCATGTTAGGCCGCATCGCCGAGCGTCGCCCAAAGGGCATAGGCGCCACGTCGCGGGGCGATTCCCACGCCGTGGCGACCTCACGCTGACCCTACGGAGGGGAGGGACGGGATCGATGCTCATCGTGCTGCTGGACTGCTCGAGCTCGATGAACGAGCCGCCTCAAGGCGATGGTCCCCCGGCCGAGGCGGACGTTCGGAAGATCGACCGCGCGTGCCAGGTGCTGAACGAGCACCTCGCGCGCGCGCACCCCCAAGAGCGCGTGATCGTGCTTGGCTTCGCCGGCAGAGCGGTGGAGCTCGCGCGCGGGCATTCGATTCATGATCTCGATCTCCAATCGCGAATCGGCGCCGCGCAGCTGGGGAGTGGGACCGATATCCCTGCCGCGCTGGCCGCGGCCGCGGCCGCGATCCGTTCCGAGCCGGCAGATGGCCCTTGCACGGTCATCGTGATCACGGATGGACTTCTGGACGGCCGGCCCGACGAAGATCTGGACTCTGCGGTAGCGGAGCTGAGCCCTCTCGTAGCCTACCTGAAGGTCAGCCTGATCGGTGCCTCGGAGCGAGGGCTCAAGATTGCGATACGCATTTCACCCAATGCTCCGATTGCCTTGCACCCGGCAATGAAGTCCCCCGCACACGATGGCTGGCCAGCGCAGCAGGGAGGTCCCCCCGCATTCTCGGGTTCTCCTCATTTGCGCAGCGCGCCGGTCCTGGGCATGCCGACGGTGGTGGCGGACATGGCCCCCCCGGTTTCGGAGGAACCCGAGGGCATAGCAGCGCTGGCGGCGGCGGCGGTGGATCTGTGTTCGGAGGAACCCGAGGGCATGGCAGCGCTGGCGGCGGACGTTTTCTCCGACGAAGACGTGATGAGTGCCGGGGATGAGATCATGGCAGGGATGGCGGAGGTCGTTGTCTCCGCGCGAGCTTGCGCGCCGGAACGACTCTCGCATCCCGAGGGCATGGCAGGGATGGCGGCGGGCGTTGTCCCCCCGGTTCCGAAGAAACGCGATGGCGGAACACCTCAGAGCGTGGTCATCGCGCAGCGCCTCGAGACGCTCGAGACGATGGTGTACTGCCGCGGACCATCGCTCGGTCATGCGCGCGATGTCGAGGACGTGGCCGTGACGGTCGCCCACGCGCCGGGCGTCGCCCGCGGCGTCTGGCACCCGCTCGACGTGTTCGTGCACCTGGCCTCCCTCGAAGACGAGGTGGCCCGGATCGTGCGCGCGGAGCGCGGCCACGGCGCCGCCCGGGCGAGCCGGAGCGCGAGGCTCCGCCGTGGGGCCACCGTCCGGATCGAGCCGCGGATCGAGGGCGCCGAGCTCGACGTCGAGGCGCTCGAGATGCGGTGGCGGGACGACGTCCAGCGCGCGGTGTTCCGGATCCGCCCCGCCGCAGGTGCGACCGCGCTGCGCGGCTCGGTCGACGTCTACGTCAAGCACGCGATCCTTTGCACGGTCCCGATCGCGATCGCCGTCGTCGACGCGCCGCGGCCCGCGGAGCCCGCCGTGACCACGACCGGGCGGATGATGGATGTGGTGTTCGTGTCGTACGCGACCGAGGAGCGGCGGATCGTCGAGCGCGTGACCCGCACGTACCGCGAGCTCGGCATCGCCGTGCTCATCGACCATGCCTTCCTGCACGCCGGCGACATGACCGGCGAGGTGCTCCGCCGCCAGATCGAGCGCGCGGACGTGTTCCAGCTATTCTGGTCGACGAGATCGAGCCAGAAGCCGTGGGTCGAGCGCGAGTGGCGCCACGCCCTGACGCTGACCGGGCCGGCCGGCCGCAAGGGCGCCCGGTTCATCCGGCCGCTGGTCTGGGAGCGGCGGCCGCCGGCGTGGCCGCCCGAGCTGGCGGCGCTCCAGTTCTCGCGCCTCGAGCTCGCCTGGCTCGCGCGGGCCAGCGCGCACCCGGGGATCTTCGCGGCGATGTGCCTCGCCGCGGCGACGGGATTCGCGGCCGTGGTCGCGATCGTGTTCGCGCTGGCAGCCGTTCGCTGAGCGCGGGAGCGCACGCGGAGCCCACCGGTCGGAGCCCGCCCTGAAGAGTTGTCACGCGCACGCGCGACGTGCTGCAGTGACCCCGGAGCATGAGTGACCACGTCATGGCATCGCGCACGAGCGTAGGACTCGTCGAGTCAGATCACGACCTCGAGGGCATCCTCGCGCTGCAGCGCGCGAGCCGCGCGCCCACGCGGGACGGCTTTGTCACCGTCGAGCACACGCTCGAGGTGCTGCGCGCGATGCACGCGCTCGCGCCCAGCGTCGTCGCCCGCGACGAACGGGGCGACGTCGTCGGCTACGCCCTCTCCATGCCACAGCAGGCACGGCTCTGGTTGCCGATCCTCGAGCCGATGTTCGCGATGATCGAGCAGCTGCCGTCCACGGCGCTGAGCGCGACCCCCGGCGTACGCTGGTACGTGATGGGACAGGTCGCCGTCGCGGCGTCGCACCGCGGCACCGGCGTGTTCGACGCGCTCTACACCGAGCACCGCGCGCGCTATCGGGCGCGCTTCGACGTGCTCGTCACCGAGGTCGCGACGCGCAACACGCGATCCATGCGTGCGCACGAGCGCGTCGGGTTTCGCACGGTCGTGACCTACCGCGACGCGACGGACGAGTGGGCGCTGGTCGCGTGGGACTGGACATCGTGATGTCCCGCTATCGGATCGAGAAGAACCTGGCGGTGCTGGTGCGAAGGGCACGACGTCTCGCGCACCTGCGGGTTCATCTCGATCTCGTAGTGCTGGCGCAGGATCGGTAGCACGTCACGCAGGCGATCTGCGTACATTTCGCGTCGCGGTGATCGATGCGTTCAGAAGCTCGCGCTCGGTGAAGATGCCGACCAGCGCGCCGTCCTCCTCGACCAGCACCGCGCCGCGGTCCTTCGCCTTCATCTCCGCGACAACCTTCGCCTTCGTCGCGTCGCCCCCGACCCAGGCGTGGGGCGCACTCGTCCTAACTGACAAGGTCGTGCGCGCTTCAACTTGAATTCGCCGAGAGTCGCGCTCAGCGCGCCGAGCGTACGGGTAGGTCTGCTCGCATGCGCTGATTCGGGTCTAGCTGGCTCGCGCTCTCGACAACCATTGCTGTTGTGGCACTACGAGCTTCCCTGCCCGCAGCATCGCGACGTGGTCCACGACACCGATAGCGGCCGTGGCTACGCTTCTTACGTACAGGTGGCTGTCACCAGGCGGAGACGATCGACGTATCGCCGCCTCGGTCGCTGCATCGGTCATCAACCTTGGTCCGGAGCCCTAACTAACTAACCCACTAACCGAGCCACCGAGTGTACGCCGCGCCCCATCAGCGGACCTCGGCATCGGGATCAGCACCTCGTGCGAGGATGCATGCACCCAAAGCATTGCACACAGGGCGTGAAGCCGACCTGCCTTCTGATCTCTTGATGACGAGTGCGATCGCCATCGCAGCTCGATTGCATGCTCCAACCGAGCGCACCGAGATCGGCACTCCTCGCACCGGCGATCCGCGCGGTGTCATGGGCACCAAGCGCCGCCGTTGCTCTGGACGGCGGTGCCCCTCGCGTGGCACTACAGCTATAAATTGAATGAATAGGTGTCGCTACTGCAATCGGCCGTTCGTGCCAGATCCACGGATGACCGACCGGCAAGTGACTTGCGGAGACACGAAATGCAGGCAGCAGCAGCATGCCGAATCGTGTCGTGAATGGCGCAAGCAACACCGCGAGATCGCTTCGCGTCACTACGAAGACACGGTAAAGCCTTTCCGTGAGCTTCGCCCCACCTACCAACGAGAATGGCGCTTGGGGCGCGCTCTGCGAAAGATACGAGATACGTTCACACCCGAGCTGCTAGGCCTTGCCAGACCCCTCGACAACCTGCTCGCACGAGGGGAGGCCATCCTGGCTGCCCGCACAAAAACACGCCTCCAACTGCCCTTAGGAGAAAGAGATTGGCTCACGGATTCACTGCGCATCGCAGGTCGAATCTCTGCCCTGATGAAGGAGCTCGCATCGCTCGTGCAACAGCTCGAAGACCTAGACAAGCGCTGATCCGAGATACGAGAACCGATTGCCAGCGGCAACGGCTCTCAGTTACTTAATGTGCCGTTAGCACGAAAATTCATCAAGGCGGTGAGATCCCAGACCAGGTTCAACCCATATCAGCGGTGAAGTATCCGTATCTGGAGTGCTTCCGAGTGTGGATGACATTCTGGTGAGAACTGGTGCTGCTCCTCGGTCACCCTCCTCCACAAATGTCCGTGGCGGTCCAGCGAGCAGGACGGCGCCTTCAGCGTGGCCAACACAAGTAAGTTGTACAGAGGGCAAGACATGTCTACTTTCGATTTCAAGGGTAAGATCTTTCATATTCCAGGGCCTTGGGGACTCAAGATCCCAGCGACTGGCACCGCGGTTACCATCACCGACGTCGATGCTCCGGGCAGGGGCGACGACACCCTCTGGAATGGCACAACCAATCACGATGGTGAATACAAGGGTACCGCCAGTGAATGGCAAGATAAGATCAAGCTCTGGGTCCCTCCTCATCCAGTAGGCGGATTTCCGCCTCGCTGGGAGCCGGGCTACTGGAAAGAAGTTCCGGATCCTCTGGATGTTTTGGTGCTCAAAGCGCGAGTCAAGCAAGGGACCAACGACGCGACCTTGCCGCTAATTATCAACAATGGTGCTTGTTCGGACCTCATCGTCCCATGGGCTCCACCACCGAGGCTGCTAGGAAAGGTCAACGGGAAGGAGATCACGGCACCCGACGAGCTAACTCGAGAGATCAAGGCGGCAGTCAACACCGGAGCTGGCCAGATCAGGATCGAAGTATACGGGCCGGAGACCGCTCTGCTAATGCCCCTGACGGGCTCGCGAGCCCAGCGCGAGGGCTGGCTCAAGCAGCGATTGCAGATGCAGGGTGCAGGGCTATCCTATGTCTGGGGAGGAGACGACGTTTTCTGGGTCCTGGTAGGCGTTGCGATCATCGCCATTGCCGTGGGAGTCAGCGTCGCAATAGTGGGGGCCGTCGTCGGAATGATCTATGCTATCAAGCAGGGCTATGTGAACATAAATTTCAAGCAGAACACGACCCTCCCTGGTGGTGTCACGGTCGGCTTCGAGATCCAGCTCCAGAGATGAGCGCGAGATCCGCCGGACATGTCGCCTTGAATTGTTCGTTCACCAGCCAATATTGATCCGGAGTTTGCTAGCTCGGGTCGTTCGCAACATCAGTGCCGGCGGAGTTACTCGCCGAGCGTCTCGCGCACCTGTGGGTTCATCGCGATCTCGTGGTGCTGGCGCAAATCGGCAACACGTCCGCGTTGTCCATGTGCGAGAGCGCCTCGTACGCCGCCTGGCGCAGCGCCCCCCGTCTCCTGCCGCAGCACCATCACGAGGAACTCGCCCGCCTCCACCGTCTGGATCTAACCGATCGACACCAGCGCCGTGCCACGCACGCGTGGATCGTTGCTCTCGCGGTAGGTTCGCGGCCGCGGGTTGAGCGCGTGCGGAAAGTGCAGGTGAGCGCGCTCTTGTGCTGGCAGGGGCGGTCGGACGATGGGCCCCGCGCGCGCCGCGAACACCGCCGCCTCCTGGTACAGCGTGGCCGCGGCGTGCAGTTCGCCGCGCTCGAGCGCGAGCCTGATGAAGTCCTCGTAGTACGTCAGGCACCGGGCTGGTCGCGCGGCGAGTCGCGGCGCGACGGCGGCGTCACGCGGCCTCGGGCCCGAGCCACGCGAGCGCGAGCGCGAGCGTCCGCCGGTTCTCGGGGACGTCCTCGAGGAAGCTCCGCCGGTAGCCGGGATCGGCGATCCGGCCGGCGATCGCTTCGAGCCGCGCGCGCGCATCGGCGATCGCCCGCCGCGCGGCGTCGTGCGCCCCGGTGGCATGCAGCGCCTCCGCGTGGGCGAGCCGGACGAACGCGCCGCGGAACAGGCTGCAGCCGCCCATCGCGGCGATGCGGCCGAGGGCGTCCTCCGCGGCCGCGAGCGCCTCCGCGGCGCGCCCCTGAGCGAGCCGGAGCGCGGCGAGCGTCCCGAGGACACCGGGCTGATCGAGCGGCACCGCCAGCTCGCGCGCCGCGGCGACCTCGCGCTCGGCGCCGTCGAGCTCGCCCACGCGGCGGAGCACCTCGGCGAGCGCCCAGCGGCCGCGCGACTCCTCCAGCGGGTTTCTCGACGCGCGCCCGGCCTCGCGCAGCTCGGTCGCCACGGCGCGCGCCCGGTCGAGCTCGCCCTGATCGGCGTACAGCCACGCCAGCGAGAGGCGCCGCAGCGAGGCCACCATCCCGAACACCGCGTCCGCCGCGCGGATCTCCTCGAGCATCTGTGCCGAGGGCGCGAGCGCGCCGAGGAACAGGCCGTTCATGCCCCGCTGCATCTGCGCGTTCAGGAACGGCACCTCGCCGCCGATGTCGTCGCGGATCGCCTGGATCGCCACGCCGTGCTGGAAGCCGGCCCACGGATCGTCGTGCGCGTGGGCCGACCGAATGCCGCCGACGATGTGCCACCACATACGCACGCGCGGCTCCCGATCGCCCCACGCGCGGACGAGCGCGTGGAGCGACGCCTCGAGCGCGGTGCCCTGCGCGATCTTCCCGAAGGTATCGGAGACGCTGATCCCGATGAGGAGGACGAGCGAGAACGGACTGCGGGCATCCGGGGCCGGGGTGATGTCACGGAGTCCTTCGAGCGAGGCCATGAGCTCGCCGATCCTGCCGGTCATCAGCGTGTTGAGGATGTAGCTGATCATCCCCTGCGACCAGGGGATTCCGCCCGGCGGCCCCGCGCGCAGGAGCTCCTCGGCGTCGTCGCTCGAGATCTGCTGCAGGGCCTGCGATGCCTCGCAGCGGATGCCCAGGAGCGCGAGCCGGAGCTCGGGCGGAGGCTCGCAGGCGAGGCCGAGGGTGGCGCGGGTCAGCGTGGCCTGCATGTCCGGGATCCAGAGGGACTGTTGCGCCGCGCGCAGGTACAGGCCGGCGGCGCGCGTGCGCTCGCCGCCGCGCTCGAAGTGTCCGGCGAGCACCATGGGATCCCGCTCGCCGTGCTGCTCGAGCCACTCGCCCGCGAGCTGGTGCCAGCGGCGACGGTCTTCGTCGGTCACGGTCGCGTGCGCGCCCTCGCGCAGCAGCGCGTGCCGGAACGCCAGCTCGCGCGCGCCGGGGAACCGGCCGGCCGGCCGCTCCGTCAAAAGTTCCTGCTCGACGAGCCGCGCGAGCCACACCCGGGCCGCCGCGGCGTCCAGGTCGCGCTCCAAGAGCCGCGCCACGCCCTCGTCCCAGCACACCTCGCCGAACACGCTCGCGGCCCGCAGCACCCGCCGCGCTTCGAGCGGCAGCCGATCGAGCCGCGTCTCTACCATCGCGAGCACAGTTTCGGGCAGCGCGCGCCCCTTGCCCTCCGCCGTGGCGCGGATCAGCTCCTCGAGATAGAACGCGTTGCCGTCGGCCTGGCGGACCAGCTGCTCCACGATGGCCGGCCGGACGCTGCCGCCGAGCACCTGGCGGACCAGCCGCTCGCCGGCCTTGCGCCCCAGCTCCTTGAGGCGAATCTCCTGTACGTGCTGGCGCTCGGCCCACAGCCCCGGGAACGCCTCGAACACCTCGGGCCGCGCGAGCGCGAGCACCATCCAGGGGCGATCGCTCCGCTCGCGGAGCGCCGCGTCGATGAAGCGCACGGTGCCGAAGTCGCCCCAGTGCAGGTCCTCGAGCACGAGCAGGACCGGGTGCGCGGAGGTCTCGGCCGCGAGGAAGTCCAACCACGCCCGGCGCATCTGCTCGCTCATGAGCTGCGCGTCGTGGCGCGCCGCCCGCAGCCCGCCCCCCTCCTCGCCGTCGTCGGGGAACGGCGTCCCGATGAGCTCGCCCAGGAACGCGGTCACTCGCTGCTGCTCGGCGGCCGGCACGCGCTGGGCGACCCGGGCGCGGATCAGCTCCCGGCGCGCGTCGAGCGGCTCGGCGCCGCGGATCCCGAGCGCGCCGCGGAGCGCCTGGGCGAGCAGATCGAGCGTCGCGCCGGCGCGCAGCGAGTCGCCGCGGCCGATCCAGATCGCCACCTCGGCATCATGTGCGGAGTCGCGCTCCCGGATGCGGCTCACGAGCTCGGCGGCGAGGCGCGACTTGCCGATGCCGGCGGCGGCGGTCACGATCGCGCCGCGCGCCGCGCGCTCGTCGATGCACTCGTCGAGCAGGCCGGTGAGCATGCCGATCTCCCAGTCGCGGCCGACGCACGAGGTCGGCCGCCCGAGCAGCGTCCGCGCCCCCTCCGCCAGCGGGCGCTCGCCGCGCAGCCAGTGCCCGCGCTCGGTCTCGGCCACGTCGAAGCGCGCGTCGAGCAGGCCGGCGGTCACCTCGTCGAGCGCGATCGAGGCCGCGTCTGCCGGCGCCGGCACCGGCACCGGCGCAATCTCCTCGAGCAGCCGCCCGGCGCGCTCGAGCAGGTCGCCCCCGGGCAGCACCTGCGCCGACTCGGACCGGCCCATCGCGATCGCCATGGATCGGCCGCGAGCGGCCGCGAGCGGCAGGAGCGCCAGCGCGCAGCGCGCCGCCTGGGCCGCCTGATCGGTCGCCACCTGGCGCTCCGGCGCGAGGACGATGATGGCCGATCCGTCGGCGAGCAGCTCGAGGCGGCCGCCGTACGGCTGGATCACGCGCTCGAGCGCGGCCGCGAACGCCGCCCGGGCCGGCGCGGACGCGGCGCCCTCGGCGGCGGCGCCCTCGGCGGCGGCGCCCAGTACGGCGGCGGCGCCCGGCTCGGCGGCAGCGCCCAGTACAATGACGGACAGGAGCCGCCGCTCACTGCCATCGGTGCTCGGCGCGAGGCCCGCCGCGTGCCGGACCGGCACCGCGGCCGCGGCGTGCGTCAGCGGGCCGAGCGAAGCCAGCGCCGCCGCCAGGTTCGCGCCATCGCTCGGGCGCTGCGCGGGCTCCTTCGCCAGCATCTGCGCGACCAGCGCGTCCAGGTCCTCGGGCGCCTCGGGCCACAGCTCGCGGAGCCGCGGCGCCTTGTCGAACAGGATCCGGACGAGCACGGCGACGGCCGTATCACCGCTGTACGGCGGCACCCCGGTGAGGCACTGAAACAGCACACAGCCGAGCGCGAACACGTCCGCTCGCGCATCGATCGCGTCGCCGGTGCGCGCCTGCTCGGGCGCCATGTACATCGGCGTCCCGGTCGTCACACCGGTCCGCGTCAGCGGCGTCTGCCCCTCGCGCAGCGCGATCCCGAAGTCGAGGATCTTGACCTGATCGACCTGCCCGCCGACGAGGAAGAGGTTACTGGGCTTCAAGTCCCGGTGGACGATCCCGCGCGCGTGGGCCGCGCCGAGCGCCTCGGCCACCCGCGTCACGAGCGCGATGGACTCGCCGACCGTGAGCGGCTCGCGATCCAGGCGGGTCCCAAGATCCTCGCCCTCGAGCCACTCCATGACGAGGAACAGCTCGCCCGACGCCGTGACGCCGTGGGAGACGTAGCGGACGATCCCGGGGTGTTCCAGCGTCGCGAGCGTCTCCGCCTCTCGCGCGAAGCGCGCGGCGCGCTGCGATCCTGCGTCGGAGATGACCTTGACGGCCATCGCCTCGCCCGACACGGGATCGCGGGCGCGAAAGACCTCGCCCATGCCGCCCGCGCCGAGCCGCTGCTCGATCGCGAACCGATCGCTGATCAGCTCCCCTGACTTCATGGAAGATCAGTAGATCTACCCCACCGGCCGCGGCTCCGGACCGTAAGTTCACGTATGCACACCGCTCCCGCCACCGACCGCCGAGCCGAGCCGAGCTCCGCGAAGCGCCCGGTCCGCCGGGTCGGCTGCGCGTGGCTCCCCTTGTAGGCCGGGGTGGCGTTGCGATAGGCATCAAGCGAGGTGGCAAGTGAAAGTCTCTCGCCGCGGATTCCTCCAGGGCACCGCCGCCACGGCGGCCGGCCTCGTCATCGGGTTCCACATCCCGCCTCCGGCGCGCGCGCAGCCGAAGCCGCCCGGGCCGCCGCAGCCGAACGCGTTCCTGCGCATCGGTACCGACGACTCGGTCACGGTCATCCTCGCCCACTCCGAGATGGGGCAGGGCAACTGGACCGGCCTCGCGATGCTGATCGCCGAGGAGCTCGAGTGCGACTGGTCGAAGGTCCGGTCCGAGCACGCACCGGCCGCGCCGGTCTACGCGCACGTCATGTTCGGACGGCAGGCGACCGGCGGCTCGACCGGCATGTACAGCGAGTTCGATCGCTACCGCACCGTGGGCGCGCAGGCCAAGGACATGCTGATCCGCGCCGCCGCCGCGCGGTGGAAGGTCGCGCCAGCGACGTGCCGCGCCGCGAACGGCGTCGTCACGAGCGGCAAGAGCTCGGCGTGGTTCGGTGAGCTCGCCGCCGACGCGATGAAGCTCGCGCCGCCGGCGAAGGTGAAGCTGAAGAGCCCCAAGGAGTGGAAGCTGATCGGCACCAAGGTGCGCCGGCTCGACTCCCCCGAGAAGGTCACGGGCAAAGCGCAGTTCGGGATCGACGTGTCGTTCCCCGGCCTGCGCACGGCCGTGGTCGCGCGGCCGCCGGCGTTCGGCGCCAAGCTCGTCAAGTTCGATCCCGCGGCCGCGCTGAGGGTGCCGGGTGTCGAACAGGTCGTCCCCGCCGGCAACGGCGTCGCGGTCGTGGCGAAGCACTTCTGGGCCGCCAAGCTCGGGCGCGACGCGCTCCTCGTCGAGTGGAGCAAGCCGGACGGCGGCGGCCTCGACAGCGCGCGGCAGCTCGCCGAGGCTCGTGAGCTGGCGCAGCGGCCGGGCGCGATCGCCCTCGACCAGGGCGAGGTCGACGCGGCGGTCGCCAGGGCCAAGCGACGCGTCACCGCGGAGTACGAGTTTCCCTACCTCGCACACGCCCCGATGGAGCCGCTGGGCGCGACCGTGAAGATCGACGGCGATCGCGTCGAGGTCTGGACTGGCACACAGGGCCAGACTGTGGATCAGATGGCCGCCGCGACGATCGCTGGCACAACCCCCGACAAGGTCACGCTCCACACGCCGTTCCTCGGCGGCGGCTTCGGGCGCCGCGCGTCGATGGCCGCCGACTTCGTGGCGGAGGCGACGCTGATCGCCAAGGCCGCGAAGGTCCCGATCAAGACGGTGTGGACGCGCGAGGACGACATCCGCGGCGGCTACTACCGTCCGTCGTATTTCCACCGGGTCCGGGTCGGCGTCGACGGTACCGGCTTCCCGATCGCGTGGGACCACGTCGTCGTCGGGCAGTCGATCGCCACGGGCACGCGGGCCGAGCAGCGCTTCGTCCACAACGGCGTCGATCACACGTCGATCGAGGGCCTCGTCGAGTCGCCGTACCTCCAGAAGACGACGAACCGCCGGGTGACCTTGCACACGACGAAGACGCCGGTCCCCGTCCTGTGGTGGCGCTCGGTCGGCAACACGCACACCGCGTTCGCGCTCGAGTGCATGGTCGACGAGCTCGCCCACGCGGCGGGCAAGGATCCGCTCGAGTACCGGCTGGCGTTGCTCAAGGGCGCCCCGCGCCACGCGGCCGCGCTCACGCTCGCCGCGGAGAAGGCGGGCTGGGGCAAGCCGCCGCCGGCCGGCCGCGCGCGGGGCCTCGCGGTGCACGAGTCGTTCGGCTCGATCGTCGCGGAGGTGGCCGAGGTCTCGGTCGATGCGGGCCGGATCCGCGTCCACGAGGTGACGTGCGTCCTGGACTGCGGGACCGCGGTCAACCCGCTCGCCGTCGAGGCGCAGATGCAGGGCGGCATCGTGTACGGCCTGTCCGCGGCGCTCCACGGCAGGCTCACGCTCAAGGGCGGAGCGGTCCAGGAGGGCAACTTCCACGACTACCCGGTCCTGCGCATGTTCGAGATGCCCAAGGTCTCCGTCCACATCATCCCGAGCGGCGCGAAGATGGGCGGCGTCGGCGAGCCGGCGACCCCCGTGATCGCGCCCGCCGTCGCGAACGCGGTCTACGCCCTCACCAAGCAGCGCCTCCGCTCGCTGCCGCTCCGGCTCCCCTGAGGTCCACGATGCGGCTGAGGGCCACCCAACGCCAAATCGTAACGACCAATCGCCGCGCGAGCCCACTCGATACCAGCCTTCGAGCTCGGCGAGCAGACGAAGCAGACCGCGACATAGCCGGTGGCCGTCGCGGCCCGAAAGCCAGGCCGCGCGCGCCCGGTCGAGCGCCTCGGAGATGGAATCCTCGTGCTCAGTGTCGGCGCAAGAGCTCGCCGAGCGTCTCGCGCACCTGCGGGTTCATCTCGATCTCGTGGTGCTGCCGCAGGATCGGCAGCACGTCGGCGTTGTCCATGTGCGAGAGCGCCTCGTACGCGGCCTGGCGCAGCGCGCCCGTCTCCTGCCGCAGCACCATCACGAGGAACTCGCCCGCCTCGACCGTCTGGATCTTGCCGATCGACACCAGCGCCGTGCCGCGCACGCGCGGATCGTTGTTCTCCCGGTAGATCCGCGCCAGCGGGTTGAACGCGTGCGGGAAGTGCAGGCCCTCGATCGCGGTGAGCGCCGCTTCGCGCACCTGCGCGTCCGCGTCCGCGAGCGCCTTGCGCACGATCACGAACGAGCGCTTGAAGTACAGGTAGCGGAGCGCGCGCGTCGCCGCGCGCCGGATCAGCGGATCGCTCGACGAGAACAGCTTCTCGAGCGGCGAGAGCGCCGCGTAGGACTGCAGCTCGCCGAGCAGCTCGGCCACGTGGACGAGCGTCTCGGTCTCGCCCTCGGCGCGCCGCGACTGCGCCGCGGCGAGCGTGAGCAGGACGACCAGCGCGCGGCGGCGGATGCCGTTCGGGTAGCGCAGATCGCCGACGATCGACGCCGCCACCGCGAACGGATCGCCGTCCATCTCCCACTCGAGCAGATCGACGAACCAGATGTCGGCGTACGCGTGCTGCTGCTTGAGGTAATCCGGCAGGCCCGGCAGCTCGACGGGCGGCGCGGCCAGCCCCTTGTAGCGCTGCGCGATCGTCGAGAACCGCTTGCGCGCGCGATCGGGCAGCTCGAGGCCGGCGAGCTTCTCGAAGCACTCGCGCACCGCCGGGTAGTCGCCGACGGCGGAGTGCTGCGAGGCGGCGGCGAGCAGCGCGTTCTCCGTCATCTGCACCGGCACGCCGGTCTCGACGAACTTGTCGGCGCACCGCATCCAGGTGAGCGCGCTCTTGTGCTGGTAGTGGCGGTCGTACGGCAGGCCCGCGCGCGCCGCGAACGCCGCCGCCTCCTGGTACAAGGTCGCCGCCGCGTGCAGCTCGCCGCGCTCGAGCGCGAGCTTGATGAAGTCCTCGTAGTACTGCAGCACGTAGAACTTGAGGTTGTCCTCGCGCAGCACGCGAATGCAGTTGACGTAGCCCTCGGCGAGGTTCTCGAACTGCGCGCTCTCCTTGCCGAGCTTGAGCAGGATCTGGAAGCAGTCGAACGCGCGCTCGAGCTCGCCCGTCTGCTCGAAGTCGTCGGCGACCTGCTCGAGCTTGCGCTGGCTCTCGATCAGCGCGCGGCGCGCCTCGGCCGAGGCCGACTCGAGCCGCACCGCGGCGAGGCCGTAGTTGAAGTGCACGAGCGCCGCCTCGTACGGCCGCTGCGCGAGCCCAGGCGCGTGGACCAGGCTCTTCCACGCCGCGACCGCCTCGGTGTACTGCTTCGCGCGCTCGAACGCGACGGCCGCGTGCACGGGCAGCCGCGCCTTCTGGTAGAGCGTGGCGGCCTCCGGCCACTTCTTCTCGATCTCGGCGAGCCGCGCGCGCAATGCCACGTGCTCGTCGCCGACGAGCTGGCCGCGCGCCATGTCGAAGTAGTGCAGATAGAGGTAGACGAACGACGCCTCGCGGCCGCGCCCGAGGTGGCGGTAGATCTCGCCGAGCCGGCGCAGCCAGTCGTCGTACTCGTAGTTGATGACGTGCGTCTGGCCGATCAGCTCGCGGTAGTGGCGCTCGGCGTCGACCCACCTGCCCTGCTGGACCAGCGCCTCGGCCTGATCGGCCGTCGACTCGATCGAGTTGAACGTGCGGCGCGCCATCAGCGCTGGACCTTCATCTTGCGGCTCGTGGCGGGATCGGTGGGCGGCGGCGACGCGGGCGGCTGCACCTTCTTCTGGGTGCGCGTGGCGTCGCCCACGATGTCGAGCGCGCGGCGCTGCCGCTCGGCGCGCGACGTGAGGACGTCGCCGGAGACGATCTGCGAGCGATCGAGGAGCTGCACGAACTCGGGCAGCATCTCGCTCGACGGCAGGACGACGACGCCGTAGAGGAACGCCTGCTGCTTGAGCGCCGTGGCGAGCTCGGGCTCGATGTGGCACTGGCCGTGCGTGATGACGTAGAGCACGACGCGCCGCTTCTGCTCGCGCCGCAGCCGCGTCACCTCGACGAGGAGCTGGCGGAACACCTTGCCATAGTTGCGGCCGCGCTCGCTGCGGAACGAGAGGAGGTACGGCACCGGCACCTGGCCCGAGCGCCCGATCTTGATCGTCTCGTGCATGCGCGAGTCGAAGAACCGCACCCAGATCTCGTCGCCCTCGAGCGTCAGCTTCTTGATGAGCGCGAGCGCGAGGCCGCGCGCGAACACCTGGCGCTGGCCGCGCATCGAGGCCGAGCAGTCGATCATGAGGTACTGCAGGCGCCGCTCGTCCTCGCGCTGCTTCTCGCGCCCGTAGTAGAGGAGCTCGGAGTCGACGACCTTCTGCTCGAAGATCTCGCGGTCGTACGCGAGCTCGGACAGGACGAGCGAGTCGATGTTGCCCTTGCGCTCGATCGACGCGTAGCCGTCGACGGCGAACGTCTGCGCGCCGGTGGAGCGGCGGGTCTCGAGCACGCTCGGCAGGAGATCGAGCGAGAAGTTCGCGACGTCGTTGGCCTCCGGCGAGCCCAGCGCCGCGAACAGATCGACCAGATCGATCGCGCCGCCGAGCGCCTCGCTGCCCGACGCGCTGTCCTCCTTGAAGAGGCCGAGGAGCCGCACGGTGTCGAGATCGATCAGCTCGACCTGCGTGTAGACGTGCATCGACTGCGCGACTGCGTGCTCGACGAAGCCCCACAGCCCGCGCGGATCGAAGTCGCGGAAGTGATCGGCGTAGTCGATCTCGCCGAGGATGCCGAGATCGAGCGGCAGCGGCTCGGCGCCGGCGCTCTTGCTGCGGTCGCGCCAGCGGTTGTACGTGTCGCCGAGGATGCGCGACAGGAGCACCGCGACCATCTCGTCGCGCAGCCGCAGCCCGGCGAGCCGCTCGGTGACCTCGGAGGCGCCGATGTTCTCGAGCAGCCGGCGGTACTGATCGAGCTGGGGCTTCACGCCCGGCGGCACCGGGATCCGCGCGAGCTGCGCCTCGCGGGCGCGCAGCGTGTAGCCGCCCGCGCCGCGGGTCATCGACAGCATCACGCCGATGTCGTGGATGACGAACAGCGGCAGGTGGACGCCCATGCGCGCGAGCGAGTTGCTCCACGCGGCCGCGCGGACGAGCGCCATCGGCGTGTCGACCTGGACGTGCGACAGCACCATCGTCGCGACCTGGCGCGCGAGGAAGCTGCGACGGCGCTCGGCGGGGACCGGCACGGGGACCCAACCTAGCATGACCAGCGGGCGCGCTCGGGCACTCCGGGGACTTGGCGCTCGCCGGCTCCGACGATATCTCACGCCGGTTGGCCCGAACGGCGGGCCCGAATGCCCGGCCGAAATGGCGAGTTGGCGCCCTCGGCGCCTCCGCGTCATCCTGGAGGGCCGTGTCCGCCGTCTCGCTCCTGCCCTGGCTCGTCGTCCTCTGCCTCGCTGCCGTCGTGGCGGACGCCTCGCCGGCCGCCGCGGCCGGGAGCCAGCTGCGGCTCATGACGTACAACCTGAACTACGGCAACCCCAGGCCGGAGACGTCGCTCGTGGCGATCGAGCAGGAGGACGCCGATATCGTCCTCCTCCAGGAGATCACGAGCGGCTGGAAGCAGGCGCTCGATCGGCGGTTCGCCCGGCAGTACCCGCACCGGCTCTACCGGCTGTACGGCCACGGCGCTGGCGGGATCGCGGTGCTCTCGAAGCACCCGATCGCGCGCGAGGAGCTGTGGGGGCCGCCCGCCGGCACCGGCGCGTGGTTCCCGGCGCAGCGGCTCCTCGTCGACGGGCCGCTCGGCCGCGTGCAGATCCTGAACGTGCACCTGCGGCCGGCGCTCATGGACGGCAGCTGGATCAAGGGCTTCCTGAAGACGCCGCCCTTGCGGCGCCAGGAGATCGAGGCGCACTGGAAGAAGCTCGACGCAAAGCTCCCGACGATCATCGCCGGCGACTTCAACGAGGACCCGACCGGCCGCGCGATCGACTACCTCCAGCAGCACGGGCTCGTGCGCGTCCCGACGACCGGCCCGACGACGTGGCACTACCAGGCCAGCGACGGCAGCGACCTGCTCAAGCTCGACATCGACCACGTCATGGTCGACGGCCGCATGTCCGCCCGCGAGGGCCGCGTCCTCGACGCCGGCACGTCCGACCACCGCCCGGTCGTCGTCACGCTCGAGGCGAAGCCGGCGCCGTAGGCCCAGGCGCACCGGCGTGAGGGCCGGCGCCGTCATTTCGATGAGGGCCGACGCCATCATCGAGGAAGGGCGCGTCGTGGTCCGATCCGAGGTCGTGTTGCTGTGGTCGCTCGCGCAGTTGCGCGCCACGCACAGCGTTGGCGATGCCGCGTAGGTCGAAACGCGGCGGCTGGGCTGCTCGCGTAAGTCCTCGAAGCGAGAGGCTCGCGGCCGTGGCACGGGCTTCGCTTTAGCTCCTGAACGAACCCGAAAGGAACCACCATCCCATGAAAGCGACCCTGTTGGCTGCGAGCTGCGGTGTACTGGCGTTCGGATGCAATGCCGATCTACAGGATGAAGGTGCGGGGGAGATCCAGGAGATCGTCGACAACCTCGTCGAAGCTGGCTTCCCCAGCGATGACATCCAGATCTTCGACGGCAAGGTGTACACCGGCCGCGACGCGCTCGTGACGCTCCAGGCGTCGCGCGAGATGCTTCAGCGCGGCGAGGGGACCAGCGGGGGGACCAAAGAGCAGTACCGGACGTCGAACCTGGTGAGCTCTTCCGTCAGGAAGATCTGCGTCAACCCCACCTCGTCGTTCAGCAGCAATGGCACCCTCATGACGGGCCTCGCCGATGCGGTCGCGAACTACAACGCGCTGCCGCTCAGGTTCGACTTTGCTGTGGGACCGACGACTGGCTGCGACGCGAACATCAGCATCACGACGCAGGGCGGCACCGGCAGCTCTGCCGGCTTCCCGAGCGGCGGCCTGCCGTACGCGGGGCCCGTCTACATCGGCACCGACACCCCGTCGTCCGGCCCGACGAAGCACGTCATCGAGCACGAGCTCGGCCACTGCATCGGCTTCCGCCACTCGGACTACTATGACCGATCGATCTCGTGTGGCGGCTCGGCCGTCAATGAGGGGAGCGCTGGCGTCGGCGCCATCCTGATCTCGGACACGCCGAGCACGGCGACCTACAACGGCTCGGTCTTCAACTCCTGCTACAACTCCGGGTCGACTGGCACGTTCGCCAGCAGCGACGTCACCGCCCTGGGCAATACCTATCCACTGCGAAGCGATCAGGTCTCGGCGGTGAAGCCGGGCGAGGGTTCCTGGGGCGATTGGAGGAACCGCGCCTATTGTAGCGAAGGGTCCTGGGCCGTCGGGTACCGGATGCGGGTCGAGTCCAATCAGAGCGGTGGCGATGATACGGCGCTCAACTCGGTCCAGCTCCTGTGCAAGAACCCCAGCACCGGCGCCACGGAGTGGGTCTCTTCCTACGACGGCCTCTGGGGCAGCTGGAACGGCAGCGCGTCCTGCGCCAGCTCGGGGCAGTACCTGAAGGGCGCCCAGATGCGTATCGAGTCAAATCAGGGGGGGTGGTGATGATACGGCCGCCAACAACGTGGCGTTCTCCTGTACGGACTCCACCACGATCCAGGCTCCCGGCGGCATGGGGTGGGGCTCGTGGGGCGGCTATGCCTCGTGTCCGGCGTCGTCGGCCGTGTGTGGCCTCTCGATCAGGTTCGAAGGCTCGCAAGGCGGCGGCGATGACACGGCCATGAACGGCCTCGAGCTCCTCTGTTGCAGCCTGTGACCTGTCATCGGAGTGGAAGGCTGTCCGCCCGCGAGCCCGAGGCGCCTCGCGGTCTACTCTTGTGTGATGCACGCGGCCGCCCTCGCTGACGCCGAGGCCTGAGGCATGGCCGTCAGCACGGCCCGCACGCGAACACGCCTGGCGAGCAGACGGTCGCCGGGCTACCGGCGTCGCCGCAAGTGACCGCGCACGCCGCGCCGCCGGTACAGGTGGTGCGGCAGTCGCCGTTGCACTTGACGTTGCAGCTCGACGAGTCGGAGCAGGTCACGCGGCCCTCGTCGCCGACCTGCAGCTTGTAGGTGCTGGTAACGCACCTTGGCGACGCGGAAGGCGAGCGTGGTGCTCACCTCGGAGCGCCCGGCGATCGCGCGGGCTCGCCCTCTCGCCGCTCGAGCAGGAGCTGCTCCTCGGTGAGCGCGATCCGGCGCGGCTCGCACGTTCCCTGCAGCTGACCGGGCTTCAGGCCGGGCCGCCTTTGTCCGGTGTCCGGCCGGCGTCCGGCGCTCGTGTTAGCGGCGCGGTCACCGATCCGGCGCTCGCCGTACCGCTGCCGGTCCGCGCGCTCTTGCAAGCGGCCACGGCCGACGACGCGGTCGCGGCGGCGCTGCTCGCCAAGCGCAACCCGGTGCTCACGGCCGCCCTCGACGACGCCGAAGCCCGGGGCATGGCCCAGGGCATGGCCCGCGCCGTCCTCGCGGTGCTCGCGTCGCGCGGGCTCGCCCTCTCGCCCGAAGAGCAGGAGCAGCTGCTCGGGGAGCGTGAGCCGGCGCGGCTCGCCCGCTGGCTCACCCGCGCCGCGTCGTGCGTGAGCGCGGCCGAGCTGCTCGCGATCGCCTGAGGCTAGAGGCCGAACTTCGACGAGGCGAAGACCGTCTCGAGGAGCTGGTCGACCTCGCGGATCATACGGACGGCGGCATCGCCGGGGAGTGCGGCGACCTGCAGGTCGTCGAGGCTCGCCGAGGGTCCGATGAAGCGGCGCTCGTCGCTCAGCCTACGAGCATGCTAGGTTTCTGCCGCGTGCCGAGCTCGCCGAATTTCCACCGTGCTGCGCTGAAGACGTTCCTCCTCTTCTCGGAAGAGGAGCGATCCGATCTCGTGGGCACGCTGAAGGATCTCGGCGTCGTGGCAAGTATCGCCACGCTCGTTGCGGAGGTGTCCAAGCGTCTCGACAAGGCGCCCTCCGGGCTCGAACCGGTGATCCGATGGTTCCTCGAGATGAGCATCGCCATGCAACGTCGCGAGGAGGATGCCGAAGGCTTCGCAGACGACATCTTGCAAGAGGTCGAGCTTAACGAAAAGCACCTCACCCAAGACGAACGCGACGCACTACACACCTTTCGACCTCAGCTCGAAAAGCACCTTATCGCGGTGCTCTCCTGCGAATATTCGATTGCCGCGATGGCGAAGGCCATCGACGTCGCAAATCGGAGCGAGCGCGTCGTCAGGCACTGTCGAATCACGTCCGATATCCGCCCCGTGTTCAGCGATACGAGCGCCGGTCCGGGCGCACCGCTCTGCGCCGTATTGCTTCACACCTTACGCCTTGAATGCGCCGGCGAGCTCCAGCATCATCATTTCGTGCTGTCGACCAGCGAGCTCCAACAGCTCCACCGCGTCGTCGAACGAGCCCTGGCGAAGGACAAGGTGCTGCAAGGTGCACTGCCGAGTGGCCTCACTCTGCCGGTCTTCTCCGAAGAGGATGGATAGGATGACCGACTCGCGCGAGAGCTGGCCATCCATTCCCGTTCCAGCGGACGGCGTTGAAGCCGGCGAACGTGATCTTCCGTCGTGGGACAGGTCGGCTTCCGTGCCAGACGACGTGGACGGGTCGGCCGCACGGCGTCGACACCCGTCCCCTCCAAGACAACGCGGCACTTACGAGCGCGTAGGGCGATTCCTGGGGAGCAAGGGCAGCGCCGCAGGCACCGCAGGGGCCGAGCTGCTGGCGTGGCTCCGCGCGCAGAGCCGTGAGGTAGCCGAGGCCGCGACACGAGAGCTCGGAGACACCGTCTCGAAAGCAGTCGACAAGGAGACGCGGGCGGCTGCGATCGAGATCTTGGCTCGCGTCTCGCCTGTACTCGCACGCAAACACGTGGCGACAGGTATCGCCGAGCGGCCAATCACGGAACACCACCGTTACCTCCTCGCGTTTGCTCGTATCGAGGGCGTGGCCGATGGTTCCGTGTGCAACGCCATGGTCGATCTCCTCGAGCAGCTACCCGGTACGTTGCGTCATGAACATGCAGCCGAGACGGTGGTCGAAGCGTTCCTTTCGATTCAGAAGCTAGACTCCAGCGCTCTGATCGAGAACGCGCTCGTCCCCCTCCGCACGTTCATCGGGTTCGAACAGACTCGGTTACTGGACACCCTCGCCAAGGCGATGCGGTTCTCCGCTGTGAAGCCCGCCCCCGGGCTTCGCGATCTCATCGTGGATCGATGGAAGTTAGTCGCGGGTTCCGATGGAGTGCACCTTGCCGACCGAGCAACGATCGGCGCGCGTGTGCTCGAGATCCTCTCGCGTTCAGGCCACGCTCTCGAGGAACTGTTGAAGGAGGTCTCGGGAGACCAGCTCCTGGAGTGTCGAATCCTCTACCAGCTCGCACAGCAACCACTCGACTTCCTCTCCCCCGAGGAGCGCGGCACACTCCTTCGCCGAACCGTCAAGCTGCTCGCGACAACCGGGCAGACGCGCACGCTCTTCCGTCTGCTCGGGACGCTCGACGCGACTGAAGTTCCCAAAGAAGTAACCGCCGTCATCGCGAGCACACTCTGACCGGGTGCCACGCCGATGGCGATCAACAACCTCGTTGCCGGTCACGTTGGCGTCACGGTGCGCCGCGCGGATGTAGTGTTCCACATCACCAATCCTCCGATGAGTCGCGATCCTCGTCCGGTCGGACACGCAGGAATCTCGATCGAGGATGTCGGCAACTATCATCGAGGCCAGCCGTTGCGTGTCGTGCACATGGCCGCTCGATTCGTGGCCGAGCACGTCTGGCAACCCGCGACGCACATCAATCTCTCCGTCGACGTGGCGGGGTCGGTTGACGATCTCGAAGCGGTAGAGCGTGACGATGTGATCGCGGCCGCCGCGATGTTCAGGCGAGAGGTCTCGCTATTGGGCTCGGACCCGGACGTCGGATGTTACTGGCAGGGAGCTCCGAGTCCGTCGGCCCATCCCGACCACCCCAACAGCTCCAATGCGTACGCATTCTCGTGCACGACATTCGTTCAGCACTGTTACTCTCGCGTGCGTGGCGAGCTCGTCGACGGATCTCGCCCGATCACATCGAGCGACGAACGTACACTGCTTGCGTCGTTAGGTCTTCGGACTCAAGAGAGCGAGTTCCGTCGGTTGTCGTGTGGCCAGATGATCTGCGCGCTCGAACAGTTGCCGCAGCGGTTTCCGTTCGTCCCCGGCGACGGAGACTGGTCTGCGTGTAGTGACGCGGTGACCTTCGCTCGTCCCCTGACGTCACCATGACTGGGCTCACCCGCGCCGCGTCGTGCGCGAGCGCGGTCGAGCTGCTCGGGATCGCCTGAAGCTACCCGATCGCGCGCGAGGAGCTGTGGGGGCCGCCCGCCGGCACCGGTGCGTGGTTCCCGGCGCAGCGGCTGCTCGACCGTCGCTACCAACGGACGTAGCGAGTGATCCGGTTGACGCGACTGTAGTTCCCGTTGCCTGGCGGCAGGCTCAGGCCGAGCTCGACAAGGATCGAGTTGGAGACATGAGGGCCGACGCCACCATCGAGGAAGGGCGCATCGGCGTCCGATCCGAGGTTGTAGGCCCAGCAGTTGCTGTAGTGCTGGGTGACGTTGCTGTAGTAGCTCGCGCAGTTGTACGCCACGTGCGGATCGCCGTCGAAGTCCGGCGATGACCAACCAGCGGCAAATTGCTCACGAAACACGCCGAGACTTCCGGACACTCGTACCGGCGCGATGAACGCCATGGTCTGGGGATCGAGGCCCTAGCTGTCCGCGCGCATCGCGACGACATCCTTATCATCGAGATCGGTAATGACGTCGAGGAACGATGTGCCACGCCGGTACATGCTCCCTGCGTAGTAGTTGTCACTCGTCGATGGTGCACCGAAGGTCAACAATCGGTCGGCGTACGAGATGTTCCAGAACGCGGTGGTGGTGCCATCGAGGCGCAGCACGCTGTTGTATAGAACGGCCCAGCCACCGCCCTCCACCATCTGTTCGCAGTAAGCCTGGTATGCCGGCTGCGACGCATCATCGCGCAACCAGTACACACCCGAGATGGGGCCGAGGGCGTCACGAAGCTGGCGACAGCTCGGCGCCGGCGCACCCGCAGTGCCCGGTGCCGCGTCGACCGCGCCATCTGCGCCCGCTTCGTCCACCACAGGCATGAACTGCACAGCGGTGATATTGCACGCTACTAGCAGCGCCATCGCAACGATAGAATAGCCCTTCACCTTCACCATAGCTTCAGGGTACTGGCGCGTCCTTGGCCGCACAAGAGGAGGCTAGAGGCCGAACTTCGACGAGGCGAAGACCGTCTCGAGGAGCTGGTCGACCTCGCGGATCATGCGGGCGGCGGCGTCGCCGGGGAGCGCGGCGAGCGCGACCTTGATCTCGTTCAGGTTCTTGAGCTGGCTGAAGAGCTGGATGTCCGAGAGCTCGGTGCCCGACGTGAGGAGCTCGCGGATGAGGCCGAGCTCGGTGAGCAGGTCGTCGAGGCTCGCCGAGGGGCCGATGAAGCGGCGCTCGTCGGGGTGCTCGCGGTAGTAGGCGTCGACGACCGGGTTCACGATCTCCTCGAGCAGCTCGACCTGATCGAGGTTGTTCCAGATGTGGCGCAGGATGAAGAAGTCGCCGTCGTGGACGCGCGTGCGGCCGTCGAACACCGCCGACGCGGCGAACAGCTTGAGGAGCTTGACGGCGCGGCGATCGGAGACCGAGATGCCCTCGCTGCGGATCTGGAAGACGAGCCCCTTGTACTTCGTCAGGAACTCCTCGGGGAACGACATGAACTTGTCGAAGTTCTGCTGGATGTTCCGCAGGTCGCGCGCCGAGACCACCGGCCGCAGCTCGCCGGTGGAGCGGCCCGCCGAGTCGACGCCCCGCCCCGTCATCTTGCGGAGCTCGAGCGAGATGCCCTTCTTCATCAGCTCGTGGAAGTGGTAGCTGTCGAGGTTGTCCGACAGGACCCGCACGAGGAAGCGGTCGAACATCGCCGCGAGGTTCTCGTCGTTGGGGACCTCGTTCGACGCCGCGTAGAGCGAGATCAGCGGCACCGCCACGACCTCGGGGCCGTTCTGGAACTTGCGCTCGTTGATGACGTGGAGCAGCGAGTTCAGGATCGCGGAGTTCGACTTGAAGATCTCGTCGAGGAAGACGATCTCCGCCGTCGGCAGCATGTTCTCGAGGCGGCGCGTGTAGCGGCCCTCGCGGAACGCCGAGATGTCGACGGGGCCAAACAGCTCGTTCGGCTCGGTGAAGCGCGTGAGCAGGTACTCGAAGTAGCGCGCGTCGACGAGCTTCGCGAACATGTCGATCATCGCCGACTTCGCGGTGCCCGGCGGGCCGACGATCACCATGTGCTCGCCGGCGATGGCCGACACGGTCATCAGCCGGATGATCTCCTGCTTGTCGAGGAACTGCGCCCCGAGCTGGCGGGCGATGTCCTGGAACGCGGCCGAGGCGCGCGCGACATCGACGGCGAAGCTGCGCGGAGTTGTGGGCGGAGCCACCATCTAGGCGGCACACATTACCCCATGGCGGTCCGCTGCGCGGCCCCCGAGATGTGCGATTTCGGGGCCACGGGCGCTTGCCCGCCACGGCCTGACGTGGCGCAACGCGCACACGCCGGCCCCGCAGACGCGCGGCGCCGAGGGTAGCGGCGCCCGGCAGGCTCGAGGTCAGGATCGCCAACGCGCTCCAGCCGCGCCAACTTGATTTCGCCGAGAGTCGCGCGCGGGCACGTCCCCCCGGTCTTGAGGAGGAGCCAGCCGGTAGCCAGCCGGTCACCTCGCCCCCCAGCGGCGGCGCCGCGGGTGATCGATCCTTGTCGACCCACGGCCCCAGTTGTTTCTCGGTGACGACTGACGCCGGCGCACCGCGCAGCGCTCTATTCGAGAGCGGCGCTGCTCGGCCGGAGCAGCCGCCGCGCATGGTACGGGGTCGGGCTCGTGCCGAGCGGCCGCCCGACGCTCCGGCGCGCACGGACCACGCCGCGCGCGGGGCGGCCAGTGGGCAGCGCGCCAGTGCCGTTGCCCTCGATCGTCGTGAAGATGCCGCGCGTGACGTCGTAGTCCTCGACGAGGGCAATGTGCCTTCCATAGGAAGACGCCGCGTCCCCGACGAGCAGGATGTCACCCGGGGCCGGGCCGTCGTCAGGTGCGAAGCACGCCTCGAGTGGGCCGGAGTGCTCGTCCAGCTCGCGCCACTTGCGGTATGGCCCCGACACCGGCTTTGGATTTGACGTGGTCTCGAACGCGAGATATTGCGCGAAGCGATCGAGGTAATAGATCGACGCGAAGCAGGGCTTGCGGAGTGTTCGCTTCGAGCCCCTCCCTCACTCCCTTGCTGGTTCGAGCCCTCTGGCGCTCCGGCGAATGAGTAGCCGTGTAAGGTTCAGTCCAGCTGCACGTTCGCCGCCTCCCTGGAAAGTTGTCAGTACGGTGTCTGACATGCACCTTGCACAAGCGCGTTGTCTTGCAACACGGGGGCCGTCGATCCTCGCGCTAGCGGGGAGCATGACCGAACTACGTAAACTCCCGTACAGAGCCCGATCTCGGGATGATGCACCCGCACACGAGCACGGATGTGCAGTGCAAGAAAGTAGCAGTAGAAAGGCCAATCAGAATCAAGATCATGCTTGCAAGATGGCGTACAGGCACGTTAATATGTTAACAGGTGAAATCCGATGAGCATGAAGCCGTGGGTTGGAGTGAGCGAGGCACACCAGAGTCTGCTCGAGCTGATCGATCGCGTGGCGCGGCTGGATGTCGAGCTGTTGTTCTGCGGTGAGACTGGCGTCGGTAAGGAGCACTACGCGCGTTATGCGCACGAGGCGAGCGCGCGCAGCAGCGGCCCGTTCATCTCGGTGAACTGCGGCTCGATCCCGACCGATCTGTTCGAGAACGAGCTGTTCGGCCATGTCGGCGGCGCCTTCACCGGAGCGCGCGCCCGAGCCGCCGGGCTGGTCGAGGCCGCGGAGGGCGGCACGCTGTTCTTCGACGAGGTCGACTCGCTGGCGCCGACGAACCAGGTCAAGCTGCTCCGCCTCCTCCAGCAGAAGGAGTATCGCCGCCTCGGCGACGCGCGCGCGCACCACGCGAACGCGCGCGTGGTCGCCGCGACCAATCGCGATCTGCTGCGGGCCGTGCGTGCGGGGCAGTTCCGCGAAGATCTGCTGTTCCGGCTTCGCGTCGTCCCCATCGAGGTGCCGCCGCTCCGCGAGCGCCGCGACGACATCCTGCCGCTGCTCGACGCGTTCCGGGACTGGTATGCGCGCGAGTACGGGCTCCAGCCGATCCTGTTCACTCCCGAGGCGCGCGTCGTGCTTCGCAACTACCGCTGGCCCGGCAACATCCGCGAGCTCGAGAACCTGGTGCGCAACCTGACCTGCGTCGGTTCGGGGCGCGTGATCGAGGCGTCTCAACTGCCGCTGCTCGGCGAGGTGGCTGGCGGTCTCCGCCCGGCCAGCGCGCTACCCTCCGGATCCTTCAAGCAGGCCAAGACGTCGCTGATCGCCGAGTTCGAGCGCAAGTACCTCGAGGACAAGCTCGCCGCCACCGGCGGCAACATCGCGAAGGCCGCGCGCGCCGCCGGCAAGCCCCGCCGCGCCTTCTTCGAGCTGATGCGCAAGTACGGGATTTCTTCGTCCTCGGGTCAATGATGTCCACGTGGACATTTTCGTCCACCCCTCGCCGCCGCTAGCCTCGCGGCGGCCCTGCCGGCACGGCGCGGAACACGGTTTGCACTGCACCATGTCGTGGCGGAGGCCGAGAAGAAAGCGAAGCTCGAGGTCGCTCCCGCGGAGCCGCCGTCACCCCGGGTAGCTCCGAGCCCAGCTATCGAGGCCATGAAGGCGAGCCCGCCCGGCGGCAATTCCGTCGCCGCGCGCGAGCCGGAGCACGCGACACAGCTCGCGCCGAGACCTTGGCCCTTCAATGGGTATGTCGTCAACAACTGGGATCGGCCAGTGACCGTGTGGTCTGACGACAAGGGCCTGTTTCAGATTCCCGGCAAATTCACATCTAGCAGATTCGGCACGGACGTCGATCATATCCAGGATGCCAGTGGCCAGTGGTGGAAGATCGGCGCCGGTAACGTGACCGTCGACGAGAAGGGCAGGGTCAGCGGCGCGAAGTGCAAGACGTCGACGTACGGCAAGGATTGCGGGCAATGATCGGCGAGGCCCGGCTATCGGTCCCGGAGCGTTGATGTCCAGGTGGACATTTTCGTCCACCCCACACCGCGGCTAGCTCAGCAACACGCATGCGGTAGCGCGCGGAGCGGGGCTTGCAGGCAGCACTACCGATGGTCGAGCCCGAGAAGGCGCCCAAGCCGGCCGCCGCGCCCGCAGTGCCGCCGCCGGTCCACGGCGACGCGGGCTCGACCACCGCCACGCCGTCGGCGAGCCCGCCGGGCGGCAACGCCGTGGCCGCGCTCATGTTGGATCGTGCGGGCATCGACCAGGCGCAGGCCCCGGCGATCGAGCCGCAGGGCCAGGCGAAGGTCGAGCCGAGGGCGCCCGCGTCGTCCAGTGCGCTCGACAAGCTGACCGCGGAGGTGGCCCCGGACTTCGGGCCCGGCCCGAGGGTGCAGACGATGCGGGTGTCGTCACCGCACGATCCCGGCGAGCACGAGGCGCGCGCGACGGCCAGCCGCGTCGTCAGCATGGCAGCGCCGGACGAGGCGGCGCGCGAGGAGGCGACCGCGGGGGACGCGCAGGCGGCAGAGAACGCGCGGGCGGCGCGACCTGCGGGCGGGGCACCGGCGATCGCGCGTGAGGCGGACGGCCCGCCGCCGCCAGGTGCGGGCGGCCCGCCGCCGCCGGCACCAGCAGCTCCGGGCGGCCCGCCGCCGCCGCCGCCGGGCGGCGCGCTGGACGAGATCGCGCGCGCGCGGAGCGGCGGCAGTCCGCTGCCGGCGAGCATGCGCCGCTTCATGGAGCCGCGCTTCCGCGCCGACTTCGGGGCCGTGCGCGTGCACACCGACGAGCAGGCTGCCCGACTCACCCGCCAGCTGAACGCGCGGGCGTTCACCGTTGGCGAGCACGTGTTCTTCGGCCGCGGTGAGTACAACCCCGACAGCCCCGACGGCCGCGAGCTGCTCGCGCACGAGCTGACGCACACGATCCAGCAGGGGGCGGCGCCGCCGGTGCGCGGCGAGGCGCCGGTCCACCGCAGCCCCGAATCGACCGTCTCGTCGACGACGTCGCCGCACGTCCAGCGCGAATTTAAAAACCCCTTCGGCTTCATCCCAGACCCGCTCAACTTCATCGCCGACAAGGCGAACGCGATCCCGGGCTTCCGGATGTTCACGATCGTCATCGGCGTGAACCCGGTGAACATGCGGTCGGTCGACCGCAGCGCCGCCAACATCCTGCGCGCCATCGTCGAGCTCCTGCCGGGCGGCAACCTGATCACGCGCGCGCTCGACGCGTACGGCGTCTTCGACAAGGCCGGCACCTGGATCGAAGGCCGGCTCGACTCGCTCGGGATCAGCGGCGCGTCGATCAAGGCGGACATCGACCGCTTCATCAAGACGCTGAGCATGGACGACCTCCTCCGTCTGGGGGACGTCTGGAACCGCGGCAAGGCGATCCTCGAGCGCCCGGTTGGCCGCATCATCGCGTTCGTCCGCTCGCTGGGCGGCGCCATCCTCGACATGATCAAGGACGCCGTGCTGCGGCCGCTGGCGCAGCTCGCGTCGAAGGCGGCCGGCTGGGATCTGCTATGCGCGGTGCTCGGCAAGAACCCGATCACCGGCGATCCCGTGCCGCGCACCGCCGAGACCCTGATCGGCGGCTTCATGAAGCTGATTGGTCAGGAGGAGATCTGGGAGAACATCAAGCGGGGCAATGCGGTCGCGCGTGCGTGGGCGTGGTTCCAGGGGGCGGTCGCGGGCGCGCTCGGCTTCGTGCGCGAGTTTCCGGCGCGGTTCCTCGCCGCGCTGAGGTCGCTCACCATCCAGGATCTCGTCCTCCTCCCCCAGGCGTTCGCGAAGGTCGGGCGGGCGTTCGGCGACTTCTTCGGCCGCTTCTTCAGCTGGGCGGGCAGCACGATCTGGGATCTCCTGGAGATCGTCTTCTCCGTTGTCGCGCCGGGCGTGCTGGTCTATCTCAAGAAGGCGCGATCGGCGTTCAAGACGATCCTCAAAGACCCGATCGGGTTCGTGCGGAACCTCATCGGTGCCGGCAAGCTGGGGCTCTCGCAGTTCGCCGGCAACTTCGTCAAGCACCTGAAGGCGGCGCTGATCGGCTGGCTCACCGGCGCGCTGAGCGGCGCGGGCATCTACATCCCCCAGGGCCTCTCGCTGCTCGAGATCGGCAAGTTCGTGCTGAGCGTCCTGGGGATCACGTGGCCGAAGATCCGCGCCAAGATCGTCAAGGTCATCGGCGAGCCCGCGATGAAGGCGGTCGAGACCGGCCTCGACATCGTGATCGCGCTGATGCGCGGCGGCGTGGCTGCGGTGTGGGATCTGATCAAGCAGCAGCTGAGCGATCTGCAGAACACGGTCATCCAGTCGATCATCTCCTTCGTGAAGGACCGGGTGGTGACGGCGGCGATCACCAAGCTGGTGTCGATGCTGTCGCCGGTGGGCGCCTTCATCCAGGCGATCATCGGCATCTACAACACCATCATGTTCTTCGTCGAGCGCATGAAGCAGATCGCGCAGGTGGCGGCCGCGATCATCGACTCGATCGCGGCGATCGCGAGTGGCGCGATCGGCGCGGCCGCGAACAAGGTCGAGCAGACGCTGGCGGGGCTGATGACGCTGGCCATCAGCTTCCTGGCGCGGATCGCCGGCCTCGGCAAGGTGACCGACGCCGTCGTCGGCCTCGTCAAGGGGATCCAGGCCCGGGTCGACAAGGCGATCGACGCCGCGATCGACTGGATCGTCAAGCGCGCAAAGGCGCTGCTCAAGTCAATTTTCGGCCGTGACGCTGGGAGGGCCCGGGACCAGAAGAAGGACGGCAGCAATCAGAAGACGTTCTCACTTCCCGAGGAAGGGCACACTGTCACTGCGAAAACAAAGGATGGACAACTAGAGATAAGGATCGCGAGTGATCGAGAGCTCGAAATTTGGGCGATGCTGCGGACGGCCAGCGCCGAAGTCACAGCTGATCAAGCGAGAAGCAAAAACGAGAAGGCCCGAATCCTCGGAGATCTCGATGGTGCACTCAAGATGGTCACCGAAATGCACCAGGACTGGCTCCTAGCGGAGAACACCAATCTGGATTTCCAGACTTGGTCTGACGTGCGGCTGACTCAGATCGTGAACATTCTCACTCAGCTAGGTACAGACGGAATTAAAGCATTCCGCGATTTTAAGGGCAGGCCGCTCGACAAGCGCTTGCTGCCGGCCGGCTACGGCGTGCGCGAGAAGCTCTACCTCCGCGGCAGCGGTTGGTCCAGCAACCGAACAAAGGTCGCTACCGATGGAAATGTGGAGGTCGTCAGAGATGTCACGGAGATAATCACTAATCGCGATACAAATCCCGCGAAGGCCAAGGCCGCGTGGGATCGGCTTAAGCTTGGGTTACGCGCTCCTAAGGGAACAACGATGGCTTCGATCACGCTGGCCGATGTTACGAGCACACAATATGATGTCGATCACATCGAAGATCTTGGAACTCACTGGAACTCCGGCGGTGGAAATGATAGCGATGATGACCAGCGGTGGGCGCTTTCCGCCACGACCAATCTTCGATACATCACACAAGTCGAAAACCTCCAACGCCCCCGCATAAAGAAATACAAGGACCACGTCGGAGCGAGCTTCGTCAGTATCTACGCGGAAGGTGGCGCGTCCAATGCCAAACAAATCGACGGACTGCCTTTACGGGACGCTCAGGGTCAGCCATTATAGATAATCATGAACTATCAAACAACGCTCTTCGATACCTCGAACTCCTTGATCGTGTCGACACTCGATGTAAGTCCGGACGGGCGGTGGCTCGTCGTGGGCCAACAAGGTGATGATACCACCCAGATTGCACTCGGGGTGTGGTCGATGGAGAGTAAAGCTCTCGAGGATGTGCTGATCCGGTCAGAGTATGACATCCCTCTTGCCGCACGCTTTTCACCGGATAGCAAGTTGCTGGCTTTCTCGGATATGAATCAAGATCTAACGATCAAAGATCTGGCCTCGGGAGCCTCGGATCAACACTCATTCTCATTGAGGTTCACAAAATGGCTTTCATTTGCATGGAACTGCAATCGGCTTATCGCTGGTGGATCGCGAACCCAAGTGTGGGACCCTGACCTCCGCACCGTGGTCTTTACGCTGCCGGTGGAGCCCTTGCCCGACAAGCCTAGCATCACGCCTCCCTGCTGTGCCTTGAGCCCGGATGGTCAGCACGTTGCGGCTTCCGGGATCGAGCCTGGTCGAATTCTCATTTACGAGGTGACACGCGGAGAGGTCGTCAGTCGGATCGAGAACACCATGGATGATGCCCGATCGATGGCCTTCGATCCGAGCGGCCGATTCCTGGCAGCCACGGCGAGGCTGGGTGGGGCGGGGCTGTGGAACGTCGAGACGGGCGAGGCAGTGCTGCCGGACTTGCTCAACATGCGTGCCGATTACTATTGGTGTGTGAGATTTCACCCTAATGGGGAGCATGTTGGATTCGGTCTCTGGTCTGGTTTCGTTAATGTAATTCGAATTGCAGATGGTGACTATGCGGTCACTCAAGACAAGCCAATTCACCAAGGGCGAGTCAATGATATCGCCTTCACGCGGAATGGGAAGCACATGGTGACCGGCGGTGATGATGGCGTCGTGCTTGTCTGGGAGCTTAGGTGAGGCAAGGGATCAATAGCGGCCATGCCCAAATCCTCGCCCGTCGAGCCCTTCGAGCCCATTCTGACCGTCTCCATCCACTTTTCCACTTTGCTGCAGGGGAAACTCTCGTGCTGAAGCCGCGAGCTGGAAGTAATGCTCGACACAGAGTCCAGGGAGAAGGCAGAGAAGCCAGAGTGGTGACGGCGCCTATTTTCCCCTCCTGCGCGTCTGGCATCGCGTTCAGAGATGCGCTCGGATGCGGTCACCTCTGCAGGCGTGAGAGGCGACACGCATCGGGCGGCTCCGGCCTCGGGCTCACGATTGTCTGTTTGGTCGCGCTCGCGCACGGCGGCTCGTTCGGCGTCCGCTGGGCCGGCGGCGTCACCTCGTTCTAGATCGATCTGTCGGTATCCGTCCGACGAAGGACGTGAGGTTCGAGGGCCGTCCGCTCTGACAAGAGAAGCGGGTTCTGCGAGATCGGTCCGCGATGGACCAAAATTCTGAACATCTTCGTCGAGAACGATTCCA